>Ga0255338_1001980_pt1 | contig 33886 bp, 25 predicted proteins | sample MeOH1_35cm_T4_19_FD_203715 | JGI IMG/M metagenome (GOLD analysis project Ga0255338, IMG submission 203715) | Sandy soil microbial communities from University of British Columbia, Vancouver, Canada - MeOH1_35cm_T4_195 | ecosystem: Engineered > Artificial ecosystem > Sand microcosm > Unclassified ... | reverse complement strand
TGGCCATCTCGCGCGCCATCGGCTCCGAGACGCAGCGCCCGCTGGCCATCGTCATCATCGGCGGCCTGATCACCGCCACGCTGCTCACGCTGATCGTGCTGCCCACGCTGTACGAATGGATGGTCGGCCGCAACTGGCCGGACGAAGAAGGCGGCGGCAACGGCGACGAGAACCGCCTGTCGGATTCTGTGCCGGCCTGATCCGCGCGGCAAAGCGGCATCCGGGTTTGCCGCCGGCTGGCTCTCCTCTCCCGCTTGCGGGTGAGGGGGCCACAAGCCGCAAGCCGACCTTGTCAGCAGGGCCTGTGCCGTCTTACGGCACAGGCCTTTTTTTGTCGTTGGCGCCGGATTTCCCGGCCTGTGCCGGGCCGGCGCCCGCCGGTTTATCGCTCGGTATTTTCTGATCGCCCCGTCGGATTTATTTCCCGGCATTATCGGAATATGGTGATTCCCATCGCGGCCATCGCCGCGCGGGTCACTGCCGAAAATCCGAAAACACGAGATAGTTCCGATATTGATTCGGAATAAACCGAGCAACGGAAAACCGGCCAGCCTCCGGGTGTATAACGCGGCACCCCGATACGCCGGATCGGAAAACCCGGTCCGGAACGGGTTTGCGCCGTCCGCTCCACCCGCCCGCGGACTTGCCTCGCCGCCACAGCACCCCCGAATCCGCTCTCATCTTCTTCGAAAACCCCCGCAGGATGCGCGATCCGGGTCGCGATCTTCATGATGCGCGCCCAAATCATGGGTCTTAATAGGCCCTTGCCGTGCTTTTAGTACGATTACTAAATGGCTGTAAATAGCTTTCGCGGCAGTCCTATTTCGCCAAAAACGCAAGGTTGCCACAATCTGGGCTGGCGTTGAAATGACACGCCGTCAGCGTCCACCCGATCCGGGGGAGTTCACTATGCAGGCATATAAAGACAGGTAAGGCAAAAATGAAAATCAACACGAATTCCATTTTCAAGGCATTGGCGATCGCCGCGGCAGTGGCGTCGGCTCCGGCGGCAATGGCGGCGGATGGTGAGATCACCTTCAGCGGCCAGGTGCTGTCGACCACGTGCACCATCACCGGCGGCGGCGGCGCGACCGGCACCAGCAACATGACGGTGAAGCTGCCGACCGTGTCGGTGTCCTCGCTGGGCAGCTCCGGCGACACCGCGGGCCGCACGCCGTTCTCGATCAACCTGAGCGGCTGCACCGCCGGCTCCACCAAGGTCTCGACCTACTTCGAGGCCGGCAACACGGTCGACCAGGCATCGGGCCAGATCAACCTGATCGACGACGGCAGCGGCAAGCCGGTGGCGGCGAACGTCCGCATCCGCCTGCTGAACAACGCGCAGAACCCGATCGTGGCCGGCGCGCCCGTGGGCACGCAGAACTCGCAGACGGTCGACCTGAACGGCGGCGCCGCGTCGCTGCAGTACTACGCCGAATACGTGGCCACCGGCAAGGCGACCGCCGGCACCGCGGATTCGCGCATCCAGTACTCGCTGAACTACCAGTAAGTCCACGAAAGCGGCGGGCGGCGGCAGCCGCCCGCCAGATGACCAGAAAGGAGTAGCAGATGAGTCGATGGGTATCCAAGGCAGTTGCCATGCTGGCTCTGAGCGCAACCGTTCTGAGCGGCATGGCCCAGGCAAGCGTGGTGATCACCGGAACGCGCGTGGTGTTTCCGGGCGACAGCCGCGAAGTGACCGTCCGGCTTCTGAACGACGGGAACACGCCCGCGCTGGTTCAGACCTGGATGGACACGGGCGACGAGAAGGCGGCGCCGGAGTCGATCAAGGTGCCGTTCATCCTGACGCCGTCGATGTTCCGGATCGATCCCGAGAAGGGACAGACGTTGCGCATGTTTTACACGGGCGAACCATTGCCCACGGACAAGGAATCGCTGTTCTGGCTGAACGTGCTGGAAGTCCCGCCCAAGGCGCGCGACGACGAGGCAGCCAACAAGATCCAGCTGGCGTTCCGCTCGCGGATCAAGGTGATGTACCGGCCGGCCGGGCTGGCCGGCAACGCGGAAGATGCCGCGCGGCAGTTGCGGTGGGAGATCGTGCGCCGCGATGACAGCGGCGAGCATGAGCTGAAGGTGTCGAATCCCAGCCCCTACGTGGTGAACCTGGGCAGCGTGACGCTCGAGGCGGCGGGGCAGAAATACGAGGTCGAACCGACCTACGTCCGCGCGAAAGACGCGGCCCGCATGCCGCTTCCCCGCCTCGCCACGGGTCCCGTGGGCGGCGCGAGCGTGACGTTCAGCAGCATCGACGACTGGGGCGTGATCCGCCCGGCCGCCGCGGCCAGCGTCACCAGGAGCGACGCGCTCCACTGACGCGCCCGCGCGCCGGCATCCCGGGCGCACCGCCCGCCCCCGTTTCATCCATTCGCCCTTGCAGGCCCCGACAGCGGCCGGCGGGGCGGGTGTTCGCCCATTGCCCGGCTACGTGGTCCCGCTTTGCCCGGTGCCCCGCGGCTTTATCGGCCTCCGGTCTCAAGAGACATCTCAGGAGTCATATGACATTGTTTTGCCACGGTGGCATCGACGGTGGTCGGGTGCCACGACTGAACCCGCTGTACCTGGCCGTCCTGTCCACGCTGCTGCTGTGGCAAGGGCAGGCCGAGGCCGCGCCCGCGGGCCGCCAGGGCGCCGCGGCGAGCACGCAGCCCGCCGCCACCGACGTCCAGTTCGACAGCGGCTTCCTGGTGCACGCCGACCAGCAGCGCATCGACCTGAGCCGCTTCGAGAAAAGCAATGGCGTGCTGCCCGGGGACTACCGCGTCGACCTCTACGTCAACGGCGACAGCGTCACGCGCGCGCAGGTGCCGTTCCGCGCCGCCGCCGACGGCAAGGACGCGCAGCCCTGCTTCAGCAGGGCGCTGCTGGAGGAGCTCGGCGTCGACCTGCTGAAGCTGCCCGACGACGTGCGCGACCGGCTCAAGGCGGACGACGCGTGCGTCGGGCTGCCCGAGGCCATCGCCGACGCGAGCGCGGCATTCGTGTTCGACGAGCAGCGCCTGTCGCTCAGCATTCCGCAGGGCGTGCTGCGCCGCACGCCGCGCGGCTACGTCTCGCCGGAGCGCTGGGAAGCCGGCGTGACCACCGGCATGCTGAACTACAGCGCCGACCTGTACACCACGCGCAACAACGACGGCCCGTCGCTGACGCAGGGCTTCGCCGGCCTGACGGCGGGCTTCAACGTGGGCAACTGGCATTTCCGCCACCAGGGCTCGTATAGCTGGTCGAACAACAACGGCGGGCACTACCAGGACATCGCCACCTACGTGCAGCGCGACCTGCCCAGGCTCACCTCGCAACTGACCATCGGCGAAGCCTACACGTCGGGCGAGCTGTTCGACTCCACGCAGTTCCGCGGCGTCAAGCTGTCGACCGACGAACGGATGATGCCGGACTCGGCGCGCGGCTACGCGCCGGTCCTGCGCGGCATCGCCCGCAGCAACGCGCGCGTCACCGTCAGCCAGAACGGCGTCAAGATCTACGAGACCACCGTGGCGCCGGGCGCGTTCGAGATCGACGACCTGTACGCGACCGGCTACGGCGGCGACCTGAACGTCTCGGTCAAGGAAGCCGACGGCTCGGTCCACGAGTTCTCCGTGCCGTACGCGGCGGTGCCGCTGGCGCTGCGCCCGGGCACGCACCGCTACAGCTTCGTGGCCGGCGCGGTGCGCACCGCGCAGAGCAGCCGCAACCCGCTGTTCATGCAGGGCACGTGGCGGCAGGGCCTCACCAACCTGGTGACGGGCTACGGCGGCGTGACCGCGGCGCAGGGCTACCTGTCGTTCATGCTGGGCAGCGCGCTCAACACCTCGGTGGGCGCGTTCGGCGTGGACGTCACGCAGGCGACCACGGTGGCGCCCGGCACGCGGCGCTTTCACGGCACCAGCGCGCGCGTGAGCTATGCGAAGTCGATCACGCAGACCTCCACCGACATCGCCATCGCCGCGTACCGCTATTCGACGAGCGGCTATTTCGGCCTCAACGACGCCATGCTCATGCGCGACCAGGTGGAGCGCGGCGGCTCGCCCGACGACATCGCCCGGCAGCGCAGCCGCGCGTCGCTGTCGGTCAACCAGAACCTGGGCGCCCGCTTCGGGCAGTTCGGCATGACGCTGTCGGGGAGCAATTACTGGAACCGTCCCGGCTCGGACATCACCTATGCCGCCTCGTATTCGAACGTGTTCCGCCGGATCACCTACCGGCTGTCGGTGACGCGCGAGAACGGCAGCCTGGGCAACCGCAACACGACGTTCTACGCGAGCGTGAGCATTCCGCTGGGCAGGGAGCGCCCGGTCATCGCGTCCTCGGCGCTGTCGTTCGACACCAACGGGCGCGCGCAGGCGCAGGCCACGCTGTCGGGCAGCGCCGGGCGCGACGATGCGCTGTTCTACAGCGTGTCGGGCAACCATGCGTCGCAGGACGGCGGCGCCTCGACCAACGGCAGCGGCACGGTCGTGTATCGCGCGCCGTATGCCGAGCTCACGGCGAGCGCCGGCGTCGGCCAGGGCTACCAGCAGGCTTCGGTCGGCGCGCGCGGCGGGGTGGTCGTGCATCCCGGCGGCGTCACGCTGTCGCAGCCGCTGTCCGACACCTTCGCCGTGGTCGAGGCGCCGGGTTCGGCCGGCGCGCGCGTGCTCAATTCGCAAGGGGTGCGCATGGACAGCCGCGGTTATGCCGTGGTGCCGATGCTCACGCCGTACTCGATCAACGAGGTCGAGCTCGATCCCACGGGGCTGCCGCTCGACGTCGAGCTGAGCGTGACCGCGCAGCAGGTGGTGCCGCGCGCGGGCGCGGTGCCGCTGATCCGCTTCCCGACCGTGGTCGGCCGCGCGGCGCTGATCGCCGCGCGCCAGGCCGGTGGCGAGGCCCTGCCGTTCGGCGCCCAGGTGCTCAACGCGGCGGGCGCCGAGGTCGGCGTGGTCGGCCAGGGCGGCCGCATCCTGGCGCGCGGCCTCGACGAGCACGGCACGCTGACCGTGCGCTGGGGCAACGAGGGCGGCGCGTCGTGCGCCATGCCGTACACGCTGGCGGCGGCGAAGGGGCAGCAGCCCGCGCGCAGCTACCAGCAGATCGAAACGACCTGCGGGCCCGCCGCCGACTGACGGCGGCCGAAGGCAACGGCAGGTGGCGGCGCCGCGCAACCGGCGCGCCACACGCCGCGTCCCGCAATCCGGGTGTAGTTCAAACAGACAGGAACCCAAGCATGAACAGACTTCTTTCCATCGTCATGCGCGCGGCCCGGGCGGCCGCGCGGATCGCGCCCGCCCGCTGGGCGAGGAACGGCCTCGTGGCCGCCGGGCTGATGGCCGCGCTGTCGTCGCCGGCATTCGCCCAGTACGTGTTCGGCCAGTCCACCATCACGGTGCCGGCCAGCGTCGCCGGCGGCACCGTGGTCGCGCGCGACTACCTGACGCCGTCGCAGCTTTGCTACGGGACGACCTGCACGCTGACGTACATCGAGATGTACAAGTACGGCGGCGCCGAACGGGTGCCGGGACCGGACGTCCTGACCACCGTCACCGGGCTCTCGACGCGTCTGATCATCAACGGGCAGACGATGATGGCCGGGCCCAGCACGGTCTCCTTTTCGCGGCCCATCGAGATCCAGCTGGTGTCCAACGGGACCAAGGTGGTCGGCGGCCCGCTCAAGGCCAACGGCGCCACGCTCTCCCCCGCGTACTACATCCTGTATTTCTCGAACGGGAACACGAAATACCAGATCTTCCTGGCGGCGACGGTGCAGACCATCGACGGGACCTGCTCCACGCCGAGCCAGGCCGTCACCCTGCCGCCGATCGCGCTCGGCAAGCTCGGCGCCGTGGGCAGCAGCGCCGGCGGCGTGGATTTCAACGTCCGGCTGAACAATTGCCCGGCGGGCTTCAACCGCGTGGGCTACAGCTTCGTGCCGGTCGGCTCCGAGACCAGCGCCTACACCGGGGTATTGCCGCTCGGCGCGGACTCCACCGCCACCGGCGTGCGCATACGGATCACCGATGCCAACGGCACGCCCGCCACGTTCAATCAGTCGATCAAGCTCAATGCTTACAGCAAGACGACCGGCGGCTCGTACGCGGTTCCGTACAAGGCGACATACATCAAGACGGCGGACCCGGTGACGGTCGGCAGCGTGAAGGGCAGCGTGATGGTGCTGGTCGACTATCAGTAGATGGCGCGCGCGGATGGACAGCCAGTACGGAAGGAAAAGCGGAAGGAAAAGCGGAAGGAAAACCAAAAGGGAAAGCGAACGGGCGATGGCGTCATCCCTGTTCGCAGGACTGGGAGGATGCTCATGAAAGCGACGGTGGAAAGCAGGAACGAGGACCGGGTCCGCGCGCGCGCGGCCGGTGTGGCCGGTGTGGCGGATATGATCCGGGCGCGCGGCTGCGGCAACGCGCGGCACGCGCCGGCATCCGGCCGGCGCATGGCGCCGGCCCGCACGGGAGAGGGCGGCGCCGCGCGCCGGATGCCCGGCGCCCACACGCAACTGGTCGTCCTGGCCGCGCCGGGCGACGTGCCGGCATGGCTCGGCGCCGCGCTGCGCTGGCTGTCCGGCGTCACGGTCGAGTTCGCGGGTTCGACGGATGCCTTGCTCGCACTGCTGGCATCCGGCATGCGCACCGTCGTCTTCGCGCAGCTCTGCCGGGACAACGGCGAAGGCCTGTTCCTGCCCTCGCGCCTTGCCGCCGCGCGCGACGAAGGCCGGCTGGCGGCGGTGCCGCCGGTGGTCTACGCGACCGAGCTGTCGCGGCAGGCGCTGGCGTCGCACGCGCGGCTCGCCGGGGAGGCGGGCGTTCCGGTCCATATCCTGTGCGAGCGCTCGCCGCACGCGGTTGCCGGTGCGCTCAGGCAGGTCATCGCATCGTTGCCCGACGTCCCGCATGGCGCCGCGCCGTCGCGCGGCGCCGCGGCGGACCGGCAGCAAGGCTGCGAGGCCGCGTTCGTCGACGCGCTGGCGCGGGACGAGGGCTTCAGGATCGTGGTCCAGCCGCAGTTCTCGCTGCGCGACGGCCGCATCGTCGGCGCCGAGGCGCTGTCGCGCTGGAGCCATCCCGAGTTCGGCGCCGTGTCGCCGGCCACGTTCATCCCGTGGACGCAGGACGCGGCCCGCGCGCAGCGCTTCTTCTTCCTGCAACTGGGCCGCGTCGTCGCGGTGCTCGAGCGCGCGGCCCGGCTGGGCCGGGCCGTGCCCGTCGCGGTCAACGTTCCCTGTGCGCTGTTGTCGTCGGCCGGTTTCGTGCCGGCCTTCGAGCGCGCGCTGGCGCAGGCCTCGCTGCCCGCCTCGCTCATCAAGCTGGAACTGACCGAAAGCGAGCCGGTGCTCGACGAGCTGGCCTTGTCGTCCTCCATCCACTGGCTGCGCGCCAGGGGATTCGGCGTGTCGATGGACGATTTCGGCACCGGCGCGGCGTCGCTGAAGATGCTGTGCGACATGCCGTTCGACGAGATGAAGATCGATGGCGCGCTGGTGCGCCGCATGGCGGACAGCCCGGCCCTCGGCGGCGCGCTGGCCGCCACGGTCCATCTGGGGCTGGCGCGGGGCATGACGGTGGTGGCCGAGGGCATCGAGTCCGTGCAGGCGGTCGCCGCGCTGCGCGCGGCGGGCTGCTCGGCGGGACAGGGTTATGCGCTGTGCCGGCCGCTGGAAGCGGCGGACTACCTGCAGCGCCTCGCGGCGGGCGGCGGATTGCCCGGGCTGGGCGCGAGCGTTCCGGCAAGCCGGCACCCCGCCGTCGAGAGCGGGGAAGGCCTGTAGGCTTTTCCCCCGCAGCAAGGCCGATTGCCTGGCTGCCCGTAAACGCAAACGTCCCCGCAATGGCGGGGACGCGCTTTTTGGGGGCGGGACAACCGCGTCCGCCCCCGTCAGGCATCAGGGGTTCAGGGGTTCAGGGAATCTCCCTCGCGTGCGCGCCGGACAGGTCGTCCGCCGGAAAGAGCAGCGAGGCGCCTTCATTGCCTCCGTTCAGCACGAACGTGATGAGCTCCACGTCGTTCGACGCGCCCACCTTGCGCATGGCGCTTCGTTTCTGCGAGCTGATGGTCTGCTTGCTGCGTTTCAGGTGTTCCGCAATATCGGTCACGGTATTGCCCGACGCGAACAGCCGCACCACTTCGGCCTCGCGCGGCGACAGTTCGGTGGCGAGGTCGGCCGAGCCTTTGTTCAGGGTGGTCGCGATGGCCCTGATGGTCGGCGACGTGTACGTCCCGCCCGCGAAGCTGGCGTGGACCGCGGTGATGATGTGGCCGGTCGAGTCCGCCATGCTGATGAACGACAGGCCGCTGTGCGCGGCCAATGTCCGTATCACGGCGGGATTCCTGATCGTCGTCAGCACGACAAGCCCGATATTCGGAAAATTCCTCTGCAAATAACCGAGCAGCGCCATGCCGTCGCCATATTCGCCATCGGACATCGTGTAATCGCAGATCACGACGTCGCAGGCGACATGCTGCAGCAGTTCGACGAGTTCGGTGGTGTTCAGGCAAGTGCCGACGAGCTCTATGTGGCCCGCGCTCTCGAGAACCTGTTGCAGTCCGATCAGAACCGCGGGGTGGCTGTCGGCGATCACAACGCGGATTGAGAATTTATTCATGCCATTTAATCCGTTGAGTAATGGGCGCGCGCGACAAGGGCATGGGTATCCCGTTTCCCGGTGAGGGAACGGGTACGGCGGCGACTGGGCGGCAATGCGAAGCTCGGCCCGTCGGGGGTACGGTGCCCTTGTCGTCGCAACCAGTCCTGGCGGATGCCTTCCGTTTGCGCCTCGCGTGGTTCACACAAGGGACTGGTGCAATGGGGAAGCCGCCGAAGTCAGTTTAATAATAGGAATGGATGGCGCCAATCATACGATTGATCGACTTTACTTATTTTGATTAGTACTCGTACGAAATTCATTCCAGACCGAAAAAATAAATGTTTTTTGGCACTGAAATTAAGATTTTGGCTAAAAGCGGAGATAAAAACAGGATAAAAGAAAAGGCATGGCGCGGGCATCTCCCATCCCCATTGCGAAGCGATGGCGTGATGGCGCGGTGGCATTCGGCGACAAGCCGGCGCGCCGCCGGCAGGCAGAGAAGCGCCTATTTGCCGTCTTTACCGGGCGAAGCGACGAGCCCGCCTTCGATCGCGTAGCGGATCAGCTCGACGTCGTTCGCGATGCCGAGCTTGCGCATGGCCATCACTTTCTGCGTGCTGACGGTCTGCTTGCTGCGGTTGAGCCGCTTCGCGATATCCGTCATCGACAGCCCCGAGGCGAACAGCCGCGCCACCTCCAGCTCGCGCGGCGAAAGCGGCTGGCCGGTGCCCGCGCCCTCGCTGCCGGCCACGACCTTCTCGATGGTCGGCGACAGGTACGAGCCGCCGGCGTAGCTGCTGTGAATCGCGGTGATGATGTGGCCGGTCGCGTCCGACTTGCTCAGGATGGTGGTGATGCCCGCCGCCAGGAGCGCGCGGATGACCGCCGGGCTGTCCATGACCGTCAGCGCGACGATGCCGACCTTCGGATAATGGCGCCGCAGGTATTCGAACAGCGCCAGCCCGTCGCTGTGCTCGCCGCCCGGCATCGCATAATCGGAAACCACCACGTCGCACGGCTGCTTCTCGAGCGCGGCGATCAGCTCGGTGGCGTTGCGGCAGGTCGCGACGATTTCGGTCGTGCCGATCGGCTCCAGCGTATGGACGAGACCGCGCAATACGGTAGGATGGTCGTCGGCGATCACGACCTTGATCGAAAACTGGTTGTCAGCGCTCACGATTTCTCCGCCATGCCATGCGTTGTCCCTGTGCCGCGGGCCGTTGCCGCGTGCCTGGATCCCGATGCGCGAACGCATCAAAGAGCAACGGTAATCTACCATGCCTGCATCGTCGTCTCCCAGCTTGCTCGCCCGCGTCCGCGGCCATCAGCGCATCGTCCTGTTCATCGGCTCGGCGGCGCTGACGCTCCTGATCCTGCTGGCGTTCGCGCTGGGTCTCGCCGGTCTCGTGCGCGAGGACCTCAACGACGAGCGGCAGGCGTTCCAGCGCGACCTGGGGCGCGTGATGGACGTCGTCAGGGCGAGCGAGACGCGGGTGCGCATCGCCGCCGTCGGGATCGAGACCGCCTGGGAGGGCACCGGCGCCGCCGATGCCGCCGACGTGAGCGCGTTCGAGGCGCAGGACGGCCGTATCGTGTTCCCCGTCACGCCGGACTCGCGCGGCGCGCTGGTCCTGCGGCTGGCGCGCGGGCAGGGCGCCGGCGGCGAGGCGGCCGGCCATTTTCTCGCGGTGGCGCGGAGCACCGCGGGCGCGGGCAGCAGCCTGGTCAAGACCATGAACGACGCGGTCGGGCTGCCGTGGGGGCTGAGCGGCTATTTCGTGACGCCGGCGGCCGCGCTGGTGGGCATCAGCCCGCTGCCCGACCTGGCCGGCGCGCCGCTGCCGCGCATCGCGGCCGATCCGGCCAGCCTGTCCGCCTACTACGGCGCGGGCCTCGAGCAACTCGCCTCGTGGTCCGCGGCGCCGCGCGGCGCCAGCCGGCCGCTGCGCTGGCTGCGCCCGCGGGCCGATCCGCTCACCGGGCGGCCGCGCCTGCGCGTGCTCGCGCCCATGACGGCGCACGGGCGGCCGATCGGCATCGTCGCCGGCGAGTTCAGCCCGGAGCGGCTGCTCGAGCGGCTGGAGCCGGGCTCGTTTTCCGGGGTCTACCGCGTGGCCGACGAGCGCGCCGAGGCGGTGACGGGCAGCGCGTCCGACCCGGCGGCGGCGCCGCCGGCCGGCGCCGGGGCGGCGCAGTGCCGCGGGCCTGCCGCGCCCGGCGCCGCCGGGACCTATCGCGACGGCATGCTGCTGCTGTGCGCGCCGCTCGGCGACACCGGCTGGACGCTGGCCTACGCGGTGCCGGGCCGGGTCATCGCCGCGCGCGTGGCGCGGGACGGCGCCGCGCCGGCCATCGCCACCGGCCTGGCCATCGCGCTGCTGTGGACCTTCGTGCTGCTTTTCAACCGCAAGATCCTCGTGCCGCTGTTCGCGCGCTCCGAGCGCGTGTTCGACAGCGAGCACCTGAGCCGCACGCTGATCGAGACCGTGCCGGTCGGTCTCGCGCTCGTCAACGCGAACGACAACACCGTGCTGCTGGAAAGCGCGCACATGCAGGCGCTGGAGCGGCGCATCGGCACGGCGGCGGACGGGCAGCTCGGCGACGTGCTCCGGCGGCACGCGCCGGCCGCGTTCGGCGCGCCGGGCGGCCGCGCGGCGGCGGCGCTCGACGTGGAGCTGAACCTGCCCACCGGGGACGGCGGCACCATCGACGTGGCCGCGAAGCTGGCGCCGTCGCACTACCAGGGGCAGCCGGTGGTGGTGGCGACGCTGGCGGACGTCACCACCGAGCGCCAGCTCGCGCGCCAGCTGTCCGCGGCGAAGCAGGCGGCGGACAGCGCCAACGCGGCGAAGAGCGCTTTCCTCGCGGCGATGAGCCATGAGATCCGCACTCCGCTCAACGCGATCCTGGGGCATCTCGAATTGCTCGAGCGGCTGCCGCAGGCGGCGCCCGTGGCGCCGCGCGTGCGCACCATCGCGTCGTCGTCGCGGGCATTGCTGGACATCCTCAACGACATCCTCGACTTCTCCAAGATCGAGGCCGGCGAGATGCGCTTCGAGCCGATCCGCTTCGACGTGGCGGCGCTGATCCGCGAAACGGTGGCGATGTTCATGCCGCTGGCGCAGCGCAAGGGACTCGCGCTGGAGGCGCATTTCGACGCGGCGCTGCCGCGCTGGTACACGGGAGACCCGGGCCGGGTCCGCCAGATCGTGGCGAACCTGCTGGGCAACGCCATCAAGTTCACCGAGCGGGGGCGCGTGTCGGTCGACGTCGATGCGGCTGCCGATGGCGCGGATGGCGCGGACAGCGCGGCGGCGCCGCTGCGGATCCGCGTGGCCGACACCGGCATCGGCATCGCGGCCGCGCAGCAGGCGCGCATCTTCGATGCGTTCGACCAGGTCGACGTGTCGGTCACGCGCCGCTTCGGCGGAACGGGGCTGGGGCTCGCGCTGTGCCGGCGCATCGCCGGGGCAATGGGCGGCACCATCGCGGTGGCGAGCGAGCCGGGCCGCGGCAGCACCTTCACGGTGACGCTGCCGCTGCGGCCGGCCGCGGGCGGCGCGCCCGCGCATGACGATGCCTCGCCCGCGGCCGGCGACGCGCACGACGCGCGCGGCATCCACGTGCTCGTGGCCGAAGACCACGAAGTCAACCGCGAACTGATCCGCGACCAGCTCGACGCGCTGGGCTATACCGGCGACATCGTCGAGAACGGCCTGGTCGCGCTGCGCCATTTCAACGAGCGCCACTACGATCTGGTGCTGACCGACCTGTCGATGCCGGTCATGGATGGCTACACGCTAGCCACGTGCCTGCGCAACCAGGGCGCGCGCACGCCGATCGTGGCGATCACCGCGGACGTCACGGCCGCCGATTCGCAGCGCCTGCGCGACGCGGGCATCTCCGGCGTGCTGCTCAAGCCGATGTCGCTGGCCTCCATCGACGCCGCGGCGCGGCGCTACCTGAGCCTGGCGGCCGACCCGCGCGCCGAGGCCGCCATCGAGGCGGACGCCGCGGGCGCCGATGCCGCGTTGTCCGAGATGCTGCTCGGCACGCTGGAGCAGCGCACCGCGCAGTCGCTTCAGGCCGCCGCGAGCGCGATCACGCGAGGCGACCGGGCAACCGTGTCGGCGGAGGCCCATTCCATCAAGGGAGCGTTCGCGATGCTGCATGCCACGGACGTGGTCGAGGCCTGTTCGCGGCTGGAAGCGCTGCTGGCGGACCGGCCCGACGCCGCTTCCGGCGTCACTTCCGAAGTCACCCCCGGCGCCACCCCCGGCGCCACCCCCGGCGAGCTCGCGCAGGCGCTCGCCGAGGTGCGCGGCCGGGCATCGTCGGCGCTCGCGCGCATGGCGCGCGATGCCGGGTTCGGGCGGGTCGATGCCGGCGGCTAGCGGTAGGTGATGACCGCGGTCATCCGGGAATGGCGCGCGGCGGCGAGCGCCGGCAGGCCGATCGACTGCGTGCGGTGCGTGAACCCGACGTGGCGCGCCGGGAGGTGGCCGGGCGTGCCGGTGAAGGCGACCTTGCCGGCGACCGGGCGCGGGCAGGCCGTGTGGAACCGCATCCGCTCGCTGTCCGCGGGACGCACGCTGAATGAACAGGGCGGCTCGACCAGCGCGCCGCTGAAGCGGATGGTCCCGCCCGTCTGCGCGCTGGCGGCGGCGCAGGAGAGGAGCAGCGCTGCGAACAGCGACGAGGCAAGGATGGTGTGAGAGACGATCGAACGGCGTGCCATGGAAACCTCCGCGAGATGAGGTGCGTCGCGGCAATCGACATGTCCGTCGGAAGACTGGCGATTAACCGCTGCACATGGAAATCGAGATCATGCCTGGTAATTGAATGACCGATTGAGTGGTTGATAGAATGGTTTAATGAATGAAAAATCGATGCGCCGGGATTTAAAGATTAATCATTGCCCGGTTGAATAAATTCTGTGCGCATCATGAAATGGCCGCAAGCAGGGCAATCCCTAGGCATTCCGTGTCATAAAAAAATTGAACCAATTCGCGGTGAAAGGCGCGGCGGGCTTATGGCGATGGGTCGTGGTCATGCATATCGTTCTTTTTCGCATTGGCCGACGTTGTCCTATCGCACATATCCGATTCACTGCGCCCCAATCCGGTGCGTTATGTCCGCAGTGTGTCAAACCGGCGCGCATGCCGGCGCGGTATCGCGCCATCGCGAAATCCAGTTTGCGAAAGATTCGCCGGCAGTGAGAGAATGCAGCCTGCTGCCACAGCAAGCCGCGGAGAACGGAATGACGAACATGATTGGCAATGAGAGTCAGCGTCTGGCGTACAACTCCCGGTGCCGTTGCCGGAGTGACCTGACGCATGCGGTCCTGCGGCGGCTCGGCGAGGCGGCATCGGGCCGCCTGCCCATGCAGGAGCTCGCGGCCGGCGCCGCGGCGGGCGGGCCCGCGCTGGCGGCGCCGGTGCCGGCGCAGGCCGCGGCGCGCCCGACGCGGCTCAGGGGCGCGCGGATCTTCGACGGCAAGTCGGACGCGCTCCTGCAGGGCCTCGACGTGATCGTCGCGGGCAACCGCATCGAGGACCTCGTTCCGGCCGGGCAGGACGCGGGCGATGCGCAGGTGATCGACTGCGCGGGGCACGTCGTCATGCCCGGCATGATCGATGCGCACTGGCATTCGATTCTCGCCGCGGTGCCGCTGAACGTGGCGATGACGGCCGACATCACCTACATCTACCTTCTCGCGGCGCAGGAAGCCGAGCGGACCGTCCTGCGCGGCTTCACCACCGTGCGCGACGTGGGCGGGCCGTCGTTCTCGCTCAAGCAGGCGATCGACGAGCACCGCATCGCGGGCCCGCGCATCTTTCCTTCGGGCGCGATGATCTCCCAGACCTCCGGGCACGGCGACTTCCGCCGGCGCGGCGAGCTGCCGCGCACGGCGCTGTGCTCGCTGAGCGCGGCGGAAGTGGCGGGCATCTCGTCGATCGCCGACGGCGTGCCGGAGATGCTGCGGCGCGTGCGCGAGCAGCTCATGCTGGGCGCCAGCCAGATCAAGATCATGGCCGGCGGGGGTGTGTCGTCGATGTTCGATCCGCTCGACTCGGTCCAGTACACGGAGGACGAGATGCGCGCCGCCGTCGCCGCCGCGTCGGACTGGGGCACCTACGTCTGCGCCCACGTGTACACCTCGGCCGGCATCCGCAGGGCCATCGCGTGCGGCGTGAAATCGATCGAGCATGGCCAGCTCGCGGACGAAGAGACCGTGCGCCGGATCGCCGACGCCGGCGCGTGGTGGAGCCTGCAGCCGTTCCTGGCCGACGACGACGCCAACCCGAAGGCGACCGACGCGCAGCGGCTGCAGCAGAAGGCGATCGCAGAAGGCACGGTGCGCGCGTTCGAGCTTGGCCAGAAGCACGGCGTGAACATGGCGTGGGGCACCGACGTCCTGTTCAATCCCGCGGGCGCGCTGACGCAGGGCAGGCAACTGGCCAAGCTGGCGCGCTGGTTCGGTCCCGCCGACGTGCTGCGGCTCGGCACCAGCCGCAACGCCGCGCTGCTCGGCCTGTCGGGCGCCCGCAGCCCCTACCCCGGCGCGCTGGGCGTCATCGAGCCGGGCGCGTTCGCCGACATGCTGGTGATCGGCGGCAACCCGCTCGAGGACATCGCGCTGATCGCGGACCCGGCCAGGAACATGAAGATCATCATGAAGGACGGCCGCATCCACAAGAACACGCTGGGCGTGCCGTACCACTAGCCGGCCCGGCGAGGGGACGCGGGGGACGCGGGGGGACGCGAACGGACATGCAAGGCCGCGGCGCGGCGCGGATACGGGGCAGCCGAAGGGGGCGCATTGGAAAGCATCAATATTGCCATTGCCATGCTGGGCGCGGTGCTGGTGAGCGGCGCGGTGGTGCGGGTCATCCCGTGGCCGGTGCCGCTGCCGCTGCTCCAGATCGCGCTGGGTTTCCTGATCGCCGGCGTGTTCGAGCGCGGTGTCAGGCTCGACCCCGACGTCTTCTTCCTGCTGTTCCTGCCGCCGCTGCTGTTTCTCGACGGATGGCACATCCCCAAGGACATGCTGCGGCGGGACAAGCTGGGCATCTTCCAGCTTTCCGTGGTGCTGGTCGTCATGACCGTGGTCGGCGCCGGCTACGCCATCCACTGGATGATTCCGTCGATGCCGCTGGCCGTCGCGTTCGCGCTGGCCGCCATCATCTCGCCGACCGATCCGGTGGCGGTGGCCGGCATCACGCGCCGCCTGACCGTGCCGCGCCGCATCACCTCGATCCTCGAAGGCGAGGCGCTGTTCAACGACGCCAGCGGGCTGGTTGCGTTCCGCATCGCCATCGCGGCGGCGATGACCGGCGCGTTCTCGCTCTCGTCGGCGGTGATGTCGTTCCTCTGGGTGGCGGGCGCGGGGCTGGCGACCGGCGCGCTCGTCACGGCGGCCGTCATGCGGCTGCGCGACGGCTTCACGAAGCGCTTCGGCGAGGAGCCGCGCTCCGAGGTGCTGCTGAGCCTGCTGATTCCGTTCGCCGCGTATTTCCTGGCCGAGCACGTCGGCGCCTCGGGCATCCTGGCCGCCGTGGCCGCCGGCGTGACCATGAGCTACGCGGAGCTGTCGGGGCGCGTCAGCGCGTTCGCGCGCATGCAGCGCCAGGCGGTGTGGGACATGGTGCAGTTCGTCCTCAACGGGATCATGTTCGTGCTGCTCGGTGAGCAGTTGCCGCGGGTGTTCCGCGCGGCGGCGCGGACCGTGACGCAGGCCGGGGACGACCCGTGGCTGCTGCCGGTGTACGCGCTGCTGATCTGGCTCATGCTGGCGGCCCTGCGCCTGGCGTGCATCTTCGTCTCGGTCAGGCTGGCGCGGATCGTGCGCAATGCCACGCCGCCGCCCGAGGCGCGCGCCACGCCGCGCATCATGCTCGCGCTGTCGCTGGGCGGCGTGCGCGGCGCGGTGACGCTGGCCGGCGTCATGACGCTGCCGCTGCTGCTGCCCGGCGGCGAGGCGTTCCCGGCGCGCGACCTCGCGATCTTCCTCGCCGCGGCCGTGATCATCATCTCGCTGGTCGGCGCGAGCATCGGCATGCCGCGCCTGCTCAAGGGCATCGAGCCGGCGCGGTCCTCGCCGCACCAGCGGCAGCGGGAATTCGCGCGGCAGGCCGCGCACCGGGCGGCGGTGAACCGCATCTCGACCATCCTCGACGCGCAGCGCGAAGAGGATTCCTCGCTGGAGGCGCGCCGCTACATGGACGTGGTCGACCAGGTGCTGGCGGGGCTGCACGAGCCGCTCGGCCATGCCGCGGAGCCGGCGGGCGACGGCCACAAGCCGGTACGGCGGGACGTCGAGCGGGCCATGCGGCGAGCCGCGATCGAGGCATCGCGCGAAGCCATCTACAAGCTCGCGCGCGAGCGCGAAATCTCGGACGAGGTGGCGCGCGACATGGTCCGGCTGCTGGACCTGGAGGAAGTGCGGCTGGCCTGACCCGCGCCGGCGCGGGCGGGGTGCGCGGTATCTGCGCGGTATCAGTCCGGCGAGAAATCGTAGTCGCGCTCGACCCGGCAGATGCGGGTCTTGTAGGCCGCGTACCAGCGCTCGCGGCCGAGCCGCTGCGCCATCAGGTGCGCGGCGTCGCGCTTCCACGCCGCGATCGCTTCGAGGCTTTCCCAGTAGGACACCGTGATGCCGATGTCCTCGCGCGCCGACTCGACGCCGAGAAAGCCGGGCTGCCGCGACGCGGAGGCTTCCATCGCCTCGGCCATCGCGCCGTAGCCGTCGTCGGCCCCGGTGCGGATGGAGGTGAAGATCACGGCGTAATAAGGGGTGGCGCGGGTGTCGGCAATGGGCATCGGGGGCCTCTCGTCGCGTGGGAAGGGGACTGGCCGGCCATCTTACCAAGGCCCCGCCGGGCCGGGTGCCGTCGGCCCATTCGTCGGTCCATGCATCGGCCGACGCATCGGCCTACGTGTCGGCCCGGTGCGCCATGAAATCGCGCGGCGCCTGTCCCAGCGCGCGCCGGAACATGGTGGAGAACGCGCCGGCATTGGCGTAGCCGGTCTCGGTTGCCACGTGCCCGAGCGGCTTGCCGCGGCTCATCAGGTCCACCGCGTGGGCCAGCCGCAACTGCTGGCGCCAGGCGGCGAAGCTGGTGTGCAGCTCGGTGCGGAACAGGCGCGCCAGCGTGCGCTCGCTGGCGCCCGTGCGCGCCGCCCACTGCGCCAGGCTCAGGGCCGAGCCGGGCGCTTCCATCAGCGCGTCGCACAGCGCCTTGAGGCGGCGGTCGGCCGGCAGCGCCAGCCCGGGCCACAGCGCGGGCGCCGCGCGCAGCTCCTCGATCAGCAGCTCGGCGCTCAACTGCCGCCGGCGCGGCGACAGGTCCGCCGCGCCGGCGAGGGCGACCAGCAGCTGCCGCATCAGCGCCGACACCTCCAGCACCGTGCAGCTCGCAAGCGACAGCGGCGCCGCGGCCGGCAGCACGTAGCAGGCATGCAGCGCGGCATCGCCGAGCGTGACGGTCTCGTGCTCCACGTCCGGCGGGATCCACACCGCGCGCATGGGCGGCACCACCCAGGTGGTGTCCCCGGCCGTCACCCGCATGCTGCCGCGCAGCGGCAGCGTGACCTGTCCCCATGCGTGGCGGTGACGGCGGATGATGGCGTTGGGCGGCGGCAGGCGCAGGTGCACGACGACCGGCTGCGCGGCGGTCGGTTCGGTCAGCGGGATGGGCTGGTAGGTGGTGCGCGTCATCGGCGGGTGTCTCGTCGCGGGGATTCCCGGGGCAGATCCTGCACCGGGTCCGGCGTGATTTTCGGTGCGAATTCCGGTGCGATTGCCGGTGGTGGCCGGAATTCGTAAGAAGTTGCCCGGAAAGTGTAACTCCGCCAAACGCGCGCGGCCTAGCATGACCGGCATGCCAAGGCGCCACGGAGCCCGCCCCATGAGCAACACCATCAGCAACACCATCAGCAACACCATCAGCAACACCAGTCCGGCCACCGCCGCGGCCCGGCCCGCGGCCAGCCCGCCGCCCGCCGGCAAGCTTTCCGACAGCGCGCGCGCTGCCGCGGTCATCGCCGTGTGCGTGGCCGCCGTGTGGCTGGCGGGGCGCGCCGCCGGCCTGCCGGCGCCGCTGGTGACGGCCGCGGCGCTGGTGGCGTCCACCGTGTGCTGCTGGGCACTCGGCGTGCTGCCGGAGCCCGTCACCACGCTGCTGTTCTTCCTGTGCGCGGTGCTGCTGCACGTGGCGCCGCCCGCGGTGGCGTTCTCCGGCTTCGCCTCCACCGCGTGGTGGCTGATGTTCGGCGGCGCAGTGACCGGCGTGGCCTTGCGCCACACCGGGCTGGCGCAGCGCCTGGCGGCCATCGTCTTTCGCGGGCGCACGGGCAGCTACCGGCAGGTGATCGCCACCGTGGCGCTGAGCGCGGTCGGCCTGGCTTTCCTGATGCCGTCGACCACCGGGCGCGTGCTGCTGCTGATGCCCATCGTGCTGGCGCTGGCGGACCGCCTCGGCTACGCGCCCGGCTCGAACGGGCGCATCGGCATGGTGCTGACGGTGGCGCTGGCCAGCTACATGCCGCCCACCACCATCCTGCCGGCCAACATTCCCAACAGTGTGCTGCTCGGCGCGGCCGGCTCGCTGTATGGCATCAACCTCAGCTACGGCAGCTACCTGCTGCTGCATTTCCCCATCCTCGGCGCGCTCAAGACCGTGCTGCTGGTGTGGCTGGTGTGCCGGCTGTTCCCGGAAGCGGGGCGTCCCGCGGCGGCGCCGCCGCAGGACGCGGGCGCGCCGGGCCGGCAGGAAACCGTGCTGGCGGCGATCCTGGCGCTGGCCGTGGCCGGCTTCGCCACCGACGCGCTGCACGGCATCTCGCCGGCGTGGATCTCGCTGGCGGCCTGCATCGTGTGCCTGCTGCCCGGCGTGGGGCTGGTGTCGCCGCGCATGCTGGCCGAGCAGGTGCACCTGACGCCGCTGATCTACGTGGCCGGCTTCCTCGGCCTGGGCGCGGTGGTGGAGTCCACCGGGCTGGGCCTGGCGATCAGCAGGGCGTTGCTGCAATGGCTGCCGCTGGCGCCGGGGCACGACGCCGCCAACGTGGCGGCGCTCGGCGCGATGGGCGCCGCCCTGGGGCTGGTGGCCACGCTGCCCGCGCTGCCCGCCGTGCTCACGCCGCTGGCCGGGGAGCTGGCGCAGGCCACCGGCCTGCCGCTGGAAAGCGTGCTGATGCTGCAGGTGCCGGTGTTCTCCACGGTGTTCTTCCCGTACCAGTCGCCGCCCATCGTGATCGCCATGCAGCTCGGCGGCGTGGGGCTGCGCGCCGGCAGCCGGCTGTGCCTGGCGCTGGCCGCGCCGACCCTGCTGGTGCTGCTGCCGCTGGACTATTTCTGGTGGCGCCTGCTCGGCTACCTGCCCTGAGCGCGGCGATGGCCTGCAAGCTCGGGCCATCTGAGGCATGATCTCGACCTTCGATCCGTGGCTCGCCCGACTGCGGGACCGGCCCGGCTCAACCGTAGGAATGCAATCGACATGACGACAAGAGCGGACTGTGCCGCGGCAACGCAAGCCGGCCCGGTGGGCGGCGCCAGCTGGATGACGCTGCTGCTGGCCACGGCCTGCGGGCTGATCGTGGCCAACCTGTATTACGCCCAGCCGCTGATCGGCCCGATCGGCCACGCGCTGGGGCTGTCGCCGCAGGCCGCCGGGCTGATCGTGACGCTGATCCAGGCCGGCTACGGCCTGGGCCTGCTGCTGATCGTGCCGCTGGGCGACATCATCGAGAACCGCCGCCTGATCTGCACGCTGCTGGCGGCCAGCGCGGTGGCGATGGCGGTCGCGGCGCTGGCCGGCCACGCCAGCGTGTTCCTGGCCGCGGCCGTGTGCATCGGGCTGAGCTCGGTGGCGGCGCAGGTGCTGGTGCCGTTTGCGGCGCACCTGGCGCCCGAGCACGTGCGCGGCCGGGTGGTGGGCAACGTGATGAGCGGGCTGATGCTCGGCATCATGCTGGCGCGGCCGGTCTCCAGCCTGGTTACCGACCTGTTCGGCTGGCACGCCATCTTCGCCGGCTCGGCGGTCGGCATGGCCGTGCTGACCGCCGTGCTGGCGCGGCTGCTGCCCGACCGCCGCCCGGTGCCGGTGCGCTACGGCGCCTTGCTGGCATCGATGTGGGAACTGCTGCGCACCCAGCCCGTGCTGCGCCGGCGCGCGGCCTACCAGGCCTGCATGTTCGGCGCCTTCAGCCTGTTCTGGACCACCGTGCCGCTGTGGCTGGCCGGACCGGAGTTCGGCCTGAGCCAGAAGGGCATCGCCCTGTTCGCGCTGGCCGGCGTGGCCGGCGCCGTGGCCGCGCCCATCGCCGGGCGCCTGGCCGACCGCGGCCTGGGCCGCCCCACCACCGCGCTGGCGATGGCGCTGGCGGCCGGCGCCTTCCTGCTGGGCATGGCCGGCACGCCCGGCTCGATGCCGGCGCTGGCCGCGCTCACCATCGCCGCCATCACGCTCGACTTCGGCGTGGCGGCCAACCTCGTGGTCGGCCAGCGCGCCATCTTCTCGCTCGGCGGCGCCATCCGCGGGCGGCTCAACGGCGTCTTCATGGCAATCTTCTTCGCCGGTGGCGCCATTGCCTCCGCGCTGGGGGCCTGGGCCTTCGCCCACGGCGGCTGGACGCTGACCAGCTGGATCGGGTTCGGGCTGCCGGTGCTGGCGGGGCTGTATTTCGCGACGGAGCGGCGGCCGGCGGCGGCACACCGCTGAGCCGGGGCCGGATTGGTCCCGGATTGTCCGGACTGCCGCGGAATGGGCGAGGGTAGGCGCTGACTTCGTGATGGCGCCGGCGCTTTCCCGGTGCCTTCCTTTGCCCGCGCGGGGAGGGAAACAGCAAGTGGCGAGCTGATCTTGTCGAGCGCGCGAGGCCGGCCCCAAGCCGGCCTTTTTTGTTGTCCGCAGAAATTCCCCACTTTCCTGTCAACGGGAACTATTACTGTTCGTTACGAAATATTACGGGCCGGATACATTTGCCTGGCCTCCCGTCCGTCGGGAGACCTGCCGTCTCGTAAACATCGTGTCAGATGCCGCGGACAGACAAGACCGGTTACCGGCTTAGCTGCGGAACAGGGGAGCTTCAAGCCGTGCAGGGACCAGTGTCGAGCCTTCAATGGCTCTCGGCAATCCACGCCCGTGGTTTATTCCGTGACTTCGGGCCGTTTTTCTACTTTCGCTATCTGGCGACATTGAGCGCGCTGGCGGTGTTCTGTTATCCGCAATATGGCGCGCGCTCGCGTCTCAAGCGCCTGAAACTGTTCTGCCGCTCGGCGTTCCGCTTCGCGGCGGTGCGCGCCTGGCTGCAGGCGGTGGATGCCTGCGCGCTGATGCGGTGCGTGGCGGTGGCCAGGCCGGCGCTGCTGGAGCGCCCGTACCGCCCGCTGGGTGTGTCCGGGCTGGGCTTCCGCGCGCGCATGGACACGGTGCTGGACCACTATCGCACCCTGCGCGCGCTGGTGCCGATGGCGCTGTGCGAGCGCATCTACGTGCATGGCGGGCTGGCCTGCGCGTTTGGCGAGGCGCGCTATGCGCTGCGCCTGGCCGACTCGGGGCCCAACCCCAAGGAAGGCGAACTGGCCTTCTACTGGCAGGACACCGCCAGCGGCACCTGCCTGAGCCAGCTCAGCTTCTACCTCCGGCAGGGCAAGGATGGCGCGGAGATCTTCGTCGGCGGCCTGCAGGGCCCGATGGGCGAGCACAGCCGCGACCTGATCCGCGAATCGACCAAGGCCTGCGATGGCCTGCGGCCCAAGGACACGGTCATGGCAGCGCTGCTTGCCCTGGCGGCGGCGCTCGGCGCACGCCGCATCGTGGGGGTATCCCGGCGCAACCACGTCGGACGCCAGCGCCATACGCCGCGCGCGATCCTGTGCGACTACGAAAGCTTCTGGGCGGAGTACGGCGGCGTGCCGCTCGGCTGCGGCAACATCGGCATGCCGGTCGACCAGCCGCGCCGCGACGTGATGGAACTGCCCTCCAGGAAGCGCGCCGCCTATCGTCGCAAGCAGGCGCAGGCCGACGGCATCCAGGCGGCCGTGCAAGGCTGGCTGACCGCACCCGACGCCATGCCGGCCACCATGCATGCGCCGGCCCTGATGCAGGTCAGGCCGCCGGAAGGCTCGTCGCCGATGGCGGCCTGAAGGCGGCATCAGGGCGGCATGCAGCGAGGCGGCGCCGCGCCGCATGCCACCAGGACGAGCGCAAAGCGCGGGAATTCTCCCGCGCTTTTTTTCGTGTCCGGCGCGGGTCCGCTAGTTAACCCTAGTAGTCTAGGTTTGTAGACCTTACTAAAGTAGCTCGCTTGCAGCCAGGCTGCGCCCGCCGCTCGCGCGGCTTGCCAAGCTTTCCGCCGCTCCTTTCGCTGCTCCTTTCGCCGCACCTCCCGCCGAACATGCAGAACTCCGCGCTGCCCCCAGCCTTTGCCGCCTCCGGCGATCTGCTTTCGCGCAGCCGTCAGCCCGTCTACCTCCAGCTCGCCACCATCTTCCGCCGCCATATCGAGAGCGGCGAGTGGCGGCCCGGCGAGCGCATTCCCTCGCTCGAGCAGCTTTGCCGCGAGTTCGGCGTGGCGCGCATGACGATGCACAACGCGCTGACCCTGCTGGACGAGGAAGGCCTGCTGATCCGCGAGCGTGGCCGCGGCACCTTCGTCAAGGCCGGCTGCCGCGAGCGCCGCCCGCTGACGCTGCCGGTCAGCTGGGATCAGGCCGTGGCGGTGGGCGAGCGGCTCGGCACCGAGGCGCTCGGCGAATCCGACGGCCTGGTGCCGCTGCCCGACGAGCTCGGCCTGCCGTGCAGCGCCGCGCGCGCGCCGGGCTACCGCTTCCTGCGCCGCCTGCACCGCATCGAGCACAAGCCGTTCGCGCTGAGCGAGGTGTACATCGAGGCCGGCGTGTTCGCGCGCGAGCCGGAGGCGTTCCGCCAGGGCGCCTCGGTGCCGGTGCTGGACCGCTTCCCGCAGCTCAAGGTCACGGCCGCCCGCCAGCGCCTGTCCGTCATTGCCGCCGGCGCGGAAACCGCGGCCCGGCTGGCGCTGCCGGTCGGCGCGCCGGTGGCCGAGCTGCGCCGCCATGCCTGCGTGGACGGCGTGATCGTCTATTACGCGCGCATCGAATTCCCGAGCGAGTTCGTCTGCCTCGACTTCGACCTGCTCGCGCCCGGCGCGGGCGCCGTCCCCGCTTATCCGCCACGTCCGGCCGCGCAGCCGTGACCGCGGCGGCCGTCCCGATTCAGCACCCTCATCCTGCAACCCAACCGGAAACCAAGCCAATGCAGACAACCGAGCGCAACCAGCCGAACCACGCAGACAACGGGCAGGGCGAACTGAACGGCGCCGAAAGCCTGGTCAAGACGCTGCTGGCGTGCGGCGTGGATACTTGTTTTGCCAATCCCGGCACCAGCGAAATGCACTTCGTGGCCGCGCTCGACCGCATCCCCGGCATGCGCTGCGTGCTCGGCCTGTTCGAAGGCGTGGTGACAGGCGCGGCCGACGGCTACGCGCGCATGGCCGACAAGCCCGCGGCCACGCTGCTGCACTGCGGCCCGGGCCTGGCCAACGGGCTGGCCAACCTGCACAACGCGCGCCGCGCGCAGACGCCGGTGGTCAACATCGTCGGCGACCAGGCCACCTACCACCGCCCGTTCGACGCGCCGCTGACCGCCGACACCGAAGGCTGGGCGCGCCCGGTCTCGGTCTGGACCCGCACCGCCACGCATGCCGCCTCGGTCGGCGCCGATGCCGCCGCCGCGGTGCAGGCCGCGCTCGGCGCGCCGGGCGGCGTGGCCAGCCTGATCCTGCCCTCCGACGTGTGCTGGGACGCCGGCGGCAAGGTCGCCGCGCCGCTGCCGCCGCTGCCGGTGCCCAAGGTCTCGCCCGACGCCGTGCAGCAGGCCGCGCGCGTGCTGCGCTCCGGCCAGCCCACGCTGATCGTGCTGGCCGGCGCCGCGCTGCGCGAAGCGCCGCTGGCCGACGCACACCGCATCGCCGCCGCCACCGACGCGCGCCTGATCACGCCGATGTCCAACGCGCGCGTGTCGCGCGGCCGCGGCCGCTTCAACGTCGACCGCGTGCCGTACTCCGGCGACGTGGCGCGCGCCAAGCTGGCCGGCATCCGCAACGTCATCCTGGTCGGCGCGCCGCCGCCCGTGACCTTCTTCGCCTATCCCGGCAAGTCGCCGCGCCCGTACCCGGAAGACGCCGACGTGCTCGTGCTCGCCCGCCCCGAGCAGGACCTCGCCGAAGCGCTCGCGCGCCTGGCCGACGAACTCGGCGCGCCCGCCGTCGCGCTGCCGGCCTCCGCTGCGTCACACGAAATCGCCAAGGGCGCCGTGACCTCCGAAGCCGTGGCGCAGACGCTGACCGCGCTGCTGCCCGAGCAGGCCATCGTGGTGGAAGAAAGCGTGAGCTTCGGCCGCGCCTTCTATCCGGGCACCGTGCACGCCGCGCCGCACGACTGGCTGCAGCTCACCGGCGGCGCCATCGGCGACGGCCTGCCGCTGGCCACCGGCGCCGCCGTCGCCGCGCCCGGCCGCCGCGTGGTCGCGCTGCAGGCCGACGGCTCCGGCATGTACACGCTGCAATCGCTGTGGACGATGGCACGCGAAAAGCTCGACGTGACCGTGGTGGTGCTGGCCAACCGCAAATACGCGATCCTGCTCGGCGAACTCGCCGGCGTCGGCGCCAATCCCGGCAAGACCGCGCTCGACATGCTCGACATCGGCAACCCCGATCTCGACTGGGTGAAGCTGGCCAACGGCATGGGGGTGGAAGGCGCGCGCGCGGTGGATATGGAGGGGTTTGCGGCGCTGTTCGCGGCGGCCAATGCGAAGGCGGGGCCGTTCTTGATTGAGTTGGTGATTTGAGCTGTTAGCCGGCGCGCCCGATGGGGAATCCGTTGGAACAGGCATATCGTGGACTGGCCACCGTGCGGTATCGGGCCAGCCACGGCAGGCAATCGCGAAGATGGATTGTTCCAGGGAATCCGTCATGTCTTGCCACGCTGCGTTCCCGGCAGCGTGCCGGCAGAAGTATCGGATGTGATTGGATGTATTATTGGCGGCAATGATCGTCAACAGGCTGCGGCATAAAGGAAGCAGGAAGAGAAACATCCCAATGCCGCATCACCTTTCCAGTACATCGTCGACTACCACTTTGCCATCTCCTGATCGACGGGGTGGCGCTGTGGATCCAACACGTATCCTCGGTTTCGATGAAGGCCTTCCGCTTGGTTGCCGATGCGTCGGTGAGCGGCGAGAGGTCATTCGTTAGCGGAATTTGAGAAGGGAACATCCGCCGATGCTGAACCATCTTCATATCAAGAACTTCAAAGCCTGGAAAGACACGGGTCCGATTCGTCTGGCGCCATTGACGGTGATTTTCGGCGCCAACAGCGCGGGTAAAAGCAGCCTCGGGCACTTGTTGCTGGCTCTGCAGCAAACGGCGCGCTCGACAGATCGAAAACGGGCTCTGCATCTGGGAGATACCTCCTCACTCATCGATCTGGGCACCTTCGCAGACTGCGCCTGCACGGCCATGACTTGACGCAGTCACTGGAGTTCGAGATCGGCTGGTCTTTGCCCAGGGCGCTGGAGGTGCGCGATCCACTGCAAGCCGCGGTGCGTTACCAGGGCGACCATATGCGGCTGGCGGTGGAACTGGTTGCCGGCAAGTCCGCCCAGCCCGAGGTGCAGGCACTGAGTTATGTACTGGGCTCGGATGCGGAAGACGTTCTCGATGTGTCGCTGCGGCGAGATGACAAGCGGAAATTCACGCTGTCATCGCAGCGCTACGGGTTCAAGATGGCCGACGGCCGCAAATGGCCTCTCGAGGAGCCGGAGAAGTTCTATCGCCTGTCGGACGTCAGCAATGCGCGCTTCAAGAACGCGGGCTTCCTGGCGGACTTCGCGCTGGCCACCGAGGCCATGCTGGATAGCCTGTCCTATCTGGGGCCTCTGCGCAATCATCCCCAGCGGATCTATCAGTGGTCGGGAGATACGCCTTCGAGCGTGGGGCAGATGGGCGAGTACGCCATCGCGGCAATCCTGGCGGCACAGAGCGAAGGGCGCATGCTCAACCGTGGCCCGAAGCGGGCCAAGCAGGGATTTGCCACGTTCATTGCCGCCTGGCTGAAAGACCTGGGCGTGATACATGATTTTTCCGTCAAGCCCGTGGCAGAAGGGCGCAAGGAATACGAAGTCCTGGTCAGGACGCATGCCAAGGCGCCGGAGGTCAAGATCACCGATGTCGGGTTCGGCGTGTCGCAGGTGCTTCCGGCTTTGGTGCAGGCTTTCTATTGCCCGCCGAACTCCACGGTGTGGATGGAGCAGCCCGAGATTCATCTGCACCCGCAGGTGCAGGCCGAACTGGCGGACGTATTCATTTCGGCCACGCAGGCGCGTGAAAACGGCAGGGCGCGTCATGTTCAACTGATCGTGGAAAGCCACTCCGAGCATTTCCTCAACCGCCTGCAGCGCCGCGTGGCCGAGGGCGCCGTTGCACCCGAGGACGTGGCGGTGTACTTCTGCCGTCGTGCCGGCGCCGCCACCGAACTGGAGCCGCTGAAGTTGAACATGTTCGGCGAAATCGAGAACTGGCCGGAGCACTTCTTCGGCGACGAGATGGCCGACATCGCGGGCCGCACCCTGGCAGCGATGCAGCGCAGGCGTGAGTTGGACCAGAAGGACAGGGCAGAATGAAGGCTGTCATCGATACCAATGTCCTGCCGGTTGCGAATGGGCAGCATGCCGACGTGTCGGCCGATTGTGTCATCGAGTGCAAGTGGCGCCTGCCGGGCCGCGCGACGATGCCAGGATCGTCTTGAGACGACCCCTATCCCACCATCACCTCCCCATACCGCTGCACATGAAAATCGCTATCCCCCAGCAGCGGGTCGATCATCGTCAGCCGCTTGAAGTAGTCCCCCACCTCGAGTTCGTCCGTCATCCCCATCCCGCCGTGTAGCTGCACCGCCTGCTGGCCGACGAAGCGGCCGGCCCTGGCGACCACCACCTTGGCGCCGCTGAGCATGCGGCGGCGCTGCGCGGGGTCGGTTTCGTCCAGCGCCTGGGCGGCGACGTAGGCCATCGACAGCGCCAGTTCCTTCTGCACCAGCATGTCGGCCATGCGGTGCTGCAGCGCCTGGAACGCGGCCAGCGGCTTGCCGAACTGCTGGCGCGTGCGCAGGTATTCGCCGGTGATCTCGATCAGCCGTTCCATTGCGCCGGCGGCTTCGGCGCACAGCGCGGCGATGCCGTGGTCGATGCCGTGCGTGAGCGCGGCCAGGCCGTTGCCTTCGCTGCCGACCAGCGCGGCGGCGCCGACCGTGGCGTTGTGCAGCGTGATGTCGGCGGCGCGCAGGCCGTCCATCGTGGGATAGCCGTGCACGCTCAGGCCGGGCGTGTCCCCGGGCACCAGGAACAGCGACAGTTCGTTGCTGCCGGCGAGGCGCGCGCTGACCAGGAAGGCGTCGGCGGCTTCGCCGTGCCAGGCGAGGGTCTTGGTGCCGTTGAGCTGGTAGCCGTCGTCCTTGCGCTCGGCCGCCGCGCGCGCGCTTTCGGCGCGGTAGCGCGTGGTGGGCTCGAGGTAGGCGAGGGTGACGATGCGCTCGCCGCCGGCGATGGCGGGCAGCCATGCTTCTTTCTGCGCCGCGCTGCCGTAGGCGCTCAGCACGGCGGTGGAGATGACCGCGGCGGGCGTGACCGGCTCGAGCACGAGGCCGCGGCCGAGTTCGCGCTGCACCACCAGCTGGCTGGCGGCGCTTTCGCCGAAGCCGCCGTATTCGGCGGGCACGGTCAGGCCGAGCACGCCCATCTCGGCGAGCTGGGCCCACGCGGCGCGGTCGAGGCTGTTGCCGCCGCGCGCGCTGGCGCGGCGCCGGGCGAAGGTGTATTCGGTGTCGATGAAGCGGCGCAGGCTGTCGGCCAGCATCTGCTGTTCTTCGCTGTAGTTGAAGTCCATGACTGTGCTTGTTCCTTCCGTCCCGGCGTTCAGAAACCCAGGATCATCTTGGAGATGATGTTCTTCTGCACTTCGGTGGCGCCGCCGTAGATGGAGGTCTTGCGCATGTCGAAGTAGGTGGAGGCCGCGGGCGCGGCCCAGGCCGGCGCGTGCGTCGGCAGGTCCGCCGGGGTCGCGCCGGCTTCGAGCCAGCGCGGCGAATACGGCCAGGCGCCGGGGCCGGCCACTTCCATCTGCAGCATGGCCAGGTCCTGCTGGATCTCGGAGCCGCGGATCTTGACGATGGAGGCTTCGGGGCCGGGCTGGCCGGCGGACTGCGTGGCCACGCGCAGCAGCAGCATTTCCAGCGCCATGATGTCCATCTCGATGCGCGCGATCTTGTCGCGCATGCGCACGTCGTCGATCAGCGGGCGGCCGGCGCCGTCGGTGGCCTGCGCGGCGTAGTGCTTGAGCTGGCGCAGTTCGCGGTTGCAGTGGCCGATGCCGGCGATGCCGGTGCGCTCGTGGCCGAGCAGGTACTTGGCGTAGGTCCAGCCGCGGTTCTCCTCGCCGAGCAGGTTGGCCGCCGGCACTTCCACGTCCTCGAACCACACTTCGTTGACGTCGTGGCCGCCGTCGAGCGTGACGATCGGGCGCACCGTCACGCCCGGCGTCTTCATGTCGATCAGCAGCATGGAGATGCCTTCCTGCGCCTTGGCCTCGGTGTCGGTGCGCACCAGGCAGAAGATCCAGTCGGCGAAATGTGCCATCGTGGTCCAGGTCTTCTGGCCATTGACGATGTAGCGGTCGCCGTGGCGCACCGCGCGCGTCTTGAGCGAGGCCAGGTCCGAGCCGGAGCCCGGTTCCGAATAGCCCTGGCACCAGAAGTCTTCCACCGTGGGGATGCGCGGCAGGAAGCGTTCCTGGTGCTCGGGGCTGGCGTACTTCATCAGCACCGGGCCGATCATGGTCAGGCCGAACGGCAGCAGGCGCGGCGCGCCGGCGCGGAAGGTCTCGATCTCGAAGATCAGGCGCTGCAGCGGCGTCCAGCCGGTGCCGCCCCATTGCTTCGGCCATGTCGGCGCGCCCCAGCCGTGCGCGTGCAGCACGCGGTGCCAGCGCACGTAGTCGTCCTTCTCCACGCGCTGATGGGCCAGCACCTTGTCGCGGATGTCCGCCGGCAGGCTGGCCTGCACGAAGGTCCGAACCTCTTCGCGGAACGACTGCTCCGCGGCGTTGAAACGCAAATCCATCTGCTTGTCCCCTCGGTTGGGAAGGCTGGCCGCGTCGCGGCGGCGGCATGCCGGCGCAACGCGGCTGCCTCCACGATACGGTGAGACGATTCTATGTGCGGCGCGTGGTTCGGAGTTTCCGCAATGGCAAAGCCGCACTTCGGCAGGCACAAAGCGTTGTGCGGCTGTTGTCCCCGCATTCCTGACAAGGGTTTCCCCCAGTGCGCGGATGGCGGAGCATGCCATTCACGCCAGCCTGAAGGCGGCCTTAGCCAAATCCAAATGGCGTGCCCGCGGCGGCTGGCCCAAACTGGCGCCGTGCCATCGCAGCACAAAACAGAAATCACGCCGAGGAGACAGGCGCATGTCACGCTGGACCCAACGATGCACCAGGCTGCTCGCGCTATGCGGCGGATTGCTGGCCGCCGCGAGCGCGTTCGCGGCTTATCCCGACAAGCCGGTGCGGCTGGTCGTGCCCTTTCCGCCGGGCGGCGCCACCGACCTGCTGGCGCGCGAGATCAGCCATGCGCTGTCGGTGCGGCTGGGGCAGCCGGTGGTGATCGAGAACCGGCCCGGCGCGGGCGGCAATATCGCCGCGGTGTCGGTGGCGCGCGCGCCGGCCGATGGCTACACGCTGTTCTTCGGCACCTTCGGCTCGCTGGCCGTCAACAAGAGCCTGTACGACAGGCCGGGCTACGACCCGCTCAAGGATTTCGCGCCGGTGGCGTCGGTGGCCTACCTGCCCAACGTGCTGGTGGTGCACCCGTCGGTGCCCGCGCGCAACGTGGCCGAACTGATCGCGCTGGCCAAGCGCGAGCCCGGCAAGCTGAGCTACGGCTCGTTCGGCAACGGCTCGTCCTCGCACCTGGCGGGCGAGCTGTTTACCCACATGGCGGGCGTGCGCATCGACCACGTGCCGTACAAGGGCAGCGCGCCGGCCATGACCGACCTGATCGGCGGGCGCCTGACCATGATGTTCGACAGCATTTCCACGGCGCTGCCCTACGTGCGCGACGGCCGCGTGCGCGCGCTCGGCGTGACCACCGCGAAGGCGTCGGACCAGTTGCCCGGCGTGCCCACGCTGGCCGCCGCGGGTGTGCCCGGCTACGAGCTGACCGCGTGGTTCGGCGTGGCCGCGCCGGCCAACACGCCGCCGGCGGTGGTCGACCGCCTCAATGCCGAGATCGTGGCCGCGCTGGCGCAGCCCGAGCTGGCCGCGCGGCTGGCGGCGCAGGGCACGGTGCCGTTCCCGTCCACGCCGGCGCAGTTCGGCGCCTACATGCGCAGCCAGTACCAGAAGTGGGACGGGCTGATCAAGTCGGCCGGCATCCACCTGGACCAGTAGCTTTGCCCGTGGCCGGCGCTTCGCGGCGCCGGCTTCCTCCTGTCAGCGTCATCCGCGTTACATCGCCCGCATCATGTCTTCCTTCCGCCCTGAGTTCATCCACGACATCCCCAAGCACTGGGCCGAGCGCGCGCCCGACGCGCCCTGCCTGCACCTGGCCGGCGGGATCCTGAGCTACGGCGCGCTGTGGCAGCGCATCGCCGCCGCGCGCGACTGGCTGGCCGCGCGCGGCGTGGGCCAGGGCGACCGCGTGATGGTGGTGGGCGAGAACTGCACCGAGATGGTGGTCATGCTGTTTGCGTGCAGCACGCTGCATGCGTGGCCGATCCAGGTCAACGCGCGGCTCTCGCCGCGCGAGATCGACGGCATCCGCGCGCATGCGGAGCCGCTGCTGACCTTCTTCACCAGCAACGTGTCCGACGTGGCCGCCGCGCACGCGGCCCGCCTCGGCGCGCAGCCGTCGGACTGCGCCGCGCTCGACCCGAACTTCGCGGTGCTGCGCGCGGAGCACGCGCCGCAGCGCGTGGACGCCGCCGAGGCGCGCGACATCGCCACGCTGATCTATACCTCGGGCACCACCGGCGCGCCCAAGGGCGTGATGGTGCCGCACGCGGGCTTGACGGTGTTCGCGCGCATCTCCGCCACCTCGCGCGACCTCGGCCCGGACGACATCGCCTACGGCGCGCTGCCGCTGTCGCATATCTTCGGCATCGCCACGGTGCTGATGGCCACGCTCTATGCCGGCGCCAGCCTGGTGATGCGCCCGCGCTTCGACGCGGCCGACGTGTTCGCGGCGCTGCGCTCGCCCGGCCTCACCATGCTGCAGGGCGTGCCGACCATGTTCACGCGCATCATGGCGCTGGCGCGCGAGATGACCGCGCGCACCGGCCAGACCGGCGCCACGGCCTTCCCGCGCCTGCGCTACCTGTACACCGGCGGCGCGCCGCTGGACCCCACGCTCAAGCGCGACACCGAGGCGTGGTTCGGCCAGCCGCTGCACCACGGCTACGGCATCACGGAGTACGCCGGCTCGCTGTTCATCACGCGCAAGGACGCGCCGCGCGCGGACTGCTCGGCCGGCTACATCGTCGAAGGCGTGGAGATCGCCATCACCGACGAGCAGGGCCAGCCGATGCCGCCCGGCGAGCGCGGCCAGATCCGCGTGCGCGGGCCCGGCGTGATGCGCGGCTATTTCCGCAACGCCGGGCAGACCGCCGAGGCGCTGCTGCCCGGCGGCTGGCTCAACACCGGCGACCTGGGCTATCTCGACGCGGACGGCGCGCTGTTCATCGTCGGCCGCTCGAAGGACCTGATCATCCGCTCGGGCTTCAACGTCTACCCGATCGAGGTGGAATCGGTCATCAATGCCTTCCCCGGCGTGCGCCAGTCCGCCGTGGTGGGCCGCGCGGCCGCCGACGGCAACGAGGAAGTGGTGGCCTTTATCGAAACCCAGCCCGGCACCACGCTCGACGTGCCCGCGCTGCAGGCCTACCTGCGCGAGAGCCTGGCGCCGTACAAGCGGCCCGCGCAGGTGCGCGTGATCGAGACCATTCCCACCACCGCCAGCGGCAAGCTGCTCAAGCAGCCGCTGCGCGCCCTGGTGGAGGGCAACGCGGCGGCGGCCTGAACGCGCGCCGGCGCAAACACAAGAAGGAGGAGACACGATGAAACGATGGATGATGGCCGGCCTGCTGCTGGCCGCGGCGCACGGCGCCGCCTGGGCCGACGCCTACCCGGCGCGCCCGGTCAAGCTGCTGGTGGGCTACGCGCCCGGCGGCCCGGTCGACACCGCCGCGCGCATCTACGCCGACTACCTCGGCCGCGTGCTCAAGCAGCCGGTGGTGGTGGACAACCGCGCCGGCGCCAGCGGCGCCATCGCCGCCGACCTGACCGCGAAGTCCACGCCGGACGGCTACACGCTGTACTTCGTGGCCAGCCCGACCATGACCATGACGCCGCTGATCCAGAAGTCGGTGAACTTCAACCCGACCAAGGACTTCAGCTACATCGGCCTGATCACCGATTACACCAACGTCCTGCTCATCAACAAGGAATTCCCCGCCAAGGACGTGGGCGAGCTGGTGGACTACGCGCGCAAGCATCCCGAAGGCGTGAGCTTCGGCTCGGCCGGCGTGGGCGCCTCCAACCACCTGTCGGCGGAACTGCTGGCGGAGATGGGCGGCGTGAAGATGCTGCACGTGCCGTACAAGGGCAACTCGCCGGCGATGGCCGACGTGATCGGCGGCAAGGTGACGTTCATGTTCGACATCACCGGCACCGCCATCGGCTATATCCAGGGCGGCAAGGTGCGCGCGCTGGCGGTCACGTCGAAGGCCCGCAACGCCGCGCTGCCCAACGTGCCGACCATGATCGAGTCCGGCCTGAAGAACTACGACGTCACCGGCTGGTACGCGCTGGTGGGCCCGCCCAGGCTGCCCGCCGAGGTGGTGGACAAGCTGGTCAAGGCGCAGAAGGCGATCGGCGACGATCCGGCTTTCCAGCAGCGCATGACGCAGGGCGGCTACGACCTCAACATCACCGGGCCGAAGCCGCTGTCGGACCGTATCCAGAAGGAGCTGGCCTTGTGGGGCGGCGTGGTGAAGACGGCGAAGATCCAGGTGGAGTGAGGATGCGCTGAGTTTGTGTTGCTGGGAGGAAAGCGGCTCTGGTGGGCCGCTTTTTTTTGGGCTGCCGTTTTTTATCTGGCAGGGAAGCGCGGGTTGCGGTTCGCGGTGGCGGTGACTTCGTGGAGGCGCCTGGTCCTCTCCCCCGGC
>Ga0255338_1001979_pt1 | contig 33915 bp, 32 predicted proteins | sample MeOH1_35cm_T4_19_FD_203715 | JGI IMG/M metagenome (GOLD analysis project Ga0255338, IMG submission 203715) | Sandy soil microbial communities from University of British Columbia, Vancouver, Canada - MeOH1_35cm_T4_195 | ecosystem: Engineered > Artificial ecosystem > Sand microcosm > Unclassified ... | reverse complement strand
CACCGGCATCCTGTCCAACGGCGATCCGGAAATGCTGGGCATTGCCGTGCGCAGCGCGGGGCTGGACGGCCTGCTCGACCACGTGCTGAGCGTGGACAGCGTGCGCAAGTACAAGACGCATCCTGCCGCCTACGCGCTGGGCCCCGCGGCCACCGGCCTCGACGCGAAACAGATCGCCTTCGTCAGCTGCAACGCCTGGGATGCGCTGGCCGCCACCTGGTTCGGCTATCGCACGCTGTGGGTCAACCGCTACCAATTGCCTTTCGAGGAGCTGGGCGCGCAGCCCACGCGCACCGGCAACAGCCTGCGCGACGTCCTTTCATTCTTTTGATTCCCTTGGAGAAACACATGACCTCCCGCACCTCCGTCCACGGCCTGCAAGTGGCCACCGAACTGCATCGCTTCATCGAACAGAAGGTGCTGCCCGGCACCGGCGTGGACAGCGCTACCTTCTGGAAAGGCTTCGACGCCATCGTGACCGAGCTGGCGCCGCGCAACATCGCGCTGCTGGCCGAGCGCGACCGCCTGCAGGCGGAGCTGGACACTTGGCACAAGGCCAACCCCGGCCCGGTCCGCGACATGGCGGCGTACCGCGGCTTCCTCGAGAAGATCGGCTACCTGGTGCCGCCGCCCGCCGGCGCCCAGGCCACCACGTCCAACGTCGACGCCGAACTGGCGCTGCAGGCCGGGCCGCAGCTGGTGGTGCCGATCCTGAACGCGCGCTATGCGCTCAACGCCGCCAACGCCCGCTGGGGCTCGCTCTACGACGCGCTCTACGGCACCGACGCGATCCCCGAAACCGGCGGCGCCGAAAAGGGCAAAGGCTACAACCCGGTGCGCGGCGCGAAGGTGATCGCCTTCGCACGCCAATTCCTCGATGACTCGGCGCCGCTGGCGTCGGGCTCGCATGCCGACGCCACTTCGTACAAGGTGGCAGGCGGCAAGCTGGCGGTGAACCTGAAGAACGGTTCCGCCACCGTCCTGAAAGACGCTGCGCAATTCATCGGCTACCAGGGTGAAGCCGCCGCGCCTTCGTCCGTGCTGCTGCGCCACAACGGCATCCACGTGGACATCCGGATCGACCGCAACACGCCGATCGGCCAGGGCGATGCCGCCGGCATCAGCGACCTGGTGATGGAAGCGGCGCTGTCCACCATCCTCGACCTGGAAGACTCCGTCGCCTGCGTCGACGCGCAGGACAAGGTGCTGGCGTACAGCAACTGGCTCGGCATCCTGCAGGGGACGCTGACCGAGGAAGTGACCAAGGCCGGCAAGACGTTCACGCGCGGCCTGAACCCCGACCGCGTGTACAAGGGGCCGGCATCCGGAACCGGCAGTCAAGCTGCCGGGGGCGGCGAAGTGACGCTGCATGGCCGCTCGCTCATGTTCGTGCGCAACGTCGGCCACCTGATGACCAATCCGGCCATCCTCTACGGCGGCGGCAAGGAGATCCCCGAAGGGATCATGGACGCGGTGATCACCACCACCATCGCCATCCACGATTTCAAACGCAAAGGCCAGGCCGGCATCAAGAACTCGCGCACCGGCTCGGTGTACATCGTCAAGCCCAAGATGCACGGCCCGAAGGAAGTCGCTTTCGCGTCCGAGTTGTTCGGCCGTGTCGAAGCCATGCTCGGCCTGCCCGAGAACACCGTGAAGCTCGGCATCATGGACGAGGAGCGCCGCACCAGCGTCAACCTCAAGGCCTGCATCGAGGCCGCTGCGGCGCGTGTCGCCTTCATCAACACCGGCTTCCTGGACCGCACCGGCGACGAGATGCACACCGCCATGCACGCCGGCCCGATGTTCCGCAAGGGCGACATGAAAGCCAGCGCCTGGATCCAGGCCTACGAAAAGAACAACGTGCTGGTCGGCCTGGGCTGCGGGCTGCGCGGGCGCGCGCAGATCGGCAAGGGGATGTGGGCCATGCCCGACCTGATGGCCGCGATGCTGGAACAGAAGATCGGCCACCCCAAAGCGGGCGCCAACACCGCGTGGGTGCCCTCGCCCACCGCCGCCACGCTGCACGCGCTGCACTACCACCAGGTCAACGTGGCGAGCGTGCAGGAGGAGATGGAGAAGATCGACGCCGACGCGCAGCGCGAGGACCTCCTCGCCGGCCTGCTGCAGATCCCGGTGGTGGCCGAGGCCAAGTGGACGGCCGCCGAGCGCCAGCAGGAGATCGACAACAACGCCCAGGGCATCCTGGGCTACGTGGTGCGCTGGATCGACCAGGGCGTGGGCTGCTCCAAGGTGCCCGACATCCACAACGTGGCGCTGATGGAAGACCGCGCCACGCTGCGCATCTCCAGCCAGCACATCGCCAACTGGCTGCACCATGGCGTGGTCACGAAGGAACAGGTGCAGGAGACCTTCCGGCGCATGGCCGCCGTGGTCGATGGCCAGAACGCCGATGACCCGCTCTACAAGCCGATGGCCGGCAACTTCGACACGTCCTTCGCCTACCAGGCCGCTTGCGACCTGGTGTTCAAGGGGCTGGAGCAACCGAGCGGCTACACCGAGCCGCTGCTGCACGCGTGGCGGCTGAAGGTGAAGGCAAAGCAGGCCTGAACATTCCCGCCGTTTGACCGTTGTGCGGTGACTGCACAACGGTCAAACGTAACGGAATATTGCGGATGTATGCAGATGGGCACCCGCGTGCTCAAAATTGCTGCACCGATGGCCCCGCAAACCTCCGCCCTGAAATCCTGCTTCGACGAAGTCGCCGACTCGGCGCCGATGGCGCTCCAGCGCTGCCTGAACCACGTGGTGACGGTGCTGCAGGACGCCGAGGTCAAGAGCGCCCTTCCGGCCGAAAAGACCGAGCTGGGCAATGCCTGGCGCGAGTTGCTGCAGCACCAGGCCGCGTGGTGCCGCCGCTACCCCGATGAACTGCGAGCGATCTTCAATGCCGCGGCCGGGGACACCGGGGACGCGCCCCCCCGGCGCATCGACGGCGGATTCGATGCCGGCCTCGAGCTGACCCTGCTGGACGACGCGGCCCTCGACGAGGAGATCGCCTCGTCCAGGCTGGTCCAGCACCTGCTGCCGATGGTCGAGCGGCCGGTGTCGGAACTCGACGCGCTGGTCAGTTCCGCGATGGGCCTGGCCAGCGTGCGGCCCGAGATGAATCCGGTGCGCCCGGAAGTGTTCGCCCAGAGCCTGCGCGCGCTCATCGAACGCACACAGGTGAAGGCCGCCACCGGCTCGATCTGGATGAAGTACATGGCCGAGCCGCTGGGCCAGGAGCTGCAGCAGATCTATGGCCGCCTGGTCGTCCAGCTCAAAGACGCGAACGTGCGGGCCGCCGAGTACCGCCTGTCACAGGCGGCGGGCGGGGGCCCCGCCCGGCCGGCCCTGGCGGCTCGCCAGATCAGCCACTCACTGCTGAGGGACTTCGTGGCCAACGGCGGTGGCGAGCAGGCATCGGAGGCGCTGCCGCCCTCCTATTACGTGGAGGTGGAACGCGAGCTCGACCGCCTGACGGCCGAATCGGAGGGCCAGCGCGACGTCGCGCCCGCGCCGGCGATCCCGCAGGCGTACCGCGAGCTGCCGCCGGTGGACCGCCCGCCACGCGCCGTGGGCGTGCAAAGCACGTTGGACAGCCAGGTGTGGGGCGATTACGCGCATTCGCACGAGCGCTCGCTGGTTCGCACGCAGCTGCGCATGGACGCGACGCGCGTCGCGCAGGTGCTGGGCCTGGAACTGGTGCGCAAGGTGGTGAACCAGGTCGCGCAGGACCCGCGGCTGCTGGCGCCGGTGCGCGAGGCGATCGTGGCGCTCGAACCCTCGCTGCTGCGCCTGGCCATGGTCGATCCGCGCTTCTTCAGCGAGGAACAGCACCCGGGCCGGCGCCTGATGGAGCGCACGGCGCAGCGCAGCTTCAAGTACAACGACGAGTTCGGGCCGGAGTTCGCGGCGTTCTTCGACGCGATGAGCCGCTGCTTCAATCAGCTGAACGAGGCCGCGATCGAAAGCGCCGAGCCCTTCGAGCAGGCGCTGGCCGGGCTCGAGAAGGGCTGGGACGCCCAGGACCGGCTGGAGGCCGACCCGCGCATGCAGGCGCTGCGAGCCATGCAGTTCGCCGAGAAGCGGCAGGCCGAGGCCGACCGGATTGCCGGGGAGCTGGGCACCCGCGCCGACCTGGAATCGGTGCCCGCCGTGGTACGGGATTTCCTGTTCGGTCCCTGGGCCCTGGTGCTGGCGCACGCGCGGCTCGCCGACGGCGGCAGGCAGATCGACCCGCACGGCTACCTCGCGGTCGTTTCCGACCTGCTGTGGAGCGTCAAGCCCGACGTCACGCTGCGGCAGCCGGCGCAGCTGTTCGAGCGGCTGCCCACCCTGCTGGGCAAGTTGCGCGCGGGCCTGGCCTCCATCGGACACGAGCCGGAGGCCAACGAGGCATTCTTCCAGGCCCTGATGCAATTGCACCGCCCGGTGCTCAAGCTGCGCCGCGCCAAATCGCGCCGCGACGCACGCGAGTCCGGCATGGCGCCCCTTGCCGCGGACGTGCCGGCGCCCTCGCCGGTCATCGTCGCCGAGGCGCCGGACGCGGAGTCCATCGAAGGCCAGCCCTGGATGAGCGCGCGGGAGCTGAGCGCGCTCGGGTTCCAGGAGACCATGCCCACGGACATGGCCGCGCTGTGGGCCGAGGAGGAGGGGGCGTCGGCTGCCCCGCCGTTGCAGGTGGCGACGGCGCCGGTGCGCGAGCAACCCGCGGCGACCGCGGTGGAGACGGCGCCGGTGGAGGAGATCGACCCGCAGTCGATGCTCGCGAACCTGCGCGAGGGCGACTGGGTGGACCTCTATTCGAAGCGGCGCTGGCTGCGCGCGCAGCTGATCTGGGCCAGCACGCGTGGCACGCTGTTCATGTTCGTGAGCCACGGCGGGCAGCCCCACTCCATGACCAAGCGCATCTGCGAGCGCCTCATCCGCGAGCGCTACCTGCGGCCGGTGCGCATGCACGGCGTGGTGGCACAGGCGCTGAGGACGCTCGACCGAGAGGAAGCGGCCAGTCCAGCGCCTTGACCCACTCCTGGATCGTGTCAGCTGAAGAATCGAGTCCATGGCTGTCCCCTCGCGTTGGCGGGATGATCACCGGCCCGCGCCCGCGCGGACACTGCGGCTTACCCGAAGCGCTTGGCGATGCGCCGCGAGAGCTCCGAAGCCCGGTCCCGCAGGAACCGCGTGAGCCGCCCGCCGTCATCCCCGCCCACCGCCGCCTGCACCGACGGCCTGCCCGCCAGGGCCGCGCGCCAGGCTTGCACGCGCGGCATGCCCGCGAACAGGTTCGCCTCGCCCAGCTGCTCGAACACATCGAAGTAGCGGAACACCGGGCCGAATACCGCGTCCACCATGCCGAACCGCGCGCCGGCGAAATACGGCCCGGTCGCGGCCAGGGCTTGCTCCAGCTGCACGAACCGGGCGTGCAACTCCTCCCTGCGCGCCTGCAGCGCCCGGGCGTCGGGCGCGTTGTAGAACCCGGCGATCGTGTTCAGCACCGCGGAGCCGAACTCCATCCAGCCACGATCGCGGGCCCGCTGGAGCGCATCCTCCGGATGCAGCCGCGGTGCGACGGTGTCGTCCAGGTATTCGCAGATCACCGCCGACTCGAACAGCGGCTCGCCGTCCGCCACCAGCACCGGCGTCTTGCCCAGCGGCGAAATCGCAAGGAACCAACCGGGCTTGGCCGACAGGTCCACATAACGGCGCGTGAAGGGCGTGTTCTTTTCCGCCAGCACGATCGCGGCGCGCTGCACATACGGGCAGAGAGGGTGGCTGATCAGGGTCAGGTCCATCTCACTCCTTCAGCAGGCCCTCGGCCCCCAGCGCCGCGCGCACGGCCGGACGCTGGGCGACGCGGGCGAGCCAGGCCTGCAGTTGCGGATAGGCCTTCAGGCTCATCCCCAGCATCGGCGCCCAGCTGACGATCACGAACGCGTAGGCGTCGGCGGCCGTGAAACGGCTGCCCGCCAGGTACTGCCGCTCGCCGAATAGCCGGTCGAGTTCGGCGAAACGCGATGCCAGCTTGTCCTTGCAGTCCTTGCGCGTCGAGTCGGCCGTTTCCTTGTGCCACAGCCAGGGGCTGAAGACCTTGTGCAGTTCGCTGGAGACGAACGTCAGCCACTTGGTCACCTCGAAACGCTGCGCCGTGCCGAACTTGGGCATCAGCCCGCTCGCGGGCGCGAGGTCGCCGAGGTACTGGAGCAGCGCGGCCACTTCGGTGTGCCGGCTGCCGTCCTGCAGTTCCAGCACCGGAACGTAGCCGCGCGGGTTGATCTCGAAATAGTCCGCGCCGCCGTCGAGGCGATGGCTGGCGAGGTCCACCTTGGCCAGGTCGACATCGAGCCCCGCTTCGCGCAGCGCGATGTGGACAGCCTGCGAGCAGGCGCCGGGAGAGTAGTAGAGCTTCATGGGATTCCTTGGGTTGGCAATGGGGAGGAAGCGAATGTAGGATTGCAACGGCGCAATGAAAATAGGCAACCATGAAATCTTCCATTGCAAAGCCGCAATACCCGTTGACGGCCGCGGACCTGCAGCTGCTGCTGGCCCTGGTGCGCGGCGGCACCCTCGCGGATGCGGCATCGCGGCTGGCCGCCGATGCCTCCACGGTGTTTCGCGGCGTTCAGCGCATCGAAAAGTGCCTGGGCCAGCGCCTTTTCGAGCGCACGCGGCAGGGCTACCTGCCGTCCGACGCGACGCTGGAGATCGCGCGCCACGCCGAGCGCATCGAGGCCGAGCTGGAGGCCGCGCGAGCCGCCGCGCAAGGCGCGAACGCCGAAGTGGCCGGACGCGTACGCCTCACCACCACAGACTCACTGCTGCGAGGGCTGGTGCTGCCCTGCCTGCCCGCCCTGGCTGCGCAGCACCCACTGCTGCAGCTCGAGCTGCATGCGGGCAATGAACTTGCCAGCCTCAACCGCCGGGATGCCGACCTGGCGCTGCGTGCGACGGCCCGGGCGCCGGGCCACCTGGTCGGCCGCCACCTGGGACAGATCCGCTTCGTGCCCTGCGCGGCGCGCAGCATGCCGGCCGCACGCCGGCGCAGGGCGCTGGACGGGCACGACTGGATCGCGCCCGACGAGGCGATGCCCGAACACCCCTCGGTGCGCTGGCGGCGCAAGCGCTTTCCCAAGCTCGCGCCGCGCCACCTGGTGGACAGCATCGTGTCGGTCGCGGATGCCGTGATGGCCGGCCTGGGCGTGGGCATCCTGCCCCACTTCATGCTGGACGGCGAACCCCGGCTCGTGGCCCTGGCGGACCCGCTGCCCGGGTGCGAGTCCGAGCTGTGGCTGCTGGCGCACCCCGAGTCGCGCCACCTGCGCCGCATCGCCGCGGTGTACCAGCACCTGGCCGATCGTATCCGGCTGCCGTGAGCGCGCCGCGACGCGCTAGACTGCCTGCCATGCCAACCGCATCCCCCGTGATCGACCCGACGCGCTGCCCCTTGTGCGGGCAGCCGAACACGTGCGCTAACGAGGTCGCGCGCGAAACCGGTGTCGCGCAGCCGCCTTGCTGGTGCACGCAGGTGGATTTCAGCGCGGAGGTGCTGTCGCGCGTTCCCGCGCACGCGCAGCGCAAGGCCTGCATCTGCCGGGCCTGCGCGGCGAAAGCCGCCTAGTCACCCCGCCACGCGGCCTTCGAGCTTGGCCTTCAGGAAGCCGCCCGTGCCGTAGCGCGTGACGCGGCTGTAGAAGCGGTCGGTCAGGCGCTGGACCATCGCGGAGTACTCGTCGACCAAACCGGGCAGGATGGTGAAGTTGTCGTAGTTCACCACCGCCACCACGCGCTCATCGGGATTGCTCACCACCGGCTCGAGCAGGTGCGTCGCGGTCTTTTCGACTTCGGCGATGGCCGCCTTGCTGCCGATGTGCAGCCCTTCGAAGTTGATGAAGAGCATGCGGTGCTCGCGGTCCAGCTCGTAGCGCTGCGCCAGCGGCTTGGCCAGCAGTCGGTCGCGCAGGCGGATCGGCGCTTCGCTGAAGATGGCGGCGTCCATCAACCGCAACGCCGGGCTGATGGCCGGCATGAAGTCCATCTGCCCGAGCACGTCGCGGTCCAGGTCGATGCCGGGCGCGATCTCCACCAGTTCCAGCCCGCCCGCATCCTGAAGCCGAAACACGCAGCGCTCGGTCACATACCAGACCGTCTGGCCGCGACGCCGCGCCTCGCGGCCACTGAAGGTGCGGTGCTCGACCTGCCGGACGAACTTGCGCATGGTGCCTTCGCTGAGGATGCGGACCTTGCCGTCCTCGAGGCGAACCGACAGGTCGCCGGCGGTGAAAGTGCCGACGAACACCACGGTCTTGGCGTTCTGGCTGATGTTGATGAAGCCGCCCGCACCGGCCAGCCGCGGGCCGAACTTGCTCACGTTGAGGTTGCCCTCGGCGTCGGCCTGCGCCAGGCCCAGCACCGCGAGGTCGAGCCCGCCGCCGTCGTAGAAGTCGAACTGGTTGGGCTGGTCGATCACGGCCTGGCTGTTGACCGCCGCGCCGAAGGACAGGCCGCTCGCGGGGATGCCGCCGATCACGCCCGGCTCGGCGGTGAGCGTCACCAGGTCGATCACGCGCTCCTCGGCCGCCACACCGGCCACGCCCTCGGGCATGCCGATGCCCAGGTTCACCACGCTGTTGGCCTTCAACTCCAGTGCCGCCCTCCGCGCGATGACCTTGCGCTCGTCCATCGGCATCTTCTTGAGGTGGTCCATCGGGACGCGGATCTCGCCCGAATACGCGGGGTTGTATTGCTCGATGAAGGTCTGCATGTGGTAGGCCGGGTCGGTCGCCACCACCACCGCGTCGACCATCACGCCGGGCACCTTCACCTGCCGCGGATGCAGCGTGCCGCGCTCGGCAATGCGCTCGACCTGGGCGATGACGATGCCGCCGCAGTTGTGCGCCGCCATCGCGATCGCCAGCGCCTCCAGCGTGAGGGCCTCGCGCTCCATGGTGAGGTTGCCGTCCGGGTCCGCCGTGGTCGCGCGGATGATGCCCACCGAGATCGGGAAGGCCTTGTAGAACAGGTACTCCTGGCCGTCGATCTCCATCAGCCGCACCAGCTCCTCGGTGGTGCACGCGTTGATGCGGCCGCCGCCGTGGCGCGGATCGACGAAGGTATCGAGCCCCACGCGGGTCAGGGTGCCGGGCTTGCCGGCCGCGATGTCGCGGAACAAGTGGGTCAGCACGCCCTGCGGCAGGTTGTAGGCCTCGATCTCGTTGGCCACCGCGAGCTTTTGCAGCGCCGGCACCAGTCCCCAGTGGCCGCCGACGACACGCTTGACCATGCCCGCGTGGCCCAGGTGGTTCAGGCCGCGCTGCTTGCCGTCGCCCTGCCCCGCAGCGTAGACCAGTGTCAGCGCATGCGGCGAGCCGGTGCCGGTTTCGGCCTGCGTGGACAGGAAGCGCGCCTCCAGCGCAACGGCGACTTCCTCGGCAAAGCCGATGCCCACGAAGCCGCCGGTGGCCACGGTGTCGCCATCGTGGATCAGCCGCACGGCTTCGGCGGCGGTCACGACCTTGTTGCGGCGCCCGCCCAGCGGCGCGTGGGGGTTCAGGTCGGTGGTCAAGGCAGCTCTCCGTTGAAGGCTTCTATCATCGCTCAAGGACGCGGCAGGCACGACTTCAGGAAAACCCATGACACCCCCCACTCTTACGGGCCCGGCTTGAGCGGCGGCGACACGCTCGCCGCCCTGAGCGAGCGCCACGGTCCGCGCTACCGCTGGCTGCTGCTCCTGTCCGTCATGGTCGGCACCATGGCGTCGATCATGTCCTCCACGATCGTGAACGTCGCCATCCCCGACATGAGCCATCACTTCGCGGTGGGTCAGGAGCGCGCCCAGTGGGTGAGCTCCGGTTTCATGGTGGCGATGACGGTGTCGATGCTCACCACCCCGTGGCTGCTGGGGCGCTACGGCTACCGCCGCACCTACGTCGCGACCATGCTGCTGCTGATGGCGGGCGGACTGGTCGGCGGGTTCTCGAGCGATTTCAGCCTGGTGCTGGCCGCGCGCGTGGCCGAAGGGCTGGCTGCCGGGGTGGTGCAGCCCGTGCCCGCCATCATCATCCTGCACGCCTTCGAGCCCGACAAGCAGGGGCGAGCCAGCGGCGTGTTCGGCATGGGCGTCGTGCTGGCGCCGGCGCTCGGCCCGAGCATCGGCGGCGTGCTGGTGGACTTCTTTGGCTGGCGCTCGATCTTCTTCATGGTCGTCCCGTTCTGCCTGGCGTCGCTGGGGCTGGCCGTGAAGTTCGTGCCGGTGACGGCGCCCGGCGGCGCGATGGCGCAGCGCGGCACCACGCTCGACTGGCGCGGCCTGCTGCTGGGCGCGATCGGCACGCTCTGCCTGCTCAACGGCCTGGTGCAGTTGCACGGCGGCGGCGCCATCGCCGGCCTGCTGCTGGCGGCCGCCGCCCTGGCGCTGGTGGCCTTCATCGCCTGGCAACGGCGCCTGAAGGCACGCGGCGGCGCGCCGCTGATGGACCTCGCGCTGTTCGGGTACCGCACCTTCGCGATGGGCAGCGTCGTGGCCTTCATCTACGGCACGGCGCTGTTCGGCTCCACCTACCTGCTGCCGGTGTACATGCAGCTGGCGCTGGGCCTGTCGCCTTCCTATGTCGGCACCATCCTGCTGCCGGCGGGCTTCATCCTGGCCATCACCATCGCCATCGTGGGCCGGCTGGCCGACCGGCAGCCCACCCGCGCGCTCGTCAGCATCGGGCTGGCGCTGCTCGCGGCCTCCTTCGCGCTGATGGTGACGATCGGCCTGGACACGGCCATCTGGTTGCTGGTGGCGTGGGCGATCCTGGGGCGGATCGGCCTGGGCTTCATCCTGCCGTCGCTGAACCTGGGTTCCATGCGCTCGCTGCACAAGGACCTGATCCCGCAGGGGTCGAGCGCCATCAATTTCGTGCGGATGCTCGGTGGCGCGGCCGGGGTGAGCCTGTGCGGCATCGTGCTGGAGTGGCGCATCGCCGCGCACGGCGACACGCTGGCCAACCCCGTGACCAGCACGGCGCGGCTGGCGGCGTTCAACGAGGTGTTCTGGATGCTCGCGGCGCTGTGCGCGCTGGCGCTGGTGGCGGCCTGGCAGTTGCGGGACGCCGGCCCCGCCCGCCCGCGGGACACGCCACAATAGCCACATGTGCCAGCTGCTCGGGATGAACTGCAACACGCCCACGGACGTGACGTTCAGCTTCACCGGTTTCGCCCAGCGTGGCGGGCGTACCGACCACCATGCGGACGGCTGGGGCATCGCCTTCTTTGAGGGCGCCGGACTGCGGCACTTCGTGGACCACCAGCCGGCCTGCGATTCGCCGGTGGCCGAGCTGATCCGCCGCTACCCGATCAAGAGCCGCAACGTCATCGCCCACATCCGCAAGGCCACGCAGGGCGCCGTGGCGCTGGAGAACTGCCACCCGTTCGTGCGCGAGCTGTGGGGGCGGTACTGGGTGTTCGCGCACAACGGCAACCTGGAGGATTTCCACCCGCGCCTGCACGGGAGCTTCCGCCCTGTCGGCACCACCGACAGCGAGCGTGCCTTCTGCTGGCTCATGCAGGAGCTGGCGAAGTCGCACGCCGGCGTGCCCAGCGTGCACGAGCTGACGCTGACGCTGCGCGAGCTCACGCCGCGCATCGCGAGCCACGGCACTTTCAACTTCATGCTGTCCAACGGTCAGGCACTGTGGGCGCATTGCTCCACCAACCTCTTCGTCGTGGAGCGCAAGCACCCGTTCGCGCATGCGCACCTGGCCGACGAGGACCTGTCCATCGACTTCGCCCGCAACACGACGCCGCATGACAAGGTGGCCGTGGTCGTGACGGCGCCGCTCACCACCAACGAGGCCTGGACGGCGCTCGCGCCCGGCGAACTGCGGGTGTTCGTGGACGGCCAGGCGGCGGGCTGAGGCGGCCTGGGCGCGGAACGTTCCGCAACGACTGAAACGCCACCGTACGGCAAGCGCGGCACCTTGAAGTACTTGGTGCTACGAGCATGGGCCGTGAAACGGGCGGACCCGAAGCCGAGAAGACAACCATGGTTGCCTTGCTGACCAATCGCCTTGCCTATCTCGGCACGTCGTTTGCGCTGTTCCTGATCGCACTTCCCCTCATCAGCATCGGATCGACCGGCGGTCCCCGCTTTCTCCTGTCGATTCTCGCGGCACAGAGCGCCGGCGGTGCGATCGGCAATGCGATCGCACCGCCAACCTGGTGATGGGCGCGAGCACCGCCGGGATCGGCGGACAGGAGGGGGAGATCCTTCGCAAGACCCTGCCCTGGATCGATTGCCGCATTCGTCCTGACCGGTGCGGCCGCGGTCCTGCTCGTGTCGTTGGCGAAGTCGTGACTGGCCCGGAATGGCCGGCTTCGCAGGGGGTCAAGCCCCGGATGACACGCTTTTTTCCAGCGCCTCCAGGAACATCGCCGGCACGTCGAAGCCGGCCTGCTGCGTGATCTCCTGGAAGCAGGTCGGGCTGGTCACGTTGATCTCGGTCAGGCAGTCGCCGATCACGTCCAGCCCCACCAGCAACAGGCCGCGCGCGGCGAGCACCGGGCCGATGCCGCGCGCGATCTCGAAGTCACGCGCCGACAGCGGCTGCGCCACGCCCTTGCCGCCGGCGGCCAGGTTGCCGCGGATCTCGCTGCCTTGCGGGATGCGCGCGAGGCTGAAGGGCACCGGCTCGCCGCCGATGATGAGGATGCGCTTGTCGCCCTGCGCGATCTCGGGCAGGAAGCGCTGCACCATGATGGTGGTGGTGCCGTGGCGGTTCAGCGTTTCGATGATGGAGCCGAGGTTGAGGCCGTCGGCGCCGACGCGGAAGATGCCCATGCCGCCCATGCCGTCCAGCGGCTTGAGGATGATCTCCTGGTGCTCCGCGTGGAACTGCTTCACGTCCTCGGCGTCGCGCGTCACCAGCGTCGGGCCGGTGTACTGCGGGAACTCCATGATCGCGAGCTTTTCCGGGTGATCGCGCAGCGAGCCCGGCTTGTTGAACACGCGCGCGCCTTCGCGTTCGGCCTGCTCCAGCAGGTGCGTCGCGTAGAAGTATTCGCTGTCGAACGGCGGGTCCTTGCGCATCAGCACCGCGTCGAACTCCTTCAACGCGCGCGGGCCTTCCCGGTCGACCGTGAACCAGCCGTCGAGGGAACCCGTCAGCGTGATCTCGCGCACGCGGGCCTTGACGATGCCGCCCGTGCGCCACGAGAGGTCCTGCGGCTCGCAGGCCGCCACCCGGTGGCCGCGCCGCTGCGCTTCCCGCATCATGGAGAACGTGGTGTCCTTGTAGGTCTGGAAGATTTCCAGCGGATCGGCGACGAAGAGGATGTTCATGGCGCCTGTACTGTTGCACAAATCCGATGCCCCCGCAGGGACGGCTCAAATCTCGATCTTCGAGCCCAGTTCCACCACCGAGTTGTTCGGCAGGCTGAGGAAGTCCGCCGCGGCGCTGGCGTTGTGGTGCATCTGGGCGAACAGCTTCTCGCGCCACGGCGCCATGCCGCTGCCGATGGTGGGGATGACGGTGTCGCGCGAGAGGAAGTAGCTGGTCTTCATCTTCTCGATCTCGCAGCCGCGGGCGCGGATCTGTTCGAGCGCGCGGGGAACGTCGGGGTCGTTCTTGAAGCCGTAATGCAGGATCACCTGCCAGCAATCGTGGCCCAGCGGCTCGATCTGCACGCGCCTGTCCATGCCGATCCACGGCACCTCGTGGTTCTGCACGGTCACGAACAGGTTGTGCTCGTGCAGCACCTTGTTGTGCTTGAGGTTGTGCAGCATCGCGTTGGGCACCATGCCCGGTTCGGCGGTGAGGAACACCGCCGTGCCTTCCACCCGGGTGGGAGGACTCACGAACACGGCTTCCAGGAAGCTGCTGAGCTCGATGGCATCGGCCTTGAGTTTTTCGTTCAGCAGCGCGCGGCCCTGCTTCCAGGTGATCATCAGCGTGAAGACAGCGCCGCCGATCGCGAGCGGGAACCAGCCTCCGTGCAGCAGCTTGAGCATGTTCGAGGCGAAGAACGTGATGTCGACCACGAAGAACCACCCGGTGGCGGCGATGCACAACGCCAGCGGGTAGTGCCAGCCGTACCGGATGACGAAGAAGGTGAGCGTCGTGGTGATCAGCATGTCCAGCGTCACGGCGATGCCGTATGCCGCGGCCAGGTTGCTGGACGAGCGGAACATCACCACGGCCAGGACGATGGCGACGAACAGGCCCCAGTTGACGAACGGGATGTAGATCTGGCCGGCTTCCCGCACGCTCGTGTGCTGGATGTGCAGGCGCGGCAGGTAGCCCAGCTGGATGACCTGCTTGGTCACGCTGAACGCGCCCGTGATCAGGGCCTGCGAGGCAATGACGGTGGCTGCGGTGGCGAGCACCACGAGCGGAAGCAGGGCCCAGTCCGGCGCCATCATGTAGAAGGGGTTCTTCACCGCCTCCGGCCGCGCCAGGAGCAGCGCTCCCTGGCCGAAGTAGTTGAGCGTCAGGGCGGGCATGGCGACGCCGAACCAGGCCAGGCGGATGGGCTTCTTGCCGAAGTGCCCCAGGTCGGCGTACAGCGCTTCCGCGCCGGTGACGCACAGCACGACGGCGCCCAGGATGATGAAGGTGACGCCCGGGTTGAAGTACATGAAGCGCAGGGCGTGGTGGGGGCTCAGCGCCTGCAGGATCTCCGGATGGCGCAGGATGTGCGACACGCCCAGGATCGCGATGACCAGGAACCACAACAGCGTGATGGGGCCGAAGAAGCGCCCGATGCCGCCGGTTCCGCGCTTCTGCACGGCGAACAGGCCGAAGAGGACCACCAGCGTGAGCGGGATGACCCATTCCTTGAACGCGGGGGAGACGACTTCCAGGCCCTCGATCGCCGAGAGCACCGAGATGGCCGGCGTGATGACGCCGTCGCCGTAGAACAGCGAGGTGCCGAAGATCCCGATGCCCAGCAGCCACCTGCGCAACTTCGGCTTGTCCTTGACGGCTTGCGAAGCCAGGGCAAGCATGGCGATCAGCCCGCCTTCGCCATTGTTGTCCGCACGCAGGACCAGCACCACGTACTTGATCGAGACGATCACCGTGAGCGTCCAGAAGAAGATGGACAGGATGCCGTAGATGTTGTCGACGGTGAAAGGCACGTGCCCGGAACCGAACACCTCCTTGACGGCGTACAGGACACTGGTGCCGATGTCGCCGTAGACGACACCGATGGCGGCCAGGGTCAACGCCGCGAGGGAGGATTTCGAGCTTTGCACTGAGTCGCCCGTCTTGGGCCGGTGAGGTCGGCCAGCGGGGTTCCGTTACCTTTGGGACCGCTATTGTGCCCCTGCGGGAGAGGGTCGGACATTCATGTTGCAGCGCAGCAACGCACTTGGGGAGCCTGCGCCCGCTTACTCGTAGACCTCGGCGTCCGGATCGGTCGCTTCGAGCTCGTAGCTGGCCGCCAGCATCGCCAGCCGTCCGATCACGCCGTACATGTAGAAGCGGTTGGGCGCGCTGGCACCGGGTTTTTCCCCGGGCTGAGGTAAGCGCGTACTCTCGGCGAATGCCAATGGCACGAAAGACGAGCCCGGCGCGTTCAGGTTTTCGTCGATGCCCCGTTCGGCATGGACGCGGTAGAAGCCGCCGACCACGTAGCGGTCCATCATGTAGACGACCGGTTCGGCCACGGCGTCGTTGATGCGCTCGTTGGTCAGCACGCCTTCCTGGATGATCACTTGCTGGACCGGCTGGCCGTCCTTGATGACCGACATCTTGTTTTTCGTCTTGCGGTTCAGGTCGTCCAGGTCCTTCACGTCGCGCACGGTCATGATGCCCATGCCGTAGGTGCCGTTGTCGGCCTTCACGACGACGAACGGCTTTTCGTTGATGCCGTATTCCTTGTACTTCTTGCGGATCTTCGTCAGCAGCGCGTCCACGTTGGTGGTCAGGCACTCCATGCCCGTGCCCTCGGCGAAGTTCACCTCGCCGCACATGTTGAACATCGGGTTGATCAGCCACGGGTCGATGCCCAGCAGCTTGCCGAAGCGCTTGGAGACTTCCTCGTAGCTCTTGAAGTGGTTGCTCTTGCGCCGGATCGACCAGCCCGCATGGAGCGGCGGCAGCAGGTACTGCTCGTGGATGTCTTCCAGGATCCCCGGGATGCCCGTCGAGAGGTCGTTGTTCAGCAGGATCGTGCAGGGATCGAAATCCTTCAGCCCCAGGCGCCGCCTGCTGCGCACCACCGGCTCGAGCAGGACGGAGCCACCGCCCGGCAGGTCGATCGAGGTCGGCTCCTTGATGTCGGGGCTGATCGAGCCGATGCGCACGTTCAGGCCGGCCATGTGGAAGATGCGTTTGAGCTGCGCGAGGTTGCTCAGGTAGAAGGTGTTGCGGGTGTGGTTCTCCGGGATCACCAGCAGGTTCTTGGCCTCGGGGCAGATCTTCTCGATCGCGGCCATCGCCGACTGCACGGCCAGCGGCAGCATCTCGGGCGTGAGGTTGTTCCAGCCGCCCGGGTAAAGGTTGGTGTCCACCGGCGCCAGCTTGAAGCCGGCGTTGCGGATGTCCACCGAGCTGTAGAACGGTGGCGTGTGTTCCATCCATTCCAGGCGGAACCAGCGCTCGATGGCGGGCATGGAGTCCAGGACGCGCTGCTCGAGTTCGTTGATGGGCCCGGTCAGGGCCGTGATGAGGTGCGGAACCATGCGGCGCTCTTTGCTCTTATGGGATATCTGACAGGAATTGTAGGGATTTGAGGGCGACAGTGCGGGTTGCAAGCCCCCCCGGCGAACTCAGGTGGAGCGCGCCAGCGGCAGGTTCAGGAGCAGGTTCTGGGGCTTGAGTTTCAGGCGCCTGGCCGCGTCCATCGCCATGGCCAGGTACACCGGCCGGCCGGCGATCTCCGCCCGCATCGCGGACGGCTCCTCGAACTCCAGCCTGAACAGGCAGAGCATGCCTGCCATGCGCTCCTCGCTCACGTCGTGGCCCTGGTACAGGTCGTTGAGGATGGAGCTGGCCTGCGCATCCAGCCCGACGTGCCAGACCCACTGGTCGTCGTCGATCGCACGCTCGGTGGTGATGCGCACGGCGGTTCCGAGGAAATGCCGGACCCAGGCTTCGAGCACCCGGCACAGCGCATCGAGCGCCGGCTGGCCGTGGTTCAGGCTGACGACGAGGTCGTGGGCCTCGTCGCGCTCCCAGTACAGGTCCTGGTTGTCCGCGTGCAGCACATCGAGTTCGGCGGTGCGCAGCGGCGCGCCGCCTTGACGGAGCAGCTCGCCGATCGCGCCGAAGCTGGCGGACACCGCATGCCGCTCCACCGTCTCGTCGTCGGCGGCCATGACCTGGCCGTCCTCCTGCACCACGATGCGCTGCGGGCGGAACAGCATCTCGGCCGCGCGCGCCTGCATCGCGGGCACATCCGCGCCCAGGCAATGCCGCAGCAGGATCCGGGTGAGCTGGTGCACGAACACCGGCGGCACGTCCACGCCTTCGCCGCGAAAGAGCGCCGCATAGCTGGCTTCCAGCGTGGGATGCGCCAGCAGGCGCTCGCGAAAGCGCAGCCAGATCGCGTAGTTGCTGCGCGCGTCGTCGTCGGCTATCGCGGCCAGCTGCTGCGCGTCGACCTCACGGCGCGGCTCGTCGTGCAGCCGCTGGTGCAGCGCGAGCTCGGCGGCGGAGGATTCGGGCAGCGGCGCGAGCTCCGGCCGCTCGAGCAGGCTGCGCAGGAACCCGTCGGTCACGACGAGGTGGCCCTCGGCAGACTTGTCCAGCAGGGCGTACCCGCTGCTGCGCCAGAAGTTCCGCATCCTTGGGGTCAGCCGGGGACAGAGCTGAAGGCCTGTCCCGCAATCATGTCCGGATCTCGCCGTTGCCCAGCACCACCCACTTGAGGGACGTGAGGCCCTCGATGCCGACAGGGCCGCGGGCGTGGAACTTGTCGGTGCTGATGCCGATCTCCGCGCCCAGGCCGAACTCGAAACCGTCCGCGAAGCGCGGGCTGGTGTTCACCATGACGCTGGCCGAATCCACCTCGCGCAGGAAGCGCTGCGCGTGCATGTGGTCGCGCGTGATGATCGCGTCGGTGTGGTGGCTGCTGTACCGGTTGATGTGGGCGATGGCCTCGTCGAGGCCTTCCACCAGCTTGATGCTGATGACGGGCGCGAGGTATTCCTCGTACCAGTCCTGCTCGGTGGCGTCCTTCACGGCCGCGCCCTCGACCTCGGCCAGGAGGCCCCTGGACTCGCCGTCGCACCGCATCTCCACGCCCTTGGCCGCGAAGACCGCGCCGATCTGCGGCAGGAATTCCTTCGCCACGGCGCGCGCGACGAGCAGCCCTTCGATCGCGTTGCAGGGGCTGTACTTCTGCGTCTTGGCGTTGTCCGTCACCGTCACCGCCATCGCGATGTCGCACGGGTCGTCCACATAGACATGGCAGTTGCCGTCCAGGTGCTTGATCACGGGCACCGTCGCTTCGCGGCTGATCCGCTCGATCAGGCCCTTGCCGCCGCGCGGGATGATCACGTCCACGTACTGCGGCATGGCGATCAGCCGGCCGACGGCTTCGCGGTCGGTGGTCTGCACCAGCTGCACCGCCTCGGCGGGCAGCCCCGCTTCGGCCAGCGCCTGCTGCACCAGCCGGGCCAGCGCCTTGTTGGACTCGATGGCTTCGGAGCCGCCGCGCAGGATGCAGGCGTTGCCGCTCTTGATCGACAGGCTGGCGGCCTCGATCGTCACGTTGGGCCGGCTCTCGAAGATCATGCCGAAGACGCCGATCGGCACGCGCATCTGGCCGACGCGGATGCCGCTGGGCTGCTGCCTCAGGCCGATGACCTCGCCGATGATGTCCGGCATGGCGGCCAGCTGCTCGCAGCCTTGCGCCACCGTCTCGATGATTTTCGGCGTGAGCTTCAGGCGGTCCACCATCGGCGCCGGCAGGCCCGCCGCGGTGGCACGTTCCAGGTCTTTGGCATTGTCGGCCTGCAGCGGCGCCACATTGGCGCGAAGCAGCGTGGCAAGCGCGCGCAGGGCCCGGCTCCGGGTGGCCGAGTCCGCGCGCGCCATCAGGGCCGAGGCCTGGCGGGCCCGCACCCCGAGGGTCTGCGTGTATTCGGCGACGTTCAGCGCATTCATGTCCGCTGCATTATCCCCTCTCCCTCTGGGAGAGGGTCAGGGTGAGGGCTTTCGCAGGGCCCTCACCCCTGCCCTCTTCCAGAGGGAGAGGGAGTGCATTCCCGGCACAGCGAAAACGCCAGCCGCTGCAGCGCCTGCCAGCCGTCCGTGGGCCAGTCGGGCGCTTTCAGGCCCTTGACGATGCCGTCCACGAGATGGGCGGCATGCAGCAGGTTGTCCAGCGATGTGGCGGTCAGGCGCGGCAGCACGCGCTCGAACAGCCGCTCCTTCAGCCCCCAGACCCGTTGCTCGCGCAGCGCCATCGGCAGCGGTCGGCCCGCCGCCATCGCGTCCTTCACGCGCTTGAGGGCCCGGATGTCCTCCGACAGCGTGTAGTGCACCAGCACCTCGGCCTCGCCTTCCGCCTTCAGGCCATCCAGCATCCGTTGCACCCGCCCGGCCTGCCCGGCAAGCACCGCTTCGGAGAGCTTGAAGACGTCGTAGCGCGCCACGTTCAGCACGGCGCTTTCCACCTGGTCGAAGCCCAGTTCGCCCTCGGGGTACAGCAGCGCCAGTTTCTGGATTTCCTGGTGGGCGGCCAGCAGGTTGCCCTCCACGCGGTCGGCGAAGAACTGCAGCGTGCGCCGGCCCTCGTCGCCCGAAACCACGCGCTGGCCTTGCCGGGCCAGCCGCTGCGCGATCCACTGCGGCAGCGCGGCACGCTCGACCGGCTCCACCTGCAGCGTGACGCCATGCGCATCGAGCGCCGAGAACCAGGCGCCGCCCCGGGTCATCTTGTCGAGCTTGGGCAGGATCACCAGAGTGAGCGTGCTGTCGTTGCCGGGCGCGGCCTCGGCCAGTTGCTGCAGCGCCGTGCTGCCTTCCTTGCCGGGCTTGCCGGAGGGGATGCGGATCTCGACGATCTGCTTGTCCGCGAACAGGCTGAGCGAGCCCCCGGCGGCCAGCACCTCGCTCCAGTCGAAATGGGCGCCGGCCACCGTATGCACGGTGCGCTCGGTATAGCCCTGGGCCCGCGCCGCGGCACGGATCGCGTCCGCGGCTTCCTGGACCAGCAGCGGCTCGTCGCCATGCAGCGTGTACAGCGGCCTCAGCCCCTTTTGCAGGTGTTGGGTCAGTTGGGTGGCGGCGAGCTGCATGCCCCGGAGTTTACGGGGCTGGCGGCCAGCCGGTTGCCGGCCTACCGCCGGCCCGTGACGATGAGGCGCTGGGCGCGCTGTCCCGGGCTTTCACGCGGTGGCGGCCTCGACAGGCGTCTGTGCGCGGGCCGCCTCGGCCGGCCCTATCGAATCAATGGCGAGCTCCCGCTTTTTGTCAAGGACGACGCCGCGGAAGACGTCCACGGCGCGATCGACCAGCGCCTTCGTGATGGTCAAGGGCGGCGCGAACCGGATCACGGTCTCGTGGGTTTCCTTCGACAGCACGCCGTGCGCGGCCAGGCGCTCGACCAGCTCGCGGGCCGTGGCATGGCGAGGGTCCACGTCCACGCCCACCCAGAGGCCGCGACCGCGCACCGCGCGGATCAGCGGCCGCGCTTCGCGGGCGACCACCTGCAGCCGCTCGCTGAGGTACTCGCCGAGGTCGGCGCTGCGCTGCACCAGGTGTTCATCCTCGATCACCTGCAGCGCCTCCAGGCCCACCGCGGCCGCCAGCGCGTTGCCCCCGAAGGTCGAGCCGTGGCTGCCGGGATTGAAAACGTCCATCACGCGCTCGTCCGCGAGGAATGCGCTGACCGGCAACAGCCCGCCGCCGAGCGCCTTGCCCAGGATCAGCGCGTCCGGATGGATGTCCTCGTGCTCGAACGCGAACCATCGGCCGGTGCGGCCCAGCCCGGATTGCACCTCGTCCAGGATGAGCAGGATGTCGTTGCGCGTGCACCACTCGCGCAGCTGCGCGAAGAAGCCCGCGGGCGGCACGATGACGCCGGCCTCGCCCTGGATCGGCTCGACCAGCACGGCACAGGTGTTCGCATTCGTGGCCGCGCGCACGCTCGCCATGTCGCCGAAATCGAAGTGCACGAACCCCGGCGCGAAAGGCCCGAAGCCGGCGCGGTACTCGGGCTCGCTCGAGAAGCCGATGATGGTGCTGGTGCGGCCATGAAAATTGCCGCGGGCCACCAGGATCTGCGCCTGGCCCTCGGCGATGCCCTTGGCGCGGTAGCCCCAGCGGCGCGCGCACTTGATCGCGGTCTCCACCGCCTCCGCGCCCGTGTTCATCGGCAGCGCCCGGTCGAATCCCGCCAGCTTGCACAGCTTTTCGAGGAAGGGGCCGAGCGTGGTCCCGTGGTAGGCGCGGGAGGTGACGGCCACGCGCTGCAACTGGCGCTGCGCGGCCGCGACCACGCGCGGGTGCAGGTGGCCGTGGCTCACGGCCGAATACGCGCTCATCATGTCGATGTATTCGCGGCCCTCCACGTCCCAGACGAGGCAGTCGCGCGCATGGTCGACGACCACCGGCACCGGCTGGTAGTTGCGGGCGCCGAAGCGGGCTTCCTTCCCAATGAATTCCTGGGTGGCGGTGGGGATCGTGGCGTCCATGGTGCAGTCTCCGATGAATAGGGACAGCATAGGCCCGGCCCCGCTGCCGCCGGCGTGAATCGCCTGCCCGGGCACGGCGGCAACGGCATGAATGATGGGCCGCCACTTCCGAATCGGAAGCGGCGCAGGACGAGCCTGCCGGGCGTGCAGGAGCGCGGCTACTGGCGCGGCACCGGGAAGCCGGTGAATTCCTTGATGGTCTGCAGCTCGATGTTCGTGACGATCTTCTCCACGCCCAGCGATGCGTCGTCCAGCCAGCCGTTGATCAGGTCGTGGTAGCGGGCCAGGTCCGGGCAGGCCACGCGCACGATGTAGTCGTAGCGCCCGCTGATCACGTAACAGGCGACCACCTCCGGCGAAGCGGCCATGCGCTTTTCGAAGCGCTGCAACACGGCCTGGCGCTGGTCCTTCAGGGCGATCTCGGCGAACACGGAGATCTGCTCGCCCTGCACCCGGCGGCTGACGAGCGCGCGGTAGCCCTCGATCAGGCCTCCCGCTTCGAGCTTGCGCACCCGGTTGAGGGTGGCGCGCGCCGACAGGTGGATGGCTTCGGACAGCGCCTGCACCGTGGTGCGGCCGTCGCGCTGGAGCATTTCCAGCAGCTTGAGGTCCGCGCGATCCAGCTCCATGTCGGACTAGTTCAGATCGTCTTCACCGCGGCCAGCCGTCGCATCAGCTGCTGCACGATGTCGGTCTGCATGTCGCGGTACAGCAGGCCCTCCTCGGCTTCCTTGGCCAGCACGGCCGACTCGTTGAAGCTGATGTCGCGCTGCTGCAGCAGCTCGGTCTCGGGGATCAGCTCCTTGCCCTGGGGCGTGCGCAGCCGGAACCGCAGGCGGGTGCGCAGCTGGAACTCGCGGACCTGCCCGGACGCGCTCAGTCCCACGACGACCTTCTCGCGCTGGTCGGTCAGCACGTCGAGCACCACCTGCGCCGTATCGCGCGGGGCGGAGTAGTCCACCACCCGCACGCCGTCGCTGAAGGCGATGGTGCGCCGCAGCTCGTTGCCCAGCGACGAATTGGCCGCCGCACCGATGTAGATGCTGTTGAACACGAAATGCGGCGCCTGGCGCAGCTGGAAGCCGCAGGCCGACAGAGCGAGCACGGCCGCCGTCGCTGCAAGGAGGGCCCTGCGCTTCGTCATATGACCACGTTGACCAGGCGGCCGGGCACCACGATCACCTTCTTGGGCGTGGCGCCGGGCGCGAATGCCGTGAAGGCCTCGCTCGCGACAGCGAGCTTCTCGATCTCCTGCTGGCTGGCCGACGCCGGCACCAGCACCGAGCCGCGGTGCTTGCCGTTGACCTGCAGGACGAGCTCGATCTCGTCCTGCTTCAAGGCTTCTTCGTCCACCTGGGGCCAGGGCGCGTCGAGCAGTTCGCTGCCATGGGCCCTGGCGTAGCCCATGCCCTGCCAGAGCTCCTGCGCGATGTGCGGGGTGACCGGGTGCAGCGCGCGCAGCAGGATGCCGAAGCCCTCCTCCGCCGCCGCTCGGTCGCCATCGGAACCGTCGCTCCTGAAGTCCTCCAGCGCGTTGAGCAGCTTCATCGCGCCGGACACGACGGTGTTGTATTGCATTCGCTGGTAGTCGTAATCCACCTGCTTGAGCACGGAATGGATCTCGAAGCGCAGCGCCTTGGCCTGGCGGCTCGTGGCCTTCGCCTTGGCGGGGCTGCGAACCTCGCCGAGCTTGTGGCCGAAATTCCACACCCGCCGCAGGAACCGGAACGAGCCTTCCAGCGCGGCGTCGTTCCACTCCAGCGTGGCTTCGGGCGGCGCGGTGAACATCGTGTACAGGCGCGCGGTGTCGGCGCCGTACTTCTCGATCAGCTCCTGCGGATCCACGCCGTTGTTCTTGGACTTGGACATGGTCGTCCAGCCTTCGTACGTCACCGGCAAGCCGTCGGCCTTGGCGGTCGCGGAGATCACCTTGGCGTGCTCGTCGCGCACGATGTCGAGGTCGTGGGCCCAGAAATACTGCTTGCCCGCCTTCTCGCCGACCCGCACGAAGGCTTCATTGAGCACCATGCCCTGCGTGAGCAGCTTGACGAACGGCTCGTCGATCTTCACCAGTCCCATGTCGCGCATCACCTTGGTCCAGAAGCGCGCGTACAGCAGGTGCAGGATGGCGTGCTCGATGCCGCCGATGTACTGGTCCATCGGCATCCAGTAGTCCGCCCCTTCCGCCACCATCGCCTGGTCGTTCTTCGGGTCGCAGTAGCGCATGTAGTACCAGGCGCTGTCCACGAAGGTGTCCATGGTGTCGGTCTCGCGCCGCGCGGGTTTGCCGCACACCGGGCACTGGCAGGCGAGGAAATCCTCGCGCTTGTTCAACGGGTTGCCCGAACCGTCCGGAACGCAGTCCTGCGGCAGCACCACCGGCAGGTCCTTCTCCGGCACCGGCACCGCGCCGTGCTCTTCGCAGTGGATGATCGGGATCGGCGTGCCCCAGTAGCGCTGGCGGCTCACGCCCCAGTCCCGCAGCCGCCAGGTGGTCTTCACCTCGCCCAGCCCCTTCTGCTCCAGCGCGTGGGCCACCGCCTTCACCGCGTCCTTGTACGAGAAGCCGCTGTAGATGTCCGAGTTGATGGTGACGCCGCTGTCCTTGCCGGCGTACCAGTCGTGCCAGCGCTTGTAGTCGTAGTGCTCGCCGTCCACGTGAACGACCTGCATGATCGGCAGGTTGTACTTGAGCGCGAACGCGAAGTCGCGCTCGTCGTGCCCCGGCACGCCCATCACGGCGCCGTCGCCGTAGCCCATGAGCACGTAGTTGCCGACCCACACGTCGATCGGCTCTCCGGTGAGGGGATGGAAGACGACCAGCCCGGTGGGCAGCCCCTCCTTCTCGCGCAGCGCCAGTTCGGCCTCGGTCGTGCCGCCCTTCTTGCACTCCTCGATGAAGGCGGCCAGGCGCGGGTTGTTGCGGGCCGCGTGCGTGGCCAGCGGATGCTCCGGTGCCACCGCGCAGAAGGTCACCCCCATGATCGTGTCGGCGCGCGTGGTGAACACGTACATGCGGCCGTCGCCGATCAGGTCGCCCTGCCAGTCCCTGATGGCGTGGGTGAACGCGAAGCGCACGCCCTCGCTCTTGCCGATCCAGTTCTCCTGCATCAGCTTCACGCGCTCGGGCCATCCCGGCAGCTTGTTCTTGACGTGGTCCAGCAACTCCTCGGCGTAGTCCGTGATCTTCAGGTAATAGCCGGGGATCTCGCGCTTTTCCACCGGGGCGCCGGTGCGCCAGCCCTTGCCGTCGATGACCTGCTCGTTGGCGAGCACGGTCTGGTCCACCGGGTCCCAGTTGACGACCTGGGTCTTGCGGTAAGCGATGCCTTTTTCCAGCATCTTCAGGAACAGCCACTGGTTCCACCTGTAATAGCTCGGATCGCAGGTGGCCACTTCGCGCGACCAGTCGATCGCCAGGCCCATCGCCTGCATCTGCTGCTTCATGTAGGCGATGTTGTCGTACGTCCACTTCGCCGGCGGCACGCTGTTCTTCATGGCCGCGTTCTCGGCCGGCAGGCCGAAGGCGTCCCAGCCCATCGGCATCAGCACGTTGTAGCCGTTCATGCGCAGGTAGCGCGTGAGCATGTCGTTGATCGTGTAGTTGCGCACGTGCCCCATGTGCAGCTTGCCGCTGGGGTAGGGCAGCATGGAGCACGCGTAGAACTTCTTCTTGCGCGCGTCTTCGGTGACGCGGTAGGCGTCGCGCGCGGTCCAGTGCGCCTGTGCGGCGCGCTCGACCTCGGACGGGTTGTATTTTTCTTGCATAAATGAAACGCCGGGGCGACGAGCCCGGCTTGGGACGATTTTAGGGGCGCTTACTCGCCTGGCGCGCCCGGATCGGCCACAAAACCCACGCGATTGAGGCCCGCCTTCTGGGCGGCTCCCATGACTTCGACGACGCGCCCGTACGGCACGGCCTGGTCGGCGCGCAGCTGCACTTCCATCTCGGGGTTGTCCCGCGCCGCCTGCGCCAGCCGCGCGGCCAGCTCGGCCGGGGCCACCGGCTTGTCGTCCACAAAAGTTCGCCCGCCCTTGTCCAGGACCACGGTGACGAACTTCGGGGCGTCGCTGGGGCGGGCGGCGTCGGTGCGCGGCAGGTCCAGCCGGATCGAGCTGGCCAGCAGCGGCGCAGTGATGATGAAGATCACGACCAGCACCAGCATGACGTCCACCAGCGGCGTCATGTTGATCTCGCTCATGGGCTGCGGGCCCGGCGAGCGTTCCAGCCTGCCAAAACTCATTGGACCCCCACGGAACCCGGATGGGTCAGCAACTCGCGCAGGTCGCGGGCAAAACCTTCCAGGTCGGCCTCGATGCGGCCGATCACCCGGCCGAACACGTTGTAACCGAGCACCGCCGGGATGGCCACGGCCAGGCCCGCGGCCGTCATGATCAGGGCCTCGCCCACCGGGCCCGCCACCTTGTCGATGGAGATCTGGCCGGCCGACGCGATGGAGGTGAGCGCGTGGTAGATCCCCCAGACGGTGCCCAGCAGGCCGACAAAGGGTGCGGTGGACCCCACCGTGGCGAGCAGGACCTGGCCGAATTGCAGCTTGTCCAGCACCTCGTGCAGGGCGTCGCGCAGCAGTCGCGTGAGCTGCTGGGCCCGGTCGCCGGCGGCCGCGAGCGAGCCGGCCCCGTCCGCCTGGGTGGCGGCGATCAACGGCATCACCAGCGCTTCGCGGTCGAAACCCGCGACTTTCCGGCGCGCGTCGTCGACGCTGGCCGATTGCCAGAACGCCGCGGTGCTGCGCCCCACGTCGCGCGCCGCCCGCCTCAGCAGCCAGGCCTTCCAGAGGATGACCACCCAGCTGGCCACCGACATCGCCAGCAGCAGGGCCGCGACAAATTTCGTGACGGCGTCGCCCTGGCCGAACAGGTCGAACAGGCTCATCCAAGCCTCCGCCGAGCCGCCTCAAGGAGGCTTGCGCCCCCTCGGGGGGCAGCGACCGCCAGGGAGCGTGGGGGCCTCATCGCAATTGGAGGACGTCGAACATGTCGAACATGCCGCTCTTCTTGCCTGCCAGGAACCGCACGGCGCGCAGGCTGCCCTGGGCATAGGTGGCGCGGCTGGCGGACTTGTGCGTGATCTCGATGCGCTCGCCGGTGCCGGCGAACAGCACCGTGTGGTCGCCGACGATGTCGCCGCCGCGGATGGCGGAAAAACCGATGGTGGACGGGTCGCGCTCGCCGGTGACGCCCTCACGGGCATACACGGCGCAATCCTTCAGGTTGCGGCCCAGCGCCTGCGCGATCACTTCGCCCATCTTGAGGGCGGTGCCGGAGGGTGCGTCCACCTTGTGGCGGTGGTGGGCCTCGATGATCTCGATGTCGTAGCCCGTGGCCAGCGCCTTGGCCGCCATCTCGAGCAGCTTCATCGTGACGTTCACGCCCACGCTCATGTTCGGCGCCATCACGATGGCAATCTCGCGCGCGCAGTCGGCAACCAGGGCCTTCTGCTGCTCGCTGAAGCCGGTCGTGCCGATCACGGCATTGACGCCGAGTTCGCGGCAGGCTTTCAGGTGGCCCAGCGTGCCCTCCGGCCGGGTGAAGTCGATGAGCACCTTGGCGCCGGAAAGGCCGGCCCGCAGGTCGGCGGTGACCGGCACGCCGCTCGCGTGGCCCAGGAAAGCGGCCGCGTCGTTGCCGATCGCGGGACTCGAGGCGAGGTCGAGGGCGCCGGCCAGCTGGCAGTCGCTGGACGCGCGGATTTCCTCGATCAGCATGTGGCCCATCCGGCCGCTTGCGCCGGCGACCGCCACCTTGTGCATGGATTGCCGGGGATCAGCCATGGCGGGGCCGTTCAGCGCGCGGGTTCCAGCGGCGGGTAGCTGGCAGCCGGAGGCGGCAAAGCGGCCGCAGGCGCCGCAGGCTCGGCCGGCTTGTCGGTGGCGTAGCGCTTGAGCGCCTCCTCGCTGGCTTCCAGCGGAGGCACCTTGGCGTTCCTGCGCTTGTTGTCGAGCGTGGCGACGAAATCAGCTTCCGAAGACATGGCGTCGCCCTCGACCTTCTCCATCAGGTCGCCCTTGAAGAACACCGCGAGCTTGCGCTCCTGGGCGTTCACGCCCTGGCGCTTGAGCGTGAACACGTAATCCCAGCGGTTGGCATGGAAGACGCTCGTGAGCAGCGGCGTGCCCAGGATATCGCGCACCTGCTGGCGGCTCATGCCGGGCTTCATCGCCTCGACCTGTTCCTTCGACACGAAATTGCCCTGCACCACCTCCACCTTGTAGGGCGTCACCAGGCCGGCCACGCGCTGCGAGACATTGTCGAAAGTGCCGCAGCCACCGGCCAGCGCGCCGGCGGCCAGCGCCAGGGCAAGGCGGGATGCGCGAGGGGAGAATGCAGACATTGGTAAACCGCAGGCGATATGATCGAACGATTGTAGCGGCTGCCCCGTCCCGGGGAGCCTCCCGGGGATCCACATGGCCAACATCGACGAACTCAAGAGCACCGGCCTGAAGGCCACGCTGCCCCGGCTGAAGATCCTGGACGTTTTCCAGAAGGGCGAGCAGCGCCACATGACGGCCGAAGACGTGTTCCGCGTGCTGCTGGAGGAGAGGTCGGACATCGGGCTGGCCACGGTGTACCGCGTGCTGACCCAGTTCGAACAGGCCGGCATCCTCACGCGCAGCCATTTCGAAAGCGGCAAGGCGGTCTACGAACTCAACGAGGGCACGCACCACGACCACCTGGTCTGCCTCGACTGCGGCCGGGTGGAGGAATTCTATGACGCGGAGATCGAGGAGCGGCAGCACGCCGTGGCCAAGACCAAGGGCTTCGCGATCGCCGAGCATGCGCTGAGCCTGTACGCGCACTGCACGAAAGAAGATTGCCCGAACCGCCCGCCGGTTCACCCGAACGGGTTGCGACAGCAATGACCTACTTGTCCTGCTCCATCGCGCGGCGGTGGCGCTCGACGAAGTCCTGGTAGGTGTCCACGCCCCGCAACTGCAGGATGGTGTTGCGCACCGCGGCTTCCACCAGCACCGCGATGTTGCGGCCCGCCACCACCTGGATCACCGCCTTGCGCACCGGCACGCCCAGCACGTCCTGCGTGAGCGGCTCATAAGGCAACCGTTCGTATTCGCGCTCCAGCGTCTCGCGCCGCACCAGGTGCACGATGAGCTTCAGGCGCATCTTCCGGCGCACCGCCGTCTCGCCGAAGATCGCGCGGATGTCCAGCAGGCCGATGCCGCGCACCTCCAGCAGGTTCTGCAGCAGCTCCGGGCAGCGGCCCTCGATCGTCGTCTGGTTGATGCGGTACAGGTCCACCGCGTCGTCGGCCACCAGGCCGTTGCCACGCGAGATCAGCTCCAGCCCCAGCTCGCTCTTGCCCAGGCCCGACTCGCCCGTGATCATCACGCCCAGCCCGAGGATGTCCATGAACACCCCGTGCATCGAGGTGCGCTCGGCGAAGTGCTTGGACAGGTAGGCGCGCAACACGTCGATCACGAAGGCCGAGGGCTCGTACGTCGCGAACATCGGGATCTGTGCGCGCTCGCACATCGACAGCAGCGCGTCCGGCGCGACCTGGTTGTCAGTGAGCACCAGCACCGGCGGCTCCAGCGTCACGATGCGGGAGATGCGGCGGGCGCAGTCCTCGCTGGTCGCGTTGGTGAGGTAGGCGATCTCGCGCTCGCCCAGGATCTGGACGCGGTACGGGTGGATGTAGTTCAGGTAGCCCACCAGGTCGGCGCCCGAACGGGCGGCGCGCACCGCCATCTCGTCGAAGCGCCGCTCGGAGGCGCCCAGGCCGGCCACCCATTCCCACTTCAACTGGGCCCGGTGGTCCTCGAACAGGACGTCCGCGCTGACGACCGTTGGCTTCATCGACGAAGCAGGGCGTGAGCGCCGCCGGGCCGTCCCAAGGCGCGAAGGCCCCCTCGGAGGGCAGCGCAGGCGCCCGGCGCCAAGCGTGGGGGCCACATACTATGCGGGCTGGGCCGACTGCCAGGTGGCAATGAGCCGGTGCAGCTCGGCGGCGTCCGTCGTGCTCTTGATCTTCTCGCGCAGGGGCGCGTCGCTGAGCAGTTCGGCGATCTCGGACAGGATTTCCAGGTGCTTCTGGGTGGCCGCTTCCGGCACCAGCAGGAAGATCAGCAGGTTGACCGGCTGTTCGTCCGGCGCATCGAACCCGATCGGGCTGGCCAGCTGGAACAAGGCCGCCATCGGCGCCTTCAGGCCCTTGATGCGCCCGTGCGGGATGGCCACCCCGTGCCCGAGCCCGGTGGACCCGAGGCGCTCGCGCGCGAACAGGCTGTCGGTGATCAGGGCCCGCGACAGGCCGTGCAGGTTCTCGAACAGCAGCCCGGCTTCTTCGAAGGCGCGCTTCTTGCTGGTGGCATCGACGCTCACGAGCACTTGAGCGGCTGGCAGGATGGACGCGAGTCGATTCATGGTCGGGTTGACGATTATGCACCGCGGAGGGTGCGCCGCACTTAAACGCCCCAGGCCCCCGCCACGGCCAACAACCGAAAGTTCCAGCCCCCCAGAAACGCAAAAGGCGCCCGCCGGGCGCCTTGCTGAGTCATCACATCACGCGTTTGGGCGCGTCGTGGTGGTGGTCCTGCAGTCTCGTCTTGTGCCGGCCGACCTGGCGGTCGAGCTTGTCCACCAGTTCATCGAGGGCGGCGTACAGATCCTCGTGGGCGCTTTCGGCGAACATGTCGTTGCCCTTGACGTGGATCTTGCACTCGGCACGCTGTCGTCGCTCCTTTTCCTTTTGCTTTTCGACCGTCAGTAGCACCTTGATATCTACGACCTGGTCAAAATGGCGGGTGATTCGATCAAGCTTGGTGGTCACGTAATTTCTCAGGGCCGGGGTAACTTCCAGATGGTGACCGCTGATCGTCAAGTTCATGAGTAGCCTCCTGTTGCTCTCGGGTTGGAAAGGGCCGCCCCTCAAGGTCGGGCGGCTGGAACTTGGATTCTTCGAAGGTTGAAATCACTATGCCCCCGATACCCGTGAAAAGCAATTGATTTCGGTCAGCCCGACGGGGACAAATGAAACCCTTTGTCGGGCTGGATCCGGACGCTCTTCCAGGTGCTCGATAAGCCGCGATCTTCCGCCGCAGCCTTGCAAAAAAAAAGCGGCCCCTTCGGGGGCCGCTTTCCGCCACCTTCGGTGGCCTCAGGGCTCAGCGCAGGCGCCAAGCCATGACCGGGTCGGCCATGTGGTTCCAGCCGCGGGCACTCGGGTGCGCCTGGGCGCCGGGACGCTCCAGGTTGGCGTGTTCGGTCCGCTCGCTCATCGGCTTGTCGCGCGGGGTCTCGACGTGGCCGTTGGTGGACTGGGTGTCTTTGGACATGGTCTGTGCTCCGTGATGCTCGGTGTCTTCGCGGTGACTCAACTGCCGCTGTCGCTGGGAGTGGATTTCTCGCCTTCCTGGCGGGACGGGCGGATCGGCTGGCGGCTGAGGAAAGGCCACGCGTGACCGCTGCGCCCACGCTGGGCGCCGAAGGCTTGGGCCTTGCCCTCGTGCTCGCCCTGCGGGCGGTAACTCACTCGGCTGGCGGTCGGATCGGTCGCGAGCTGGATCATCGAAACTCCTTGGGAATCCCCCGGCACGCCGGCCGCCAGGGATGACCACTCCAATTTAGGGGCCGCCCCGTTATTGTTGTGTCGGACATTCCGGCGCTGTTTTGTAGGACTCGTCCTGCGCCAGCTGTCCGCGCTTGGACGGCCCACCCTGCCGCTGAGCGCCCCAGAATGGCCCGATGCCCGCCGCCGCCCCGAACACCTTGCGCCCCGCGCGCCTGAGCCGCAGCCGGCGGGTGCTGCTGCTGGTCGATTTCATCAACCCGCTGGATTTCCCCGGCGGCGAGCAGCTGGCCGGGCCGGCGGTCGCCGCAGCCCGGGCCACGGCCGGACTGAAGCAGGAGCTCGCCGCCGAGGGCGTGGCCACGATCTACGCCAACGACAACTACGGGGTCTGGCAGTCCGACTTCCACAGCCTGGTGTCGGCGTGCCTGGGCATGGCGGGCCCGCCGGCGGAGATCGCGCGGCTGGTCTACCCACAGGCGGGCGACCTCACCATCCTGAAACCACGGCATTCGGCGTTCTACGCATCGCCTCTGGAACTGCTGCTGGCCGAGATGCAGGCGCACGAACTCGTGATCTGCGGCCTGGCGACCGACATGTGCGTCCAGCTCACCGCCGGCGACGCCTTCCTGCGCGAATTCACCATCTGGGTGCCCGCGGACTGCACCGCGGCCGAGTCAGGCGCCGCCAAGGCGGCGAGCCTGGACTACATGGCGACGGTCCTCAAATGCGACACGCGGCCGTGGGCCAAGCCTGACGCCCGCCGGGCATCCCGGAAGGCGGCCCATGCCTGAACTGGCGTCGTTGTTCGAGGCCACCGTCGACCCCGCCGAGCTGGTCCTGCGGGGCACGGTGATGTACTGGTTCCTGTTCCTCCTGCTGCGCTTCGTGCTCCGGCGCGACATCGGCTCGATCGGCGTCGCCGATGTGCTGTTGCTGGTCGTGATCGCGGACGCGGCGCAGAACGCCATGTCGGGCGGCTACGAATCCATCACCGACGGGATGATCCTCGTGGGGACGATTGCCGCCTGGAACCGGGGGCTGGACATGCTCGCCTACCGCTTCCTCGCGGTGCGACGTGTCCTGGAGGCTCGGCCATTGGTATTGGTTCGCGACGGCAAGCTATTGCGGCGCAACCTGCGCAAGGAGTTCATCACGCCCGACGAAATCATGGCCAAGCTGCGCGAACACGGCATCGACAAGCTCGAGGCGGTCAAGGTCGCCACCATGGAAAGCGACGGCGAGATCACGGTCATCCAGCACGACGGGCAACCGCAAGACGGCTCGACCCGCCCCAAGGGCGTGCCGCCCGGCTGAGGTTTCCCCCCGGTTCCCTCGCCCGCCCGCTTGCCCTACCATGGCCACGAGAGGGGAGCGAGGCTCATGGGCCTCGCGCGCGGTCCATGAGCCTGAGCACGATCATCCACGCGGGGCTGACCCGCCCCCGCCGGCCGGTGCATGCGCTGGTCCTGATGGGCGGGGGCGCGCGCACGGCGTACCAGGCCGGCGTGCTCCAGGCCCTCGGCGCCATGCTCAGGCTGCGCGGGGAGCATGCGCCGGCGTTCCCGTTTCAGGTCCTGGTCGGCACGTCCGCCGGTGCGCTGAACGTGGCCTACCTCGCCGCCACGGCCGTGCTGGGCCTGGACGCTTTCGGGCAGCTCGGGAAATTCTGGGGCCGCCTGCGGTCGGCGCACGTGTACGAACTCCAGGTTTCGCGGTGGGTGCGCTTCAGCCGCCTGGTCGCGGCGGCGAGCCTGTGGCGCAACGCGCGCGGCCACGGTGCCGTCCTGGACAACATGCCGCTGGTGGACACCCTGCACCATGCCGTGTCGCTGCTGGGCATCGAGCAGTCGCTGCAGGCCAAGGCCATCGACGCCGTGGCGGTGACGGCCTCGAGCTACTCGAGCGGCGTGCACTGGACGTTCTGCCACACGGCGCGCGACTCCCGGCACGAGCCGTGGAACCGGCCGGGGCGGCGCTCCGAGTTCCAGCCGCTCACGATCGAGCACCTGATGGCTTCCAGCGCGATCCCGTTCCTCTTCCCGGCCACGCCCTTGTGGGTGGATGGCCAGCGCGAGTACTTCGGCGACGGCTCGATGCGCCAGATCTCGCCGCTGTCGCCGGCGATGCACCTGGGCGCGCACAAGATCCTGGTGGTCGGCGTCGGCCAGCCGCAGCGCTCGGGCCTGGTGGCCGGCGCCGCCGGGACCGACCGGCGCGGGCCGAGCCTCGGCGGCATCGCCGGCCATGCGATGGCGAGCGTCTTCCACGACACGCTGCAGGCCGACGTGGAGCAGGCCCAGCGCGTCACCAAGACCTTGCAGCAGTTGCCCCGCGAAGTGGCCGCCGTGCTGCCATACCGCAGCGTCGAGGTGGTGTCGCTGCAGCCCACCCAGTCGCTCGACGCGCTGGCCCAGGCCTACGCCCACGAACTGCCCGGGTCGGTGCGGCGGGCGCTGGGCGGGCTCGGGGCGCTGAAGGGCGGCGGCGGCGCGCTCGCGAGCTACCTGCTGTTCGAGCCCGCTGGTCGCGCTGGGCGAGCAGGACGCTTACGCGCGCAAGGAGGAATTGCTCGCTTTCCTGGCCGAAGCGCCTGTGCAAGCGAGCCTCGCCACGGCATAATCGCGCGGTCGCAACAGCACGGAGAGCGCTCCTTGGAAACCTACCCCAGTCGGTAGCTTTCAACGCCCGGGACTCGGGGTTGAAAGCATCACCTGCACAACGCCGAATCGAACAG
>Ga0255338_1001978_pt1 | contig 33923 bp, 34 predicted proteins | sample MeOH1_35cm_T4_19_FD_203715 | JGI IMG/M metagenome (GOLD analysis project Ga0255338, IMG submission 203715) | Sandy soil microbial communities from University of British Columbia, Vancouver, Canada - MeOH1_35cm_T4_195 | ecosystem: Engineered > Artificial ecosystem > Sand microcosm > Unclassified ... | reverse complement strand
CCCTGAGTCTCGGTCATCGCCGCCGCAAGCGCCTCCTTGGGCGTCTTGCCGCCCCAGAGCACGAACTGGAAGACCGGGTAAAAGCGTTCGCACTCGTCGATCGCCGATTCCACCAGCAATTCGGCCGCGCCGAGCGACATGGTGCCGCCCTCGCCCTCGATCATCGCGGCATGGCGATAAAGCAGGATGCCGCTGGACGACCATAGCTCGAAATGACCGACCCATAATTGCTCGTTGATCAGGCCGATCGCCTCATAGATTGCACTGCGCCGTTCGTCCGTGACCCGGATGTCCGGGAACGCCAGGAACTGAATGACGCTGTCCTCGTCGCGCCATAGCGCGCGCAGTTCATACTGGGTCCAGCTGCCCTTTACCTTGGCAATGACTTCATCGTCCTGCCGCTCATGCTCCCAGCCGTGCGCCGCGAAGTAACTTTCGAGCATGTCGATGGGTGCGGCGTCGTCGCGTTCGTAATCGGCTTCGTCGAGCATCACGTCATGCCTCCCGCGTTGCCATCATGACACCAGATCTGGTGCAATGATACGCCGGAGCGCACAAGGCGAGGGTGGATAGGCCTGTAGAAAAAGCTGTGGAAAAGATCGTCAGACTCCCGCTTTTGGCTTCTTCGGCGCCGCCGGCTTGGCCGCCCCCTCAAGCGCATCCAGCCGTGCGCGCAGCGCATCGGCATCGTCGCGCGCCGCTGCGGCCATTGCCTTCACTGCCTCGAATTCCTCGCGGCTGACGAAGTCGAGCCCGCCGATGAATTCCTTCGCCTTGGCACGCGCGCCCTGCTCCGCCTCGCGGCCCATGCCCGCCAGCGTGCCGGCGGCACCGTTCACGAACTTCACGAAATCGTCGAAAATCTTGTTGTCGGATTGCATCGGATGATCCCGCAAATTGCTCAGATATTGATGATCTGGGTGGTGGAGGACGACGGCACAAGGGTTTCCGCGCCGGGGTTGAGCTCATTGATCCTGTAGGCGAGCATGCCGGCATAGCTGAGCCATGCCAGATAAGGCACGAGCAACCAGGCCGCACCCGGCCTGATTCGGCCGAACAGGATCGTCGTCGCCAGGGCCAGGAGGAACAGTAGCGCGATCGTTATCAGCGACCAGAAGACCTGGTGCATGCCGAAGAATAGCGGCGACCAGATCAGGTTCATCGCCATCTGCACCGCGAACACCGCGATGGCCGGGCCGCGCAACCGCGAACCGCGCGCGTGGATGATCATCGCGAGCGCGAGGCCGAGCAGGATATAGATGGTCGTCCAGGCGACCGGGAATACCCAGTCGGGTGGCGTCTCCGCCGGCTTGATCAACGCCGCGTACCAGCTGTTGGCCGAACCGCTCGGTGCGATGCGCGCGGACGTGAACCCCAGCAGCAGGATGAACGGCACGGTGACGACCGCCCAGCGCATGAACGCCAGCCTCAACTGCTGCTTCGATGCGATTTCCCTCAAGCTTTCGAGCCTTTCCAGTTCCACCGAGTCCCGAGCGCCGGTCTTGGCGCCTTCGGGCGCAACGCCGGAAGTCCACTATAGAATAACGGACGGACATTTCCTTGGTTAAATTTCGCGCCTGCGAAGCAGACCTGTCTCATGCTGGTCGTTCGGCACCGAGCAGGAACTCGACATTGCCCTCGGGCCCGGTGATCGGGCTCTCGACTACGCCTGCGACCCGCCAGCCCCGCGACTCCATCCAGGCAGCGACGTCGGCGCATACGCGTGCATGGACCGCCGGATCGCGCACCACACCGCCCTTCCCCACTTCCTCCCGCCCGGCCTCGAATTGCGGCTTCACCAGCGCCAGCAGCCGGGCACCGGGGCGGGCAAACCCCAGCGGGACGTCGAGCACCTTCGCGAGCCCGATAAAGCTCGCGTCGCAGACGATCAGGTCCACCGGTTCCGGGATATGCGCGCCTGTCAGGATCCGGGCACTGGTCTGCTCATGGACGATCACGCGCGGATCCTGCCGAAGCTTCCACGCAAGCTGGTTGGTACCGCTGTCGACCGCGTAGACGCGCGTTGCGCCGCGGGTGAGCAGCACGTCGGTAAAGCCGCCCGTGGACGACCCGACGTCGATCGCGACCGCGCCCGTCACGTCCCAGCCGAAATGCTCGAGCCCATGTGCCAGCTTGATCCCTCCTCGCGACACCCAGGGATGGTCGCGGCCGCGCACATCCAGGATCACGTCGTCGGCGATCTGCTGCCCGGGCTTGTCGATCTTGCGATCGCCGGCGAAGACGAGCCCGGCCATGATCAGCGCCTGCGCGCGCGTGCGGCTCTCGACGAGGCCGCGATCGACGAGGAGTTGATCGGCGCGAAGCTTTGCCATGCCTGCCCCTACCAAGCCGAGTCGCGGCGGCATAGCCTTTGCCGAGCACGGGTGGCGCCGGTTCGCGACAGGCCCGGAGCCGGTGGATCACCCCCGGATCGCGACCGGACGATCGGACCGTTTCGGATTGTCGCGGCGCCTGTTCAGTCCGTCGCAATCGCTATTGCCGACTAGATTAGTAGGAATATCTTGTTCATGGGAGGCGTGGTCGCACGGCGTCCCCCTAGAGCTTCGGGCGGCCACGTCTCCTCCAGCGAGAGGAGTATGTCAGATGGGAAGCTTTTCCCCCTACGATCCGACGCAACCGACGATCCTCACCGTGCCCGGGCTCGGCGGATCGGGGCCTTCGCATTGGCAAAGCCTGTGGGAAAGCGCCCGCCCCGATACCGTGCGTGTCGAACTCGGCATGTGGACCACGCCGCACCGCAATGCCTGGGTGACCAAGCTCGATCAGGCGATCCGCTCGGCGCAAGCGCCGGTCATCCTGGCGGCCCACAGCCTCGGCTGTCTTGCCGTTGCCTGGTGGGCCGAACTGACGCGACAGCCCTATGGCTGGCCGGTCGCGGGCGCATTGCTCGTCGCTCCCGCCGATGTCGACCGGCCCGATGCGCAGGCCGATCTGAAAGCGTTCAAGCCGACCCCCGTCACCCCGCTGCCCTTTCCGTCGATCGTGGTCGCCAGCCGCGACGACCCGTGGATCACGATCGAGCGGGCGCACAGCCTGGCAGCTGCCTGGGGCACCCATTTCGTCGATGCAGGCGAACAGGGCCATCTCAACGCGGCCAGTGGCATTGGCTGGTGGAGCGAAGGCCAGGAACTGCTCAACCGGGTCATCCACGCGTCAGGGGACCGGCGCGGCCGTCCCCGCGCGCCGGGCGATGCGCGATCAATCCTCGCCGTCAACGCGACCGATGCCGCGCAGACGCACTATCTGGGCGAGCGGGCAGTCTGACGGGTCAGTCGAAGAACAGATAGCCCGGGTCGAATTCAGCGAACCCCCGGAGCGCGGGCCAGTCGCGGATCTCGACCTGGCCCTGGCGGAACTCGACTAGCCCCTGTTCGCGCAATTGCCGGAGCATGCGGTTGGCATGCACCGGCGTCAGCCCGGTCGCATCCGCCAGGTCAATCTGCGTCAGCGGTAGCGCAAAGCGGGTGCCCTCGGTCATGCCGACACGCTCGAGCCGCAGGAACATTTCGCAGAACAAATGGGCGAGTCGCACCGCCGCCGAGCGTGCGCCGATCGACACGATCCATTCGCGGTTGATCGCGGCATCGATCAGCGTCGATCGCCACAGCAATTCGGTCAAGGTCGCTGATTGCTCGGTCAGGGCACGGATCGCAGCATGCGGGAAAAGGGCGACCTTTACCGGCGTGAGCGCCGCGACCGAATGCTCGAGGCGCTTGAGCGGATAGCTGTGCAGGTCGACGAAATCGCCGGGCACATGGATCGCCAGAATTTGCCGCCGCCCCTCCGGCGTATCCTTGTAGCGTTCGATGAACCCCTCCAGCAGCAGGGTACATTGGGTCAGCGGCACCTGCTGCCGTACGATGATCTGCTTCGCGCGGAATTCCGCGGTGCGGATCACCGCGGCTTCCAGCGATGCTGACTCTGAATCGCTGAGCTTGGGAACACGATGCGTCTGCAGGAAATTTCGCGTGAACATGGCTCAACCTTATCGGAACCGGAGGCCTTCCGCCCACGTTTTTGTTAATCCCGGGAAAGGTCAATGCAGAAATGTCGAACAAGGCCCACGATGTGCCCACCAAGGTAACCGCGGAACAGGGCGAAGTGATGCTCGACGGGCCGGGCGGCCTCGCCATCTCGTTCACGCTCGACGCCGCATCCAAATCGGCGTCAGCGATTGCCGAAGCGGTGGATGAGGTGCACCGTCAGGCCGAAAAAGCGCAGCGTCCCAAATAATACCCCACCCCAGCCCATTTACCATGCCGTCGAGGACGGGCTTAACCGCGTCGCCGGTAGTGAACGGGCATGCCCTACGCCAAACTCTTCCGCAGTCGCTGGGCGGCACTCCTCTGGGCTGGCGGCATCCTGTGGACGGCGGTCGACGTCGCCGGTTACGCGCCCTCGAAGGCTCCGGAAAACGCGGCTGTGGCCACCGACACCGACGCGACGGGTGAAGTAGTGCAGAATGGCGATCTCGCGATTCTCGCCAGCGTGATGAACGGGAACTAGCGGCCCGCGAACATGAACGCAGCGGCGCCGACCAGGCAGACAAAGGCGCCGAGATGGCGCCAGCCAAGAGGTTCGCCGAGCACGGCCACCATGAAGACGCCGAACACGAGGAGGGTGATCACCTCCTGCGTGATCTTGAGCTGTCCCCCGGTCCAGCCCGCGGCGTAGCCCAGGCGGTTGGCCGGCACCGCCAGGCAATATTCGAACAGCGCGATGCCCCAACTGATCAGGATGACCAGGATCAGCGGTTTGCTCATCCCGCCCTTGAGGTGCCAGTACCAGGCAATCGTCATGAAGCAGTTGGAAGCGATCAGCAGTAATAGCGTTGGCATCGGCCGGTCCGTCGGAGAGGGTGGCACCAGGCCTTAGCGCAGGGCCGGGACGGCGTGCCAATCCTCATTGCCAACGGGCCAGGGCTCTAGCTGGAGGTGCATGCCAGCGGCGGCAGCTTCGGCCTGGTAAAGGTCGCGGCCTTGCCCTTGCCGCGCAATTCATAACCGCCCCCCGCGTACCAGATGCCCGAGGCCGGGCGCTGGCCCCTCAATACGGCGAGCACCGTACCGGCCGAGCGCACCGTCGCGGTGTCGGCACGATTGTCGAAACGGACGTTGATGCGGCTGCCGTCGATACAGCGATAGACGGCGCTGACGATCGCGGGCGTGGGATCGCCCGCCGGGGCGGTCGCGCCGGGGCTCGGCTTGATTTCCGCGCTGCGGATATGCCAGCTCTTCTGCGCCGCTGTCGCGCCGTCGATATCGCCGACCCGATGAAGGGTGACGCTGCCGATCATGTAGACCGGCTTCGCCCCCTGTTTCAGCCGCGCATAGACCTGCACCGGGACGGTGACGTAGCGCTGCCCCGCGCCGGCATCGACATCGCCCGGCGCGCCGATATTGGCGTGATATTCGGAATATTTGGCGAAGCTTGCGGCAAAGGCCTCCGCCGCCATGCCGGATGCCTTGCCGCCATCGTCCCACAGCGCCCACGCCTGGCGATATTTTCCCGCGCCGAGCAAGGCATAATAGGTCTGGACGACATTGGCCGCGCCCTGTGCGCTATCGGGCGCGAAGGGTGCCTCGGAGACCGGGGTGCGATCGTCCGGCAGGCCGCCGGGCGTACCCGGCTCAGGGGGCGTGAGCGGCGCCGGGGTTCCCGCGGCAGCGGGCGCGATCTCGTCCGGCGCCGGCGTTTCGGTCTCGGCCACTTCCTGCGCGCCATTCGCATAGGCGTCGACGCTGCCCTGCGCCTGCACGGCGGCGCTGTTGATATCCACGCTGCCGGCAGCGTTATCGGCCCTGTGACCCGGCGAACAGGCGGCGGCGAACAGCAGGGGGAGCGCGACGAAGCGGCGCATGGCTCAATCAACCTTGTCTATTCAAAGGGGAACGCCTCAACCCCCGCGACGGCACAACGTTCCCCCGTTCGGGATCATTTCACCGCGCTGAAGTCCTGGAAACGCTCGTTTCCGACAAAGCCGAGTTTCGTGATGCCGGAGCGCTTGATCGTCGCGAGCGTCTGGTCGAACCGCTCGTAGCGCGCGGCGCCGTCCGCGCTGAACTCGACCTGGGCATCGGAATCGGCGCGCACCGCGTCGAGACGGACGCGCAATGCCTTGTCGTCGATCGGCGCGCCGTCAAACGCCAGTCGCCCGTCCGCATCGAGCACGATCCGATGGATGCGCGGCTGGTGGGTGTCGACCGCCCCCCCCGACGGCAGGTCGATCGGCACCTTATGCGTCATCATCGGGATGGTCATGATCAGCGTCACGATCAGCACGAGGAGGACATCGATCAGCGGCGTGATGTTCATCGAGGCGAAGGGTTCGGCGTCGTGGATCGTCGACGTCCGGAATGCCAGTGCCCGTGCGCTCATCTCATCCTCCCTTGAGTGGTGACGTTACACCATATCATAGCAAGGCGCTGCGACAAGCGCCGATTTGGCCGAGGCTGAGGGGAGTGTCGGTCCGGTCGCGCCCAATATGGCAAGAGCGATCGGTCGCGCGGCGACGGAATATTTTCTGACGCCACGTCTTCAGCAATTCTCGTATTTCCAGTTGCGGCGCTTGCCCTCGCGCAGCATCCCGATCGCCTCGGCGACCCGTTTCGCCCTGGTCTCGGGGCGCTTCGCGTCACCGATCCATTCACAATATTCGCGCCGGCAACTCGGCGGAAATCCGTTGAACGTGGCGGCCGCCGCATCATCGTCGGCCAGCGCCTCGGCCAGTTCGGGCGGCACGGCCGCCTCCGGCCTGGGCGGCCGTACCTTGCGCTGGACCGCCCCCTCGCCGGCATCCACCAGCGCAGCCGCGGCCCGGACGAGCGCATCGAGTTCGGCATCGCCGGGAAGATCGGCGACCGAGGTCAGACGGCCGAACTGCCCCATCGCTTCGCCTTCCTGGCCGGTGGCGACCGCATCGCGCCGCCAGAAGCCGAAACTCGCATGCGCCTTGAACCCGGCCATGATGGCGAGCGGATGGCCATGATAGTCGAAAAAGGGCTTGCCCCATTTCATCGTCTCGACAAGCTCCGGGCAGGCGGCGTGCACACGGGCGCGAACATGCCGAAGGATCGGCTTCGCGAATTCGGCCTGCTTGTCGATATAGGCGTCGATACGCGGATCGGTCGGCATGGCATGTCCTCCGGCCCCGACCCTATTCAGGCCGGGCGGGGCCGGTCAATCCGCCATGGGACCGGGGCTCCTCAGGGCTTCAGCGCCTTGTCGTCGGCATCGTCGAGATCATCCTCGTCGACATCGCCATCCTCGAAGTCCTCCTGCAGGTCGTCCTCGTCGAGATCGTCCTCGTCTTCATCGGCCTCGTCGTCTTCCTCGCCGATTTCGTCGCTCTCCATTTCGAGGTCGTCATCGTCATCCTCATCCCCGGTATCCGGCGTGAGATCGGTCAGGATCGTGCCGTCGGTCGGGCCGTCGCCCGTCACCTCGAGAATCTCGGCGCGCTGGCTCTCGTCATAGCCTTCCTCGTCGAAACCGTCGTCGCCCGGTCCCTCGCCCGGTACCCGGTGGCCACCCATGCTCATCGTCCGTCTCCCAGCCGCGTGATGCAGCGTCTCCGAGCGAACGAGACTAGACCAAAGCGGTTCCGCCGTCTCGCAGCGAAGCGGTCAATGCGGCCGAAACAAGCGGCCGCGCTCGGTCACCGTGATGATCGCCAGCGAAATGATGCCGCAGCACAGGAAGCCGAGGTGCAGCGGCAGGGTCGTGCCGGCAAAGGACTGGCCGATCAGGGTGCCGATCAGTGCGCCCGCGGTCACGTTGATGAAGCCCTGAATACTGGAGGCGGTGCCCGCGATCGCACCCATGTCCTGCATCGCCATCGCGCCGAAATTGGCGCTGGCCAGGCCGAAGCAGCCCATGGTCAGCGCCTGCAGCACGACGAACAGGGCCAGGTTCTCGCCCCCGAGCGTCCAGATCACCACATTGACCAGCGAGATCACGATCATCGTGACCACCGCGCTGTGCGACAGGAAGCGCGAACCGAGTCGCATCACCACGCGCGAATTGAGCAGATTGGCGACCGCCATCATCCCGGCCGTTCCGGCGAACACCAGATTGAGATGCTCGCCGGCGTGGAAGACGGTCGTCACGATCTGCTGGACTGATGTGATGTAACCGAACAGCGCGCCCTGCAGCGCGGTCGCCGCCAGCGTGTAGCCAAGCGACCAGCGATCGGTCAGCGTCGTCCGATAGCCCTCGAACAGGCGCGCGATCGAGAAGTTTCGCCGCTCCCCGGCCAATGTTTCCGGCATGCGCAGGCCGAACCAGACCAGCACGATCGCGGTCAGTACGCCGATCACGCTGAAGATCAGCCGCCAGGATCCGAAGAAGAGGATGAACTGGCCAAGTGTCGGCGCCATCACCGGCGCGATCATGAACACGATGACGACCAGGCTCATCACCCGTGCCATCGGCCGGCCCGAATAACAGTCGCGCACGATCGCGATCGTCACCACCCGCGTCGCCGCCACGGCGATCCCGCCGAACAGGCGCGCCGCGAGCAGCAGGGTGAAACTGCCGGACAGGGCAGCGACCGCATTGGCGACGCCATAGCACATCAGCGCGGCCATCATCACCGGCCTCCGGCCGAACCGGTCCGCCAGCGGCCCGTGGATCAACTGGCCCGTTCCCAGCCCGGCCAGGTAGATGGCGATGACGAACTGCCGTTCATTCTCGGTCGCCACGCCGAGCCTTGCCCCGATCGCCGGAAGCGCGGGCAGCATCGTATCGACGCCGATCGCGCCGAGCGCCATCAGCGAGGCGACCATCACGACGAATTCGCGAAAGCCGAATGGAGCCGTATTGTGGGAATCGAGAGCCTGGGCGGTGGACATGCGCAGGCCCTCATACAGACGTGCCTCGTCAGGTCACCCCCAAGTTTGCCGGAATAGCTTGACGTTCCGCGTGATGCCACATAGTGTGTTACTATAGTAATTCACCAGGAGTTGTCCATGTTCCGCCAGATCGCCGTCGCGCTGCTGCTCACCGCCGGCCTCGCCGCCTGCGACGATTCGAAACAGGGTACGTCGATTTCGATCAATTCGACCGATGGCGACGGCAACGTGCTCGCCAGCATGGACGGAAACACCGGCTCACTCTCGGTCGATGTCCCCGGCTTCTCGGGCAAGCTCCGGCTGCCCAAGCTTCATCTCGACGCGAAGGATTTCGAGATGAACGGCGTGCACCTCTATCCCGGATCGAGCATCTCGGGGATGAACATCGATGCCCATGATGGCGGGAAAGCCGGCAATGACGACGACAATGGCAGCGTCCGCGTGCATTTCACCAGCCCGGCTGCGCCGGGCAAGGTGCGCGACTGGTTCCAGGAAAAGCTGAGCGCCGCAGGGTTCACGCTTGCGACGAACGGGACCGGGCTGATCGGTACGACCGACGAGAAAAAGCCGTTCAAGCTCGATCTGTCCGCCGATGGCGGCGACAAGTCGAAGGGTACGATCACGATCAACTGAGGCCGGCTGCGGGGCGGGGCGTTCGCGCACTGCATTGATCCGCGCACTGTTCGTGCCCGGGGGATGGCGCTATCGTGGACAATTACCCATCACGGACGCCCATCATGCTCGACTCCCCCTCCGCTCAGGTTCCAGCCCTTTCGCTGAACGACGAGACGGCCGATCCGGACGCCTTCGCCGCCGCGCTTGGCGGTTCCTTCGAACGCTTCGGTTTCGCGGTCATCGCCGATCACGGCGTGCCGCAGGACCTGATCGATCGCGCCTGGGACGAGACCAAGCAGCTCTTCGCCCTCCCCGAGGAAGAAAAGCGCCGCTATTTCACGCCGGCCGGTGGCGGCCAGCGCGGCTATACGCCGTTCAAGACCGAAATCGCCAAGGACGCCCGATATGTCGACCTGAAGGAGTTCTGGCACGTCGGCCGTGAGCTCCCCGCCGGCCATCGCTTCGCTGCCGACATGCCAGCCAATATCTGGCCGACGCGGCCGGAAGGCTTCAAGCCGGTCTTTCTCGAACTGTTCGAAGCGTTCGACCGCGCCGGAGACCGGTTGCTGTCGGCGATCGCCCGCCACCTGAAGCTCGCGCCCGAATGGTTCGATCATGCCGTCGAGGACGGCAATTCCATCCTGCGCCTGCTGCATTATCCCCCGATCCCGGCCGATGCCGAAGGCGTACGCGCCGGGGCGCATGAGGACATCAACCTCATCACGCTTCTGCTGGGCGCGGAGGAAGCCGGGCTCGAACTGCTCGACCGGGACGGACGCTGGCTGGCGATCAAGCCGCCCGAAGGCGCAATGGTGGTCAATGTCGGTGACATGCTGCAGCGGCTGACCAATCATGTCCTGCCCTCCACCACGCACCGCGTCGTCAATCCGCCGCCCGAGCGCCGTGGCCATTCGCGCTACTCGATGCCCTTCTTCCTCCACCCGGCGCCCGATTTCCTGATCGAGACGCTGCCGAGCTGCATTTCGGAGACCAATCCGAACCGCTACCCCATCCCGATCACCGCGCACGACTATCTGCACGAGCGGCTGGTCGAGATCGGGCTGGTCAAGAAATAGTTTTCGTCATGCCGGACTTGTTCCGGCATCCACTCCTCCGCTAGCGCAACCGCGACGGCGGCGTGAAGCTCGATGCTCGCGCCCGTCAATTTGGTGGACCCCGGAACGAGTCCGGGGTGACGAAGGTGAACTGGAATGACCAAACCCCTGCGCGTAGCACTTGCCGGCCTCGGCACTGTCGGTGGCGGCGTGATCCGGCTGATCGACGCGAACGGCGCGCTGATTGCCCGGCGCGCGGGCCGGCCGATCCAGATCGTCGCCGTCTCCGCGCGCGACCGTTCCAAGGATCGCGGCGTCGATATCGAACGTTTCGACTGGGTCGACGATACCACTGCCCTCGCCCATTATGAGGATGCCGATGTCGTGGTCGAACTGGTCGGCGGATCGGATGGCCCCGCCTTGGCCCTCGCCCGCGCCACGCTCGCCACCGGCAAGAGCTTCGTCACCGCCAACAAGGCGATGCTGGCGCATCACGGCCTCGAGCTTGCCCGCGCGGCGGAAGCGGCCAAGGTCGCGCTGAAGTTCGAAGCGGCCGTCGCCGGCGGCATCCCCGTGATCAAGGGCCTCCGCGAAGGCGCCGCCGCGAACGAGATCGCGCGGGTTTACGGCATCCTCAACGGGACCTGCAACTTCATCCTGTCCAAGATGGAAGCGGAAGGCCGCGACTTCGCCGAGGTGCTGGCCGAGGCGCAGGCACTCGGCTTCGCCGAAGCCGATCCCAGCTTCGACATCGACGGCGTTGACGCCGCCCACAAGCTCTCGATCCTCGCCAGCATCGCCTTCGGGACTCGCCCGGCCTTCGAGGACGTCGCCATCAGCGGCATCCGTCACCTGCTCGGCGCCGACATCGCCGAGGCCGCCGCGCTCGGCTATCGCGTCCGCCTGATCGGCATCGCCGAGGACGGCCCCGGCGGGCTGTTCCAGCGCGTCCATCCGCATCTCGTTCCCACCAGCCATCCGCTCGCCCATGTGACCGGCGCGACCAACGCGGTGGTCGCGGAGGGCAATTTCGTCGGGCGCCTGCTGTTCCAGGGCGCCGGCGCGGGTGACGGGCCGACCGCCTCGGCGGTGGTCGCTGACCTGATCGATATCGCCCGCGGCGAATTCGGCCCGGCCTATGCCATGCCCGCCGATTCGCTCGCCGTGCACAAGCCGGCCGACGCCGGAGAGCGGCGCGGCCGCGCCTATGTGCGTTTTACCGTGGCCGACAAGGTCGGTGTGCTAGCCGAGATCGCGGCCGCGATGCGCGATGCCGGCGTCTCGATCGAGAGCCTGATGCAACGCGGCGCGATGCCTGATGGCACCGTGCTCGTCGCGATCGTCACGCACGAGGGGCCCGAGCGGGCGGTCGCGCAGGCGCTCGAAAAGCTGCGCGGATCGCAGAGCCTCGCCGGCCAGCCGATGTGGATGCACATCCTGGCCTGAGGCGGGTTGGCTACCGGATGACGGCCGATGCCGGAATCCCCGGCGCCGCGTCGCCGAGATGGACGAGCGTATGCGCCCGGTGCGGGCAGATCGTCTGGCCGATGAGCGCGCAGCGCGTGCCGTCCTCGGCCAGCGCCATGTCCTTGTCGCTCGGCCCCGCGATGTCCGGCAGGGGCAGGCGATAGCGGTTCTGCGGCATGGCAGTGACGCAGATCGCGTCGCTGCCGCAATCGTTCGAGCGGAATTTGCGCAACGACATGGTGATCGGCCGGCGCCCTCGGTGACCGTGACGCACGCGGGCGACGTGCACGATGCGAACCGGGTGTCGCGGCCGCGCGGCATGGGTGGAAGGCGCGGCTGCCATCAGCAGCATCGTCATCAACAACATCTGATTTTCCCTGTTCGACCCTGGTTTCCCAGAACCGCCCAGCCCGCATTTGGTTGCGCGCGCGTCAGGGCGCGAGCGGGCGCTCGCCCTTCAGATGGAAGCCGCCGGTGCCCACACTGACCCCCGTCATCCCGCAGCCAACCAGGAAGATCGTCTTTTCCTCGCAGTTCGAGGTGCGCGCGAGCATTCGTTCGCGCTCGGCGGGCACCCCCTCGTTCTTCGGATCTCCCGCATCACGCTCGACCAGCGGCACGCGGTAGCGATCGGCGTCGCGCCGGCCGCATACCGTTACCTCGCCGGGATCGACCGCCGCGCCGCAACGCGGGCCGGCTGCGGTCTTCGCCCGATAGCGCGCCATCGCGTCGTCGGCGGAGGTCTGTGCGAGGATCAGCAACGCGGCGAGCATGGCATCGCTTCTACCCGGAAATGCCGCCCGCGCCCATCGGCCAACCGCGTCCGGCCTGCAGGAAATGCCACCGCCCCGGTTTCATTGCGCCGGCACCTCCGCCTTCGCCGGCGGTGCGGGATCGTCGAGCGGGATCGGTACGCGCCCTTTCTTGTCGGGATGCTTCTTCAGCGCCTCCCCCACCAGCCCGGCCGCCCCCACCACCATCTTCGCGATCGGCGGGCCGAAGCCGACGGTACAGCCGGACATGACGGCGGCGCACGGCGTCGCCTGCAGGGCGAGCGCCCGCGCACCGCTCAGGTCGTGATTGGACGGCTGCGGTCCGTCGGGGACGATCTCGCCCTTCAACGGCAGGCGCTGGCTCGGCAGGGCGTCGCCGCACACCACCACATCGCCGCCGCGCGTCGCATCATCAGCCCTGCGCTCCGGACGGCATTGTTCGTTCGGCACCGGCACCAGGATCGACCAGCGCTCGGGCTGCGGCGCGATCGCCGGGGCGGCCTGGAGACCAAGGGCGGCAAGGACGAGCAGCATGACGGCAATCCCTTCGCGCGGACTGGTCGAGCATGACGGCCGCGCCGGCTCCGTGCAAGGCCCCGGCAGAAACCGTCATCCGATCGGCGGAACGCCCAGCCGGGGAAGCTCGATCGCCGGGCAGCGGTCCATCACCACCTTCAGCCCGGCCGCCTCGGCCCGCGCCGCGGCTTCCTCGTTGATCACGCCGAGCTGCATCCAGACCGACTTCGCGCCCGCCGCGATCGCCTGGTCGACCGCTTCACCGGCCGCCGCCGCGTTACGGAAAATGTCGACCATGTCGATCGGGTCGCCGAGCTGGGTCAGGTCGCGGAACACGAATTCGCCGTGGACATGCTCGCCGGTGATCTGCGGATTGACCGGGATCACGCGGTAGCCATGCGCCTGCAATGCCTGCATCACGCGATAGGACGGCCGGTCCGGCCGGTCGGAGGCGCCGATCAGCGCGATCGTCCGCGTCTCCTCGAGCAGCGCCCGAATTTCCGCATCGCTGGTGAGTGGCATGTCAGGCTCCCTGTTCGATCCAGTGGAAGACTCGCTGGGCAACGGCATTGAACGCCAGCGCCTCGACACCGTTCCCGCCGGCCGGCGGCGTCCCCGCGTCCGATTTCGTGCGGATCGCGATATCCAGCGGAATCCGCCCCAGGAAATCGATGCCCAGCGCCTCTGCGGCCGCCTCGGCCCCGCCCCGACCGAACGGGTCGGAGATTTCGCCGCAATGCGGGCAGATATAGCCGGCCATGTTCTCGACCAGCCCGATGATCGGCACGCCGGCCTTGGTGAACAGGTCGATCGCCCGGCGCGCGTCGATCAGCGCCAGGTCCTGCGGGGTGGAGACGATCACCGCGCCCGCCGGCTTGTGCTTCTGGATCATCGTCAGCTGCACGTCGCCGGTGCCCGGCGGCAGGTCGATCACCAGCGTATCCTGCGCCGCCCAGTCGGCGTCGATCAGCTGGCCGAGCGCGCCGGCCGCCATCGGCCCGCGCCAGGCGATCGCCTGGTCCGCCGCGACCAGCTGGCCCATCGAGAGCAACGGCACGCCATAGGGGGTCGGCACCGGCTCGAGCAGCTTGTCCTTCGCGGTCGGGCGGGTGCCCTCGACGCCCATCAGCTTGGGCTGCGACGGCCCGTAGATATCGGCATCGACCAGCCCGACCCGCCGCCCCAGCGCCTTGAGGCCGATGGCGAGATTGGCGGACACGGTCGATTTGCCGACGCCGCCCTTGCCGCTCGCCACCGCGATCAGGATGCGGCGCGTGCGCTGGCTGGTCATCGCGATCCGCACCGTCGCGATCCCGGCCACGCCCGCCGCCGCGGCGTGCACGTCACGCTCCATCGCATCGCGCGCCGCTTCGTCCAGGCCGGTCACGTCGAGGATGATGCTTGCCCTGTCGCCCTCGATCCGCGCCGTCGCGCGCGATCCCGAAATGGGCTGAAGGGCGATTTCCAGGGCAGTATTGTCGGTCATGGGGCGCAGATAGGGCCGTTGGGGGCGCTTGCCACTGTTTTTCCGCGCCCACGCTCTTATAAAGGCTCTATGACGATCCTTCAGGGCTGGTTCCAGCGCTTCGCAATCCTCAACTCCGACAATCCGAAGGGCCCCTGGGGCGGCGGCGGGCCGGACAAGAGCGGGCCGGACAAGGGCGGTTCTGGCAGCGGCAATGACGGCGGGCCGCGCAACCCGTGGTCCGTTCCACCGGCAGCTCGCCCGCGCGGCGCCGGCCCCAGCGCGCTGGACGAATTCCTGCGCCGTGCGCGCGGCGGTGGCGGCGGTGGATCGGGCGGCGGTGGCCGTTCCCCGATTCCCGGGACGCCCAGCCCCCGGGCGCTGTGGATGCTCGGCACCGGGCTGATCGTCGTGGCGTGGCTCGGCCTTACCAGCATTCATGCCATCGCGCCGCAACAGCGCGGCGTGGTCACCTATTTCGGCCGTTATGCGGGCACGCTCGAACCGGGCTACCGGCTGACGCTCCCGGCGCCCTTCGCTGACGTCACCAAGGTCGACGTGCAGAATTTCCGCACGGAGAATTTCCCCGAAAATGGCGGTGAGACCGAAAATCTGATGCTGACGGGCGACCGCAACATCATGAACCTCTCCTTTTCGGTGCGGTGGAACATCTCCAGCCCGGACGATTATGTGTTCCAGATCAAGGATCCGCAGAACACGGTGCGCGCCACCGCGGAAAGCGCGATGCGCGAGGTCGTGGCCAACATGACGCTCGATCAGGCGATCGGCTCCGGCCGCCCCCGGATCGAGGCCCAGGTACAGGATCGCATGCAGCACATCCTCGACGAATATAAGGCGGGCATCCGCATCCAGGGCGTCGCGATCAACAAGGCGGTCGCGCCCCAGGCGGTCAGCGAGGCGTTCAAGGAAGTGACCGCCGCGCAGCAGGATGCCGTTGCCGCGCGCACGTCTGCCCAGGGCTATGCCCGCCAGCTCGTCGCCGGGGCCGAAGGCGAGGCGGCGCAGTTCGACAAGCAATATGGCCAGTACAAGCTCGCCCCCGAGGTGACCCGCCGGCGCATGTATTACGAGACGATGGAGGCAGTGCTGGCGAAGACCGACAAGACGATCGTCGAGACCCCCGGCGTCCTGCCCTATCTGCCGCTGTCGCAGGGCAAGAAGCTTGCCGAGCCGGATGTCACCGTGAATGGAGCCGCGAAATGAACGGCGCGCTGTTCCGCAATCCCGTCGCGATCGGCATCGCCGTCCTGCTCGCCGTCATCCTGCTCGCCAGCACCTTCGCGATCGTGCCCGAGACCAAGCAGGCGGTGATCCTGCGCTTCGAGCAGCCGGTCGGCAGCCCGATCAACGCCTACAAGCCGAACGAGATTTTCGGCAAGACGGGCGCCGGCCTGATCGCGCGCGTGCCGTTCATCGACCGGATCGTCTGGGTCGACAAGCGCGTGCTCGACGTCGATTATGACAACCAGCAGGTGCTGTCCTCGGATCAGCTTCCGCTCGAGGTGGATGCCTATGCCCGCTTCCGCATCATCGATCCGTTGCGCATGGTGGTGACGGCGCGCTCGGAAGACGGCGTCACCCGCGCGCTGCAGCCGCTGCTCGGCACGTCGATCCGCAACGAGCTCGGCAATCAGCCCTTCGCGACCCTGCTCACGCCGGAACGCGACCAGGTGATGGACAATATCCAGGCCCGGCTGCAGCGACTCGCATCGCAATATGGCGTGCAGATCGTCGACGTCCGGATCAAGCATGCCGATCTGCCGACGGGCAGCCCGCTCGATTCGGCGCTCAACCAGATGGCCACCTCGCGCAAGCAGCAGGCGCTCACGATTCGCGCCGAAGGCTCCAAGCAGGCGCAGATCATTCGCGCCGAAGCGGAGGCCCAGGCATCGAATATCTATGCCACGGCGTTCAACAAGGACCCCGAATTCTATGATTTCTATCGGGCGATGCAGTCCTACCGCCGGACATTCGGCGCGGACGGGTCGAACCCGACGGGCTCGACGTCGATCATCATGTCGCCGAACAATGCTTATCTGAAGGAATTCCAGGGCCGCAAGTAAAGGCAGCAACCTTACAGGCGGTTCATATTCAATCGCCGTTCAGCAACCATCCGCGAGACGGATGGTTGTCGCGATCGGCAGACGAGAGGAAATACCCCAAGTGCGCTACGCTTACGCCATCACCGGTGCTCTACTCCTCAGCGGCGCAGCCGCCGCCATGACGCTGGAGTCCCCTCCGGCAGGACAGACCGCGCAGAACGAACCCGGCGTCATCGCCGCCGCCGCCCCCAAGGCCGGGGCGCCGATGAGCTTCGCCGACATGGTCGCGAAGCTCCAGCCGGCGGTCGTCAATATCTCCACCACGCAGCGCGTCACCGTGCAGCAGCCGACCAATCCCTTCGCCGGCACCCCGTTCGGCGACCTGTTCGGCCAGTTCAACGGCGGGGACCAGGGCGGCGGCACCGGCCAGCCGGTCACCCGCGAGGCGCAGTCGCTCGGCTCGGGCTTCATCATCTCGCCGGACGGCTATGTCGTCACCAACAATCACGTGATCGCGGCCGGCACCAAGGGCGCCACGGTCGAATCGATCAAGGTCACGCTCACCGACCGCAAGGAATATACCGCCAAGCTGATCGGCCGCGATCCCACCTCGGATCTCGCGCTGCTCAAGGTCGAGGCGAAGAACCTGCCCTTCGTGAAGTTCGGCGATTCGACCCGCGCGCGCGTCGGCGACTGGGTCGTCGCGATCGGCAACCCGTTCGGGCTCGGCTCGACCGTCACCGCCGGCATCGTGTCGGCGCTGCACCGCGTGACCGGCCAGGGCGGTGCCTATGACCGCTTCATCCAGACCGATGCCTCGATCAACCAGGGCAATTCGGGCGGCCCGATGTTCGATCTGAACGGCAATGTAATCGGCATCAACTCGCAGATCCTCTCGCCGACCGGTGGCAATGTCGGCATCGGCTTCGCCATTCCGGCGGAAGAAGCCAAGCCGATCATCGAAACCCTGATGAAGGGCAGCGCGATCAAGCGCGGCTATCTCGGCGTGGGCATCCAGCCGATCACTGACGACATCGCCGCCGCCTTCGGCCTGCCTGCCAACCAGGGCGAGATCATCGCCCGGGTCGAGCCCAACGAGGCGGCGGAGAAGGCCGGCCTGAAGCAGGGCGACATCGTCGTCCGCGTCGCGGGCAAGGATGTGACCCCGGACCAGACGCTCAGCTATCTCGTCGCCAACCTGGCGCCGGGTACCAAGGCGCCGATCGAGGTGATCCGCGACGGCAAGCGCCAGACCATCGTCGCGACGGTCGGCACCCGTCCGTCCGAGGAAGCGCTCGCCGGCCTGGTCGGCGGTGACGACCAGGACGGCCTGCCCGACAACGGCCCGCAGAGCGGCCAGCAGGCGAGCGCCAGCGCGATCGGCGTGTCGGTCCAGCCGCTGACTCCGGCGCTGGCCCGCAACCTCGGGCTCGACGCGTCGGTGCAGGGCGTGGTGATCGTCGCGGTGGATCCGTCCAGCGATTCGGCACAAAAGGGCCTGCAGCGCGGCGACGTGATCCTGTCGGCCAACCGCACCCCGACGCGCACCGCAGCCGATCTCGCCGCCGTGATCGCGCAGGCCAAGGCAGCGGGACGCAACCAGGTCGCCCTGCTCGTCCAGCGCGGCAAGACCCCGGGTCGCTTCCTCGCCGTCAAGATCAAGTAACCTGCCTTCCGCCCCGGGCCTGCCCGGGGCGGCATAGCGCCAACTGCCCAGGGCCCGGCGCAGGGAATATCGTTTCCCTGCGTCGGGCCTTTTGGTTGCATGGCCGGCCGATGGCGGACAGGAATTTACCCCCGGCCATCTTCCCCCTCCCCGGCAAACGCGCGATACGCGACGGATATCGGGAGACGGCAATGGCGGACGACAACAGCATCTTCATCGGCAGCAGTGCGGACGGCGGGCGCCAGCAGCTCGAACTGAAGCGCGCCAACCGCCACGGCCTGATCGCCGGTGCCACCGGCACCGGCAAGACCGTCACCATCCAGGGCATCATCGACGGCCTGTCCGCCGCCGGCGTCCCCTGCTTCGTCGCCGATGTGAAGGGCGACCTCTCCGGCCTTGCCATGGCCGGATCGCCCACCTCCAAGATGCACGAGACCTTCGCTGCCCGGGCAAAGGAGATCGGCTATGACGACTGGTCCTATGCCGACAATCCCGTGCAGTTCTGGGATCTCTACGGCGAGCAGGGCCACCCGATCCGGACCACGATCAGCGAGATGGGCCCGCTGCTCCTTGCGCGCCTGCTCGACCTGAACGAAGTGCAGGAAGGCGTGCTGACCATCGCCTTCCATGTCGCCGACAAGGACGGGATGCTGCTGCTCGACCTCGACGACCTGCAGGCAATGCTGGTCAGCTGCGGCGAGCGCGCCGATGAGCTCACCACCACCTATGGCAACGTCTCGAAGCAGAGCATCGGCACGATCCAGCGCTCGCTGCTCCAGCTGCGCAGCCAGGGCGGCGAGCATTTCTTCGGCGAGCCTGCGCTGACCATGAACGATTTCATCGGCCTGGACGACAAGGGCCGCGGCATCGTCAACATCCTCGCCGCCGACAAGCTGATGGCGAGCCCGAAACTCTATTCGACCTTCCTGCTCTGGCTGATGAGCGAGCTGTTCGAACATCTTCCCGAGGTCGGCGACCCCGACAAGCCGGTCCTCGCCTTCTTCTTCGACGAGGCGCATCTGCTGTTCGATGCGGCGCCCAAGGCATTGCTCGAAAAAATCGAGCAGGTCGTGCGGCTGATCCGCTCCAAGGGCGTCGGCGTCTATTTCATCACCCAGAACCCGATCGACATCCCGGACACCGTCGCCGGTCAGCTCGGCAACCGCGTGCAGCACGCGTTGCGCGCCTTCACCCCGCGCGACCAGGCCGCGGTGAAATCGGCCGCGACGACCTTCCGCGCCAACCCAGGCGTCGATGTCGAAAAGGCGATAACGGAGCTCAAGGTCGGCGAGGCGCTGGTGTCGCTGCTGCTGCCCGACGGCTCCCCGGCCCCGGTCGAGCGCACGCTGATCAAGCCGCCGCGCTCGCGCGTCGGGCCGGTCACCCCCGCCGAACGCAAGGTGATGATCGAGACTGATCCGATCGGCACCAAATATGACACGCTGGTGGATCGCCAGTCGGCCGAGGAGATTCTCGCCAGCAAGGCGCAGGAGGCCAGCGCCGCCGCGGCCGAAGCCGCCGCCAGGACCGAGGCCGAAAAGGCAGCGGCGGCCCAGGCCAAGGAAGACGCCCGCGCCGCCAAGGAGGCCGAGCGCCAGCGTATCGCCGATCAGCGCGAGGCGGATCGCCAGGCGCGGCTCGCGGCGCAGCAACAGGCGGCCGAGGCCCGCGCCGCGGCCAACTCGCCCTGGAACCGCGCGATCACCTCGGCGACGCGCTCCGCCTCGTCGGCGGTCGGCCGGTCGGTCGCGAACGAAGTATCCAAGGCGGTGTTCGGCTCGTCGCGCGGCGCCGGTGCGAGCATCGTCGGCGGCCTGGTGCGCGGCGTGCTGGGCGGACTGTTCAAGGGTAGATAGCGGCTGGCTTCTCCAATAGTCTGAGCCGAACAAAAGCCGGAGAATGACAATGGACCTCGGAATCGACTTGGCCACCGACTGGAGCGCGGCCGGCGAGGCCGAGCTTGCCGATATCGTCGAGCTCCGACGCGCGATCCACGCCGATCCCGAGATCGGCCTGCAGTGTCCGCGCACCACCGAGAAGCTCAAGGCGGCGCTGGCCGGCCTGCCGCTCGAATATCGCGACAGCGGGTCGACCTCCGGCTTCATCGCGATCCTGCGCGGCGGCAATGACAATGGCCGCACCGTCCTGCTGCGCGGCGACATGGACGCCCTGCCGATGCAGGAGGAAACCGGTCTCGCCTTCGCCTCGCAGGTCCCGGGAGCGATGCATGCCTGCGGCCATGATGCGCACAGCGCGATGCTGGTCGGTGCCGCCCGCGCGCTCTGCGCCCGGCGCGACCGCTTGTCGGGCACGGTCGTCTTCATGTTCCAGCCCGGCGAGGAAGGCTATCACGGCGCGCGCTTCATGATCGAGGACGGCCTGCTCGACGCGCCACGGCCCGAAGCTGCCTTTGCACTCCACATCCTGCCCAACGCGCCCGCCGGCCTGGTCTGCAGCCGCCCCGGCGCGCTGCTCGCCTCGACCGACGCGCTCAACATCACGGTGCGCGGCAAGGGCGGCCACGCCGCGATGCCGCATGACGGAATCGATCCGATCCCGGTCGCCTGCGAGATCGTCACGGCGCTCAGCGCCTTTGTCGCGCGGCAGATTCCGGTCACTGATCCGGCGGTGCTGTCGATCACCCAGATCAACGCCGGTTCCGCCTATAATATCGTGCCCGACGAGGTGAAGCTGAAGGGCACGCTGCGGACCCTCTCGAACGCGACGCGTACCCGGGCACGCGAAGGCCTGACCCGGATCGCCGAGCATATCGCGCTGGCGCACGGCTGTACCGCCGAGGTGGTGATCGACGACGGCTATCCGGTGACGATGAACGATCCGCGCGCGCTCGGCCTGTTGCGCGGGGTTACCGAGAAACTGGGTGGCGAGGCCGCCTGGCACAGCATGGCCGCCCCGATCATGGGCGGCGAGGATTTCTCCTATGTGCTTCGCGAGATCCCGGGCGCGATGGCCTTTATCGGCGTCGCGGCGGAGGGGACCGATCCCGCAACCAACCCGCCGCTGCACAACACGCGCATGACGATCGCCGAGGCGGTGATGGCGCGAGGCGTGGCAATCCACTGCGCCGTCGCCGAGCAGTTCCTCGATAACGGGCTCGGCTGAGCCACGGCTTTTGCGCACATGCCGGCAACAGCTTGTCGAGCGGAGATCGTCGTGTTAGCCATGTAACACACCTCAAGGAATTCCCGATGCGCGCCGTCTTCCTCGCAACCTGCCTTTCACTCCTGTCGACCAGCGCGCTCGCGCAGACGGCAACCGCACCCGCCAAGCCGGCCATCACGCCCGATCCCGCCGCCCCCAAGGGCAAGCTTTCCGATGCGGCGACGCCCACCGCCTATCGCCTGATCTTCACGATCCTGCCCGATCAGCCCGGCTTTTCGGGCCATGACGAGATCGACGTGACGGTAAAGGCCCCGACCAGATCCCTGTATCTCCATGGCCGCGACCTGAAGGTGGCGGGGGCAGCCGTGACGGTCGGCGGCAAGTGGATCCCGGCGCGCTGGACTCAGGTTGATACCACCGGCGTCGTCCGGCTCGACTTCGCCGAGGAGGTCCCGGCGGGCAAGGCGACGCTGTCGTTCGACTATGAAGGCACTTTCGGCGACAGCGCGTCCGGCCTGTATCACATCAAGGTCGGCGACCAATGGTATAGCTGGACCCAGTTCGAATCGATCGATGCGCGCGCCGCCTTCCCGTCGTTCGACGAGCCCGGCTTCAAGACGCCCTTTACCGTCTCCGTCCTCACGGCGCCGGGTAACAAGGTGGTGAGCAACGCCCCCGAGGCATCGGTCACTACCCTCCCGATCGACCCCGAGTCAGCCGCCGCGAAGCATGCGCGCGCGACCGGTACCACGCTCCCCGCGGCGATGGTGCGCCATGATTTCCAGCCGACCAGGCCGCTGCCGACCTATCTCGTCGCGCTGGTGACCGGCCCGTTCCTGCACGAAAAGGGCGCCGTCGCCCCCACCCCCGAACGAAGCACGCCGCTGCCGCTCGGTGCCGTCGCGACCCAGGCCCAGGCCGGCAAGCTCGATTATGTCATGGCCGAGACCCCGCGCATCGTCAGCCTGCTCGAGCAATATTTCGGCGAGCCCTTCCCCTTCCCCAAGCTCGATCAGATCGCCTCGCCCGTCTCGCCCGGCGCGATGGAGAATGCCGGTGCCGATATCTATGGCGACGGTATCATCCTGCTCGACAAGGGCGCGACGACCGGCCAGCGCCAGGCTTTCGGCATGATCGTCGCGCATGAGCTGTCGCACCAGTGGTTCGGCGATCTCGTCACGCCGGCCTGGTGGAACGACATCTGGCTCAACGAAAGCTTCGCCAACTGGATGGGCTATCGCATTGGCAATGAATGGCGGCCCGAGCTCAATATCGGCGTCGGCGGGCTCGATGAGGGCTTTCGTGCGATGAACACCGACTCGCTCGAGGTCGGCCGGCCGATCCATCAGGCGATCACCGACAACAGCCAGATCGACAGCGCGTTCGACAACATCACCTATGGCAAGGGCGGCCATGTGATTGCGATGATCGCTGCCTATCTCGGCGACGAGAAGTTCAAGGCAGGGGTGCGCCTGCACCTGAAACGCCACGCCTATGGCAACGCCACGTCCGAGCAGTTCTTCCAGTCGCTCGCCGATGGCGCCCAGGATCCGCGCGTCCTTGCGGCGATGAAGAGCTTCGTCGACCAGCAGGGCGTGCCCCTGGTCGATATCACCCGCAAGGACGGCAAGCTCGTGGCAACGCAGTCGCGCTACGCCTTTCTCGGCAGCAAGCCGAAGGCCGAGCAATGGACGATCCCGTTTTGCCTCCGCATCGACGCAGCGAAGAGCTGCACCCTGCTCGACAAACCCGTCACCACCCTTGCCGCCACCGGCACGGGCGTGATCATGCCCAATGTCGGCGGCACCGGCTATTACCGCTTCAACCTGGAGGCGGCCGAGTGGCAGAAGCTGATCGCCAGCTTCGCCACGCTGTCGCCGGCCGAGGCGATCGCCGCCAATGACAGCCTCTGGGCTGCCTTTCGCGCCGGCAGGGCCCCGGCGAGCTGGCTGGTCGCGGCGACGAAGAATCTCGCCGCCAACCCGGATTCCGGCGCGAGCGTCGATGGCGGCGCGCGTCTGTCCGGATTGAAGCTGCGGGGCCTGATCGGGCCTGAATCGGATGTGGCCTATCGCCGGCTGATGGATTCGACCTATGCCCCACGCCTCGCTGCGATCGGCTTCGATCCGGCCGCCGGCGCGCATAGCGGCGACACCCCCGACAAGCAGAAGCTGCGCCAGGGCCTGGTCGGCTATGTCGTCGAGGAGGGTCATGACGCAGCGGTCAGCGCCAAGCTCGAGGCTGCCGCCGAGAAGTATCTCGCCGGTGACAAGCAGGCGATCGACCAGGCCTATCTCGGCACGGGCCTCGAGGTGGTCGTCTCCAGGGGCGGCGTTCCGGCCGCGAAGAAGCTGATCGATATCGGCCTGTCGAGCGAGGATCCGGTGCTGCGCCAGTCGGCGCTCGGTGCAGCCGCCGCGAGCGGCCGGACCGACGTCGCCGAATATCTGCTCGGCCTCACCGATCCGCGGCTGCGTCCCTATGACCGGCTCGGGCTGATCTTCGGTCTCGCCACCGCCGAAGGCACTGTCGACCTGACCGGCGAATGGATTCTCGCCAATTACGAGAAGCTGCTCGCCAGCGGCAACGGCGTGTTCATCACCAGCCGGCTGCCCCAGGCGCTCAGCTACCAGTGCGGCGCCGATCGCGCCGACCGTATCAACGCCCTGCTCGGGCCGAAGGTACGCGCCGCCGGTGCCGGCGTGCTCGATTTCGAGCGGACCGTCGAGGCGATCCGCCACTGCGGCGACCTGAAGGCCGCCAGGGGCGCTGAGATCGCGGCCGCGATCGCCAAGAGCTGAGGCGTTCCCTCGCGCCACTGGATGCCGGCTTGATTCAACCCTTGTCGCGTTCTGCTAGCGTCTGGTCCGGCCCGGCTCCCGCAAGGCGATCCGGGCCGGCTCGATATCGACCGTCATGATCCCGGGAGCGACGCGTGCAAATTCCCTGTTCCGCCTTTCGATTTCCCTGTTCCGGCGGCGCTTTCGGTAACAGGGAAATCGATCGGCAAGCGATTGGCGTAAAAGAGAAATTTCTCGAGGAAAATCCAACGTAACAGGGAAATAAAAAAATCATGGCGCCGGAACAGGGAAAATTCGCCGTTTTTGGCGAAAACTGTCCTCGACTCGATCGCACCATCATGGCTGACTGCACCTGATCGTCCTTCCGGGGGAAACGCCATGACCGATCGACCCGCAGTACGCGGCCGCTCCCCTGGCCTGGGCGGCACGCTTGCCGTCATCGCCGGATTCCTGACGGTCGTGATCCTGACGACCGTCACTGACGAGATCATGCACGCGACCGGCATCATCCCGCGTGGCCCGATGTGGAATCCCTGGCACAATGCGCTCGCGCTCGCCTATCGCTGCGTGATCGGCGTCGCCGGTGGCAATGTCACCGCCCGGATCGCACCCAGCGCCAGGATGACCTGGGTCGTCGTCCTTGCCGCGATCGGTACCTTCGCCGCGACCGCCGGGGTCGTCGTCACCTGGGACCTGGCTTACGGGCCGCACTGGTATCCCGTCGCACTCGCCCTGACCGCCTTCCCCACGGTATGGTTCGGCGGCTGGCTCCATTGCCGCGGTGCCGCCCGCGGCTGAAAAGCGCTGTTCCGCAACCCGGCCGGTTGTGCCACCATGGCGCGATGCAAGCTCCAGCCACGTCGCCCGCCCGCCCGCTCGCCGAACTCACGGTGCGGGGCATCGTCCTCGGCGCGCTCATCACCGTCCTGTTCACGGCCGCGAACGTCTATCTGGGGCTCAAGGTCGGCCTGACCTTCGCCACCTCGATTCCGGCAGCCGTGATCTCGATGGCGATCCTGCGCTTCTTCAAGGATGCCAATATCCTGGAGAACAACATCGTCCAGACGATCGCGAGCGCCGCCGGCACCCTGGCCGCGATCATCTTCGTCCTCCCGGGCCTGATCCTGGTCGGCTGGTGGACTGGCTTTCCCTATTGGACGACGGCCGCCGTCTGCGCGGTCGGCGGCATTCTCGGGGTGATGTTCTCCGTTCCCCTGCGCCGTGCGCTCGTGACGGGATCGGATCTGCCCTATCCCGAGGGCGTGGCCGCCGCCGAGGTGCTCAAGGTCGGCGCTGCCGCCGATGGCGATGTCGAGAATGCCAAGGGCCTGCGCGTCATCATCCTCGGGTCGCTCGCCTCGGCCGGGTTCGCCCTGCTCGCCGCGATGAAGCTCGTCGTCGGCGAGGCAGCGAAGAATTTCCGCGTCGCGGGCGGCGCCAGCGGTGTGTCGACCAGCTTTTCCATGGCGCTGATCGGTGTCGGTCATCTCGTCGGCCTTTCGGTCGGCGCGGCGATGTTCTTCGGCATGATCATCGCCTGGGCCGGGCTGATGCCCTATCTCACCCACGCGCTTCCGGGAGAGCTCGATGCCGTCGTCGGCACCGTCTTCAAGCTGAAGGTGCGCTTCATCGGTGCGGGCACGATCGGCGTCGCGGCGATCTGGACGCTGCTCAAGATCCTCGGCCCGATCATCGGCGGCATCCGTTCGGCCATGGCTGCGTCGCGCGCGCGTCAGGGCGGTTCGATCCTGGAGCTTACCGAGCGCGACCTGCCGATCGGCATCGTCGGCGCCGCGATCCTCGCGACGCTGCCGCCGATCGCCTTCCTGTTGTGGAACTTCTCGGCCGGCGGGCCGATCCACGATCACGCGCTCCCGGTCATCGCCGGCACGATCCTCTATATCCTCGTCATCGGTATCGTGATCGCCGCCGTGTGCGGCTATATGGCGGGGCTGATCGGCGCGTCGAACAGCCCGGTATCCGGGGTCGGCATCCTCGCCGTGCTCGGCGCCTCGCTCCTGCTGGTGGCGATCTACGGCCACAGCACCGATCTCGCGCGCACCAATGCGCTGATCGCCTATGCGCTGTTCACCACCGCGATCGTCTTTTCGGTCGCGACCATCTCCAACGACAATCTGCAGGATCTCAAGACCGGCCAGCTCGTCGGCGCAACGCCGTGGAAGCAGCAGGTCGCGCTGGTCCTGGGCGTGATCTTCGGCTCGCTGGTGATCCCGCCCGTGCTCGACCTGCTCAACACCGCCTTCACGTTCCAGGGCGCGCCCAACGCGAAGGACAGCGCCCTCGCCGCGCCCCAGGCCGCGCTGATCTCCTCGCTCGCCAAGGGCGTGCTCGGCGGCGATCTCGACTGGCGGCTGATCGGCACGGGCGCCGGCATCGGCGTGGTGGTGATCATCCTCGACGAGGCGCTTGGCCGTGCGGGCAGGATGCGCCTGCCGCCGCTCGGCGTCGGCATGGGCATCTACCTGCCCATGGCGCTCACGCTGCTGATCCCGGTCGGCGCGCTGATCGGCCATTTCTACGACAAATGGGCCGCGCGCACCCCGAACCCCGATTTCGCCCAGCGCATGGGCGTGCTCGCGGCAACCGGTCTCATCGTCGGCGAAAGCCTGTTCGGCGTCGCCTTTGCGGGAATCGTCGGGGCAAGCGGCAAGGATGCGCCATTGGCGGTCGTCGGGGCTGGCTTCGCAACCGTCGCGCTGGTCGCGGCCCCGATCGTCTTCGCCGGGCTGATCTGGCTGCTCTACAGCCGGACCAGGGCAATGGCCGGAACGGAAGCCTGAAGCCTCTCCCGGCGGGAGGGGCCCCGTTGCTTCACATCGCCGCGAGCAGCGACTTGATCTCGATGAACGCGAAGGCGACCGAGCTGTCCGCCACGCCATAGGGCACGAACAGCTGGTCGCCATGGCGGATCGCGCCGCAGCTGTAGACGACGTTGGGCACATAGCCCTCGCGGTCCTCATGGGCCGCCGCCAGGATTGGTTCCCGCGTCCGCCCGAGCACCTTGGACGGATCCTCCTTGTCGAGCAGGACCGCGCCGATCGAATATTTCCGCATCGCGCCCACGCCATGGGTCAGCATCAGCCAGCCCTCGTCGAGCTCGATCGGCGGCCCGCAATTCCCGATCTGCACCAGCTCCCACGGATAGAAAGGCGTGAGCAGCTTGTCGCCCTCCTCCCAATGGGTGAGGGTGTCCGACTTGAGCAGGAACAGATTCTCGCCGTCCTGCCGGCCCATCATCATATATTGTCCGCCGATCTTGCGCGGGAACAGCGCCATGCCCTTGTTGCGCGAGGCAGGCCCCGTCATCGGCACCAGGTCGAACGCCCGGAAGTCGCGCGTGCGCAGCAGCTCGGACTGGATCGACGAGCCGTTATAGGCGGTATAGGTGCCGAGCCACTCGTCGGAGCCGTCGTCATGGGTGAACTTGACGAGGCGGAGATCCTCCAGCCCCTTGGACTGCGCCGCGGTGATCGGGAAGATCACCGTGCCCGACAGCGTCGAGTCGCGGTGGCGATAGACGGTGATCGGGCCCTCGGGCAGTTCCTCCTCGTCCTGCCCGACCGCATCGGTCGCCGTCGCGAAGGGCGGCTCGGGGGCAAGCTTCAGTTCGTTCCGGTCGGTGATGATGCCCTCGCGGAACGCAACCGAGGAGATATGCCCCTCGCCCACCGCGCGCAGCGACATCAGGATTCGCAGCGAGCCTTCCGGCATGCCGCTCTGGTCGAAATGCGGCACCGCGCTCGGATTCATCAGCGCGGCGGCGGCGTAGCTGTATTCGTGGCAGAAATAGGCGCCGATCAGTTGGCGCTTCTCGTCGCCGATCTCGCTGCCGTCGAGGCCGAGCATTTCCTCGATCTCGTCATAGCGCGTCATGAACACGCGCCGGGTCTGCCAGTGCCGCGCCTCGAAATCCTTGAGGACGATCTCCAGCTCAGCGCGCGTGGCCGCGCTGTCGAGCCCCATTACCTCGCTGACGAGTCGTTCGGTACGGCTGCCGCCATTGCCGGCCCACGCCAGATGGAAGGGGCGCACCACGACTCGCGAGGGATCGGCATGCAGCCGTAGCGCGTGGTGGAACAGTTCGATCACGTAGAGCCTCGCACCAATGACGTCTTGGCGACGTCACGAGCGAGGCTACGCGACGACGCGCTCCGGTCCTGCCACGCTTTCGACCCGCTTTGAAAGCCCCGAAATGGCGCAGGAGGCCAATTGCAGTGCCAGAATCGACTCAGCGCCCTGATTACGGTTCAGGCCGGTCGGCATCAGGCCGTCAAAGCAGCCCCCGTCATGCGCCGTCGCCAGCGGCAGATCGAGGTCGTTCTGGCCGAGATACCAGCGATAGGCACGATGCGCTTCCTCGACCCAGCGCGCGTCGCCGGTCGCCTTGAACGCAGCCGAACACGCATCGATCGTCGCCTGCGCCTCGAGCGGCTGCTGGTCGAACGGCAGCGGCCCTTCATAGGCGCGGCCGAAGCTCTCGGTGCCGACCGCGCGGAACCGTCCCTCGGGCGAGGTCTGCTGCGCCACGATCCAGCTCAGCGTCGAAAGACCGCACTGCAGCAGGTCCTCGCGGTGCAACATCATGCCGGCGCGGATCAAGGCCTCGGGAAGCCGGGCATTGTCATAGGCGAGCACGATCTCGAACCATTCCCACTCGGGGCGGCGCGTTTCCTCGACCAGCGCCAGCAGGTCGTTGGAGAAGCGCTCGAGAATGTTGCGCGCCAGTTCATGGCCGGGATGCGCGCCGAGCATCGCCGCGGCACCGAGCATCGCAAAGGCCTGGGCACGCGGGCTGCCGAGTTCGAAGGAGAGCGACGCGGTTTCGTCGAACAGGCGCACCGCCCAGTCGCGATGCTTGGCCAGCGACGCGCGACGCGCCGTCACGCCCAGTGCCCAGATCGTCCGTCCGTTCGAATCCTCGGACCCATATTCCTCGCACCAGGTGCGGTCGAAGTTCATGAAATTGCGGAAACGACGCTTGTCCGGGTTCCAGGCATATTGGACGAACGATGCATAGACCGTCATCCATTTGTCGCGGACTGCCTCGTCGAGCTTTTCGATCGCGGTCATCAGCATCAGCGCGCGAACATTGTCGTCGATGCAATAGCCATGGCGGCGGTCCGGCACCGAATAGATCGAGTGCTGCAGCATGCCGGTCGAATCGCTCATACGCTCAACGGCGGCGATATCCGGCGCGAGCGGCGTGAGGCGGACCTTGGTGAAAATCCGCCGCGGCCGGGTCGCGACCATTTCCGCGATTTCTTCCATCGCCAGTTCGGCGAGGCGCGGCCAGATCATCGTCCGGCCGCGGGCATAGGCACGCTCGGACAGCTTGATGCGGTTTCGATCGCTGCCGAGCAGCGCGTTGATCTCACGGGCGAAGGCGGCACTGTCGCCGAAGTCGACCAGCACGCCGTGGCCCTCGCCTAGGATCTCGGTCGCATGGACATAAGGGGTCGACACCACGGCCTTGCCGACGCCGACGGCGTAGGAAAGCGTGCCCGAGGTGATCTGCGCGGGATTGGAATAGGGCGTCACATAGACGTCCGCTGCCTGCAGGTAGTCGATCAGTTCGTCATGCTCGAGAAAGGCGTCGATGAACTCGACATGATCCGCCACGCCGCGCGCTTCCGCCAGCGCCTTCAGGCGGTCACGATAGGCCTCCCCCTCGTGCGCGACGAGGTTCGGGTGAGTCGCACCCAGCACGGCGTAGAGCACGTCGGGATGCTCGGCGACGATCGCGGGCATCGCATCGATCATCGTCTCGATGCCCTTGTTCGGGGCAAGCAGGCCGAAGGTCAGCAGCGTCTTGCGCCCCTCCCAGCCGAACCGGGCCTTGAGCGAATCGGGATCGACGAACGGGCGATCCGGCACGCCGTGCGGGATCATCACGATCGAGCGCGGGCTTGCGCTGTAGACGCGCTCCAGAATGTCCCGTCCGCGCTCGGCCATCACCACGATCTTGGCGGCGCGGCGCAGCAGGCCTTCCATCACCCGGCGCTCATCGGCGCTCGGCTTTTCGAGGATGGTGTGCAGCGTGACGATGACCGGGATCGACACGCGGTCGAGCAGCGCGAGGATATGCTCGCCGGCCGGCCCGCCGAAAATGCCATATTCGTGCTGGAGCCAGATCGCCTGGGCGCCACTCGCCTCGATCGCGCGGGCAGCGCTGATATAGGCGAGTCGATCCTGCTCGGGGATGCTGGCCGTGACTTCGGGGGGATATTGATACCGCCCGGGGTGATCGTCCATCGCATAGACGTCGATCTTCAGCCCCGGATACCGCCCCTTGAGCGCGGTGAACGTGTCCGTGGTATATGTTGCGAGGCCGCATTTTCTCGGCAGGAAATTGCCGATCAATGCCAGATGATCGATCGGGGTCACTCCATCAACCGCCAGAACCATCGCCAGAACCTCTCGTTAAACGGGGCCGGTAGCCCCTGAATTGCCTCCCACGAACGGCCAGATTTCAATATGGTTGCAAGGATGTTGCAGCGCAACACCGGAATCGCGTTAACTTCGGTCAAGATTAAGCCGAAATGAACGGCTCAGCCGCGCCCGCGATATACGGGAATATCCTGACTAGGCAGCCACAGTCCCTCCGGTGGCAAACCAGACTGCCAGAATACGTCGATCGGAATCCCACCGCGCGGATACCAATAGCCGCCGATCCTGAGCCAGACCGGCTTCATCTCCGCGGTAAGCCGCTCGCCGATCCCGACGGTGCAGTCCTCATGAAATGCCTGATGGTTACGGAAGCTGCCCAGGAACAGCTTGAACGACTTCGATTCAACGATCGTCTCACCGGGCGCATAGTCGATCACGAGATGCGCGAAGTCAGGCTGGGAGGTCACCGGGCAAAGTGAGGTGAATTCGGGCGCCGTCAGGCGCACCAGATAGGGGCGGCCGGGGCGTGGATTGGGAACATAATCGAGCACCGCCTCTTCTGGCGAAGAGGGCAGCGCACTGGTCTGGCCGAGATGCTTGGGGGTCATGCGTGACTATCTAGGGTGCGCCGCCGCAAATTGGAACGAGGCGCAGGCAATCCGCGCCAATCGTTCGGTGATCGTCTCGACGCCGCCGCTGCCGGTGGCTAGGGAAACTACAACACGACAAGGAGCATGGTAATGGACTCGCTGGTAACGACCGAATGGCTGGCAGGAGAACTGGGCGCGAACGATCTGCGGATCGTCGATGCCACCTATGTCCTTCCAGGCGATCAGCGCGATCCTGCGGCAGAATATGAGGCGGCGCATATTCCCGGCGCGGTGTTCATGGATCTCGCCGAACTCGCCGATACCAACACCAGCCTGCCTTCCATGCTGCCTTCGCCCGAGAAGTTCGCGAGTCGCATGCAGTCGCTCGGCCTGGGCGACGGCAGCCGCGTGGTTCTGTACGACAGCTCGCCCTATCATACGGCGGCACGCGCTTGGTGGATGCTGCGGACCTTTGGCGCACATGATGTCGCCATTCTCGACGGCGGCCTCGCTAAATGGCAGGCCGAAGGCCGCGAGACGAAAAGCGGCAAGGAGACGCTGCGCCACCGCCACTTCACCGTCTGGGCGGATGACAAGGGCGTTCGCAACCTCGAACAGATGAAGGCCAATGTCGAGAGCGGCGCGGAACAGGTGCTCGATGCCCGTTCGGCCGCGCGCTTCACGGGCGAGGAACCCGATCCCCGACCCGCCACCCATGCCGGCCACATCCCCGGTTCGAAGAATCTGCCCCAGGGCAAGCTGTTCAATGCGGACGGCACATGGAAGCAGGGCGACGCGCTGAAGGCCGAGTTCGAGGCAGCAGGGGTTGATCTCGCCAAGCCGCTCGTCACCACCTGCGGCTCGGGCATCACCGCCGCCGTGCTCGCTTTCGGCGCTCATTTGCTCGGTAACGAGGCGGCGCTGTACGACGGCAGCTGGTCCGAATGGGGTGCCGACCTCTCGACGCCCAAGGCGATGGGGCCGGCGTGAGCAAGGAGAGCGACCGGCCGGTCGGCGACGCCACCCGCGTCGTCTCGGCAGGGCGCCGCCCGGAATGGACCCAGGGGATCGTCAGCGCACCGGTGTGGCGCGCCTCGACGATCCTCTACGATTCGGTCGCCGATCTGCGCGCTGCCGGTGGCAGGGATACGCACCACCGTCTTTTCTACGGGCGGCGCGGCACCCCGACGCAATGGTCGCTGGCGGATGCGCTGACCGAACTGGAACCCGGCGCGGAGGCCACCTTCCTGTACCCGTCCGGCGTCGCCGCGATCGCCGCCGCTTTGCTGTCGGTGCTTTCGCCGGGCGACGAATTGCTGCTGGTCGACAGCGCCTATGACCCGACCCGGTCGATGGCGACCGGCCTGCTGAGGCGCATGGGCATCACGACGCGCTTCTACGATCCGATGATCGGAGCCGGCATTGCCGACCTGATCGGCGAGAAGACCCGCGCGATCTTCATGGAGAGCCCCGGCAGTCTCACTTTCGAGGTGCAGGACGTGCCGGCGATCGCTGCGGCGGCCAAGGCACGCGGGATCGTGACCCTGCTCGACAATACCTGGGCCACGCCGCTGTTCTTTCCGGCCATCCAGCACGGCATCGACCTGTCGATCCTCGCCTGCACCAAATATATCGTTGGCCATTCGGATGTGATGCTGGGTTCGGTCACGGCCGCGCAGGGCCATTTCGCGAAGCTGCGCGACACGAGTTTCCAACTCGGCCAGACCGCCAGCCCCGACGATTGCTGGTTGGGGTCGCGCGGCTTGCGGACCATGGCGATCAGGCTTGCTCAACATCAGTCGAGCGCGCTCAGGATCGCTCTTTGGCTGGACGAACGTCCCGAAGTGGCTGCGGTGCTGCACCCCGCCCTGCCCGGCTGTCCGGGGCACGATGTCTTCAGGCGCGACTTCAACGGGTCAACGGGCCTGTTCTCGTTCGTGCTGAAGGATGCGACCGAGGCGGCCCGCGCGGCCCTGATCGACGGACTCGAACATTTCGGCATCGGCTATAGCTGGGGCGGGTTCGAGAGCCTCGCCCTGCCGATCGACCCGGCGCGCTATCGCACCGCGACCAGCCGCGACGATGCCGGCCTGATAGTACGGCTGCAGATCGGCATCGAAGACCCCGATGACCTGATCGCAGACCTCGCGGCCGGGCTGGAGCGGTTTCGGGCGGCGCTGGCGTGAAACCGCTCGCCGCCTGGCTGCAAGCGCAGGGGCTGGCAACGATCTCGCGATCGATCCTGATCGAGACTGCAGTCGCCGGCGGCCTCGTGCTCGCCGCGCTGTTCGCCGGGTTGCTCGCGGGACGCATGCTGGGCCCGGCGCTGGAGCGCGAATGGAAGCGGCGCCTCGGCACGCAGGCGGAGACGCTCGGCGGCCGGCTCCATCGCATCATGCGACACGGCACGGCGGCGCTGCTGCTCGCGATCCTGCTGGCGGCCGGCGACTGGCCGCCCCTCGCCGCCTTCCCGATCGGACTCGCCCTCGCCACCGCCGCCGCGATGAC
>Ga0255338_1001977_pt1 | contig 33943 bp, 38 predicted proteins | sample MeOH1_35cm_T4_19_FD_203715 | JGI IMG/M metagenome (GOLD analysis project Ga0255338, IMG submission 203715) | Sandy soil microbial communities from University of British Columbia, Vancouver, Canada - MeOH1_35cm_T4_195 | ecosystem: Engineered > Artificial ecosystem > Sand microcosm > Unclassified ... | reverse complement strand
CCGCGCCAGCAGCCTCCCCGTCAGGAGCCGCCGCGTCACGAGCCTCCTCGCCAGCAGCCTCCCCGTCAGGAGCCGCCTCGTCAGCAGCCTCCCCGTCAGGAGCCGCCGCGTCAGCAGCCGCCGCGCCAGCAGCCGCCTCGTCATGAGCCGCCGCGTCAGCAGCCTCCCCGCCAGGAGCCGCCTCATCGCCGGCCTCCGGTGATCGTTCCTCCTCAGAACGGCCGCCCTGGCCAGCCCGGCCGCGGCCGCGTGATGCCGATCCCGCCCCGCCGCGATGACGGAGCGGTCCTCGACCCCCGGCGCCACGGCGACGGCCGCGCGAACCTCCCCCCGAACCGCCGCTGGGACGGCAATCCGGTCACGCAGCGGCCGTGGACGAACCCTTACGGCCGATACATCCCGCCGAGCCGGGACCATGTCACCATCATCAACAACACGACCATCATCAACAACATCACCGTCGTCCAGCGCGGCTGGGACTCGCGCAACCACGACTACGGCTGGTATTACTGGAACGGCTACCGCCTGAGCCACCGCTACGACACCTACGGCTACCACTGGTGGGGCTTCTACATCGGCGACTCCTACTTCTGGACCCGCTACAGCAACGGGCGCCATTGGTGGTACGACCCGTACTGGCACCGCTGGGTGTACCTGCACGACGGCCGCTGGTGGTGGCAGGATCCCGTGTACCCGACGGTGGTCTACGTGATCATCGACAACAACTACTACCGCTACCAGGACAACGCCGGGACCATCGTCGTCCGGCCCGACCCGACGCAGCCGGTCGAGGCGCCGCCCGCGGAGCCGTCCGCTCCCGCGCCGGCGCCGGACGAGGACACGATGTACAGCCTCGACGGCACGCGCTCGGTGAAGATCATGGGCGAAGCCCATGACGCCTATCTCTACGACCTGACCGCCACCGACCCCAACGGGGCCGCGGCGGGCGGGCAGTGGCTGGCGAGCGGGGTGAAGTCGGCGAAGTTCGTCTACGACGACAAGCACGAGGCCGACGGGACGACCACCCAGGTCATCCGCCAGATCGAGCTCGACTTCGACGACGCCAAGACCGCGGCGGTCGCCGACCCCGAGGGAGAGCGGAAGATCGTGATCTCCGGGGACGGGCGCTCCGCCGACCTGTACAACCTCAAGGACGAGACCGTCCCCGCGACCTGGCTGGCCGACGGCGTCAGCGAGATCAAGATGGTCAACGGCGAGACGGCGAACGAGGCCGGAGAGACCGTCCGCTCGCTGAAGCTCCTCATCGTCACGGCGAAGGACGCCGACGGCGTCGACTCGCTGATGCTGTTCGACCGCGACGGGGCCGTCTACGACCCCTCCGCGGCTCCCGAGCCCGCGCCGTCGTCCCCGGCGCAGCGCCTCCGGGCGTCGGACGCGTTCAATTCACTCGACAGCGGCAAGATCGGCTGGTAGGATCGAGCCGTCCGGAAAACAGCCGCCCCGGCCGAAAGGCCTGGGCGGCTTTCTTTCCGGAAACAGTTATCATTCCGTTGGTGATTTATCTTCTCGCCGTCCTCGCCGTCGCCGCCGCCTGGGGCTTCCCGCGCCTGCGGCGCGTCGCCTCGGTCGGCTGCTCGTACAAGGCCAAGGCCCTCGCCTCCGCGCTGTTCGTGTCGGGGCTCGAGCCGGACCCCGAGCGCGCCCCGGAGGTCGCCGACGAGGCCTACCGGCTCATGCGCCTGTTCCGCGCGCGCGTGGACCGGGAGAGGAAGGCCGTCACCGTGTCGTTCCTCGGCCTGCAGCCGCGGACGGCGGCGTACCGCCCGGGGCTCGGCGCGACCTTGACCCCCGGCCCGCTCCCCCCGCCGCCCGCGTGGAAAGCCCCCGCGCCGGCCGCCGCGCTCCCGACACGGGAGAACCCGGCCCTCCGCCCGATACTCGACGCCGCCTTCGCCGAGACCGGCCCGCGCCGCCGCCGCACGCGGGCCATCGTCGTCATGCAGGACGGCGCCGTCGCCGGCGAGGGCTACGCCCCCGGCATCACGGCGGAGACGCCGCTCAACGGCTGGTCGATGACCAAGAGCGTGCTGGGCGCTTTGATCGGGACGCTCGTCGGCGAGGGCAAGATCGCGCTGACGGACAAGAGCCTGCTGGCCGAGTGGCGCGGGCCGGGCGACCCTCGCGCGGGGATCTCGCTCGAGGACCTGCTGCGCATGCGCAGCGGCCTGCGCTTCTCCGAGGTCTACGCCGACCCGCTCTCCGACGTCACGCGCATGCTCTTCGACGGCCACGACGCCGGCGGCTTCGCCGCCTCGCGCCCGCTCGAGGCGCCGCCGGGGACGCTCTGGAAGTACTCGAGCGGGACGACCAACATCCTGTCCTTGATCGCGCGCCGCGCGCTGGGCGAGAAGGACTATCCGCTGTGGCCGCGCCGCGCGCTGTTCGACCCGCTCGGGATGACGAGCGCCGTCCTCGAGCCCGACGCCTCCGGGACCTTCGTCGGCTCCTCGTTCCTGTTCGCGACGGCGCGCGACTGGGCGCGCTTCGGCCTGCTGTACGCGGACGGCGGGGAGGGCGTGCTTCCGAAAGGCTGGGCCGCCTTCGGCGCGAGCCCGACGCCGCAGGCGCCGGACGGGCGCTACGGCGCGCACTGGTGGCTGAAGCTGTCGAAGGAGCTGGGCGGCGGCACGGACGCCGCGGCGCGGATCCCCGCCGACGCCTTCCACGCCCTCGGCCACGAGGGCCAGTGCCTGACGGTGATCCCTTCCCGGCGTCTCGTCGTCGTGCGCCTCGGCCTGTCCATCGACATCAAGGCCTGGGACCACGCCGCGTTCCTCGCCGAGGTCCTCGACGCCTTGCCGGCCTAGTTTGTACAGTCGGTCCATGGAACATCGCTGTCTGTCGCCGTGGAGAGGAGCCGTCGCCGGAGGGCTGATCGCGTTCGCCTGGAGCGCCTTCTCCTGGACCGTCCTGCCGTTCCACGCCATGACGCTCTCCCCGTTCGGCGATCCCGCGGCGCTCGTGAGCGTCCTGGCGGCGGGCGCGCCCGGCTCCGGCGCCTACCTCCTCGCCAACGACCCCAAGGGCCAGACCGCGCCGACCGATCCCTTCGTCTTCGTGTCCTACAAGAAGGAAGGCGCGGGGTCCAGGGCCGCGGCGATGGCGCTCGGCCTGCTCCTGCAGATGACCGGCGCCTTCTTCTGGACCTGGATCCTGGGGAAGATCCCGGGGCTGACGATCAAGGACTCGGCGCTGTACGGCCTGTTCTTCGGCCTGTGCGTCGGCGCGCTGGGCGTGCTGCCCGGCTCGGTGTGCTGGCATCTTCCGTGGGCGTTCACGGCGATGTCCGTCGCGGACGCCGCGATCGCGTGGACGGCCGCCAGCATGGTCCTGTCCCGCTGCTACGCGCCCGCCTGCGCCCTGCCGAAGCGGCCTTAAGCCTTCTTCTTGACGAAGGTCAGGTCCTGGAAGATGATGCCCAGGCCGAGGTACTCGCCGGATCGGTTCTTGACCTGAAGGGTGCTGTAGCCGATGACGAGCGGCGCGTCGCCGTGGAGCACGGACACCTCCGCCCGGTGCACGGTCGTGTGGGTCGCCAACGCCTCGCGCACGACGGCGCACAGCGCGGGGAAGCCCTCGAGCGCGGCGGCGTAATCCTTGCCGATCAAGGCGCCCACGTCCGGGAAGTGCAGGATCCGGCCGGCGGTCGGGTTGACGTACACCACCAGGCCGTCGAGGCTCACGGAGAGGAAGCCGCCGGTGAGGTTGTCGAGGATGCTCTGATAGTACTCGGCTGGGTCGCGCATGGCCGGGGATTCTACGATATCCGGGTCAGGCGACGGCGGCGTCTATCGCGGCGACGAGGTCCGCGGACAAAGTCTTCCCCGACGCCGCGGCGTTCTCCCTGACCTGGTCGGGGCGGCTGGCGCCGACGATGGCCGAGGAGACCTCGGGGCGGCGCAGCACCCAGGCCAGCGCCATGTGCGCCAGGCTCATGCCCGCCCGGTCGGCGATCGGCCGCAGGCGGTCCACCTTGGCCAGGTTCTCGTCGGTCAGCCAGTGGCTCAGGAACCCCCCCATCTCCGGGCTCGTCGCGCGCGTGCCCGCGGGCGGCGGCGCGCCGCGCCTGTACTTGCCCGTCAGGATGCCCTGAGCGAGAGGGGACCAGACGATCTGGCCGATGCCGTTCCTCGCGCACAGCGGGAACACCTCGGCCTCGTGCCGCCGCGCGATGATCGAATACTGCGGCTGGCTCGACACGAACTTCTCGACGCCGGGGATCGCCAGCGCCGCCGAGATCTGCGCGGGGCTCCACTCGCTGAAGCCGAGCCAGCGCGCCTTGCCGGCCTTCACGACCTCGGTGAGCGCGCGCATCGTCTCCTCGAGCGGCGTCTCCTTGTCGTAGCGATGGCACTGATACAGGTCCACGAAATCGGTCTTCAGGCGCTCGAGCGAGAGGTCGATCTGCTTGAGGACCTGGGCGCGGGAGAGCCCCTTGTCCGCGTCGCTCATCGGGAAGAAGAGCTTCGTGGCGAGGATGTACGACGAACGGGGGCGGCCCTTCAGCGCGCGCCCCAGGAACTCCTCGGCGGCGCCGAGGCCGTAGACGTTGGAGGTGTCGATGAAGTTGATGCCGGCGTCGAAGGCCGCGTCCACGCAGGCGCGCCCGGCCGAGTCGTCCACGCCCAGGCCGAAGGTGAGCCAGGAACCCAGGGAGATCTCCGAGACCATGAGGTCGCTCGAGCCGAGCTTGCGGTATTTCATGGGGCCTTTTTATCAAATCCCGGCGCGAGGGCGCGTGCCAGGCGTGTGACGGCGGGAGCCTTCGAGGCCCGCGCGGCCTCGAGCACGGAGCGGGCCTCGTCCGCCGGGGCCCCCTCTTGGGCGGCGCGGTGGGCCTGGCGCAGGGCGACCAAGGACGGGTAGGCGAGGGTGACCGCGTCGCCGTGCTCGCCGGCGTCCGCGGAGGGCTTCGCGCAGTCGGCGAGGCTCAGGCACGGCGGCTCGGCGGCGACCTCGCGCAGGAACGCCCAGTCCTCGGGCGCCGTCAGGTTCCGGCCGAGCAGGTAGACGATGGTGCCCCGCTCGTTGAGCCGCTCGCGGGGACGGGCCGCGTACGCCGCGCGGAAGAGCCCCTTCTCCTCGCTCGACAGCGCGACGAACTCCCGGTCGAGGCGCGGGTCGTTGTCGTCGCGCGAGGCCAGGATCTCCTCGAGGAGGGCGAGCGTGGCTTTGGCCTCGGCCCCGGGAACGGAGACGGGCGGCGATCGTCTCGCCGCCCGCCAACCCAGGAGCGCCGCCGCGATCAGGATCGCCGCGGCCCAGGCCCCGCGCCTCACCGGCTGAAGTCGTCCTGCATCTCCTTCTTGGCGTCCGCGTCGATGATGCGGCCCATCTGGTCGTCGGCGTACAGCCCGGCGTCCATCTTCACCTTGTCGGTGCAGTTCGCGCAGTACTTGGAGATGTTCTTGAGCATGATGGTCGAGGAGCCGTACGAGCCGAGCGGCGTCTCGTCGCAGGCCGGCTCGCCGGCGAGCGACGCCCCGGTCCAGATGCTCTTCATGTCCTTGCCGTTCTCGTCGCGGAACGGCGTCGGGCACGTCGCGTGCCCCCAGTTCCAGTTCTTCGTCTCGGTGTGGCGGGCCTCGTGGTACACCACCATCATCCTGGAGACCTGGGGGTGGCTGAAGCGGATGAAGTTCTGGGTCAGCCACATCTTCGAGGGGTCCCGGAACGGGATCACGCAGGCGACCGCGTTCCCCCCGCCGCAGGAGTTCATGCCGATCGCCGAGACCCGCGTCTCGAAGAACTTCGCGTAGTCGGCGCCGCTGACGGCGCCGAAGATCTTCCGGTGCAGCGCCGTGGCCTTCTCGCCGGCGAGGCCCTTGATGAAGGCGAGGTCGGCGAGCATCTGCTTCTGGATGTCGGCGGGCACGTCCTTGTCGAAGGTGAAGCCGGGCGCCCGCGGCGCCCTGACGCCGAAGGCGAACTTCTTGTACGCGGCGGCGGCCTCCTCCTTGGTGAAGGCGTACAGGTCGGCGCGGGAGCGGCGGGCGTCGGCCGCGGCCTCCTGCATGGCCGAGAGATCCGGCTTGGGGACGTCGAGGGCTCCGGCGCCTCCGTCGAAGGGAGCGGCCGCGCGGGAGGGCGCGGCGAGGAGAAGACCGAACGACAGCAAGAGAGCGGCTCGAACCATACACGACCTCCGTGACGCCCGTCGCGACCCCTCGCGACGCCCGACGGATGCGATCATACCAATTGTGGTCCGTGCGGCCCACGCCCGCCTGGGCCTTTCGGCCTATTATTTTTCGGGGGCCGGCTGGAGGCGATGAAGGGCGATGACGGCGCTGAAGCGCACGTCCTCGTTCTTGTCGCGCAGGGCGCGGCGCAGGTCGTCGGCGACCCCTTCGACGGAGCCGCCGACGCCGCCCAGCGCGAGCACCGCGCTGGCGCGCACGCGGCGGTCGCGGTCCTTCAGGGCCCGGCGCAGGGCGGGCACGGCCGGCAGGGCGGCCGCGCCCCGCTTGCCGAGCTCGTCGGCCGCCCGGGCGCGGGTCCGCGGCTCGGAGGCGGACAGGCGCCGGATCAGCTCGGGGACGGGGTCGTTCTCGGGCTTGCCCGTGCCGGCGTCGGCGACGAGGGCCGCCTCCCCGCGCTCCGTCGGCTCGCGGTGGAGGCCGGGACCGGAGGCGGGCATGGTCTCCGCCGGCGGCAGCGGCGCGCGCGGCGAGGCCGCGGCCACGGCCCGGCGCTCCGGCGTTTCGAGGGGGAGGTCTCGCGGCGTCGGCGTCTCGCGCGGCTCGAACCCCGGCCCGGCCTTCGGCATCTTCTCCGGGATGCCGGCGGGCCGGGCGTCGGCCATCTCGAGGCTGGGCCGGCCGCGCTTCGTCTCGGCGTCCGCCGGGAGCGGCGGCTCGGCCTCGATCACGGCCACCGGCGTCCCGGGCGGAGCGTCCGGCAGCCGTTCGGGCGCGGGAGCGGCGGGCTTGCCGGGGCGGACGGGAGGCGTGGACACGGGCTCGAACGAGTCGTCGGGCGGGACGGCCGCGTCAGGAGCCGGCGCCGGGGCCGCCCGCGCGGCCGGGGCCGCGGCGGGCGCGCGGCGGCGCTTGCGCCGGTTCGCGTACTCCGAGGAGGCGCACACGCGGAAGTCGGGGCCGTGGTCGAAGAACTCCGCGGTCATCGCTCCGCCGGGCGCGTCGATGACGAGCGGCTTGCCCATCCGCTCGGTCCCGTAGCGGTCGGGCAAGGTCTCCATCTCGCGCTCATCCTCGGGAGTCATCACGTCCTTCAATATGTCGCGGCCCGCCGGGCCCATGCCCGTCAGCCAGCGCAGCGCCGAGACGCGCACGTTCGGGCAGGGCTCGACGCGCACGACCCCGCCGAGCGCCGGAGCGGCCGCGGGGCCGATCTTGCCCATGAAATGGACCGCCGTGAGGCGGACCTGCCAGTCGGCGTCGTCCGACGAGTAGACCAGCAGGGGCAGGGCCTCCTCCCCCTCCTCGCCCAGGTCGTACAGCGCCTGCACGCGGTTGTTCCACAGGCCGTAGTCGAGGATCGCCTTCTGCTTCTCGACATCCGCGGCAGGCGCGGCCAGGGCCACGAACGAGGATAAAGCCGCCGCGAGGAATGCGCGCGCCCTCATGCGGTCAGTGTACACCGGCTGGAGGATTCGTCAAGGCGTCATCCCCGTTTTCCACAGCTTCGCCCCCGAAAACTGTCGTCAACAACAGTTTTGGGCCCTCCTTTGAAGGAGACTCGCACCGGTGCGAGCTCATTGCTTTTCGGAGATGACCGAAGCGAGCGCCTCGGCGACCTCGGCCATCTTCTCGTAGTCGAGCGTGTCCGGGAGGTCGGTCGACTCGTGGTAGTTCGCGTTGCGGTAGAAGGCGGTGTCGGAGACCATGACCGCGGGATAGCCGTGCGCCCAGAAGTTCAGCTGGTCCGACAAGGCGAGGCTGGCGAAAGGCCCCGGCAGGACCGAGAGGGTCAGCGGGAAGCGCGAGGCCTTCCTCCACGCCGCGCCGAACGCGGCGAGCAGGCCGCGGCTCTCGATGTTGCCGACCGCGCCGACGAAGCCGCCGTGGTCCGGGAAGAACAGGTGCATGAACGGCGGATACAGCTGGGAGCCCGGGCGCGGGTTGTAGAAGCCGAGCATCTCGAGGACGACGACGCCGTGCACGAGGACCCCGCCGTCCTTCAGCGCCCGCGCGTACTGCCAGCTGCCCATGTTGCGCGTGCCGAACGAGGGCGGCTCCTCGGTGCCGAACGCGACGAAGCGGACCTCGCGTCCGGGCTTCTTCTCCCGAAGGATGCGCGCGACCTCGAGCAGGACGGCGACGCCGCTGGCGTTGTCGTCCGCCCCCGGCGTGCCGGGGGCGGAGTCGTAATGCGCGCCGATCACCCAGGCGCCGCGCGGCTCGGGGGAGCGCACGGGGAGGAGCGCCTCGACGTTGTGGAAGCGGGAGCCGTTCGGCACGCCGATCATCAGCCGGGATTCGTAGGGGAGGAGCGTCGGCGCGTAGCCGGAGGCCTTGAGCTGGGCGGCGACGTAGTCGCGCGCGCGCTCGCGCCCCTTCCGGCTGTAGGCGTCGCGCGCGCCGATCGTGACGGAGAGCATGACGACGTGCGCGCGCAGGCGGGCGGCCGCCGGCGACAAGGCGGAATAGTCCAGGGGCGTCGGGGCGCGTTCGAGGAGATAGGCCCGGCGCTTCGGGGGATCGGTGACGAGGGAGGTCGGGCCGGCGACGAAGCGGAACAAGACGACGATCACGGCGACGGCGCCGCCGATGCGCAGGGCGCTCATCAGCAGACGGCGGCCCAGAGGCTCGTCGTCCTTCTTCGGCGGCGGGGCGCCGCCTCGGCGCTTCGCGAGCCACGATTCGACCTTCGGCGCCGCCCACAGCGGGAGCGCCACGCTCCACACCGCGCTCAGCGCGATGATCGCGTACTCGTTGGCCGTCGCGCGCACGAGGAGCGCCGCGAGGATGCCGACGGAGGAGATCAGGCAGACGGCGCGGTCACGGCCCAGCCAGAACATGAGGGCGAGGATGACGAAGCCGAGGTCCACGAGCCACGGCGCGACGTTGAGCCCGCGCAGGACGAGGTACAAAGCCCACAGCCAGGCCCCGGACGCCGCGAGGCTCGAGCGCAGAGGATCCCAGAAGCCCGCGCCGCGCGACCACATCTGGCCGAGGAACACGCACCCCGCGAGCGCCGCGGCGGCGGCGAGCTTGAAGGAGCAGCGGTCGAAGCAGGCGAGGATGGTGGCGTGGCGGGCGATGCCGATGACGAGCAGGAACACGAGCAAGGAGACGACGCTCGCGCGCAGGGCCGGGCGGTCGACCACCTTGTCGGCGGGCGACGGCACGAAGGTCAGCGCCCACTCCGCCGCGAACAGGACCGCGAGCACAGGGAAGATCCAGTGATGGTGGGCGGCCTGATACGCGGGCAAGGTGACGACGGCCAGGAAGAGGAGCAGGTTGGCGATGACGGCGGCGGCGACCGCGCGCGCGGAAGGGCTCATCCCTCCCAGTGTAGTGAATTTTCGATAGAATGACAGGATGATCCCCGTCTGCGCCGGCGTCATCCTCCGCTCCGGCGCCGTCCTCCTCGCCCGGCGCGGCCCCGGCCGCAAGCACGCGGGCAAGTGGGAGTTCCCCGGCGGGCGCATCGAGGAGGGCGAGACGCCCGCCTCCGCGCTCGTCCGCGAGCTGCGCGAGGAGCTCGGCATCGAGGCGACGGTCGGGGCCGAGGCCGCGCGCACGCGACACGCCTACGACTTCGGCGAGATCGAGCTGATCGCCCTGATGGTGACGAAATTCACGGGCGAGATCAAGCTCGTCGATCACGACCAGGTCAAATGGGTCGAGGCGCGGCGGCTGCTCGAGTACGACCTGGCCCCCGCCGACGTCCCGATCGCCGAGGTCCTCGCGGCCTACCGCCGCCGCGAGCGCTACACGGGCACGCACCCGAAGAAGTTCGAGCAGAAGTACAAGGAGCTCGGCGCCGACCCCGACGCGATCGCCAAGGCGAAGGCGCGCGGTTCGACGCCCGCGGGCGCGCACGTGCCGATCATGGTCCGGGAGATCCTGGAGGCGCTCGCCCCGCTGGCGGGCGCGAAGGTCCTCGACTGCACCCTCGGCTGGGGAGGCCACGCGTCCGAGCTGTCCCGGGCGGCGGGGCCTTCCGGGACCGTCATCGGCCTCGACCGCGACGGCGAGGAGCTCGCCCGCACCGAGAAGCGCCTGCGCGAGTCCGGGGTGAGGCTCACCGCGCGCCGGAGCGACTACGCGGGCGCCAAGGGCGTCCTGCGAGAGCTCGGCGTGGGCGGCGTGGACGCGCTGCTCGCCGACCTCGGCGTCTCGTCGATGCAGCTCGACCGGCCGGAGCGCGGCATGTCGTTCAAGAACGACGGCCCGCTCGACATGCGCATGGACCGCTCGAGCGGACGGACCGCGGCCGAGTGGCTCGCGAGCGCCACGGCCCGCGAGATCGAGGACGCCCTCGTCCGCTACGGCGACGAGCCCGACGCCGCGGCGATCGCCCGGACTTTGGCGGCCTTCGCCGCCGAGGGCCGCGCGCCGAAGACGACCTTCGAGCTCGCCTCCGCGGTCGGCGTCGCCAAGGGGCTGGGGCCGGGGCGCTTCGTCAAGAAGGACGCCTCGTCCAAGCATCCCGCCGCGCGCACCTTCCAGGCCCTGCGCATCGCCGTCAACGCCGAGCGCGAGTCGCTGTCCGCGCTGCTGCGCGACCTTCCGTCCTTGATGCGCCCCGCCGGCCGCGTCGCCCTGCTGACCTTCCACTCCGGCGAGGAGGCGCTCGTGTCCGCGGCCTTGAACGAGCAGGCGGCCGCGGGGCTGTGGGCCGCGCCGCCGGCCGCGCCCCGCCGCGCCTCGCCCGAGGAGGTCCGAGAGAACCCGCGCTCGCGCTCCGCCCGCCTCTGGCTCGTCGTGCGGGCTTGACTCCCCCGCCCCGTCCGAGGCACACTGCTGCCATGACCGCGAAAGCCCCCTCCGCCTTGCCCTTCAAAAAAGTCGACCCGAAGGTGGTCGAGCATCCCGTCGAACGCCGCGGCTTCGTGGACGTGCCTCTCGACCATGCTCACCCTGACGGACCCAGGATCCCCGTCTTCTATCGCCTGATCCCCGCCTACGGCCGGCGCCACGACGACCCCTCTCATCCGGTCATCGTCGTGATCAATGGCGGCCCCGGGATCTCGTGCAGCGCGTATCGCCCGCTCGCGTTCGACTACGCCGACCCGGCCTCGCCGAAGAACGGCGGCCTCGACCGCTTCAAATATCTCCTGAACTCCTACCGGATCCTGCTCGTCGACCAGCGCGGCACCGACGGCCAATCGTCGCCGATCGACATGACCGACCCCGCCATCGACGCGGACGCCATCGCGCTCGGCTTCTCCTCCGACAGCCAGTCCCGCGACTACCTCGCCGTCATCGAAGCGGTGATCCCGAAAGGCGAGGCGTTCTTCATGATCGCCCAGAGCTACGGCGGGATGGTCGGCATGCAGTACCTGAGCCTCACGCGCGCCGGCGCGCGCAAGCCCAAGGGCATCGTGTTCTCCGCCTCCGCCCTCCCTTACGAGGACGTCCTGGCCGCCAGCCTCGCCCGCCGCGCCGAGCAGCTGAAGCTGAATAAAGAGCTGCGCGAGGCGTACCCGGACATCGAGGCGCGCCTCGGGAAGGTCCGCGCCCACCTGAGGAGCCTCGGGCTCGACCCGGACCAGGTCAGCGGCCTGTTCGGCATGCTCGGCAAGGGCGTCAAGGGCGTCTGGGAGAAGGCCCTCGTCGCGCATCTCGACAAGATGCTCGGCCAGACGCGCGCCGAGATCGAGAAGGACGCCAAGGACAACTTCGGCGAGGTGAACCTCCTCAACTACGTCCTCTCCAGCTGCAACTTCACCCCGGGCGAGACCGACCGGACCATCGCGGCGCGCACGACCGCGGAGATCCCTTACGAGCCCTGGATGATCGACGAGAACTGGGTGACGATGCAGGCCGGCGGCGGCGTCGCCTGGCGGGAGGCGTTCGTGACCGCGATGGACCGGCGCCCCCCTCCCCGCACGCCGTTCGAGAGCGTGCCGGACCTGCGCGCGGCGATCGCGCTCAACTCGGTCCTGTTCACGCCGGCCGACAACGACGCGTTCGTGCCCGCGGAGAGCTATCTCCGGTCGCTGGCGAAGTTCGAGGTCCCGGGCCGCACGAGGATCAAGCGCCTGCCCGGAGGCCACAACGCGATCTTCCTCGAGGAGGGCCACCGCGCCTTCCGCGAGTGGGCCGCCTCGCTCGCTTAGCGAATGAACCTGCTCGAGGTTCTCACCGTCGGCCTGCCGTTCTGCGGCTTCAAGGTCCTCGCGGGCCTCTCCCTGGGCGGCCCGCTCGGGCTCGGGCTCGTCGCTCTGGGAGTCCTGGACGCGGTCATCAACGGGATCAACCTCCTCGGCCTTCTCGTCAACCGCCGCCGGCCGATGGCGGCGTGCACCTTGGCCCTGGCGGCCCTCCCCTTCCGCAAGCCGCCCGCCTCGCGGCAGAGATGGCTGGACCTCGGGAATTCCCTCGACGTGCTGCTCGCCTTCGCCTTGGTCGCCCTGATGATCGGCTGCGGCCGGCTCGTCGCGATGCCGCCGGAACGGCTCGCGCTCTGGAACGCCTGCGTCATCCTCAACGTGCTCGGCGCGGGGCTCGGGCGCTTCGGCGCTTCCCTGCGGAACCTCTCGCGGGACGAGTGAGCCCGGCCGCCGCCTTGAGCCCGGCGCTCACGATCAGCCGGGACGGGATGGTCTCGTACGACCGTCCGCCGACCGTCACGGTCCGGCAGTCGTTGTCCCCGCAGGCTCCGCAGCACGGGCTGGCTCCGGTGCCCGCGCCCAGCCACCGCTCCAGGGGCTTGCCCGCGACCCAGATCCGGTTGGAGGCGGCGGGATCGCGTTCGAAGTCCTTCCAGGTCAGACCTCTCTCTTCAGAGCGGACGGCGATGCCGCGGGGGTCCAGCGCCCGGCGCAGAAGCCGGACGGCCTTCTCCACCTCGGCTTGAGTCCCGCCGCAGCGCGGGCAGGTCTCCCCCTCCTCGTCGAGCAGCCTCTGCCAGCGTATCGTCAATGTCGGCATGGTCGGTTGGAACGCGCTCCCAGGACCAGGGCCGCAACATAAGGACCGGATTACTCCGGTATAATGCCCCATGCTCAAGCCCCTGACGGCCTGCGTGGTCCTCGCCTCGTCTTCTTTCGCGGCCGAACCGCCGCGACGCCTCGTGCTCGTCGGCGGCGGGGACACCCCGGTCGCGGCGGCCGAGCGCTTCGTCGAGTGGGCCGGCGGGCCCAAGGCCCATATCCTCGTCATGGCCTGGTCCACGAACGACCCGAACGGCTCCCTCGAGGACGCGCGCAAGGAATTCCCGCCCGCGGCCGTCGAGCTGGCCGTCTCCAGCGCGGCCCTGGGCACGCCCGCCTTCGCCGCGCAATTGGCCCGGGCCACGGGGATCTGGTTCGCCGGGGGCGACCAGGTCGACCACATGGCCGCCCTGAACTCGAGCGGCGGCGCGCCGCTCGCCGCCGTCCGCCGCCGCTTCCGCGACGGCCTGCCCTTCGGCGGGACCAGCGCCGGCACGGCCGTGATGAGCCGCATCATGCTCACCGGCGACGGGGACTTCACCGCGATCGGCCCGGGCAAGACGGAGACCGCCGAGGGCCTGGGCCTGCTCGACGGCGTCATCCTCGACCAGCACTTCATCAAGCGCGGCCGCCAGAACCGCCTGTTCAGCCTGGTGCTCGAGCACCGCGATCATCTGGGGCTGGGCATCGACGAGGACACCGCCGCGGCGATCGAGGACGGCCGCGCCGAGGTCTTCGGCAAGGGCGCCGTGACGGTCGTGCGCGCGCGGGACGACGCGGACGAGGCCCTGACGGTCGAGCTCCTGCGCCCAGGCCAGGCCTACGACCTGAGGTCGAAGGCGCGGGTCTACGGGACGCGGCGGTAGTCGAGCTGCACGGCGCGCGCGTAGCCGGGGCAGCGCGGCGAGGCGTCCATCATGAAGCCGCGCACCTCGACGGGGCCGGGGATCGGCCGGCCGACGGCGTCCACGGGGAAGTAGACCGCCGCGAAGGCGTGGTTGAGGCTGCCGCAATGGGGCTTGCGGCCCGGGGCCGCGAAGAGATCGACGACGATGTCCCAGCCGCCGTCGGCGCGCCGGGCGCCGCCCGAGATGTGCTTGCGGGCTCCGGCCGCGGGGTACCCTTCGACGACGCCGAAGCCGTCCTGGTTGAACGGCGTGATCGCGTCCGCCGGCTCCACGGTCCCGACCCGCGTGACGCAGAAGCGCGCGGGCAGGCCGAGGACGTCGGCGGTCGCGTCGGCGGCGCGCTCGAAGCAGGCGCCGACCTCGCGCATCGACGTCACCGTCCGCGGCTCGGAGATCTGGGCGTAGGCCGAGGAGAGCGCCGGGGCCTGGGCCGCGGCGGTGACGGAGATCAGGCAGACGGCGCTCACGGCGAGGAAAGTCTTCATGGTTACACTGTAACGCCGAGGGCACCGGGGACGCCAGGGCCGAAGGGGTCAGCGCTTCTTGGGTCCTTCGGCGCGGGCGAGGAACAGGGTCATCTTGAACCGTTCCACCGCCTTGAGGCCGTGGGGGACGCCGTTGGGCATGAGGATCATCTGGCCCGCCTTCACCCGGTGAGGGACGCCTCCCACGGTGATCTCCGCCTCGCCGTCGAGTATGTGGACCAGGGCGTCGAAGGGCGCGGTGTGCTCGCTGAGGCTCTCCCCCTTGTCGAACGAGAAGACGGTGACCGAGCCGGTGTCCCGGTTGATCAAAGTACGGCTGACGACCGAGCCCTCGGAATAGCTCACGAGGCCGGCGGCGTCCATGACATCGTTCATAAGTTCCTCCCCAGATCGGCATAGCCCGCCGCGGCCAGAGCCCGGCGCATCGAATCGACGACATGCGGCCCGTCGACATGCGCGGCGGGCGGTATGTCGGGCGCGTTCTTCAGGCGCTCGAGGACCGAGCCGGCCTCCGCGCCCAGCGCGCGCTCGCACTGCGCGTAAAGCCCGTCCGCCTCCTCCTCCATCACGTTGTGCGGCACGAGGATGGCGCGGATCGCGGCCATGATCGCGGGCGTCGGGCTCGGGATCAGCAGCGCCGTCAGCGCCCCGTGGTCGAGGCGGGTCCTCGCCGCGAGCGACACGGCGGCCCCGCTCAGGCGCTTGGCGGCGGGGATCAGGATCAGCTCCTCCATCCCCACGTGCCTGAGCAGGCCGCGGCGGAACGCCTCGTAGGGCTCCCGGTCGACGCGGGACGGATCGGCGCACGCCTTCGTGAAGTACGCGTCGAGACGGTCATGGTCACGCGCGAGGAAGTCGGTTATGGCGGCCATGAGCAAAGTATAATCCAAATATCGTGAGAACCGAAGGCTCTGCCGGATCCCCCGCGTGAACGACACCCTGTCGAACCGGTACGAGGCGGCCTTCTGCGTCTTCATGACCGCCCTCGCGTTCCTCGGCCGGGACAACCCGAGCCTCGAATACCCCGCGATCCTCCACCTGTTCGGCGTCCTGATGGCCCTCAACCTGCTCGCCGGGATCGCCCTGCGCCGCCGGCCCGACGCCCCGATGATCGCGACCGGCTTCATCCTCGCCAACTGCGGGACGATCACCGCGATCCTGGCCTACTCCGGCGGAGCCTCCTCGAACCTCTGGGTACTCTACCTCCTTCCGATATTCACCGTCTGCCTCCTGCTCGGGCCGCGCGAGACCGCGGCCGTGACGGCCGGCGTCGTGGCGTTCAACGCCGCCTTCACCGTCAGCGAGGCCCGGGGGAACTGGTCCGTCGCCGCGTTCGAGATCCTACTCAAGAGCGGCTTCTTCCTCTCCACCGCGCTGGCCGCGTCGCGGCTCGTCGCCAAGGACCGCAGCGCCCACGCCCAGCTCCGCACCGAGAGCCGGCGGGCCGAGCAGCTCACGACGCGCCTGGAGGGCGCGGCCGCGTTGAGCAACGTCGCCCTCGTCAGCGCCGGGGTGGCCCATGACCTGCGCAACGCCTTCATGGTCATCTCCGGGTTCACCGACACGGTCCTCGGAGAGGAATCCCTGAGCGCGGGCGCCCGCGAAGGGCTCGCGAGGATAAAACGGATGGCGAAGCTCGGCGGCGAGATGTCGCATCAGCTCGCCCGCCAGGGAGGCGACGCCAAATTCGAGCTCGCGGCCGAGGACCTCGACGCGATCGCCAAGAGCGTCACCACCTTGGTCCAGAACGTCTTCATGGAGAAGAACGCGCGCCTCGTCGTGTCGCCCGCCTGCGAGCCGTGCGCGGTCCGGGCCAGCCGCGCCCATCTTCAGCGCCTGTTCCTGAACCTATTCCTCAACGCCCTCTCGGTCAGCAAGAAGGGCGGGGAGGTCCGGCTCACGACGCGGCGCGACGGGGACTTCGCCGTCTCGACGGTCGAGGACGAGGGCCCCGGGTTCTCTCCCGAGATCCTGCCGCGTCTCTTCGGCGCCTACGAGACGACGCGAGCCTCGCAGGGCGGGACCGGGCTCGGCCTCAACCTCTGCGCCCGCATCGCGAAGGAGCACGGCGGAAGCCTTTCGGCCGAGAACCGGGACGGCGGCGGCGCTCGCATGACGCTGCGGCTGCCCTCGGCCGCCGCCTAGCGGGCTGTCGCGCTCATCGCGTCCACAGCGGCCGGCGCGAGGCCGGGGCGAGCAGGAAAAGGTCCCGGTGCCGCGCGGGGACCCGGGCGAGGCCGCGCTTCGAGACGACCAGGCGCGGGAACACGTCCGCCGTGTTCGGGTCGCGGAACCAGGAGCGGGTGAACACGAACATCAGCACGGGGCGGGGCTCCGCGGTGAGGTTGGGCATCCCGCCGTGGTACACGCGGTAGTCGAAGAAGAACGAGCGGCCGAGGGGGCCCTTCATGAGCTCGACGGGGAAGCGGCGGGCGACCTCCCTCTCCCCCGGCGGCCGGGCGCGCAGCGCCGCGCGGTGCGACCCGCGCCAGATCGCGGTCGGGCCGTTCTCCTCGGTCACGTCGCACAGCGGCACGCACAAGGTGACGGCGTACGGCGGCAGGCCCGAGAGGTCGCCCTTGAAGACGACCTTCTTCCCGCCCACGGACCGGTCGAAGCGGATGGGCGCGTCGATGTGCTGATGCTGGCGGTACGCGCCGGGCATCGCGACGACGGTCTCCAGGCTCGAGATGCGGTAGTCCTCCCCCAGCAGCGCGGCGAGCATGGCGCGGAGCTTGGGGTCGGCGTAGAAGCGCGCGTCGAGGAAGGGGCCCTCGAACGGCACGACGGCGGCGTAGCGGCCGGCGACGTCGCGGACGAGGCCGCGCGCGCGCAGCTCGCCGGACGCGTGGCGGCGCAGGACCTCGGCGCGAAGGCGCTTGAGCAGCGGCACGGGGAACAGGTTGGCGAAGGCGACCGCGCCGTCGCGCTCCATCGCGGAGCGGACCTTCCTCAGCGACCTAGAGGTCAGGCGCTTCGCGTCTTTCTTGGAGAAAACGATCGTCGGGATGGCCACGCTGCGGGTAGCGTACTTAATTCTCGGCGGTCCGCAGGACGGCCGCGCGCTCGGCGGCGAAGGCCTTCGCCGCCTCGGGGCCCTCTTCGATCGTCACGTCGAAGCCGCCCGTCGGCGTGGGCTCGGCCGACAGGGTCACGACCGGCGCCTTCGGGAAGGCCTCGAGCGTGAGCCGGACGCCGGTCCCGGGATCGACGGTCACCGTGACGGCCTTCCCGCGCGCCTTCTGAAGCTTGAACCACGGGCGGGCCAAGGCCATGAAGGCGTCGTCGAGGAGGACGGGGTCCTCCACATGGAGGGACGCGGGCGCCTCGCGGCAGGTCTCCAGGTCGCGGCAGATGCCGAAGGGGTCCTTGGCCATGCCCGGGAGGCGGGCGGCGAGGCGCTCCTTTGCGGCCCCGTCTCCGGACGCCACGGCGTCGCGCAATTCCTCGGCGGCGCCGCCGAGGACGGCCTCGCGCACCTGCCAATTGTGCTTGCGGCGAAGGTCGGCGAGCATGACGCGCAGCGATTCCTCGGGGGCCTTCACGGCGGTGCCCGTCGAGGGCTCCGCCAAGGCCGTCCCGGCCGCCAGCAGGAGGACGCTGAGGATCATGGCCTCAGGGTAGCCCCGGCGTGTTACGGATTCAAGGGTATTCCGGCCCCCGCGGGGTGGGTCCTCATCCGGCGGGTGACTTCGCCGCGTCCTGAAGCGCGAACCAGACCGTCGTGGCCGCGGCGAGGACCGCGGTCGCCAGCAGCAGCATCAGCATGTTCTGCCAGCCCCCCGGCCGGTCGATGATGGCGCCGCCGGCGAACTGATAGAGCATCGCCGCGGCGTAGCCGGCGGCGTCGATGAGCCCGATCAGGACGCCGCAGTGCTTGCCGCCGTGCTCGATGGAGAACACGCTCATCGGCAGGTAGTAGGACGGCGCCACGGTCAGGCCGTAGAGGAAAAGCACGACGACCGTGGCCGCGAACGCCGTCGCCGGCGTCAGCGCGGCGCGGCCCATGACGAACAGCGCCGCCAGGCACACCGCGGACAGCGCCAGCATGCCCCCGAGCAGCGGCGCGCGTCCCCGGCGCGAGACGCGGTCGTAGACCCAGCCGCCGGCGAGCAGCGCCACGAGGCAGCCGGCCGGGAAGACCGAGGACGCCGTCGCGGCCTGCGCCGGGGATATGCCGAGCGTCTCCTTCAGGTAGAGCGGCAGGAAGCCGATGACCTCCATCAGCACCGTCGTGCACATGATGCTGACGCACATGAGCCACACGCGGCCGCTGCGGGCGAAGTGAAGCAGCGCCTCCCGCAGGTCCGCCCCGTCCAGGGGGTGCGGCGCCGGCGCGCCGCCCTCCAGGGCCGCGGGCGGAGGCAGGCCCGCGTCGGCCGGCCCGCCCTTCAGGAAGGCGAAGACGACCGCCGCGACTCCGACGGTGAGCGTCCCGGCCGCGAGGAAGACCGACGGCCAGCTCAGCCGGAGGAGCAAGGTCCCGAGCAGGAGCGTGGAGAGCACCGAGCTCAGGCGCGAGCTCGTGGAGATCACCCCCCACACCTTCCCGTAGCGGTCGGGCTCGTACCAGGCCGCGATCAGCTTCGACATGGCCGGCCAGCCGGCGGCGGCGGCCAGGAGCATCGTGAAATTCAGGAAGCAGTAGAACGCGAAGCCGCCGGCGATCGCGAAGGCGCAGGCCGCCGCGGCCGTGACCGACAGCGCCAGCAGGAAGACCCGGCGGCCGCCGAGGCGGTCGGCGATCGCCCCGCTGAGGAGCTTTCCCGCGACCATCCCGGCCGTGCCCCAGCCGAGGATGGCCCCGAACATGGTCTTCGTCAGGCCGAGTGCGGGGTCTCCGACCATCGCGGGGCTCGCGACGTAGATCGCCGTCCGGCACAGGATGAAGCCCATGTACCCGAGGTACATGCAGCCGAGGACGATCAGCTCCCACCTCAGGCGCCGGCCGGCCGTGTCGAGTCCCATCGCGTGAGCCGATTCTACTGGATTTTTCCCCGAAGGGGATATATCCTCACGACGATGCCTCGCGTCCTCTGGGCCGTCGTCGCCGCCGCCCTCTGCCTGACCGGCTGCCGCACGGCCGGGAAGGTGGTCAAGGGGACGGCCAAGCTGACCTACGGCACCGCCAAGATCGCCACCAAGGTGGCGGTGAGCACCGTCGTCGTCGCCGGCGGCCTCGTGAAGGACTTCGGCTATTACGCGGCGAAGGCCGCGTACTACCAGATGCACAACGACGGCGGCGACCTGCAATCCGCGCCGGTCAAGCGCCTGGTCGGCCGCCGCTACCCGAAGCTCCCGGCCTATAAGGGCGACTACCGCTGGCCGCTCGCCGCGGGCATCGTCAGCTCCGAGTTCGGCCACCGCTGGCGCCGGCCGCACGAGGGCATCGACATCGCCGCCGACGAGGGCGAGCCCGTGTACGCCTCCGCGGCCGGCGAGGTCCTCTACGCGAACGACCGGATGCGCGGCTACGGCAACGTCGTCATCCTCCGCCACGACGCCCAGGTCACGACGCTCTACGCCCATAACCAGGCGCTGAAGGTCCGCCTCGGCGAGAAGGTGGAGCAGGGTCAGCTGATCGCGCTGCTGGGCAACACGGGACGCTCCACGGGGCCGCACATCCATTTCGAGATGCGGCGCTCCCACACGGCCCTGAACCCGCGGAAGATCCTGCCCAAGAGCCGGTTCTAGTTATCATAGAATCGCGCCATGAGACACCGAGCGCTCCTGCCCCTCCTGCTTTGCTCCGTTTTCCACGGCTGCGCCTCGTCCTTCAACCCCCCGAAGCGCGACACGCTCGCCGAGCTGGGCGCCGCCGCAGCCAAGCCCCAGGGGGCCGGCCTCAAGAAGCTGACCGTGGCGGTCGTCATGTCCCAGAAGACGCAGGACTCCATGCGCTACGACGACGGGTTCAGCTCCATGCCCTGGTACATGCCCGCGCCGTGGTTCAGGGCCATGTCCGCCCGCCTCGGGTCGCGCTTCAAGAGCGCCGTCCCGGCGGGGAGCCTCGAGGAGGCGATGGGCGCGGGGACCGACCTCATCGCGGTCGTCGACGATTACACCGCCCTCACCATCCGGGGGATGACGGTCCGGCTCGAACTGAGCATGGGCGCCATCCTCCTTTCCCCCGACGGCCGGACCGTGGACGAGATCCGCGGGGAGGCGTTCGACGAGACCCGCGTCGTGTGGAGCTACGCCATCGCCAAGAGGGCGGTCGCCCGGGCCGAGGGCAGCTTCGACCGGGCCTGGGACGCGTCCGAGAAGCTCGCGGCGTTCGCCCGGGACCGCGCCGCCCCGCCCGCGGCGGTCGCCGCCGCGCCGGCGAAAGTCTACCGCTCCGAGGTGGACGCCCCCGCCTACAAACGCGAGCCCGCTCCGAACGACTTCGCGGTGGTCGTCGGCGTCGAAAGGTACTCCGCCCTGCCCGAGGCCGAGTTCGCCGAACGCGACGCGGCCGCGGTCAAGGCGCATCTCATGGCGCTGGGATTCCCGGAGCGGAACATCGGCCTGCTGACGGGCACGCAGGCGAGCCGCGCGGGCGTCGCCAAGATGGTGGAATCCTGGCTGCCCAAGCACGTCGCCGCGGATTCACGGGTCTTCTTCTACTACTCCGGCCACGGCGCGCCCGACGTCAAGACGGGGCAGGCCTACCTCCTGCCGTGGGACGCGGACGCCCAGTTCCTCGAGGCCACCGCCTACCCGCTCAAGCGCCTCTATCAGGAATTGAACCAGCTGAAGGCCCGCCAGGTCTTCGTGGCCCTCGACTCCTGCTTCTCCGGCGCGGGAGGCCGGTCGGTCCTGGCCCGGGGCACGCGCCCGCTGGTCCTCAAGGTGGATCCCGGGACGGACGCGGTCGGCCGCCTCGTCGTCCTGACCGCCGCGGGCGCCGACGAGATCACCGGCACCGACCAGGAGCAGGGCCACGGCGTGTTCACCTACGAGTTCCTGAAGGCGCTGTCGGGCTCCTCGGGCCGGGCGACCATGACGAAGCTCCACGACGCGCTCGTCCCGCGCGTGCAGGACGCCGCGCGGCGCGCGAACCGGGACCAGACCCCGAGGCTGCTCGGCGACGGCGGGGCCTCCCTCTGACGGAGGAAAGTCGTCTCAGCGCAGGGACCAGGAGCCGTCGCCCTGGAGCTGCGGCGTCTGATCGCGGTTGAGGCGGCGCGCCTCGTCCTGCACGCGCGGCGTCAGGTAGTCGGCGAGCGCCTTGGGCGTCGTCTTGCCCGCTCCGAGGCCCTGGAGCAGGAAGTAGGTGAAAGCGCCGTGTCCTTTGTCGTCGAGCGACCCCGAGATCTCGTTGGCCGCGGAGGCCGCGAGCACGGTGAGCTTCGCGGGCGGGGCGCCGGTCTCGGTCCGGCCGATGAGCGGCCGGGCGCCCGAGGCGAGGACGGAGCGCCCGCCCGCGCCGGAGAAGCAGGAATCCATCGCCACGAGCACCTGCTTCGCCGGGAGCTCGCCGAGCTTCTTGTAGAGCTGGGCGACCGGATAGGCGGTCGATTCGAGGAAGTTGGGGTCGCCGTCCCAGGGAACGAGATACGCCAGCCCCGTCTTCACGTCGGGCGCGCCGTGCCCCGAGAAGTAGAAGTAGACGCGGCTGTCGGCCTTGGCCAGGCGGGGCAGCCACTGCTCGACGTTCTTCACGACCGAGGCCCGGCCCGCCTTCGAGCCTTTCAGCAGGACGATGTTCCGTTCCGGCACGCCGAGGGCGCGGACGTACGCCTTGAACGCGTCGGCGTCGCGCTCGGCGTACGGGGCCTTGGCCGCGATGTCGGAGTAGGACTCGATGCCGACGATGACGGCGAGGTCGTCGGACCGCTCGGGCGAGGCGAAACCCGGCGCGGGAGAGGCGGGCAAGGCCCGGGCCGGGGCGGGGCTCGACGCGACCGGCGCGGCGGCGGGCGGCTCCCGCCGGGAGCCCAGGAGGTCCCGCAGCTTCGACGACTCCGCCATGCGCTCCGACAGCCGGGCTCCGAGGTCCTTGGCCCCCTGCTCCACGGCCGCCCCGTAGGGACGCGAGACGGCCGACCACGACTGGCGGCTCTCGGAGTGGACGACGATGCGGTCCACCTCGCGGCCGTCGAGCGTCAGGGCCGCGGCCGTGACGTCCATCTTCGTCGGGCTGAACTTGTTCGTCGACAGCACGGCGTAGAAATCGACGACGATGACGGCGTCGGCTCCCGTCGCCCGGGCTTCCTCCATCCGCTGGATCCGGACGGCCTTCCTGAAATCCTTGTCGAAGGCATTGAACACGGAGGCGAACACGGCGTCGGGGTCGTATTGCCCGAAGGTCGACTTCCTCAGGTATTCCAGGGCGCTTTTCGTGTTCTCGGAATAGACGACCGCCACCGTCGCGTCCGCGTACGGCGACACCGCGGGCGCGGCCGGCATGACGCTGGTCCAGGCGTTCTGGCGCACGGGAGGCGGCGCGCAGCCGGCGGCGAGGACCGCCGCACCCAGAAAAGCCGCGCAAAGAGCTTTCATCATCGCTTCCTAGTATACCAGCGAAAGACCTTCTCCGCCGCCCCCCTCACCCATCCGACAGCGCGCCGTTGAGCTCTTCCTCGAAGGCGGCGACGAAGGCCCCGGCGGTCGGATAATCGGCGCGCCGACCGCTCCACCGCCCCGACATGACGCGGAACGCCACCGACCCGTCGTCGACCTCCACGCGCACGCGATGCCCGCGGATCAGGCAGGACGCCGGCTCATGCGGCTCGTTCTTCGAGACCTGCAGGTCGTCCTCCCCGATGTGGTGACGGCGCAGGACGATGAGCGCGGTCTCGCGCAGGCGCGGCTCGAGGCGTTCGCCGGAGGTTGTCATGGGGTGAAGTCTAGAAAATACTCTAGCGCATCGCGAAGGCGAAGCGGACGCATGGCGGGCCGAAGGCTGTGCCGTCGCCCTTCAGGGGCGAGGATCGAATCCGATCTTCCGTCGGGGCTGCTCCGGAGGGTCCATAAGGTCACGCAGGGCGGAGAACAGCTGCTCGATGTCGCGGTCATGGCCGAGGAACTTGCGCCCCAATGCCTCCAGCCTGGCCAACGCGGCGCTGCGCCAGCGCTCTCGTGTCTTGGCGTAGACGAAAGCGCGCATGATTCCGATGTTCGCGCGCACGGCCCGCGGGCTTCTGAGAACGCCGGATAGCATCGCGATGCCTTCTTGAGTGAACACGAATGGAAGGTGCCCGCCCAGCAGAGAGCGCGGCGATGGTGCCGCATTTTGCGGCACCACCCTCTCCGCCTCCTCGAGCGTCAGCTGGAACATGAAGTCTTCCGGGAAACGATCCCGGTTTCTCCGCACTTGCTCCCGCAGGCGCTTAGGCGTGACGCCGTAGAGCTCCGCCAGCTGAGTGTCGAGCATGACACGTCGCTTGCGGATCGTGAGGATGCGCGGCTGCAGGCGCGGCAGGATCTCCGGGAAGGCAGTCATCACTATTCATACGATCGAGCCCCCCCGAATTGTTCCATGACAAAGCCCCGGGCCGCGTCAGAGCTTATCCGGCAGAAAGCCTTCCCCGACGGCCCCGAGCCGCCGCAGCTCCTCGGCATCCCGAGACCGCTCCGCCTTGAAGGCCGCCTCGATGTCGTCCGGCAAGATCCCGGGATAGCGCGCCCGGTCGTAGACGATGCGCATGTCCGGGCCGTGGAGCAGCAGGGCCGCCATGCCGGCCGCCAGGAAGCCGTCGAGCATCTCCCGGGCGGCCGGGCCGCGGTCCGAATCCGGCTCCGCCAGGTTGATCACCAGCACCGGGATCTCGCTTCCGCCGACGAGGACCGTGCCGCTCTCGGTCACCACCATCCCGGTCCGGTCGGGCCGGGACGCCTCGGGCAGGACTTCATGCTCGAGCCAGTAGCACGCGTACCGGCGGCACACCTCGGGCTGGCCCTCGCCATGGACCGTGCAGCCGCCGGCACCGAGGAGCCGGCACCAGACCCCGGCCGGTTTGTCGAGCACCGGCAAGGGGAACACGTTGCAGCACTGGCGGCACTCGCCGCAGACTCGCATGAGGATAGCTGAGCAAGTTCCGCGCCGCGGCGCCACGACATATAAAACTGAAAGCCCTCCATCGCTGGAGGGCTTTCGACTGTTTCCGGAAACAGTTCTCGACTAAAATTGGCCGCCCACTCAGACGACATTAGAACTTTCCTGCCTGAATCCGTTCCGATTCCCCTTTCAAACACTCAACGCATTATTGATGCAATGGCGACACATCCGCAAATGTCCCACGATGATACTTAGGTATTAGTGTAAGCTTTAACCCAGTCCCACCTCGAAGCGCATTCCGGGCGCGAATGTCTAAGGCACTCGCGCATATTGCCCCCCTGCCGTTTTAAAGGAGTCCCATGAACTTGACACTTGAATCATTCTGGAAATCCCTGAAGCCCGCGATTTCGCTCGTACTCGTACTTGCGGTCACTTCCGGCTGCGCAACGAGCACGATTTTAGGAAGACCGAAGCCTAAAAACGCGGAATCCCTCAAGGTTGGGATGTCACGTGCCTTGGTTCTGATCGAATTGGGGGCGCCCGCTTACACAAAGGACGTTGATGGAGAAAAGCTGGACACCTTTGCCTACGATAAAGGTGTATCCGGTGGCGAGAAATTCGGTCGCGGATTTTTTCATATAGCTGCCGATATTTTCACCATCTTCCTCTGGGAAATCGTTGCTTGGCCCGCCGAGAAGATCGCGGCTGGGCCGAATACAAAAGTTGAAATTTCGTACGACAAGGATGAGAACGTCAAGACAGTGAAAATTATCTAGACAAGGCGGCGGCTTAATTCTGGCCATTGGCCCGAATATCCACGCAAGAATAAAGAAGCCCCTCCTTAGCCGGAGGGGCTTCTCATTGTCCTCAAAGTTCTGCCCTTCTATGACGAGGTTCGAACTTTTTTGGCCTCTGACACCTTTGGCGGTCTCCTTTAGCTATATTGGGCTCAACTTGAGGACGAATGCTGGAATGCTAAGCTCTGGGCATGATGCTGCAAGCGCTCAAGAAACTGCGCGTCCTGCGTTATTTAGGCTTGGTCTACGCAGTTCTGATGGTCAGGTTGCTGTCCCAAAGCAAGGGGTGGTTTAGCCTAATTTTGCCATTGGAGAAGTCTCTGATCCTGACAATTCCCCTTCTCATGGTGACTCAGATTGCGACGAATCTCCGCCTCGCAAGAGGCACGGCGCACGCCTCTCTTGATCAATTCGCCAACATCCAACTCGTGAGCATCCTCCTGACCTATTTGAGCATCCCGGCGCTCGGAGACGACGGTTTCATCATCTTCGGATTCACGAATATTCCCTTTTTCGGACTATCGCTGCCCATTAAGGGCGGCATTGAGTTCGCGATGATCGCACTGTCGCTTACTGTCTATACCTTGGCTGCGAGTACATATATTATCGTTACGACCAAGCTTTTCATTTTGCTCCGGGGAAAATCCTGACGTCGCCCCAAAAAACTAATTCCATCTGTCGCACCCGGAAATAAAAAGCCCTCCATCGCTGGAGGGCTTTCGACTGTTGGCGCCAACAGTAGCGTCGAGATTGGCTGCGGGACTAGGACTCGAACCTAGAAAAGCGGATTCAGAGTCCGCTGTGATACCATTTCACCATCCCGCAAGTATGACGATATTATAGCACTGACCGGGCCGACGCGCCAGACCGGGCCGCCTTCACGGCCTCGGCGGCCAGCCAGGCGGTCCAGACGGCCAGGAGCGGGATCCCCAGCGGATGAAGGTGGAAGGACCCGAGCCAATCCCCCCTCATCGCGGCCACGACCGCGCGTCCCATCCCGCAGCCCGGGCATAGATGCCCGGTGAGCAGGCGGAACGGGCAGATCACGAGGCTCCCCCCCGCGCCCGTGGCCGCCTGCGCCGCGCAGAGAAGCCACGCGGCGCCGGCGACGACGGAGAACGGGATGGGATGCCGGATCTTCATGAGAGCTTGTTGAGCTCGTGCTGATAGACGGCGTCGGTGATGACGGTCAGGCCGAGGCAGGCGAGCACGAGGCCGATGACGGGGAGGTTCGGGTTGGGGTCCCGGCCGTTTTCCTTGAGCCAGGAGTAGAGGTCGGAGCCCATCTTGTACTCGTAATAGATGTGGTAGAGGCCGCAGGTCACGATGGAGAGGAGCAGCCAGGGCACGAACTTGTACTCCTCCCGGCCGAGCAGGGCGTTCATCGCGAGGAACTGACGGTAGTTCCAGTAGATGTTGTAGAGCCCGCACGTGATGATGGACAGGATGATGCCCATCGCGATCTCGATGTGATGCTCGGACGACAGCGGCTTGTCGGTGGTCATGGGTGGAGTATGCCACGGGCGCGCCCCCCCGTCAAGACTGGGTCAGCGGGCGGCGGGGACGGCGACGATCGCGGTCCAGGCGGCGCGCGCGGTGTCGGCGAAGTGGAACAGCGAGAGGTCGCCGCCGGAGATCAGGCCCATGCGGGCGAACTCGTCGAAGTCCAGGATCTTGTCCCAGTACTCCTTCTCGCCGACGAGCACGATCGGCACGCGCGGCATCTTGCCGGTCTGCATCAGAGTGAGGACCTCGAAGAGCTCGTCCATCGTGCCGAAGCCGCCGGGGAAGTAGACGAGGCCCATCGAGCCGTGGCGCAGGGCCATCTTGCGGGTGGAGAAGTTCGTGAACTCGAACTCGAGGCCGGGGGTGGCGTAAGGGTTCAGCCCCTGCTCGTGGTCGAGGATGATGTTGTAGCCGACGCTGGGGCCCTTGGCCTCGAAGGCGCCGCGGTTGGCGGCCTCCATGATGCCGGGCCCCCCGCCGGAGACGACGGCGACCTCGCCGCCGCCCTCCTTGGCGACGATGGCGCCGAACTGGCGGGCGATGTCGTAGTACTTCGACATCTCGACGGCCTGGAGCGCGGCGTACACGAGCTTGCGCTCCTCGGGGCGCTTGGGCTTGCGGCCGTATTTCTCGACGAGGGCGTTCAGGCGGGCGCGGGCCTCGTCGGGCCGGAGGATGCGGGCGGAGCCGTACACGGTGACGGTCGCGCGCACGCCGGCGGCGCGCAGGCGCCGGGCGGGCTCGGTCAGCTCGCGGACGATGACGTCGGGGTCGGGCATGGCCGCCAGGGCGAGGGCGTTCGGGACGAGGAAGCGGGCGGCGGGCTTGGCGAGAGGCGCCGCGCCCGCCGCCCGCTTGGCGCGCAGGCGCGGCCCTTCGACGTTGAACAGGCCGTCCTTGCCGCGGACGAAGACCTGCCGGTCCTTGCCCGCGTACACCGAGACGCTGGCCAGGCCGATCGCGGCGCCGGTGCGGACGTAATCGTTGATGATCCCGCGGACCTCGTCGACGGGGACGACGTCGCGGGACTCCAGATTGATCGCGGCGGCGCCGGGGGCCAGGCGGTGGCGCGTCGCGTGGGCGAGCACCTGCTCGTTGGCGTGGGCGAGCTGGACCTTGAGCTCGCCGCCGGGGAACAGGCTCTTCATCTCGGTGACGACGCCCTCGACGATCAGGTCGGGCGTCTTGCCTTCCTCGCGGATGACGAGCTGGAGGTCCTTCGCGTGCAGCTGGATCTTGCGGATCAGCGCGGCCTCGTGCGCCTGGACCTCGGGGAGGTGCTCGGCGAGCCCGGGGCGGCCGGACAGGTCCACGGCGCGGAAGCTGTCGCCCTTCGAGTCGCGGTAGACGCGCAGGTCGAGATGGCCGATCTTGTCCCACTTCGACGCGAGCTCGTTGATGAAGTGCTCGGTGTTCGGCGTGTGCGGGATGACGCCGCTCGCCTCGCGGGCGCTGTGCAGGCGGACGACCGAGACGCTCTTGGCGCCGAGAGGGAGCGGAAGGGCGGCAGGCTCGGCGTTCTCGAGGGCGGAGCGCGCGGCGGCGCCGTCGAAGGCTGCGGCCGCGGCGTCCGCGTCCGACATGCCGACGAGGCGGCCGAGGTCCTTGAGGCTCGCGCCCGAGGGCTGAGGCCGGCCGGTGTCCTTGGAGGCCGCCGCGCCGGGGTGCGAGAGAGCGGCCGGAACGGCCGCCGCGGGGATCGCCGAGGCGGCGAGGGCCGGGATCGGCGCGAGCGCCGCGGGCGAGAGGGCCGGCGCCAGCGACGGCGCGATCGACGGGGCCGAGAGGCCGGGAGCGGTCGGCACGGACAGGGCGGGGCCCGAGAACGAGGGCGCCAGGGCGGGAGAGAGGACCGGGGAGAAGGACGGTACGACCGAGACCGAGCCGGGGACGGCGGCGCGGACCTGGGCGGAGGCGGGAGCGGCGGAGCCGAGGGCCAGGAGCGTCGAGAGCAGCAATCTCATTCGCATCCTCATGAGGATAGCCTCCTATGTAAGGAAGCGCTTGGGCCCTCGGGCCCCTCTTTTCCCGGCAAAAGTCCTAGACGCGTCCTTGACGGATGGCGGCGCGAGCCGTACACTAGACGGTAATGGCCAAGATCCTCGTGATCGATGACGAGCAGCCCATCGTGGAGCTGCTCAGCCTGCGCCTGACCGAGGCGGGGCATCAGGTGGTTGTCGCGATGGACGGCCTGTCGGCGCCGATGATCGCGTCGCGCGAGAAGCCGGACCTCGTCATCCTCGACTTCAACATGCCCGCGGCCAACGGGGCGAAGGTGCACGAGCGCCTGAGAGGCAACACCTTCACGGCTTCCACGCCGATCATCTTCCTGACGGCGTCGCCGATCGGGCAGGTCATGCCGCAGGTCAAGGACGACAACATCACGCGTTTCCTGCAAAAGCCGGTCGACTTCGCCCTTCTGGCCAAGATGATGGCCTCCTTCCTGCCGGGCTCGGCGCCTCCGCCGGCGGCGCCCGCCGCCGCGCCGCCCGCCCCCTACGATCCCGACGAACCCGGCGGCTCCGGGGGCGGCGAGGTCCTCGACCTCGACTGAGACCAAATTGCTCTTGACGAACGGCGACAGCTAACTTACTATAGTTAGCGATGGCCAAGGTTTTGATCGTCGACGACGACCCCGACTGCGTGGAGCTTCTCACCATCCACCTGCTCCGGCGGGGCCACACCATCCTGGGCGCCAAGGACGGCCCCGACGCGCTCGAGATGGCCTCCTGGGAACGCCCCGACCTGATCCTCCTCGACCTGCGGATGCCCTCCGTGGACGGCATCCGGGTCATCGAGATCCTCCGCGGCAACGACCTCACGGCGGAGACGCCCGTCATCCTGATGAGCGCCGCCGACCGGGAATGGGCGACGCGCCGGCTGCCCTCCGATCCGCTCGTGCGCTTCCTGGAGAAGCCTCTCGACTTCGAGGCGCTCAACGGGATGATCTCCGAGCTCCTGCCCGCGGCCCTCCCCTAAAGGAGCCGCGTCCTCGCGCGCATAGACGCTCCTCCCGGCAATTTGTTATCCTTTCTCCGTCGCAACCCCATTCCCGACGGAGGATAACGATGGCTTTTTTCATCGGACGCGACCGTGAAGCCCGCAGGGCCTACGGATTCGACGAGATCGCGCTGGTTCCCGGCGACATGACGGTCAACCCTGACGAGGTCGACACGACCCTGCAGATCGGGCACGTCAAGCTCGAGATCCCCTTCCTCGCCTCGGCGATGGACGGCGTCGTGGACGCGGAGTTCGCGATCGCGATGGGCAAGCTCGGCGGCCTCGGGGTCCTGAACCTCGACGGCATCAGCACGCGCTACGACAAGCCCCGCGAGGTCGTCTCCCAGATCGCCGGCGCCACCCCCGAGGAGGCCACCCGCCTCGTGCAGGAGATGTACCGGCCGCCCGTCGTCGAGGAGCGCATCGCCGAGCGCATCAAGCAGATCAAGAAGGCCGGCGTGCCCTGCGCGATCTCCACGATCCCTCAGAACGCCGAGAAGTACGGCCGCATCGCGATGGAGGCCGGCGCCGACATCTTCGTCGTGCAGTCCACCGTCACGACCGTCCGCCACAAGGCCACCAAGTATACGCCCTTCGACATCGCCAAGTTCTGCAAGACGATGAAGATCCCCGTCGTCGTCGGCAACTGCGTGACCTACTCGGTCGCGACCGAGCTGATGGACGCGGGCGTCTCCGGCCTGCTCATCGGCGTCGGGCCCGGCGCGGCCTGCACGACGCGCGGCGTCCTCGGCCTCGGCGTGCCGCAGGTGACGGGCACCGTCGACTGCGCCGCGGCGCGCGACTTCCACTTCAAGCGCACCGGCAGGTACGTGCCGATCATCACCGACGGCGGCATGTCCACCGGCGGCGACATCTGCAAGGCGATCGCCTGCGGCTCCGACGGCGTCATGGTCGGCTCCGCCTTCGCGCGCGCGAAGGAAGCGCCCGGCCAGGGCTTCCACTGGGGCATGGCCACGCCGCACGCCAACCTGCCGCGCGGCACCCGCATTCAAGTGGGCATCACCGGTTCCTTAGAGGAGATCCTCTACGGCCCGTCCCGCCTCGACGACGGCTCCCAGAACCTGGTCGGCGCCCTGCGCACGTGCATGGGCTCGGTCGGCGCGTCGACGATGCGCGAGATGCAGACCACCGAGATCATCATCGCGCCTTCCATCAAGACGGAGGGCAAGATCTTCCAGAAGGCCCAGCGCATCGGGATGGGGAAGTAAGGTGACCGTCGCCGCTCTCGAAGCCGAGAAGATCCTCATCCTCGACTTCGGGAGCCAGTACACCCAGCTGATCGCGCGGCGCCTGCGCGAGCTCCAGGTGTACTGCGAGATACTGCCCTTCAAGGCGACGAAGGAGCAGATCCTCGCGGCCAGGCCCGCCGGCATCATCCTGTCCGGCGGGCCCGCGTCCGTGCACGAGAAGGGCTCGCCGCGGCCGGACAAGTTCGTGTTCGAGGCCGGCGTGCCGGTGCTCGGCATCTGCTACGGCATGCAGCTTCTCGTCGAGCTGCACGGCGGCAAGGTCCTTCCGTCGAAGAAGCGCGAGTACGGGCACGCGGACCTCGAGATCGTCGCCGAGAGCCCGCTGTTCGCGGACCTGCCCCGGCATCTGCAGGTCTGGATGAGCCACGGCGACAGCGCCTCGCGCCTGCACAACGGCTTCCGCGTGGACGCGCGCACCGGCTCCGCCCCCTACGCCGCGATCTCCGACGAGGCGAAGCGCCAGTACGGCATCCAGTTCCATCCGGAGGTCGTCCACACCCCGCTCGGCTCGAAAGTCCTCGAGAACTTCGCGCGGCGCATATGCAAGTTCGACAAGCGCTGGAGCATGTCCTCCCTGCTCGAGTCGCAGGTCGCGGCCATCAAGGCGCAGGTCGGCGAAGGCAAGGTCGTCTGCGCGCTGTCGGGCGGCGTGGACTCGACCGTCGCGGCGACTTTGATCTCCAAGGCGATCGGGAGCCGGCTCCATTGCATCTACGTCGACACGGGACTGGGCCGCCACGGCGACCGGGAGCGGGCGGAGAAGGTGCTGGGCCAGGAGCTCAAGCTCAATCTGAAAGTAGTGGACGCGTCGAAACTTTTCCTCGGCCGATTAGCGGGCGTCTCGGACCCGGAGCGTAAACGAAAGATCATCGGGAAGTCCTTTATCGAGGTTTTCGATAAAGAAGCGAAACGGATCAAAGGGGTGACCTTCCTCGCCCAAGGGACCTTGTACCCCGACGTCATCGAGTCCGTGTCGGTGCACGGCCCGTCGGTCGTGATCAAATCGCACCACAACGTCGGGGGCTTGCCGAAGAAGATGAAGCTTCGGCTTGTCGAGCCCCTGCGGATGCTTTTCAAGGACGAAGTGAGGCTTCTCGGCAAAGAGATGGGGATATCTCCCGATCTTCTCGGCCTCCACCCCTTCCCCGGCCCCGGCCTCGCGATCCGCGTGCTCGGCGCCGTGACCCCGGAGCTGCTCAAGACCTTGCGCGACGCCGACCTGGTCATGCGCCAGGAGCTCAAGGCCGCCGGCTGGTACGACAAGGTCTGGCAGGCCTTCGTGGTGATCCTCCCCTCCGTGCGGTCCGTCGGCGTGATGGGCGACGGGCGCACCTACGAGAACACCGTCGTCATCCGCTCGGTGGACAGCCGCGACGGCATGACCGCCGACTGGTCCCGCCTCCCCTACGACCTCCTGCAGAAGATCTCCAGCCGCATCGTGTCCGAGGTCAAGGGCGTGAACCGCGTGGCCTACGACATATCCTCCAAACCGCCGGCGACGATCGAATGGGAATGATGACGAGCACCGTCTCTTCCGTGGACATCCCGGGACTCAAGCTGCTCCGCCGCGGCAAGGTCCGCGACGTCTACGACCTAGGCGAGAAGCTGCTCATCGTCGCGTCCGACCGCCTGTCGGCCTTCGACGTGGTCCTGCCGACGCCGATCCCCGACAAGGGCAAGATCCTGACCACGGCCGCCCTTTTCTGGTTCGACCTGACGAAGAACGTCGTGCCGAACCATCTCATCACCGCCGATTTCGACGCCATACAGAAAGAATTGCCGGTGAAGCTCGACAAGAACTGGTTCGACGGCCGCATGATGCTGGTGCACAAGGCCAAGCGCGTGGATGTCGAGTGCGTGGCGCGGGCGTATCTGGCCGGATCGGGCTGGAAGGAATATAAAGTCAACGGCAACGTCGTTGGTCACTCGCTTCCGGCCGGACTCAAGGAAGCCGACAAACTGCCTTCGCCCATTTTCACGCCCGCGACGAAGGCTGATGAAGGCCACGACGAGAACATCTCGCGAGAACGCCTGGCCGAGATGATAGGACCGGAGTTGGCCAAGAAGCTGGAAGAACTTACGCTTCGCGTTTTCAGGCTGGCGAGCGAGCACTTGGCTAAGAAAGACCTTTTGCTTGCCGACACCAAATTCGAATTCGGCTTCATCAACGGCGGACTTTGTCTTATCGACGAGATCCTCACCCCCGATTCGTCGCGCGTGTGGGAGAAGCGCGATTGGAAGCCGGGGAAGACCCCCGACGGGTTCGATAAACAGTTTGTTCGTGATTATCTCGAGAAGTCGGGCTGGAACAAGCAGCCCCCCGCCCCCGCCCTTCCGGCCGACGTCGTCGAAGGGACTCTCTCTCGCTATCGCGAGTTCCTCAGCAAGGTGACCAAGTGAGCGTCAAAATCCAGGCGGCCAACGTTCACCTCATCGAGGTCAAGCTCCGCAACGAGTTCAACGACGCCGAGGGCGCGGCCGCCCTGGCGCTGCTCCGGGAGCAGGGCCTGACCAACCTCAAGGAGGTCCGCATGGGCCGCCTGTACGAGGTCTCCGGCTCCCTGACCGCCAACCAGGCCCACCAGGCCGCGAAGGACCTCCTCTGCGACGCCGTGACCCAGGAGTTCCGCCTGGTCCCCGCCTCCCCCGCGCCGATGAACGGGATGAATTTCTGGCGCGTCGAGGTCTGGCTCAAGCCGACCGTCTCGGACCCCGTCGGCGCGACGGTCGCCGAGGCGATCGCCGAGGGCGGCCTCCAGCGCCCGACCTCCGCCCGCTGCGGGATGCTCTATCTGCTCGACGGCCGCGCCGTGAAGGCGCAGGTCGAGAAGGCCGTGGCCAAGTCCCTGGCCAATCCGCTCATCCACCGCGTCGTCGTCACCGAGGCCCACCCTTGAGCCAGCT
>Ga0255338_1001976_pt1 | contig 33989 bp, 37 predicted proteins | sample MeOH1_35cm_T4_19_FD_203715 | JGI IMG/M metagenome (GOLD analysis project Ga0255338, IMG submission 203715) | Sandy soil microbial communities from University of British Columbia, Vancouver, Canada - MeOH1_35cm_T4_195 | ecosystem: Engineered > Artificial ecosystem > Sand microcosm > Unclassified ... | reverse complement strand
CCTGACGCTCATCACCGCGCTGGGCACCGGCATCGGCAAGGCCGGCGGCGGCCAGAACGGGGGCCAGGGCGGCACGGACGACTTCAACGTGGCCAAGCTGCGCTACCACCGCATCATCATCATGACCGACGCCGACGTGGACGGCGCGCACATCCGCACGCTGCTGCTGACGTTCTTCTACCGCCAGATGCCCGAGCTGGTGGAGCGCGGCCACATCTACATCGCGCAGCCGCCGCTGTACAAGGTGAAGGCCGGCAAGGAGGAGCTGTACCTGCAGGGCCAGGCCGAGCTCGACACCTTCCTGCTGCGCATCGCGCTCCATGGCGCGGCCGTGCACACCGGCGGCGACAACAGCACCGTGATCAACGGCGAGACGCTGACCGAGCTGGCGCGCAAGCACCAGGTGGCCGAGGCCGTCATCGCCCGCTTGGCCAGCTTCATGGACCGCGAGGCGCTGCGCGCCATCGCGGACGGCGTGAGCCTGAACCTGGACACCGTGCCCGACGCCGAAGCATCGGCCGTGGCGCTGCAGGCCAAGCTGCAGGAGCTGGACAAGGCCAGCAACGCCGCGCCGGCCGAAGTGGCGGGCGAGTTCGACGTGCGCACCGACAAGCCGATCCTGCGCATCAGCCGCCGGCACCACGGCAACATCAAGAGCAGCGTGATCACGCAGGACTTCGTGCACGGCGCCGATTACGCCGCCCTGGCCGAAGCCGCCAACACCTTCCGCGGCCTGCTGCACGAAGGCGCGCGCGTGGTGCGCGGCGAAGGCGAGCGCCAGAAGGAAGAAAAAGTCAGCGACTTCCGCCAGGCGATGCGCTGGCTGATCGGCGAAGCCGAGCGCTCCACCGCCCGCCAGCGCTACAAGGGCCTGGGGGAGATGAACCCCGAGCAGCTGTGGGAAACGACGATGGACCCGGCGGTGCGCCGCCTGCTGCGCGTCCAGATCGATGACGCGATCGAGGCGGACCGCGTGTTCACGATGCTGATGGGGGATGAGGTGGAGCCGCGGCGGGAGTTCATTGAGACTAATGCTTTGAGGGCGGCGAATATTGATGTCTGAATACCTGAGCTCGTAGCTTTTTTGAGAAGAAAAGCAGGGCTGGGCGCCTGGTTGCCTACGATCGTAGGTATTTCATTGACGAGGGCCGGGGTGAGCAAGCAGTTCGCCGCGGACGTGGAGCGCCGCAAGCCCACCGTCCAGCTTGGCTTGGTCCTCAAGCTGCTCTCGGAAGCAGGGATCGCCGTGAACGCCTGACTCTGCTGCCGAGGAAGTCGATCGCCAGCGGGCCAAGCGCAATGGCAGGGCGCACGCGCATGGCGCGTAATCTGCACGTCTACATCGACCAAATCTCCGCAGATGACGCGGCGATTATCTTGCCTCTGCGGCGAATAGCCGTCACAATCTCCGCATGGAACGCGGAGATAAGCTCTACATCTGGGAATGGGACGACTGGCCCGACTGGCACTATGACCTGTCGGCGCTGGCGCCCGCGCTGGCAGAAACCAGCCGCGCCCAAGGTTTGCTTTTTGGCCGCCTGGCCGACGTCGGCCTTCCATTGCGCGACCAGGCCAGTCTGGCCGCACTGACGGACGATGTGGTCAAGACCAGCGAAATCGAGGGCGAGCACCTCAACGTCGAATCGGTGCGCTCCTCGCTTGCGCGCCGGCTGGGCGTCGAGATCGGCGCGCTTGCGCCGGTAGACCGGAATGTCGAGGGCGTGGTGGAGATGGTGCTGGACGCAACGGCCAGCTTCGGTGCGCCGCTTTCCGCAAAACGCCTGTTCGGCTGGCACGCCGCCCTGTTTCCCACCGGCTACGGCGGCCTCGCGCGTATCCGTGTGGGCGCGTGGCGCGACGACGCGACCGGGCCGATGCAAGTCGTTTCGGGCCCGGATCATCGCCGCAAGGTTCATTACGAGGCGCCGCCCGCCAGCGCATTGAAAAAAGAGATGGCCCGCTTCCTCGATTGGGCGAACGCGGACATTTCGGAGCCTGTCTTGATCAAGGCAGGCCTGGCGCACCTGTGGTTCGTGACCTTGCATCCGTTCGACGACGGCAATGGCCGCATCGCGCGCGCCGTGGGCGATCTGTTCCTGGCGCGTGCCGACGGCAGCCCGCAGCGCTTCTACAGCCTGTCGGCCCAGATCCAGCGCGAGCGCAAGGCGTATTACGACGTGCTGGAGCGAACGCAGAAGGGCACGATGGACGTGACGGAGTGGCTAGGCTGGTTCCTGGCGACGCTGGGGCGCGCGGTAAACAGTGCGCAGTCGACGCTGGACACCGTGCTGTCGAAGGCCCGCTTCTGGCAGCGCTGGGCGGGCACACCGATGAACGAACGGCAGGTCAAGCTGTTGAATCGGTTGCTCGATGGGTTCGAAGGCAATCTCACGAGCAGCAAGTGGGCCGCGATCGCCAAGTGCTCGCCGGATACGGCGCTGCGGGATATCAATGAATTGGTATTGCTTGGGGTGCTCGTGAAGTCGGGGGCGGGGGGGCGGAGTACGGCGTATGAGTTGGTGGGCTGAAGCGCACTGGCCGAAGCGGCCAACACTTTCTGGGGCCCGCTGAACGAAGGGCGCCCGCGTGGTGCGCTGCGAAGGCAACGGCCAAAAGGAGGAAAATGTCGGTGACTTCCGCTAGGCCGCTACACGGCGGACTGTTCAAGCCAAATAGATAGCGAAAATCAGCGAGCAGCCCTCGCTCGATGTGGCGTCTAAGCCCTAGCAGTCATTGGATGGTGACACACTGATTTGTTCCCCATCTACCCACAGAACATGCTTCAAACCGAGGCGCGCACCAATCGTCGCGGCCATTTCCCGCGTGCCGACCTCGGTGAGGTTGCCCGTGTCAATCATCACCGCCGCCAGCGGAATACTGTCTGCGTGCTGGTACGCTCGCTCATAGGCTGCCAATATGATGTTCTTCCAGTCTCTGCTATTACCCCAGCAAAGGACTCGCCCGTCGAGCGTCATGCGACCATGCGGCTTGAGGTAGTTGCGGCGGAAGGAGACATTGTCGGTCAACCCAAGCGAGCTTAAAACGATACCCAGCGAGTCTTGAAGACGACTCCGGTGGTAAGGCTTCAACAATGAGTCTTTGATATAGACGCGTACTTTGCGAGGATCCATGAAGTGAGCCAGGACTCCGCCAACATCCTTGTCCTTTGACCAGTTCGCATACCAGGATGCCTTATCAACATCACGCAGGCTGAGCCAGCCCAATTGGTCGGCCTTTAACCACAGCTTAGTTTGAATCTCGGTGCGCAGCTCGGGAGGGAGGGTCTTACTCATTGCACGGCTCCTGGCGGTGCGGGCATTGGAAAATCAAACTCTGGTATTTCAAGCTTTGAATCACCCTCTCTAGCGAAGAGGTCGGCTTGGTCCAACAGCCACTGAGTCACGAACTGACCAGCGCCGTGCTGCGAAAACTGCACCACCTTCTCCAAAAGATCTAGACTTTCCACGTCTGTTGCTATTGAACGCTGCAGGTCAATGACTTCAGACATGCGTCGCAGGTCGCTGACGAAGTCAAGGACAACGACCTTCTTTTTGTTGGGAGCGAGTCGCAAACCGCGGCCCAGTTGCTGCACAAAGATTCGCCTGCTATGGGTGACGCGCATGAAGGCCAACATGTCAACGTCCGGGACATCAACGCCTTCATTGAAGATATCCACTGTTGTGACGGCATTCAACGTTCCTCTGCGTAGGCCGGCCATAGTTTTGTCGCGTTCGCGTGGCTCCATCTCTCCAGTTATGTGGGCCGCTCGAAAGCCATAAAGGCGGAGCATGGCGGCGAAAGCCTTGCAGTGCTCGATGCCAGAACAAAACACAATCAGACTACGCCGGGACTCAGTCTTGAATGTGTCCGCAATCAACCGCGCCGCTTCTTCATCGCGCGTAGGAATCAGCAGGCGTGTATTGAGCTCCTTGATTGAGTATTCATGGCGCGATAGCTTGCGAACGAAGTTCCAGTCTATGTTGTCAGCCAATAATCGGTAATCTGTTTCGCACAGGAACCCTCGACGTAGGCCCTCATCAATGCCGATTCTTGCCACCGGTTGTCCGAGGACGGTGTCAATGTCAAATCGATCTCCGCGCCATGGCGTCGCTGTTGCGCCCCCGACCATGGGTGAGCCCAAGGTGCTGATCACTCGCCGAAAACTTTCAGAGCCGATGTGATGAGCCTCGTCAACCCATACCAAGCCAAATGTGGGCAACGCGTTAAGCTGACCCAAGACGGTCTGTACTGTGGCAAAAGTAATGCCGTCCCAAAAGGTGGGGCGCTCACCTCCAACAAGCAAATGTGTAGGGATTGACTTTGGCAATTGCTGCCAGAACTCCCTCTGTAACTGCTCAATGAGTTCGCGCTTATCGGCCAGGACGAGTACTCGCCCAGAGTCTATGGCTCCATCCCGCAATAGTTGCGCAGTTGTCTCTGCCATGACGACGGTTTTGCCAAGGCCTGTAGCGAGAACAAGTTGGCCCCGACCGGTCTCGCGAAGGGCTGCAACTAAGGAAAGAAAGCACTCGTCCTGATAGTCGCGGAGCGCCCGACGGGCCCTGGGGTATTCGGGGCTACGACGTGCCATGTCAATTAGTCTATCTGGAGGAAGAGACTCAATTCGAATTCCCAGTCTTGCCCATCTATCTATTGCGCTGTTTAGCGCGGGTCCAAAAGATCGAGAGGTCGCGATTGCGAGCCGATCAGCCCCATAAAAGCGGGAAGCATCAACTACTTCGTCCGCAGCATGGGCATCTGGGTACGTATCGCTTGTGAACTTGCACTGAACAACCCAAAGCTGTCCGTTCTTAACGCCAAGCACGTCCGCACCACGATCTCCTGAGCCTCCAACAATTCGAACATCCTCAAATGCATTCTGAACAAGCAATCGAGCGATGTCCCGTTCGAACGCTCTCCAGGAGCCATCTAGCAAACGTCTCGAATCTAGGAACAGGCCTTCCATTAGGAATGACCATCCTGTGCCAACAAGCGAATAGAAAGCGTAGCCCGTATCAATTCGTCGCGATCGCAGCGGTCCAGATCGCGAGGAGTTTGCGAGGCCAACCAGATTGCGTCGGCGAGGTACGCGTCGTAACGCTCAGCGACACGTCCGCGCGCTTCGTCATTGATCTCGGCGTTGCCGTAATCAAGCGTGGCATAGGGTTGGGCCCAGAACTTGCCGTCAAAGAAGAGGGCTGAATGTAGACGGACAAATCGGCGAATATCGATTGGGTCTGCATAAAGTAGAAACTCCCCTGACTCGATGACACTTTGCGCGCTGGTCGCGCCTCGAGAAGCAATTTTTCGCCGAATTCCGTCCTGGGTGGGCTGGGGAAGACTCCCAAACAGCGCGGTCACCTGGGTGAGGTCTCCGGCCTGGCACACCGCGAGAGCGATGTCGCGCAACGCCCTGTCTGCGAAAGCTATGATCGTTTTGGATTCCAGCTTGGTATCACTCGCATACTCTGACCGTAAGTCCGCAAGAATTGTGGAGAAAACAGCAGAGGCTGGAACGGTATCTTTAAGGAACTCGTAGGTCTTTAAAGCGAGTTCGGTCAAGAGAGCGTCCGCAGCCGTCATGGTGACCGATCTGAAAATCGCATGCTCGGCGTTGAACAAGAACAAGAATGTCCTTGTGCCTGGGTCTTCAAGCTTTAGCGTCCACGGTGACTTCGCTAGGAGGTCTGGGTCGGCCGGTTCAACAGTGAAAGCCTCAACATTGAATTCGACTTTCAACATCGGATGTTTATAGACGCGAGATAACTCGTGTATTTTTTGTCTGGAAGGAGCTGCGGCGGGTGGGGCGTAAGCAGGTTCGACCTTAGGCTCGCCGGCGACAACGACAGTAGGCTCGCCCTCGTCCAAAAAGCCCTCAGGCGCGTCACCACCCGGCGTCCCTGGCCCCCCAGTGGGAGGGCTGGCTCCAACGATACCGCGGTCCTCTTCTTCCACAAGGGCATACCACTTTTCGTCGGTTTGATAGTCGGGATCCCCCTTAAAAAAGAGATCAGCCATTTCCATCGCGCGCTCGTTGTTTTTGACCGCCAGGATGCGGGACCACCGCCCGGTCTTGCCCTGCGGGCTGCTTCGACGAAACGCCTGGAACAGGCGATTTAGCGGGGCTTCTTGCGGGCCGAAACCCAAAGCGCGCGCTTTGTGGGGTTGTAGAGGGCCTTCTCCCCTAACTAGGGCGACCATTTCTGCCCACGAAGGATCATCACGTTCGAAGCGGTCCTTTGTGTAACTTACCCTGCAATGATTGAGGTGAACTTCGCCAATGAAGCGCCCGCGATTGCGCTGGTCATCAATTGGATATTCGCGCTCTGGCCTGTCCCCGCCAGTCCAGATGAAGAGATCCTTGTTTTGAACCTCGATCACTCGGCCATTCCGGACTAGATCCAGACCGAAGTCTTCTTCGTGCATGTATCGCTGGAGACCCACCCATCCCTGCAAGCGGCGCTTGATCTCAATCACCTTGCAATCCGGACCTTCAGTGGGGCATTGTTCATGACCCGAGAAAGATGTCATGCAAGTGAGGCAGTACTTGCGAGAAGGGAGAACGTAGTCGAAGCTTTCAACGGCTTGCACGGGCTTGCCGTCCGTGCCGAGTACAGATCTTTCGGGATCCCAGTGGCACGGGCGTTTCGGTTGCACCTTTTGGCCGTTTAGCTGAAGGGAGAAAGTGCCCGTCTTCGATAGCAGAAGAGGCGCATACACCCGTGCCAACTGCTTCCTGATCTTTAGCAAATTGGCGCTCTTGGCGAAATATGAACGCTGATCCGGCTTGAGGCGGAGAATCTTGATCTCTGTCCCATGTGTCGATGGATCCGCCTTTGGTCGTGTTTGCCGTGGGGTGTGATAGCTCCTAGTCCTGCGTAACTCGTTAAGGTCAATGCGCAAGCCGGTCCACTCAGAATCGCCTGACCTAGTGGTGTATACCTCGGTGACCATGCCAAGTCTGGCAGTGGCAATATTGAAGCCCATTCCGAACAAGCCAAGGTTGTCGAGGGGATTGTTTCCGCTCCATCCTGCCCTGACGGCCTTTTCGAGCTGATCAATTGTCATGCCCGGACCGTTGTCGCGGACGGTGACCGACGCATCTTCTCGATCCTGTGTAGGCAGATTTACAAGAACTTCCGGAGAGTTGAGCTCATCTCCGTCACGTCTCGTGTTGATGAAGGCGTCAACGCTATTATCAATTAGTTCGGCCAGGCACTTCCACTGGTCTAGGCTTATCTCCCCGAGGATCTGGAGGACTCGGGGATCAGGAGTTAGATCGAAATTGGACATTGCGCGGCCCTCGTTGAGCTGAAGCTGAAGTATTTTTCGAAATGGCAGTCAGACTAGTTGCCACGGATTGAGCAACCACTTCTGCTAGCTTCACCGGAACGGCGTTGCCCAGTTGTCGCATGGTCTGACCCCACGCTCCACTAAATTCGTATTCATCGGGAAAAGTCTGAAGCCGCGCGGCCTCGCGGACGGTGAAGTACCGCACCGTGCCATCATCTTTGACAAACATGTTTTCCCCGCCCGGCACGCCATGATGGCCGGCCTTCAGGGTCTTGGAAGGCTCGTCAAGCCGGCTGCCAGTATGTCCTACATAAGTCCTTGCGCCGGCAGTAAACAGGTGGTTCGAAACGCTCCGAGCTTGCGTTGTCTCCGGATCTGGCAAGCCTTTGATTGCGTCGCGGGTGGTTCGCCAACGCTCTGCGTTGAGTAAGATCGGCCTTGCGCGTAGCTGTTGTACGCGCTTCGAAGCGCGGTCCGGTATAGATAGCACGCCAGCATGTTGGCCAATCCCATGCTCTCTCCAGTACGAGCCGTCAACCCACTTTGCAAAGACGAGCGCTTCTTCCGAATGAGTCGGCCGGGGAAAAGACCATCTCACACCGAGATCGGATCTGAAGCCCACGATGAAGACGCGCTCCCGTTTTTGCGGCACGCCGTAATCTGCGGCATTCAGAACGTCAAACAGGACGTTGTAGGTCGCTGCGCCTTTGTTTGATGAATGATGTTGCTCCAAACGAGCTCGGTGATGCAGCCAACTTTCACCCTTCCGTCGACTGAGCTCCGGGTACTGCAGTTGCAAGATTATGTGTGAAAAGTATGAGGCGAACGTTTCTCGGGTCAGGCCTTTGACGTTTTCAAAAATGAAGGCCTTCGGCATGAGTTCTCGGACCGCGCGCACCGCTTCGGGAAACATATTTCGATCGTCTTTTTGACCGAGGTGCTTTCCGCCTGTTGAAAATGGCTGACAAGGCGGACCGCCGGAAACTATATCGATCTCGGTCTTAATGTCGCTGAAATCAAATGTTCTGGCGTCAGCCTCGAATAACGGCCAGCCTTCCACAGCGTACGCATGGTGCCTTTGATTGAGCCGAAAAGTCTCGCATGCGTCGTGATCCCATTCCACCACGGCCGCATGTTGGAACCCCGCTCGTGCCATGCCGATAGCAAGTCCACCCGCCCCAGCAAATAGTTCAACGCTTCGCATTCAGAAAACCTTCGATTTTTCTTCTCAACAGCGCAAGATTCGCTAACTCGCATTCCCATACTACGAGAACAGCCCATCCTGCGGCGTTCAACGCCTGCTCGTTAAGCTTGTCGCGTGCGCTATTCGACTCTAGCTTAGGCACCCAGAATTCGAGTCTTGACTTCGGGAGGCGCGCCAAAGAGCAGTTCGCGTGCCGGTGCCAGAAACAGCCGTGAACAAAGATCACTTTCTTCCGCGCTCGAAAAACCAAATCCGGCTTTCCTGGGAGATCCTTGGCATGAAGCCGATAACGGTAGCCCAACGAATGCACAAGTCGGCGAACGGCCATCTCAGGTCCTGAGTCGCGTCCTTTGACGCGACTCATGACTTCTGATCGCTTTTGGCTGGAAATATTATCCAAAGCCCATCGGCCGTTCAAAGGCCATTTTCTGCCAGCAACCGCCGGAGTTGAACGAGAGCCGAAGGAGAAAACCTGATACTTTGGCTTTTCTTTCCTGGAAATTGACGATCGCTAGACCCGTAAGTATCGAGTTGAAGATACTTTGTGCCGATCTTGTCGGTCACGATGGTGTAGGTGCAATCAACAGCGCCGTGTTCAGCATATGCGTTATGTGGGCGATGAACTATTTCGGTAATCAGGGCCATGCGACCATCCTTCCCGTGAACGGATTCGGGGCGCGCTGATCATAAGCGGCGTAGTTCTCTACGTAAACCTTACTCGTTTGGTCGGCATTCCGGCGCGCAGCTCATGAAACTCGAGGTCGTGCGATTTCCGTGTGTCACTGCGCGACGAACTTGCGCGTGATCAAGTGTCAAGTAAAAGGTAGGTTCATCGTGCATTCCCCATTGGACTTCCTAGCCCAACATGTCGGTCACCAGTCGTGGTGTCGAAGTGATTCCATAAGGTGACCAGCAAGGTTGGTTGGCGGCGCGCACACTGGGCCGCGTGCTGGCCTTGGGTTGATGTGTCGCTCCGTGGAAGCGAGTGCAACCGCAGTCCAGTGCCTGCATGATGCAGCTCAATTCAGCTCAGGCCTTATGGCATCGTTCAAAATCGAGATTTTTTCGCCGCCAACAAAGAGGGATTCCCAATGTCGATCACACGCCGGCACTTCGCCGCACAAGTCCTTTCCAGTAGCGCCTTGCTGACTACCTTCCCCGCCCTCTCCCAACCCCGCACCCTCCGCCTCCTCGTCGGCTTCCCCCCCGGCGGCGGCACGGACGCCGTCGCCCGCCTCCTCGCCGAGCGCCTCAAGGACGAACTGGGTGCCAACGTCGTCGTGGACAACAAGCCCGGCGCGGGCGGGCAGCTGGCGGCGCAGGCGCTGAAGGCGGCGCCGGCCGACGGGTTGACGCTGTTCCTGTCGCACGACCACAGCATCTCCATCCTGCCGCTGGTCACGAAGAACCCGGGGTTCGACCCGGCGGCGGACTTTGCGCCGGTGGCGGGCTTTGCCACCTTCGTCAACGCGTTCGCGGTGTCGGGCGGCACGCCGGCGCGCACGTTCACCGACTACGTCAAGTGGATCCAGGAGGGCGGCGACAAGGCCGGCGGCAACGCGGCGCGCAACCGCGGCACCGTGGGCGTGCCGGCGCCGGCTTCGACGCCGGAGTTCCTGGTCAAGCTGATCGGCGAGAAGTACAAGCTCGACCTGGCGGCCGCGCCCTACCGCGGCAGCGCGCCGATGATGGGCGACATGCTGGGCAACCAGATCGCCGCGGGCGTGGGCTCGGTGCCCGATTTCATCGAGAACCATCGCGCCGGCAAGCTGCGCGTGGTGGCGGTGCTGGGCCGCGAGCGCCAGGCCGTGCTGCCCGACGTGCCCACCTTCCACGAGCTGGGGCTGGCCGGCTTCGACGATGTGCCGTACTACGGCGTGTTCGCGCCCAAAGGCGTGCCGGCCGCTTTCGTCGCCGAGTTCGGCGCGGCGATGGCCAAGGTGCTGGCGCAGCCGGCGGTGCGCGAGCAGATGCAGCGCATGGGGCTGGCGCCGGGGTACATGAGCGCGCAGGTGCTGGGCGAGCGCGAGCGGGCGTACACGGCGACGTGGGCGCGGATCATCAAGGAGAAAGGGTTCGCGCCGCAGTAGCCGCCAGCCGGGACAGCGCGGGAGTAAAGTGGCCCCAGCGTCACAGGAGCCCGCCATGAAAACCGTGATGGTCCGCTACAAGCTCAAGCCCGAATCCGTCGCCGAGAACGAGGCGCTGATCAAGCAGGTGTTCGTGCAGCTCGCCCGCGACAAGCCGGCGGGCATGCGCTACCAGGTGTTCAGGCAGCCCGATGGCGTGAGCTTCGTGCACCTCTCGGCGTTCGACAACGCGCAGGGCAATCCGCTGGCCAGGCTCGATGCCTTCAAGGCGTTCACGGCCGGCATCAAGGAGCGGTGCGAGGAGCTTCCGGCGACGGTGGAGTTGCAGCAGATGGGGCGGTTCGACCAACTGGCCTGAACGCCCACCCCGTCACTTGTTCGTGTGCGTGCTGTCGTGCCAGCAGGAGTCGGGCTGGCCGCTCGGCCCGCTGGCGTTGTCCTTGGCGGGCTTTTCGGCCCTGCGCCCCAAAGTGGTGGTGCGGCCCGTGCTCGGGCGCGGGTAGAGGGCGCGCAGGGCATCCTTGGCCCGGTCACCCAGCGTCTTGTCACCCGGCTGCAGCTGCGCGCCGGGATGCTCGAGGCCGAAACTCGCGATGCGGGGGGTGATGCTGGCCATGGTGGAGCTCCTGTTAATGCAGAGTATGGGCAGTGGCCTGCGCTTTGGATGTAGGCCGACATCCTGTCGCTGTGCTCGACATGTCTCACGCGCCGACCCCTTGCCCCATAATCGCAGCGGACAACTCGACAAGGCCCAAGCCATGCTGATCCTGCTACTCGGTCTCGTGCTGTTCCTGGGCGTGCATTCCACCCGCATCTTCGCGAACGACTGGCGCACCGCCATGGTCGCCAGGCTGGGCCCGCTTCCGTGGAAGGGCCTCTACGCCGCGGCCTCCGTCCTGGGCTTCATCGTGATCGTTTGGGGCTTCCGCGTCGCGCGGCAGGACACGATGGTGCTGTACTCCACGCCGCGCTGGACGACGCACGTGACGGCGCTGCTGATGGTCATCTCGATGATCCTGTTCGTCGCCGCCTACATCCCCAACAACTGGTTCAAGGCCAGGTTCCACCACCCGCAGGTGCTGTCGGTGACGATCTGGGCCATTTCGCACCTGCTCTCCAACGGCGTGGCCGCCGATGTGCTGCTGTTCGGCGCCTTCCTGCTGTGGGCCGTGCTGAGCTTTCGCGCCGCGCGCCAGCGCGATCGCGCCAGCAACACCGTGTATGCGCCGGCCAACGCCATCGGCACCTCGATCACCGTCGCCGCGGGCCTGGTGGCGTGGTCGGTGTTCGCACTGCTGCTGCACGGGCCGCTGATCGGCGTGCGGCCGCTGGGATACTGATGCAAGTCCACATCCTTCGCCTCGCTCCCGGCGACGACCTGCGCGCCGCCCTGGAAGCGGCATTTGCCACCTTGGCCAACACCCACGGCATCGCCGCCGCCTGCATCGTCTCGGCGGTGGGCAGCCTCTCGCAGGCCGTGCTGCGCTATGCCGACAAGCCGGGCGGCACCGAGGTCGGCGGGCCGCTGGAGCTGCTGATGCTCTCGGGCACGCTCAGCCCCGACGGCGCGCACCTGCACGGCAGCGTGGCGGATTCGCAGGGGCAGGTGAAGGGCGGCCACCTCATGCCGGGCTGCATCGTGCGCACGACGGCCGAGGTGGTGATCGCGCTGCTGCCGGGCTGGGAGTTCCGGCGCGAGCTGGATGTGGCGACCGGCTTTCGCGAGCTGGCGGCGCAGCCGCGGGACGCGCAAGGCAGCCCGGGCGACAGCGGGCCGTGACCGCCGTCGCCGTCATCGACTTTGAGACCACCGGCCTGTCGCCCGCGATGGGTGACCGCGCGACCGAGATCGCGGTGGTGCTGGTGGAGGGCGACCGGGTGGTGGACCGCTTCCAGAGCCTGATGAACGCGGGCGTGCGCATCTCGGCCTTCATCGAGGCCTACACCGGCATCAGCAACGCGATGATCGCCGCCGCGCCGCGCGCCGAAACGGTGATGGCCGAGGCCAGCCGCTTCGTCGGCGGGCGGCCGATGGTGGCGCACAACGCCTCGTTCGACCGGCGTTTCTGGATGGCGGAGATGGAGCGGGCGGACCGCCCCGCCGATGAGCCTTTTGCCTGCACCATGCTGCTCTCGCGCCGGCTGTACCCGCAGGCGCCCAACTACCGGCTGGGCTCGCTGGCCGCCTTCCACGCGCTGCCCACGAACGGGCGGGCCCACCGGGCGATGGCCGACGCGGAGACGGCCGCGGCGCTGCTCGGGCAGATCCGCACCGACCTGCGCCGGCAATGGGGCGTGCCGGAGCCGCGCCACGCGCTGCTGGTGCAGCTGCAGGCCTGCGCGCGCAAGGCCGTGCCGCGCGCGATCGAGCAGCACCTGGCCTCGGCCTGAACCTGTCGGCAGCGCCGGCGGGCGCCCTTGCCCATTGCACGAGGCGGGACTATGGTTAGGAAACCCACCCACTCGCGGAGGCGACAACCCCATGGCCACTTCTTCCCACGTGCCAGACAGCGTCATCTCGCATGTTTCCCTGGGCACCAACGACTACCCGCGCGCCAAGGCGTTCTACGACGCCGTGCTGGCCACGCTGCAGATCGGCTGCGTGATGGACTTCCCGGGCGGCGCCGGCTACGGCCGCAAATTCCCCGAGTTCTGGATCCAGTCGCCGCACGACGGCGGGCGGGCCAGCGTGGGCAACGGCGTGCACATCGCCTTCCTGGCGAACTCGATCAACGAGGTGGACGCGTTCCATGCCAGGGCGCTGGAGCTCGGCGGCCAGGACGAGGGCGCGCCCGGTTACCGGCCCGAGTACACGCCTGCGTATTACGCGGCTTTCGTGCGCGACCTGGACGGCCACAAGATCGAGGCCATGTTGATGGTCAAGGAAGGCGGCAAGGGTTGAACTGGGGATGCCGTCCGACAGGCAAGCCGGCGATGCCCCACCAGAATGAATCCAGGCCCCATCGTTTCAAGGAGCACGGTATGAGCAAGAAATCCAGGGTGCACAGCCCCGCCGACAAGCAGGCGCCGCTGACCGGCAAGGTCGAGAACGATTTCAACAAGCAGGGCGAGCAGGCGCCGACGCAGAAGCACGAGGGCCGGCGCACGCCGGAGAGCCGGACCGACCGCGAAGCGCATCTCGGCGGCGACAACCAGACCAGCATGCGGCGCGGCACGACCAGCCACACGCCCAACAAGGGCCGCTAGAGCGCGGGCCTCAGATGCCGGCGCTGCGCAGGGCGGGGCCCTGCAGGTCGGCGAATTCGAACGGGCGCGGCAGGCCCAGCTCCGAGCCCTTGGGCCGCCAGCTGCCGTCGGGCTGCTTCACGAACAGCTGCTGGCCGGCCATCAGCCGGCGCAGCACGGGCTCGAGCTGGCCCAGCGTTGCCGGGCTGAGCCACGCGGCGACCACGCTCCCTGCATCAAACGAGTCTTGTACGTACTGCATGTCACTCCGCAAGCGTTGCCGATGGACGAACTCCCTGTCGCGATCTCTTCTTTGTTGGTTGCTGGACCGGATTCTGCGCGGTGCGCCAGCGCCGGTGCGTCGGTATGACGACAAAAGCCGTGTAAAGCGGCCCCGCATCACCAGAGTGTTGTAGGAAAGCAAAACGGAACCTTCATTGCGGGCCTGACCCGCCGGGTTACAGTCCCCCCCAATGAAGAGTATCTGGATCCGCTCATTGCTCCTCCTCGTGGCGGGCTTCCTGTTCTTCGCCGCCGTCGGCATCGTCATGACCTGGGCGCCCGATGTGCCGGTGGATGAGCTGAAGGCGCGCTGGGCCCGGCCGCCCTCGCGCTTCATCGCGGTGAATGGCATGCAGGTGCACCTGCGCGACGAAGGGCCGCACGACGATCCGGCGCCCCTCGTGCTGCTGCACGGCACGTCCGCCAGCCTGCACACCTGGGACGGCTGGGCGCAGGCGCTGCGCGAGAAGCGCCGCGTGATCCGCTTCGACCTGCCGGGTTTCGCGCTCACCGGGCCGAGTCCGCAGAACGACTATTCGATGGGCGCCTACGTGTCATTCGTCAAGGCCGTGGCGGACCAGCTGGGCGTGCAGCGCTTCGTGATCGGCGGCAACTCACTCGGTGGCCAGGTCGCGTGGGCGACGGCGGCGGCGCTGCCCGATCGGGTGGCGGGGCTGATCCTGGTCGATGCCACCGGCTACCCGCCGGAGTCCATGAGCACGCCGCAATCGATCCCGTTGGGCTTTCGGATCGCGGCGACGCCGGGGTTGCGGGTGCTGATGCAGTACACGCTGCCGCGCGGCATCGTCGAACGCAGCGTGCGCAATGTCTATGGCGATCCCTCGAAGGTCACGCCCGAGCTGGTGGACCTGTATTCGGCGATGACGCTGCGCGAGGGCAACCGCAAGGCGCTCGGGCGCCGCATCGAGCAGGGCTACACGGGCGATGTTGCGCAGCTCAAGGCCATCAAGGCGCCGACGCTGATCCTCTGGGGCGGGCAGGACCGCCTGGTGCCGCCGGAGCTGGGGCAGCGCTTCGCGCGCGACATCGCGGGCTCGAAGCTGGTGGTGTTCGACAGCCTGGGCCACGTGCCGCACGAGGAAGACCCGGCGCGCACCGTGGCCGAGGTCAGGCGCTTCCTGGGGTCCTGAGCGCGGGCTTGTAGGGCAGGCCCCAGACGCGGGTGGTGAGCAGCTTGTCGAGCTGCTGCAGCATGGTCTCCCAGCCCTTGCGCGTGCGGTCGGCGTTGACGCGCGCGGTCTCGCCCTCGCCGAGATCGTGCGTCAGCACCAGCTCGCACATCTGAGGGCCCATGGACACGATGTCGATGGTGACGCGGGTGGGCGCGTCGGAGTAAGGCTCGACATTGAAGTCGAAAGCCAGCCGATGAGGCCTTTCGATCTCCACATACACGCCCCGGTGCTGCGCGTCGAAGAAACTTTCGTCGCCATCGGCGGTGGGCCGCCGGTCCGTGACGGTGAACTCGCCGGCCACGCGCGGGTCGATCTCGCAATGCAGGATGTTGCCCGTGCGGGTGGCGAAAAGGAAGCGCGCCGCCTGCACCGGCGTGAGCCAGGCGTCGAAGACGCGTTCCGAAGGCACGCTGTAACGGTGCGTCACGCGCACGGTAGTCGGGTTGGCCATCCGTTGTTTATCCCGTGCGGGGGGGCCCCTGTCAAGCCCAGTGCCTACTTGCTGTCGGGCAATTCGATCTTGACCTCGAGCACTTCCAGGTTGTCCTGGCGCTCGACGTTGACCTTGATGTCCTGCAGGTCGATCTTGATGTACTTGGACAGCACGGCCATCAGGTCACGCTGCAGCGCCGGCAGGTAGTCGGGCTGGCCCGTGTTGCGGCCGGTGCGCTCGTGCGCGAGGATGATCTGCAGCCGCTCCTTGGCGACGCTCGCGGTCTTCTTCTTCTCGCCGAGCAGGAAGGAAAGGAATGACGCCATGCTTCACTTCGCTCCGAACAGGCGCTTGAGGAAGCCGCTTTTTTGCGGGTCGACGAAGCGCATCGGCTTGTCCTGGCCCAGGAAGCGGTCGATCACGTCCTTGTAGGCCTCCGACACGTCGCTGCCCTTCATGTGGACGGCGGGCGTGCCCTGGTTGGAGGCCTGCAGCACCGTCTCGCTCTCCGGGATCACGCCGATGAGCTTGATGCGCAGGATGTCCTGGATGTCCTCCAGCGACAGCATCTGGCCCTGGCCGACGCGCGTCGGGTTGTAACGCGTGATGAGCAGGTGCTCCTTGACCGGTTCCTTGCCCTCGATCGCGCGCTTGGTCTTGGAGGCCAGCATGCCGAGGATGCGGTCGGAATCGCGCACCGACGACACCTCGGGGTTGGTGACGACCAGCGCCTCGTCGGCGAAGTGCATGGCCATCAGCGCGCCGGTTTCGATGCCTGCCGGCGAGTCGCAGACGATGTACTCGAAGCCCATCTCGCCCAGGTCCTTCAGCACCTTCTCCACGCCTTCCCTGGAGAGGGCGTCCTTGTCGCGCGTCTGCGAGGCGGCCAGCACGAACAGGTTGTCGCACTGCTTGTCCTTGATCAGGGCCTGGTTCAGGTTGGCCTCGCCCTGGACCACGTTGATCAGGTCGTACACGACGCGGCGCTCGCAACCCATGATCAGGTCGAGGTTGCGCAGGCCCACGTCGAAGTCGATCACGGCGGTCTTGTGGCCGGCCAGCGCCAGGCCGGACGCGAAGCTGGCGCTGGTGGTGGTCTTGCCCACCCCGCCCTTGCCGGAAGTGACGACGACGATTCTTGTCATTGCGTGTGATCCTTTAGGAAATAGGAGTTTCGGTCGGGCGCCGGGCCGCCCCAAGCCCGACCGGGCCCCCTTCGGGGGGCGGCGCAGCCGCTTGCGGCAAGCGTGGGGGCCACATTCATTGCAGGGGGTCCATCACCAGCTTGCCTTCGGCGCCGCCCACCAGGCGCACCTGGGTGGGCTTGGCCAGCACGTTGGCAGGCAGGGGGACTTCGCTGGTGCGGTACACACCGGCGATGGAAATGAGTTCCGGCTCGAGGCACAGCGAGAGGATCCGCGCCTCGGTGTTGCCGCGCGCCCCGGCAATGGCCTTGCCACGCAGCGGCGCATACACGTGGATGCTGCCATCGGCGATCACTTCGGCGCCGGCGTTGACCATGCTGAGGACGACCAGGTCGCGCCCGCGCGCATAGATCTGCTGGCCGGAGCGCAGGGGCTTGTCGATGATGAGGGCGGTGGCGAGCCCTTCGACAGGCTCGGGGCGAACGGGCGGAGAGGCCGGGCTTCTGGCTTGCTCCCTCCCCTTCCGGGGGAGGGTGGGGACGGGGGCTGCATCCTCGGCACGCGCCAGCCCCGCCTCGAACGCCGCCTTCATCTGCTGCGCACTGCCGCCGCGCGCCGCGACCGGCATCACCTTGTAACCACGCAGCAGCGAAAGCAGCGCGGCGAAGTCCGGATGCGCCTCGTCCTGGTCATGCAGCGGCGTGAGATCGAGCACGAGCGGGTCGTTGTCGAAGAAATCCGGGATGTCGCCGAAGCGCGTGGCGAGCTCCGCCGCGAGCGCCGCCAGATCGGCGGATTTGAGCAGGAGCGCCACCAGCGGGAGGTTCGCGCTCTTGATCTCGAACGTGGCAGGGGCGCGTCCTGCGAGGGCAACGGTCATTGAACTGTTAACGATGGCTGTGGCCAGGCTGATGCAAAAAGCCGCGAATCTTAACAGCCGTACGACAGCGCCGTCCTACAGATTCTGTTGCCAAATGCACCTGCCGCGCCACGTGTGCCGACAGGACACTGGGTTAAGCGACACTTCAAGGAGTTTCCATGAAGATGCACCACACTCCATCCCACTGGATCATGGTGGCCCTGGTGCTGGCGGCGTTCCTGCTGACGCTGTCGGAAGCGCATGGGCAGTCCGGCGCGGCGGCGGTATTCGAGGGCCGGCCGGCGATGGCGGGCGCGCAAGGCGGGCAAGGCGCCCAGGCCGGCGTGCCGCAGGGCGGGCTCGGCGTGCAGGGCAACGAGGCGGCGGAACGCAGCATGCGGTTGCGCAAGCCGGGCGGGCTCGACGAGATCCGGCAGGCCCGGCGCGAGGGCGAGGCGGATGGCGCCGCCGCCCATACCGACATGACCTTGCGCAAGGACGCCGCCCCGGCGCCCGACAAGGGCCTGGCCAAGGACCAGCGCAGCGCCAGGAAGGCCGTGCGCGGGGTCAAGCGCAGCATCGGCCGCGCCAGGCACGGCAACAGCCCGGTGGACGCCGCCAGGTAAGGCCATGCCCACGATGGCGGCGGCCTTTACATGGGGCGGCTAAAATCGCCCATGCAAGACACCAAACTGACCGGCATCGTGCGCGCCTACTTCGGCGCCTACGAAAGCGAAAACCGCGAAGTGGCCGAGGCGCTGCTCGCCGACGACTTCACCTTCACCAGCCCCAACGACGACGCGATCGACCGCGCCACGTACTTCGAGCGTTGCTGGCCCCAAAGCGACATCGCGCGCGACCAGCAGATCGAGAAGATCTTGGTCGATGGCGACAAGGCCTTCGTCACCTACCTGTGCTCATCCGCAGGCGGCAAGTCGTTCCGCAACACCGAGTTCATCACCTTCGTCGATGACCGCATCGCCAGCGTGAACGTGTATTTCGGCGCGTCCTACCAGGACGGCGTGCTGCAGTAACCCCATGGCGGGCCCTCACGGCGCGCTCGCGCCGTGTTCCTGCGGCGGGGCCTTCTCGCGCGCGCCGAACACGCTGCGGTAGCGGGCCAGCCAGGCCGCCTCGTCGGCTTCCGGCGCCGGCGCCTGCGCCCGCGGCAGTCCCGGCGCGTAATGCAGTTGCCTGCCGTCCCACTCCACCGAGCGCTCCGGGGTCAGGATGGCCCAGCGCGTGTCGCGCGAGTGCTTGGCGAACCAGGGCGCGACGGCCTCGACGATGTGGTGCGTGGGCTCGAACCACGCCACCTGCAGCGGCGGCGCCTGCCCGTCGTCGACGGCCAGGAAGCGCAGGAAGGCTTTCATCTTGTGGATGTCCCGGCGTACGGCCTGCCCCATCTGGTGGGCGTGCAGCATGTCGGGGTCGATCGGGTCGTGCCGCAGTCCGGGCTCGTGCACCAGCCGCCACAGCAGGCGGTAAAGCAGCGCGAAACGCTCCGGGTCGTGGTGCAGCACCACGATCTCGCACAGCCGCAGGAAGGACGCGGGGACGATCGCCGACGCCGCCTTGGCGACGCCTTGCGGCCGGCTGTCGGCGGCCGCGGCCGGGTCGGCATACAGGTCGCAGTTCTGCGCGTGCTCGGTCTGCCAATGCACGGCCTCGGGCGGCACTTGCTGCGACAGCAAGGCGCGGGCCTCGTCGCGGAAGCCTGCGAGGTCGGTTTCGCTGGCCAGCCGCGCTTCCATCAGCAGGCTTTCAGGCAGGGTAGGGACGCGCGGGGGGCCATGGGTCGCTCCGTCTCGTGGGTCATGAGCCGCCGCGGATGCGGTGCGCGATGTTCCGGGCATGGATTTCCATGACCAGGTAGATCAGGGAGGCCGCCATGAGGGGCGCGATGTAGTAGATGGCCCGGTAGCCGAGCAGCGCCGCGATCAGTCGGCCTTCCGAGACCACGTGCGACAGCAGCGCCACGAACACGAACTCGAAGATGCCCAGGCCCGCCGGGACGTGGGCGATCACGCCGGCCACGGCGCCGATCAGCAGGACGCTGAGCACATCGGCGTACGGCACGCGCTCCTGCAGCAGCAGGTAGACCACGCCGCCCATGAGGCTCCAGTTCAGGCAGGACATGGCCAGCTGCAGGACGGCGACGCGCCAGGGCGGCAGGTAGAGCTCGTGGCCACGCACCGTCCACACCTGGTCGCCCAGCCGCACGCAGGCCACGAGGTAGCCGATGGCCGCCAGCACCATCGCGCCGCCCAGCCACTGGATGCCATGGTTGCCCATCTTCCAGCTCGGCGGCAGCTCCAGCGGATGCAGCACGAACAGCAGGCCGGCCAGCAGCGTGTAGCCCAGCCAGTTGGTGAGCATGCTCATCGACACGATGCGGGTGATCACGCCCCGGCCCAGGCCGAACTTCGAATACAGCCGGTAGCGGAAAGCGATCCCGCCGAGCAGCGAGCCGATGCACAGGTTGAAGGCGTAGCTCACGAAGTTCACGGCCATCACCGTGCGGGTGGGCAACTCGTGCCCCGTGTAATGCCGGCCGACCAGGTCGAAGCAGCTGTACAGCGAATGGCTGGCGGCGGCGAGCGCGGCCGCACCGGCGAGGGCCGGCAGGGGCGTGTTGACGACGGAGGCCCAGACATCCTTCCAGTCCACGTTGCGCGCGTAGCGCACCAGCAGGAACGCGACGGCCGCGAAGAACAGCAGCGACAGGACGCGCTTGATCCAAGGCCGCCACGGATGCGCGGGCCGCCCGGTTGGCGGCGTCGCGGCGGCGCGCCGCGGCCGGGGCCTGACCAGGGCGTTGCGCGGCAGCGTGCGGGAGGACATGGCTCACTCCTTCCCGTGGTAGGCATGCCGCAGGCCGCTGCCCAGCGCCGGCAGCAGGCGTGGCACATGGCGCGGCAGGCAGGTGGCGAGGCCCGGGTACAGGCGCGTGAAGTGGAATGCCATGAAGCTGCGCGCCACCTGCCAGCGTCCGGCCGGGCCGAGTGCCTCGGGTTCGATCTGCGTGCAGCTGCGCCGCATCAGCAGGTCCATCCGCTCGTACAACCCCTGGTTGAAGGCGTGGTCGCGGATGATCACGTTGGCCTCCAGGTTCAGCGCCAGGCTCAGCGGGTCCAGGTTGCTGGAGCCCACGGTCGACCACTCGTCGTCCATCAGCGCCACCTTGCCGTGCAGCGGCCGCTCGCAGTACTCGTAGATGCGCACGCCGGCGGCCAGCAGCTGGCGGTACAGCAGGGTGGCCGCGGTCTTGACGATCGGCATGTCGGGCTGGCCCTGCAGGATCAGGCAGACATCCACCCCCCGCCGCGCCGCGCGCCGCAGCTCCCGCATGAAGCGGTAGCCGGGGAAGAAGTAGGCATTGGCGATGACGACGCGATGGCGCGCGGCCCGGATCGCGATGCGATAGTGCCGCTCGATGTCGCTGGAGTGCTCGCCGTTGTCACGCACCACGAGCATGGCCGCGGCGGTGCCGGCGTGCGGCGTGTCCTGGGCACTCGCGCGCATGCGCTTGCGCCAGCGCCACCATTGGCGCCGTGGCTCGTAGCGCTGGCCCTGCGCCAGCATCGTGTGCGTGAAGCGGTGGATTTCGGCGACCAGCGGGCCGCGGATCTCCACCGCGTAGTCCTGCTTGGCCTCGGGGCCGAAGTCGGCCAGGTGGTCGGCCGAGTAGTTGATGCCGCCCACGAAGGCGGTGGTGCCGTCCGCCACGACGATCTTGCGGTGCATGCGGCGCAGCACGTTCCAGCGCCAGCCGAAGTAGCGCTTGCCCGGGTCGAAAACATGGACACGCACGCCGGCTTCGATGAGGATGCCGATGAAGCGGTCCGACAGGTCGGGCGAGCCGAAGCCGTCGATCGTGACGTCCACCTGCACGCCGCGCGCGGCCGCGGCCACCAGGGCCTGGTGCAGCTGCAGGCCGACCTTGTCCTCGAACAGGATGAAGGTCTCGACGATCACCTCCTGCTTCGCGTTGGCGATGCAGGCGAACACGCGCGGGAAAAACTCCTCGCCGTTCTCGAGGAGGCGGATGTCGTTGCCTTCGATCCAGCGGCTGGCCATGGCGCGTCCTAGAGGTGGATCTCCGCGGCCAGCGGCGCATGGTCCGACAGGTGCGACCACGGGCTCCGCGGCAGCACCACGGGCAGGTGCACCGAGGCGTTGCGCACGTAGATGCGGTCCAGCGCCAGGATCGGGAAGCGCGCGGGGAACGTGCGGGCCGGCTCGCCGTAGGCGGTGACGAAGACTTCCTTGAGGCCGGCTTCGCGCCACAGCAGGTCGTGCGCGCGCCGCCGCCAGTCGTTGAAGTCGCCCGCCACGATCAGCGGCGCCTCGGGCGGAACCTCGGTGCGCACGATCTCGCACAACAGGTCCAGCTGCTGTTGGCGATGTGTCTCGGCCAGGCCCAGGTGCACGCAGATCACATGCACTTCGCGGCCGTGGCCCGGCACGTGGAGGACGCAGTGGAGCATGCCGCGCTTTTCCGGGCCGGCGATCGAGACGTCGTGGTTCTGGTCGTGCACGATCGGGAATTTGGACATCACCGCGTTGCCGTGGTGGCCCTTGGGATAGACCATGTTCCGCCCGTAGGCGTACTGCGGCCAGATGCTGTCGGCGAGGAATTCGTAGTGCGGCGATTCCGGCCAGCCATCGACTTTCCTGCCGTGCTCCTCGTGCGTGCCTTGCACTTCCTGCAGGAACACCACGTCGGCGCCCACTTTGCGCACGGCGTCGCGCAGCTCATGCAGGATGAACTTGCGGTTGAAACTGGTGAAGCCCTTGTGGATGTTGACCGTCATCACGGTCAATGGCAGGGCGGTGGCCTCGGTGTCTGTCATGGGGCAATCGGGTGTCTCGCGAAGGTGAAAGTTCCTTGTACTGCCGGGCTGCACAGCGAGGTGTAGGACGTGGCGCAGACTTGGTGTCGCCCCCGCGCAGGAACGAGTTGCCACGGGCGGCCGGGCATGGCGGCGCCGGTGGAGGTCATCGTTTCTCGCGCGCCGGGCCGTGGCGCGCTTGCGCGGGGTTTTCTGTTCGCGCAGCCAGCGCACGTGGGCCATCACCTCCTGGCGCTGGGCCCGCAGCGCGGCGACCTCGCGGTCGATTTCGGCGACGCGCCGCTGCATGGCCAGGATCATGTCGTCGAGGCCGAGGCGCCCGGTGCGGTAGGCGGGCAGGCGGTGCGCGATCGCCTTGAGCGAGAAGCCGATCCACGCCGATGCGTTGGGCCGGTTCGGAGATGCGCATGCCCGCAAGCTTAGGGAGTTGCGGGCCGCGCGAAGGTTGCGTTGGCGACTCGCCGTCCGGCGCGAGGCGACCCCTGTAGGACGCCGCGCCGGGGCCGTGCCAGCGCCCCCTGATGAGCCGTGACGGTGCGTTTCCATTTTTGCGGTGCCAGCGCCGCGCCGGCACCGCAAGCCGGCCGGGTTGGAGAACACTGCGGGCACATGATGACTGCCGCATGCCGCTCCAGGCGCCACTTCCTCGCCGCTCTCGTCTCGGCGGCGCCGTTCCTGGCGCACGCGGCCGGCTGGGCACCGGACAGCCTGTTCGTCGAAGGCGGGCTGGCGCCGTCGCGCACCCACAGCGTCACGGCGGGCGCGATGTGGTCGTGGGACTGGCAGGGCCGGTTCGGCAATACGCAGGCCACGGTGCTCACCGAGGTGTACGTCAGCCGCTGGAGCGGGCGCGGGGACGCGGTCACCCAGGCGGCGCTGGTGCCGCTGGTGCGGCTGCGGCTGGACCAGGGCCGCTCGCCCTGGTTCATGGAGGGCGGGATCGGCGTGTCGGTGATGGACGACCTCTACCGCAACCATGGCAAGGCGTTCAGCACGCGCTTCAACTTCGTGGACGTGTTCGGCGTCGGCCGCAGCCTCGGCGCCGACCGGCGCAGCGAGGTCAGCGTGCGTCTGGCGCATGTCTCCAACGCCGGGATCAAGCAGCCCAATCCGGGCGAGGGCTTCCTGCAACTGCGCTACGCCGTGCAGTTCTGACGGCGTTCGCCGCGCCGGTCACTTGGGGCGCGGCCGCTTCAGCCCGCGGTCCGGCGGTGCGAGCCTCCCGGCGCGCAACTCGCGCACCGCTGCAGCCACCGCCCGGGCCACGTTGCGCACCTCCTCCTGCGTGCCGGCGTCCGCATCCAGCGCGTCGTGGCTGAGGGCGTAAGGCTGGTAGTAGCCGATGTAGCGCTCGAGCTTCGCCTGCTGGCCGGCGTCGACCAGGCCCATCCAGTCGAGCCAGTCGCACAGCGCGTGCCGCACGCCGGTGGCGCCTTCGACGTCGCCGTGCACCACCACGCCATAGGCGCGGCCGGCCAGGTGCTTGGGGTAGTCCCAGCCCTCGAGCTCGAGCGCCTTGGCTTCCTCGGGCGTCTTGCCATGGGTGCTGGTGGGGTCGGGGTTGCCGCCGTCGGCGCAGACCAGCCGGTCGATCATCAGCTTGAGCGGGCTCGGGGCGCCATACCAGTACACCGGGGTCAGGAGGATCACGCCGTGCGCGCGCACCCACAGCTCGTAGATCTCGGCCATCCAGTCGCCGGTCTGGCGCAGCGCGTGATTCGGGTAGCAGCTGCACGGCCAGTGGCACAGCGGCATGGCGGTGGAGACGCAGCCCTTGCACGGGTGGATGTGCCGGTCGTAATCGGACGTCAGGCGGCTGAGGTCCAGCACATCGACCTGCACGCCCTCGGTCTGCAGCACCTGCTGCGCCAGCTGCACCAGCCGGAAAGTCTTGGAGATCTCGCCGGGGCAAGTGCCGTCGTTGCGGGCGGAGCCGCACACCAGCAGAACGCGTGACGCGGTGCCGGGTTGCGACCACGCCTGTTGCGCGGCCTGGAGCTTGTCGCGCGTGGCGCGCCACTCGTCGGAAAGATCGTGGTCGGGGTCCGCGAAGCCCGGGCCGGCCTTGCGGGTCAGCGGGGCCTTGTTGCCTTCGCGGTACGCGTCCCACGCGACCTGCTCGAGGCGCGCGAGCGCCTCGCTGTCACCCAGGTAGGCCGGGTCGAAGAACACCTGCATGAAGCGTTCGTGGAACGCCTCGCGCGCCACCGGGGCCGGCGCCTGGCCTTTGCGCACATGGGTCATGCGCAGCAGTTTAGGCGCGCCGTCACGCGCGTGGGGCTCAGCCGCGGCGCGAACGCCCATGTCCTACAGGTGCCGCCGCCGCCGTCCGATAAGACGCCGCTGGCAGCACGACGCGGTAACGATGCCTTTCAGGCGTGGTGGCCGCGGTGATGGCCGCCGCGGGCGCGGCGGAATGTCTCCGCGTCGAACACCTTCTTCTGCTCCGCCGTCAGGGCGGAGTAGAAGGCCTTGGTGGCGTCGGCGCGCTTGTCCATCTCGGCGGCGCGCGCCGCGCGCAGGGCCCGCATGCGGTCGATGCGCTCCGGCGTCGTGAGCTTTGCGAGTTCCGCGCGGTCCGGGCGCTGCTGGTTCGCCGTCGGCTTCAGGGCGGCGGTGTAGGCCGTCCACGCGCCTTCCTGTGCCGGCGTGATCTGCAGCTTCTGCTTCAGCTGCGCCTGGCGCTGGGCCATGCGCTCCTGCATCCTGGCCGGGTCCATGCGGCCGTGGTGTCCCATGTGGTGCTCATGGCGGCCACTCGCGCTCGCGGCGGGCGGGGCAGCGGGACCGGTGGCGGGCGCTTGCGCGGCGGCGGCAAACCCAAGTGCCAGCAGGGCAGCTGCGATCAGGTGCTTGTGGACGTGTTTCATTGAATCTTCCTTCCTGTGAATGACCGAAACGGACCCGCGATCGGCTCTGCGGGGTGGATGCAGTGTGGAAGCGACGTGTAACGGCGCTGTGGTCGCGCGGTCGCTGATGTGTAAAGGCGACCCTTCCGACGCACATTTCGCAGTGTGGGAAGGCGCCTACCGCAAGTACACGGTAATGGCGACAGCCGCGCAACGCCGGGGTGTCGATCATGAATGCAGCAACCACTCGGCAAGGGAACAAGCCCATGAGGTACCCCGATTCAATGCGCATCGCCGCCCTGGCGGCCGCGCTGGGCGCGGGCGGCGTGCTGGCGCAAACCGCGCCCGCGCCGGCCGATCCCGCGCCCGTCGTGAGCGACGTGGGCCCGGCGCCCGCGCACGAGCGCAGCAGCATGGGTGCGATCGTGCTGGACGATTCGCTGGTGCGCGCCCAGCGTGACCGCGATTTCGAGCGGACGTCCGCCCGCACCGGCGTGGCCTCGGTGGGCCGCGGGGTGATGCGCGAGACCCTGAAAGCCAGGACGCGGGAGGAACTGGCCCAGGCGCGCGAGGCGGAAGCCGCCGAACTCTATCGCCGCGGCGCGGGCGGGCTCACGCCCAGGTAGGCCCGGCTCAGGTCCGCAGGCCCGCCAGGTCGTCCAGGATCGGGCAATCGGGCCGGTCGTTTCCCTGGCAGCAATGGATCAGGTGGTCCAGCGTGCGTTGCATCGCCTGCATCGCCTCGATCCGCCCGGCCAGTTCGGCCGAGTGCTTCTGCGCGATGCGCCGCACGCTCGAACTGGCGCGTCGCCGGTTGTGCCACAGGCCCGCGAGTTCGGCGATGTCGTCCATCGAGAACCCCAGTTCGCGCGCGCGCTTGATGAAGCGCAGCGTGTGCACTTCCGGTTCGGAGTACTGCCGGTAGCCCGAGTCGGTGCGGCCGACCGAGGGCAGCAGGCCCAGCGACTCGTAGTGCCGCACCATCTTGGTCGACACGCCCGACAGGCGCGACGCCATGCCGATGTTCACCGGCCAGGCCAGGGCGGCGGCGTTCATGCGGCGACCGGGTAGCCTTCTTCGGCGATGGCCCGGGCGATCGTGTCGCGGGCCTTGGCCGATTGCACCTCGACCTTGCCTGTGGCCAGGTCGACCTTGACGACCGCCGCGGGGTCCACGGACTTGACGGCCTGCGTCACGGCCTTTTCGCAGTGGCCGCAAGTCATGCCTTGCACATCGAAAGTCTGGTTCATGATGTCTTCCTGGAAATGAATGAGGGAGAGCATAGCTTGAACCTTGCCACCGTGGGAAGGTCAACCCCGCCGGGCCCGGCCGCTCGGGGCCCGGGGTTGACGCAAATCAAGGCTTGACCTTCCCATGATGGCAAGGTGCATTCTTCCGGTATGAACACCACAGCCACTGCTCCCACCCTTGACCTCGGCGTCGGCGGAATGACCTGCGCTTCCTGCGTCGCCCGGGTCGAAAGGGCCCTCAAGAAGGTGCCCGGCGTCACGGAAGCCAGCGTCAACCTGGCGACCGAATCGGCCCGTGTCACCTACACGCCCTCCGAGCAAATGGAAGCCCGGCTGCGGCGCGCGGTTCGCGATGCCGGCTATGAGCCGCGGGCTGCCGGCGAGGCAGAGCCGGAAGACCTGTCGCCCTGGGCCGGCTTCCTGCCGGTGGCGGTGGGGCTGGCCCTGTCGCTGCCGCTCGTCGTCCCCATGCTGGGCGACCTTGCCGGGCGGCACTGGATGCTGCCGGCGTGGCTGCAGTTCGTGCTGGCCACGCCGGTGCAGTTCATCCTGGGCGCGCGCTTCTACAAGGCGGGCTGGCATGCGCTGAAGGCCGGCACCGGCAACATGGACCTGCTGGTGGCGATCGGCACGTCGGCGGGCTGGGGCCTGTCGGTGTGGCTGTGGCTGGCTTCGGACTCCATGCACCTTTATTTCGAGGCCTCGGCGGTGGTCGTCACGCTGGTGCTGCTGGGCAAATGGCTGGAGGCGCGCGCCAAGCGCCAGACCACGGCGGCGATCCGCGCGCTCCATGCCCTGAGGCCCGACATCGCGCACGTGATCACCCGCAGCGGTGAAGAGGCCGACATTCCCGTGGCGGAGGTCCTGGCCGGCGATCGGCTGGTCGTTCGCCCCGGCGAGCGCATCCCCGCCGACGGCGCCGTGGAGACCGGCCACACGCAGGTCGATGAGTCGATGCTCACCGGCGAGCCCCTGCCGGTCGCCAAGGCCGCAGGTGCGCGCCTGACCGGCGGCACCATCAACGGCGACGGCCGCGTGGTGATGAGCGTCTCGGCGGTCGGCAGCGAGACGGTGCTCGCGCAGATCATCCGCCTGGTCGAGGACGCCCAGGCGGCCAAGGCGCCGATCCAGCGCCTGGTGGACCAGGTGTCGGCCGTGTTCGTGCCGGTGGTGCTGGCCATCGCGCTGGCGACGCTGCTGGGCTGGCTGTGGGCCGGGCTGCCGATGGAGACGGCGCTGATCCGCGCGGTGGCGGTGCTGGTGATCGCGTGTCCCTGTGCGCTGGGCCTGGCGACGCCCGCGGCGATCATGGCGGGCACCGGCGTCGCCGCGAAGAACGGCATCCTGATCAAGGACGCGCAGGCGCTGGAGCTGGCGCACAAGGTGGACCTGGTGGCTTTCGACAAGACCGGCACGCTGACGGTGGGCCGGCCGCGGCTGGTCGCGTTCTCGCCGGCGCCGGGCGTGGATGGCGGGCAGGCCCTGGCCGCCGCGGCCGCGGTGCAAAGCGGCAGCGAACATCCGCTGGCGCGCGCTGTCGTGGCGCGCGCGCAGGAGCAGGGGCTGGCCGTGGCGCAGCCCGATGGCGTGCGCGCCGTGCAGGGCCGCGGCACCGAAGGCGAAGTGGGCGGGGCCAGCTACCTGATCGCCAGCCTGCGCTGGATGGAGGAACTGGGCGTCGGCCTGGGCGGGCTGCAGGACGAAGCGCGGCGGCACGCGAGCGAGGGCGCCACCGTCTCGGTGCTGCTGCAACGGGTGACCGGGGGCATCGCGCTGCGCGCGCTGATGGCCTTCGCCGACGAGCCCAAGCCCGGCGCGCGCGAGGCGCTGGCCGCGCTGCGCGCGCGCGGCGTGCGCCTGGCCATGATCTCCGGCGACAACCGCGACGCCGCGACCGCGATGGCGCAGCGGCTCGGCCTGGAGCCCGGCGAGGTGCTGGCGGACGTGCTGCCCGGTGACAAGGCCGCGAAGGTGGCCGAGCTGAGGGCCGCGGGCCACGTGGTGGCGATGGTGGGGGACGGCGTCAACGACGCGCCGGCGCTGGCCGCCGCCGACGTGGGCATGGCGATGGCCACCGGCACCGACGTGGCGATGCACGCGGCCGGCGTCACGCTGATGCGCGGCGACGTCGGCCTGGTCGGCGCGGCGCTGGACATCTCGCACCGCACGGTGCGCAAGATCCGGCAGAACCTGTTCTGGGCGTTCGCGTACAACGTGGCGGGCATCCCGCTGGCCGCGCTCGGCTACCTCAATCCCGTGGTGGCCGGCGCCGCGATGGCGCTGTCGAGCGTGAGCGTGATGGCGAACGCCCTGCTGCTCAAGCGCTGGGGACCGCGGGGCCGTTGATTTTTGTCAACCGGGGGGCAGCGGCGATCGGCGATGCTTCGACAAGCAAAAGCCCTCCACCAATGTCCCACCTCACCTTACAGATCATCCGCGACGAGCATGCAGCCCTCGCCGCCGTGCTGCGTTCGCTGCTCATGCTGGTAGAGCGCGGCCCCCACGACGAGCCCGAACGCTTCTTCGATGTGCTGCGGGCGATGCTGTTCTACATCGACGAGTTTCCCGAGAAGCTCCACCACCCGAAGGAAACGGAATTGCTGTTTCCCAAGCTCGAGCGCGCGGCGCCGCAGCTGGGCCCGGTGATCGCCCGCCTCGACCTGGACCACCACGACGGCGAAGGCCGGGTACGCGCGCTGCAGCACCTGCTGCTCGCGTGGGAGCTGCTGGGCGAAACCCGTCGCGTCGCTTTCACCGATGCCGCGCGCAGCTACGTCGGCTTCTACCTGGACCACATGCGCACGGAAGAGGCGGAGTTGCTGCCGGTGGCCGAGCGGGTGTTGACGCAAGCCGACTGGGAAGAGCTCGATGCCGAGTTCCAGGCCACGCGCGATCCGCTGGCCGGTGGCGCGCGAGAGCCTTCCTACGACCGGCTCTTCACGCGCATCGTCATGACGGCGCCCGCGCCCATCGGCGTCGGGCCTTGAACCGCACTCAGGCGAACGCCGGATAGTCGACGTAGCCGCGGGCCCCGCCGCCGAAGAACGTCGTCTTGTCCGGGGTGTTGAGCGGTGCATCGCGGTGCATCCGGTCCACCAGGTCCGGATTGGCGATGAAGGCCTTGCCGAACGCCACCAGATCGGCGCCCTGCGCCAGCGCTTCTTCGGCCATCGCCTTGTCGTACCCGTTGTTCACCATCCAGGCGCCCTTGCCGCCCGCATCGCGGTACGCGGCGCGCAACGCCGCATAGTCGAAGGGCCGGTCCGGGATCTCGCGCGCGCCGCCGGTCGCGCCTTCGATCACGTGGATGTAGGCCAGCTCCAGCGGCGCGAGCTGGCGCACCACGTATTCGAACAGCGCCTGCGGGTTCTCGTCGTCGACGTCGTTGGCCGGCGTGACCGGTGAGATCCGAACGCCGGTACGGCCGGCGCCGACCTCCCCGGCCACCGCGCGCATGACCTCGAGCAACAGGCGGGCGCGGTTCTCGATGGGGCCGCCGTAGTCGTCGCGTCGCTGGTTGGCGCCGGTCTTGAGGAACTGGTCCAGCAGGTAGCCGTTGGCCGCGTGCACTTCCACGCCGTCGAAGCCGGCCGTGGTGACGGCGTGCCGCGCCGCATGCCGGTAATCGTGCACGATGCCGGGGATCTCGTCGGCATCGAGCTCGCGCGGCTCGGAGGTCGGTGCGAAGCCGCCGACGCCGTCCTTGACGAGGTAGGTGCGGGTCCTGGCCGTGATGGGCGAGGGCGCCACGGGTTTCTGGCCGTCCGGCTGCAGGTCGACGTGCGAGACGCGGCCCACGTGCCACAGCTGCACGAAGATGCGGCCCTTGTGCTCGTGCACCGCGTGCGTCACCTGCTTCCAGCCGTCCAGCTGCTCGATGCCGTAGAGCCCCGGCACGTCGGCATAGCCCTGTCCTTGCGCGCTGATCGCGGTGCCTTCGCTGATGAGCAAGCCGGCGTTGGCCCGCTGCGCGTAGTACTGCGCCATCAACGGCGTGGGGATGCCGCCGGGTGCGCGATTGCGGGTGAGCGGCGCCATCACGATGCGGTTGTGCAGCCGCAGGCTGCCCACGTGCAGGGGATCGAAAAGGCTGGTCATGGCGGCAAACTCCTTGAGCTCGGCGGAGGGCCGAGTACAGCCGCCAGCGTAGTGCGGATGCCGGTGCCTCGCCACCGCAACGCGCAGGACCCTTGCGCTGGCGCAAGGATTTCCGCGAGCCCGCGGAATCGCCACAATGCGCATATGAACCGGATCGTGAAATGGGTGCTGGGCATCGTCCTGGGGCTGGTGCTGCTGCTGGGCGCTGTCGCGGCGGCGCTGCAGTACTGGGTGGGCAGCGAGGACTTTCGCTACCGCGTCGGCCGGCAGGTGGGCGCGGCGCTCGGCGTGCCGGTCGAACTGGGCGCCATCAGCGTGGACGTGTGGCCGCTGCCGGCCGTGGCGCTGGACCGCGTGCGGGTGAAGAGCCAGCCGCCGCTGACGCTGGAGCGCATCGAGGCGCGGCCGGCCTGGGCGGGTTTGGTGCGAGGCCGGCTCGAGGTGGCGACGCTGGTGGTGCGCGATGCGGTGGTGCCGGAGCAAGCGGTGAGCGCGATCGCCACCTCGTTCCAGCAAGCCAGGCGCAACGCGCCGGCGGGTGCGGGAGTGCGCGCATCGTCCGGCAACACCATGGCCTTCCTGCCGCGCCGCATGCTGCTGGAGCAGGTCACGTGGGTCTCGGCCAAGGGCGGCAGCACCACCGTCGATGCGCAGGCGCGGCTGGACGACGACGGGCTGCCGGCGTCCGCGCAGGTCGACGTGCAGAAGGGCCGCCTCGCCGGCGTCAAGGCGACGCTGCAACGCCAGCCCGATCACTGGTCGCTCAAGGCCACGGTCGGAGGCGGCACGGTGGCGGGCAAGCTGCAGTGGCGCCCGGGCGCGAAAGGCAACCACTTGCTGCAGGGGCAGTTCGATACCGCCAACGTCGAAGTGTCCGCGCTGACGGCGCCCAGCCGCACGTTGACCGGCCGGCTGGAAGCGCGCACCACGGTGAGCGCGGAGGTCCGCGAGCTCGGCGCGCTGGCCGACGCGATGCAGAGCCAGACCCGGTTCACGGTGCACCACGCGGTGGTCCACGGCATCGACCTGGCGCAGGCGGTGAAGTCGGTGGGCCTCAATCGCGGCGGCGAGACGCGGCTCGACACCCTGGCCGGGAACGTCACCACGCGCGGGCGCGCGGTGCATCTGTCCAACCTGGTCGCGACGTCGGGCGCGCTGTCCGCCAACGGCAACATCGCGATGGCCCCGGACAAGAGCTTGAGCGGCCGCGTGACGGTGGACCTGGCTTCGGCCGCGGCCGGCGGCGCGATCGGCGTGCCGCTCGCTGTCGGCGGCACGCTGGATTCACCGAGCGTGACGCTCACGCGCGGCGCGCTGCTCGGAGCGGCCATCGGGACGGCGGTGGCGCCCGGCGTCGGCACCGGCGCCGGCGCGAAGCTGGGCGACCGGCTCGGCGAGGGGCTGAAAGGGTTATTCGGCAAGTAGCGGGCCGCTGACAGGCGCCGTCCTACAGTGCGCCGCGCGCGTTGCTGATTGGCTGCCGCAGCCCCGCCCGTAGCATGGTGCTGCGAGGCAGGTGCCCGCGAACAAGGTCAGCAGCCATGCATGTTTCGACGGTCGAGACCCTCCTCGAGTACGAGGTCAGGGCCCCCACCCATTTCTGCTTCAACATCGAGGCGGCGCACTGGCCGACCCAGCGCATCCTGAGTGAGCGGCTGGCGCTGCCCTCGGGCATCGCCGTGCGCACGTTCTCCGATGAGGTCAGCGGCAACCGCTTCATCCGCTTCGACGCCCCGCCCGGCCCGCTGGTGGTGGACTACAAGGCCGACGTCGAGGTGTACTCCGAGCACGTGGATGAGCAGCTGCCGGAATCGCCGGTCAGCGAAGTGCCCGACTCGATCTTTCATTACCTGATGCCCACGCGCTACTGCGAATCGGACGTGATGGGCAGCGTGGCGCAGCAGATGTTCGGCAACGAGCCGCCCGGCATCGGGCGGGTGCGCAAGATCGTGAGCTGGATCCACGACTCGATCCAGTACCGGCCGGGCAGTACCAACTCGACGACGACGGCGCAGGAGGTGTTCGTGCAGCGGACGGGCGTCTGCCGCGACTTCGCGCACCTGGGCATCACGCTGTGCCGCGCGCTCAACATCCCGGCGCGCATCGTGGTGGGTTATGTCTGGTTCGACGAGCCGCCGCAGGATTTCCACGCCACCTTCGAGGCCTGGATCGGCGGGCGCTGGGTGCTGTTCGACCCGACCGGCATGGCGCCGGTGGACCGGCTGGTGCGCACCGGCACCGGCCGCGATGCCAAGGACGTGGCGTTCAGCACCTACTTCGGCGACGTGATGATGACGCGCATGCAGCTCGACGTGCTCGAGCACGAGCCGCGCAAGACGGCCGACAGCGGACGCGAGGTGGTGGAACTGGCGGCGGTGGGGTCGGCCTGAGCGCCTAGTCCTTGTAGCCCGGGTCGATCCGATCCAGCTTGCGGATCAGCGCGGGCCAGGCGATGTTGGCGCCCTGGCCGGCGGTGACGGTCTTCATCACCTGCGCCATGCCCTCCATGATCTTGGGGCCGATGTGCACCAGCTCGCCGCCGGCCTGCGCGTCGATCTGGATGCGGCAGGCGTTCTCGAAGGTGTACATGCCGAGGAACGCGTCGGGGATCGTCCTGCCCACGGTCAGCAAGCCGTGGTTGCGCAGCATCAGGAAGTCGGCACCCCCCAGGTCCGCCTGCAGTCGCGGGCGCTCGTCGTCGCGCAGCGCCACGCCCTCGTAGTCGTGATACGCCAGCGACGCCAGCACGAAGGTGCTTTGCTGGCTGATCGGCAGCACGCCGCATTTCTGCGCGCTCACCGCGACGCCCGCGCGGCTGTGGGTGTGCAGCACGCAGCCCGCGTCGTCCCGCACCGAATGGATGCAGCTGTGGATGGTGAAGCCGGCGGGGTTGACCGGGAACGGCGAGTCGATCACCTTGGCGCACTGCGGGTCCACCTTCACCAGTGACGACGCAGTGATCTCGTCGAACATCAGCCCGTAGGGGTTGATCAGGAAGTGGTGGTCCGGTCCCGGGATGCGCGCGCTGATGTGGGTGAACACGAGGTCCGACCAGCCGTACAGCGCCACGAGGCGGTAGCAGGCCGCGAGGTCGACGCGCAGCTGCCATTCCTCGGCGCTGACCACTGGCTTGAGCGATGCGATTTCCATGGTGTCTCCTTTTATCTTTCAGGGAAAGGTTTTTAAACGTGGTGGTAGGAGGCTGTGGGGTTGTGGTCGAAGGCAGACGCTGTGGGCAACTCGTTAGAGTT
>Ga0255338_1001975_pt1 | contig 33989 bp, 25 predicted proteins | sample MeOH1_35cm_T4_19_FD_203715 | JGI IMG/M metagenome (GOLD analysis project Ga0255338, IMG submission 203715) | Sandy soil microbial communities from University of British Columbia, Vancouver, Canada - MeOH1_35cm_T4_195 | ecosystem: Engineered > Artificial ecosystem > Sand microcosm > Unclassified ... | reverse complement strand
GCGCTCTCGGTGGGAGAATTGAACCGGCTCGTTGTGCGCGAACAGCAGGGCGGCCTCGTGCGGTTGAGCGACGTGGCGCAGGTCGAGGACGGCGAACAGGAACCGCAGACGGCCGCCCGCCGCAACGGGGTGCCCACCGTCCTTCTTTCGCTGCGCAAACAATCCGGCGAGAACACCATCGCGGTGGTCGATGCGGTGGAGGAGCGGCTGCAGGAAACCCGCAAGCTGCTGCCGGCGGGCTACACGGTCAGCCTGATCCGCGACAATTCAAGGGTCATTCGCACCAGCGTCCACGCGGTCAAGGAACATCTGGTCCTCGGCGCGCTCTTCGCCGCGCTGGTGGTGCTGCTCTTCCTCGGCAACGGTCGCGCCACGCTCATCGCCGCGCTCGCCATCCCCACTTCCATCCTTGCGGCCTTTGGCGTGATGTGGGCGCGTGACGTGACGATCAATCAGATCAGCCTCATTGCGCTGGCGCTGGCGGTTGGCATCGTGATCGATGATGCCATTATCGTCATCGAAAATATTTTCCGTCACATGGAGGACAAGGGTGAGTCCGCCTTCGACGCCGCTATCAGCGGGACGCGGGAGATCGGGCCGGCGGTGATGGCCACCACCCTCTCACTGCTCGCGGTCTTCGTGCCGGTCGCCTTTCTGAGCGGCATTGTCGGCATGTTTCTGAAAAGCTTCGGCCTGACGATGGCCTTCGCCATCGCGGTCTCCCTCGTGGTGAGCTTCACGCTCGTGCCGTCGCTCGCGGCGAAGCTGTTTAGTCACCACGAAAAACCCGGCTCGTGGGATCGGGCGCTGGAGCGGTTGGTCAACCTGTTTTATCGTCCCCTCGAACGGTTCTACATGCTGATGCTCCGCTTCTCGCTCCAGCGTCGCTGGGTGGTGGTGGTCGCTTGCGTGGCCGTGCTCGGTATGCTGCCAATGCTGCTGAAGACGGTGAAAAAGGATTTCCTTCCGCCGGTCGAGGAAGCCGAGTTTGTGGTCAGCCTGCGCGCCCCCGAAGGTTCGACGCTCGCGGCCACCGACCTGCTCGCCGAACGCGTGGCGCGCGACATCCGCCGATTGCCCGGCGTCGAGTCCACCCTGCTGACCATCGGGGATAATCCGCAGCGCACGGCCAATTTCGCGGAGATCTTCGTGCGCCTGACCGACCCCGCCGCGCGAACGGAAGACCAGCAGACCATCATGGACCGCGTCCGGCGCGAAATCGTCCCCCGGCATCCTGCGGAGTGGCGCCTCAACGTGCTTTCCGTGCCGCCGTTCAACGCGGGCGTCTCCAGCGCCAACGTCCAGTATTACATCGCGGGGCCGGACCTCGACCGTCTCACCCAGGCCACGCACACGGTGATGCGGGAGGCGCGGAAAATCCCCGGCATCCGCGACCTCGATTCGACCCTCATCGCCGGCAAACCGGAAATCACCGCGCGCGTGGACCGCAGCAAAGCGGGCCAACTCGGCATCAGCATCGCCGACCTGTCGACCTCGCTGCGGTTGCTGGTCGGCGGACTCACCATTTCGACTTTCAGCGAAGGCGGCGAGCAATACGACATTCACCTGCGCGCGGCCGAGCCCTATCGCAACAGCCGCGAGGCGCTCGCGCTGCTCGCCGTGCCGTCGGCCCGGGCCGGGCCGGTGGCGCTCGACAACCTCGTGCAACTCGAATCCACCGACGGCCCTTCTCAAATCAACCGCCTCAACCGCCGGCGGCAGGTGACCATCACGGCCAACAACGCGCCGGGTTACGGCGAGACGCAAATCCTCGAGGGCATCGAGTCGGCCGTGAAGCAACTCCACCTCCCCGGGGATTACCAGGCCGGCCCGGCCGGCCGGACCAAGGAAATGCGCAAGGTGGGCATCGCCTTCATGACGGCGTTCCTCATGGCCTCCATTTTCATGTATCTTATCCTGGCGGCGATGTTTGAGAGCTGGTTGCACCCGGCGACCATTCTCCTGGCGCTGCCCCTGTCGCTGCCCTTCGCCATTCTGTCCCTCATCATCTTTGGGCAGTCCATCAACATTTTCTCCTTTCTCGGCATCCTCGTGCTCTTCGGCATGGTGAAGAAAAACGGTGTCCTCCAGATCAGCCACACCAACCAACTTCGCGCCGACGGCCTGGAACGCCTCGATGCCGTGCTCCAGGCCAACCGGGAGCGCCTGCGCCCCATCCTCATGACCACGCTGGCCTTCGTGGCGGGCATGATTCCCATGATGCTCGCGACCGGGGTCGGCGCGGCCTACAACAACGCGACCGCCGGCGTCATCCTCGGCGGCCAGTTGATGTCGCTGCTGCTGACGCTGCTGGCCACGCCTGTTTTCTACACCCTGTTCGACGATGTGATCCAGTGGCGCCGCCGCCGGGCCCTCGGTCCGGAAAAGAACGGCGCGGCCGCGCCCGCCGCCTAAACCATGCCGCCCCCCGGGAAACTCCTCCGCTCCCTCGCTTGGTGCTGCCTGCTGCCGTGGTTGACCTCGTGCCTCAATCCGGTCGGCCCAAAATATCAAAAGCCGGATGTGGCCGACGTGACCCCGGCCCAATGGAGCTGGCAGCCGGCCAACCCCCGCGACCACGCGCCGAAGGGCGAATGGTGGAAGATCTTCCAGGACGACGAACTCGACCGGCTGCAAGCGCGCGCCCTTGCGGCCAGTCCGTCGGTGCAGGCGGCCGTCGCGCGCGTCGAGCAGGCCCGGGCCAACGCCCGCGCGACCGTCGCGGATTTTTTCCCCGACATCCGATTCAAACCGTCCGCCAAACGCGAGCGAACCTCGGGCCACTTGCCGTCCCCCATCCCCGTGCCGATCCCCTCGGCCCAAATCAACAGTTACAGTGTTCCGCTCGATCTGAGCTATGAAATCGATTTGTGGGGCAAGTTGCGCCGCAGCACCGAGTCCGCGCGCGCCACCGCGATGGCCACCGTCGCCGACTACCACAACGTCCTGCTCACGCTCGCCGCTGACGTGGCCGTGCAGTATTTCACTTTGCGCGCGCTCGATTCCGAACTGGCTGCGCTCCGGCGCACCATTGAGTTGCGCGAAACCTGGTTTGGGTTGATGGACCAGCGGTTCAATGCCGGCGCGATCTCGGAAACGGACCACGCCCGCGCCCATACCGAACTGTCCAACGCTCGCGCGGAGCTCGCCGACGTGAAGCGCCTGCGCCAGGAGACCGCCGCCACCCTGGCCCTCCTGTGCGGAGAACCCGCCGGCCAAGCCGGTTTCGCCGAACGGCCGCTGAACTCCGGCATGCCCGTGAGCGTGCCGGCCGGACTCCCCGCGGACCTGCTCGAACGCCGTCCGGATATCGCCGCCGCCGAGCGCCTCGTGGCCGCGCGCAATGCAGACATCGGCGTGGCCACCGCGAGCTATTTTCCCAGCGTGAGGCTGACCGGTCTGGCCGGTTACTTGAGCAGCGACGTCGATTCGCTCTTCGCCGCGGACAGCCGCACCTGGTCCATTGGTCCAAGCGTGAGCCTGCCTTTGTCGGGCTACGGCCTCATCTCCGCGCGCGTGCGCCAGGCCAAGGCGGCGCGCGAAGAAGCCGTCGCCCACTACCGCCAGGCCGTGCTGACCGCCCTCAAGGATGTGGAAACCTCGCTCGCGCAGATCCGGTATCGCGCCGAGCAATCCGCCGCGCTCGCCGAATCCCTCGCCGCCGCGACCACCGCCACCGGGCTGACCCGCCAGCGTTACGACCGCGGCGTGGTGAGCTACCTCGAACTGCTCGATGCCGATCGCACCCGCCTGCAAGTCGAGTTGCGGCTTGTCCAGGTCATGGCCCAGCAGCACATCGCCTCTGTCCGGCTCATCAAGGCGTTGGGCGGAAGCTGGCAGGAGAATGACACGACCGTCCGGCCCGAACGCGCTTCACCGGCTCCTGCTCGTTGAACTTTTCCGAGCCGAACGAAGATGCGGTGGCCAGCCATTTGCAGGTGAAGACCAGCAATAGCAACCAGCCGACAAGGTCGCCGTTGAGGATGGAGACGACCACCGGGTAGCCGTTGCCGCACACCTCGGGCACGCGGATGGCGATCGCCCTGACGATCAGGCCGCCGAGCATGAGCCGAAGCGTGAGCGGCAACTGCAGCGCCAGGAATGCGCGCTCCGCGCGGCGCAGCGAACGCAGGAACCATGGAGCCACCGTGCCCGTGATCAACCCGAGCAGCGCATAGGGCACCATTTCCCAGGCGGAGTTAAGCTGGAACAGCGGCACGCGGTAGAGGTGGGCGGCATCGGTCAACCCCCGGATCGTCAGCGTCGCCACGACCGCGGAGACCACGAGCGGGCCGAGGCTTCCATTGCGATCGTGCCGAGGATGATCTCGGCGACGAAGAACGAGCCGCCGATCGGAGCGTGGTAGGCCGAAGCAATACCGGCCGCGGCCCCGCAGGCGACCAGCAGCCGGCGGCGCGGCGCGCTCAGCTCCCGCCAGCGGCCGAGCCCCGCCGCAGCCATCGCGGCCAATTGGACCATTGGTCCCTCGCGCCCGATGGAGCCACCGGAGCCGATCGAGAAGAGCGCCGCGGCGCTCTTGACGAGCGACACGCGCACGGGCACGCGGCCGGACCCGATGACGATCGCCTCCATGTAGTCGGTCGAACTCTGGCCCGGCGCCAGCCGCTGGCCGAATAACAGCACGAGCCCGGCGAGCAAACCACCGACCGCTGGAACGAGCAGGCAGCCCCACCAGGTGCTAGCGGCGGAATGAAAGGGGACCATTTACGGCGGTGAGGAAAGGGACCATCTTCTTCTGGATTTTCTTCCCCTTTTTCACCAAGGAAAGTCTTCTTCCGGTCGGTTGGATCTTCTTCCCTTCCGGACCTGCGCTGGTTCGGTGACACGCGGCGGCGTTGTCGCGCGGTGACGGGATGGCTAGGTGCGGGGATGGAAACCCCCGGGCCGCGCAAATGCTGTCACTGTAAACAGTTGTTCACCCCCGATCCCCGGCAGCGAAATCGGCAGCGCTATTGCGTGTTGGCGGTGTGCCGCCGCGTCAGCAAAGCCGCCAGCCAGCGACGATGGCTGGCCAGGCCGGACCGGAAGGACTGGTGGAGCGGGCCGGCCAATGTGATCCACGTGCAGCAGTGGCGCGCGGCGAATCCGGGCTACTGGCGGCGGGTGAAACGCAGGCCGAAAAGTGCGTTACAAGAGATGATGAAGAGCCAAGTGCGTGGAGGTGAAGCACCTGCCCAGCGGACCGACCGGGATGCGTTACAAGATACATGGCAGCGTCAACCACCTCTCTTGGTGGGACTTATCGCGCACCTGACCGGGATTGCGTTACAAGAGGATATGGCCGGGGTGACGGGCAGGCTGATAGCGCGCGGGGAGGCCCTGTTGGGCTCCAACCCCCAAAATGATCACGAAAAAAATCCTCTGTGCGGAGCGAGTGCGGCGCGTGCCGGTCCACTTTAGCTGGATCGACCACCGGCTCGTTCGGCACCGCTACCTCCAACGCGCCAGCGCGAAAGCGTGGGCCCTCTACCTGGTGCTGGTCACCGTCGGTGACGAGCACGGGCTCAGCTATTACTCCGATGCGAAGCTCGCGGACCTGCTGATGCTGTCGCTCGACGACCTGCTGCTCGTGCGCGGCCAGCTGATCGTCGCCGGCGTCATCGCCTACGAAGCGCCGTTCTATCAGGTGCTGGCGCTGGAAGGAGGTGGGACATGATCAGCTACGAAACCTTCAGCCGCATCCGGCACCTGCGGGACAAAGAAAAACTCAGTGAGCGCCAGATCGCCGAAAAACTTGCGCTCGACCGCAAGACGGTGCGACGGTGGCTGGACCGGAAGAGCTTCGCCCCGGAGCCCGCGGAGCGCGTGCGCCCGAGCAAACTGGATGGCTACAAAGGCCAGATCCAGGCGTGGCTGGAGCGGCACCCCTATACGGCCGCGCAGTTGCTCATCAAGCTGCGCGAGGCCGGATACACCGGTGGCTACACGATCGTGAAGGAATACGTGGGCGCGGTGCGGCCGAAGACGAGGGAGGCGTTCCTGACGCTTCACTTCGCACCAGGCCAGTGCGCGCAGGTGGACTGGGGTTCGGCCGGAGTCATCCAGGTCGGCAACACGCGCCGGGCGCTCTCCTTCTTCGTCATGGTGCTCTGCTACAGCCGGCGGATGTATGTCGAGTTTACCCTCGGCCAGGCCCAGGATCAGTGGCTGTCGTGCCACCAGCACGCCTTCGAATACTTTGGGGGCGTGGTCCCGACGGAGGTCATGGTCGACAACTGCAAGACGGCGGTCTTGTCGCATCCCGACGACGGTCCGGTGGTGCTCAATCCGCACTACGCCGACTTTGCCCGGCACTGCGGCTTCGCGGTGACGCCCTGCGGTCCCCGTCGTCCAAATGAAAAGGGGCGCGTAGAAAATGCCGTCGGGTATATCCGGAAAAACTTCCTCGCGGGGCTGCACTGCGACGAGTTTGCGGAGATGAACCCGGCGGTGCGGGTGTGGCTGGACACCGTCGCCAACCAGCGCATCCACGGTGAAACCAGGCAGCGGCCGGCCGAACTCTTCGCGCAGGAGCGCGCGCACCTGCAGCCGTTGCCGGCGCGGCCCTACGATACGGCCGTCGTGAAGACCGCACCCGTGTCGTCACGTTGCCGCGTCACCTTCGACACCAACCGTTACTCGGTGCCATCGCGCTACGCCTCGCGGCTGCTGACGCTGAAGTTGACCGCGGACAAGCTGCGGCTCTACGACGGGGACCAACTCGTCGCCGAGCACGTGCGCAGTTACGAGCGGCATCGCGATTACGAGAACCCCGACCACGTGCGGGAGTTGATCGCGTTGCGCCGCAAGGCCGAGAAGAGCCGGATGCTGGGGCGCTTCCTCAAGCTCTCGCCGAATGCGCGGGTCTACCACGAGCAGTTGGGTGAGCGGCGGATGAACGCGAGCCATCATGTGCAGAAGATCCTCGCCCTGGCGGAGGTCTATGGGCCGGAGCTCACGCGCCGGGCCCTCGATGACGCGCACCAACTGGGTGCCTACTCCTGCGAATACATCGCCAACCTGCTCGAACAGCGGCACCGGTTCACCCCGGAGCCCACCGAGCTGAAATTAACCCACCGCCCGGAGGCGCTGGCGTTGGAGCTGCCGCCGCCGAACCTGTCGATCTACGAGGAGGACGCGCGATGAACGCGAGTCCTGACACGCTGCGGCTGCGCGGCTTCCTGGACCGGCTCGACCTGGGCTACGTCGCCGGCAACTTTGAGGACCTGGCCCGGCAGGCGATCGACAAGCGCTGGAGCCATCTGGCGTTCCTCGAGCATCTGATCGAGGGCGAATGCCTCGACCGGCAGCACCGGCGCGTGGAGCGGCTGTTGTGGAAGGCAAAGTTGCCGCCACCCAAGTCACTCGACCAGTTTGATTGGGAATGGCCTGATGAAATTAACGAGGCCCTGGTGAAGGACCTGTTCCGGCTGAACTTTATCGAGAAGCGGTCCAACGCGGTCTTCGTCGGAAACCCGGGGACCGGGAAGACGCACCTGCTCAATGCCCTCGGCTACCATGCCTGTCACCAGGGCCACAGTGTCCTCTACACGACGGCCATCGAGGCGGTGAACCGCCTGATCGCGGCGCGGGAGGCCAAGCGGCTACGAGCCGAGTTGCGGCGTTACCGGCGGCCATCCTTGGTCTTGATCGACGAGCTCGGGTTTTTGAACCTCGACCACGCCGGTGCCGACCTGATGTTCCAGCTGATCTGTCAGCGCTATGAACATGGCTCGCTCGTGATCACCACCAATAAGGAATACAAAAAGTGGATCGAGATCATGGCGAAGGAGTCGAGCATCACCACCGCGATCCTCGACCGCGTGCTCCATCACTGCGACACCGTCACAATCAGGGGCGAGAGCTACCGCATGAAGGACCGGCACGAATCGAAAGACTGAGCCCTGGCGGGTGTGCGTCCTCCTGGTGGGCGTGCACCCGCCGTCCCCGTCGGACAGACCGGCGACACCGTGCTGGTCCCCTTTAGACCGGCGGCCGTTAGCGAGCACTTGGCGACGCCGGAATTAAAGGGACCACCCGCTCCGCCGCCGCTCATAAAGGGACCATAACTGGTGGTCCCTTTTTAACCCGGCGAAAATGGTCCCCTTTGAGGGCGCCGCTCACAACCAGGGGAGCAACCGCATCGATTCCACGACGCCGGCCCGCGAATCCGTGAGCAACTCGTGCGCCCCTTCCGTCAAAGCGGTAAAAAGCAGCGCGCTCAGGGCGCCGACGAAGCCCGCCAGCGCCGCCCAGAGAAGCGTGCCCTGCCATTCGGTCGGATGCAGTTTCTCCTGCAACCAGACCTGCCAGCGCAGCAACCGGACGAGATGCTGGTGACTGGCGTTGAGCAGCGCTTTCATGGGCAGGCAACCGACGGGAAGATCCGGCAAGAATTCCCGCCACCCGATGTCGCAAAAAGCCCGGCGGGCCGTGTGTGCGGGAATCCTCTCCCGCAATGGAGTTGATCCAACGAGCAGATGCGGTCCGGTTGTGGCAGGGCGAACTTGAACCGGTTCAGGGTGGTCAGCACCAACTGATCAAGCCCGCAGGGGCAAGGCTCGCTGATCGCTAGCGTCACAATGTGCGCAACGAGGTTTTTGCCGAAGGAGTTGCCGAAGGAAGAGAGTGGCAAGCGAAGCGGCGGGAGCGATGATCATGGGACGAGGACGGAGTAGGCCGGCTTTGGGGTCGGGCAAGTGAGAGAATTAGGCGAAACCGGCGGCTGTGCTCCCCGAAGGGGTCCGGACCTGCGGTGACTGTCGGCTGGTGGCCGCTTCGGTGAAATCATCGGCGGGTAAAACCGGTCGGGAGGTGAGAGGCTCCGCTTGCGTTGCGAAAGGGGAAAGATTTGCGGCGACGCGTCGGGCCCATTCCAGCCAGACGCGCTGCTCCGCCGTCGGCGCCTCGGTCCCGCTATGCCGCCAGTTCACTTCGCAGGCGGCGAGATAGTCGGTGACCTCGCGATGCGTCCGCCAAGCTGCGGCGTCGCGGAGCAGCTGCTGGATGCGGTTGATCGCGGCGCGTTCGAGATGCCGGCGGCCGATCACGGGGGAGGATCCGGGCGATGCGGCCGGGGCGGTTGGAGCGGCCGGCGTTCGGCCGGGACGCTCGCCGGCCAAGAGGCGGACGAGTGCGGCGGACATCTCGACGAGAATGGTTTCAAGCGTGGTCGTCGCGGATTCCGCCCAGGAATGGGTGCGCGAGGCCGGGGCGCTGGGGGCACCGAGAACGAACCGCAGGCGCCCTGTCGGCCGATAATGCCGGCGCGGGGCGGTCGGATCGAGGCATTCGACCTCCTCCTCGATCTGGAAAGTGGCGCACTGCTTCCCGTGGCGAAACTCCAACCGGCCGGCGGAACCAGCCTCGGGCATGCCGCCCCGGGCCGTGGCCGCGGCGAGCAGCGAATCAACCGCGCGGGCAACCCGATCCGCCTGTTCGGGTGAGACGGTAATCCGCGGCAGGCCTTGCTCGCGGACGCGGACCAAGCCGCGACCGCTCAGCTTGTGGTGGCGGAGGCAATGCAGCAGCCGGCGAGCTACCGGGTGCAGGCGCGACTCATCGTCCGGGGTGAAAATGGCGACCGGGACGGACTGACTGCGGCCGGCGGGTGGCGAAACGACGGGGAGCGCCGGAAGCCTCGAGACGGACAATGTCACGGGACGGTCCATGCCGGCCGGCGTCTCCGGCAAGCCGGGCCGCAGGGGATGCTGGCCGGCCCGGAGACGGGCCCAATAGCCGCGCGGCGGGGTCGGGATGGCGCGGCGCCGGCAAAGCTTGGCGAGCGCGACATCGGAGATGCCGAACTCGCGGGCGAGGCGGGTGGCCGGCGTGGTCCAGATGCGCTGGTAGAGTTCCTCGCGGGAGAGGGTTGTCATGGAAGGAGAGGCGGAGCCGCGGGTCATGGAAGATCGCAATCACGCAATAGGTTACGGAGCGCGGTCGTAGAAGATGCGCAGATCCGGCTTGGTGCCGGGCAGGAGTTGCTGCGCGCTCTGAAGCGCGCGTTTGGTGGCGAGGGTGGGATTATCCTCGGCGGGAAAGATGTTCTCCTGGCCGATTCTTGCGGCGAGTCCGCTGCGCTTGAGCACAGTGGCGACATCGCCATGCACCCCGGAGATGAGCAGGTGCCGGCCTTGCGACTGCAGGTATTCGAGCAACTGGCCCAAGGCCATGGCGGTCGTCGCGTCAAGGTGCCGGGCGTTTTTCATCCGCAAAATGAAGACCCGGATGTTGGGGTCCTCGGCCAGCCGGCGGATGCCATCCTGGAAAATGTCGGCGGCGCCGAAGAACAGGTCGCCCTCGACGTGGATGATGGAAATTTGGGGGTGGTTGCGCCTGGCGGGCACGTCGATCTGGGCAAGCTGGCCCTGCTCGTTGAAGGCGTGTTCGACGAGACTGGGCGCGCTGGCCTTCCGGAGGAAAAGCACGAGGGACATGCCGACCCCGGTGTAGATGGCGGTGTCGAGGTGGAGAAACAGCGCCGCCACCAGCGTGACCCAGAAGACCGCCGCATCCGAGGAGGTGGAAAGCCGCACCATTTGAATTTGCGCGGGTTGGATCAGCCGGATGGCGATGACAATGAGGTAGGCGGCGACGGCCGCAATGGGGAGGTGGGCCAGCAGGGGAGAAAGCATCAGGACGATGAGCAGGAGCATCGTGCTCCCGAGGATGACGGCCCACTGGGTGCGTCCTCCGCTCTGATGATTGGCGGCACTGCGCAGAAAAGAGGCGGAGCCGGGCATGGCACCGAAACCCGCCCCGAGGAGATTGCCCAGCCCCATTCCGATGAGTTCCTGGTTGGGGTTGACGCGCTGGCCGGTCTTCACCGCCAGAGTCTTCGCGATGGTGACGGCTTCGAGCATGCCCAGCAGGGCGGCGGCGATCGCCACACTGGTGACCTTGGGTAGCAAGCTGAGGCCCGCGGCGTTGAGTGGAAATCCGGTGAAGAAGGGCACCCCACCCGAGATCGCTCCAAGATCGCGGACGACCCCGACACCGTGCTGGTCGAGGTCGAGCCAAGCCGACGAGGCGCCCGCAAGGATCAGCACCGGCAAGCCGTCTGGCCAGCGGGGACGCCAGCGGCGCAGAGCGGTGATGGCGGCCAGGCTGCCTACGCCGATCACCGCCGTAACGGGATTGAAATGCAAGGTGAGGAAACTGGTCGCGAGATGACGCAAGGTTCCTGGCAGGCTGACCTCCGCGCCCCGGGCGATGCCGAGCAAATTGCCCAACTGCCCGGTCGCGATGAGAATGCCAACGGCCGTGGTGTAGCCGACAATGACCGAACGGGAGACGAATTGGGTGATCTTGCCCAGATCGGCGAAACCGGCGGCCAGTTGGAAGGCCCCCATCAAGAAACCGATGAGCAGCACTTTCTGCAACCCGTCCAGCGGCTCGCCTGCGAGACTGAGCAGCGCCCCCGCCAAGATGATGCTGATCGTGTTGGTCGGACCGAAAACGAGGTGCCGCGAGGAACAGTAAAGCGAACAGAGCACCGTGCCGACAATCGCGCCGCCGAGCACGGCAGGCACGGGGATGCCGATCAAAAGCGCAAAGGCCACCACCTGCGGAATCGTGAGGGTCGCGATGGTCAGGCCCGCCAGCAGATCCGCCCGGATATCCGCCCGGTCATACTTTGGCAGCTCGCGCACGAGCGGCGGAATCAGGTTGGCGCGCAGTTGTGCCCACACCCCGCCCAGCCGCTCGCCAGCTACCTCCGAGAGTCTGTCGAGTTCGTTCATTCGCTGTGGGTCCGATACGAAGCTTGCTTCGGCTTGGTTGGCGGAACGGGATTGACTGTGGATTGCATGGGGCTCGAACGTGTTTGTAGAGGTCTTGTCAAATGCCCCGGAGCTTGCTCCGGGGATCTTTACTGGGATGAATCCTATTCATCATGTAAATCAGCAAGACTGCCCAAGTCGTTCCTCTGCCCGCGGGCTGCCTGCCGGGCAGCATGGCGACGGTCGGGGATGGACAGCGCGATGAAGAAGGCGAGCACGCAGCAGACGCCCGAAACAATCCAGATGATGCGGTAATTATTGCCGCAAAGCGAAATGAGTGCACCGCCCGCGGCGTGCGCCGCCACCCGGCCGAAAGCGTAGCACATGTTGTAAGCCCCGCTGAGCTGGCCGACGAGGTCCTTCGGCAAGAACTCCGAAAAAAACGGCTTCTGCGTGACCTCCATGGTCACAAAACCAAGCCCAAAGAGCACAGCGACGAGCAGGAGATGCTGGCCGTTGGTGGCAAAGATGCCGAGCAGACAGGCTGCCAGTGAGACGGCATAGCCGGCGGCCAGCGCCTTGTGCTTCGGCAGGCGTTCGATCCAGTAGCCCAGCGGGATCGCGAAGAGCAGGGCCGGCAGCGACTGCCAGCTCCAGACCTGGCCGAAATCGGCTTTCTTCATGGCGATGGTCTGCACGGCGAACAGCACCACGAAACCGGTGACAACGTTCAGCAACAGCGCCTGCGTGAAGGCGAGATAACCGAAGCGGCGGAGGTCCTTTGCCCCCAGAAAATCGGTCGCATAACGCTTGAGCGTCAGCCTGGGCCGGGGCACCGGCTCCACGCGGTGCTCGCGCAGGAAAAGCGCCGGCAGCGCGATCAGCACGATCATCCCGACGGCGGCCAGGTTGTAAAGCGCGTCCAGGCCGAACCGGGTCATGAACCAGCCCATGCCAAACTGCAGGAAGCCGAACGCGGTGAGTTGCGAAAGGCAAAGCGTCACCGCCTTGATCAGGGTGCGCTGTTCCGGCGGCACCATGTCCGCCATAAGCGGATGCTCGGCGCCCCAGACCATGCCCTGGAAGAAATTAAAGGCGAAGACCACGGCCACCAGCTGCCAGAAGGTGTGCGCATGCGGGATCAGGAACAGGAAAAGCGCAACCAGCGGCGCGGCGACCACCAGAAAAAACGCGCGCCGCCCCAGACGGGTCCAGATCCGGTCGGAGAGGATGCCGACCGCCGGCTGCACGGTGAACCCGCAGAGGGGATGGATCGCGAGGACCAGGCCGATGACCGCCGCATCGCGCGTGAAGGAACTCAACGTGAGCGGCAGCACGTTGTTGAGGATCTGCTCGGTGATCACCAAGCCGCTCCACACCGAGGAGAGGATGAAGAACACCGAGGCGTTCGCGATCCTATACCAGGCGGGGGCGCGGGGGGCAGGTGGGGTCATGATTACAAACCGGTCAGGCCCAGCCGTTCGAATTGCTCCTGCGGGGCATGCGCCTGGCGCATAAGTGTCGCCATCGCCTGCATCACCTGCCCCTCCAAGGCGACGTCTGCCATGGGCTGCTGCTGTCCGGGATCCTTCATCAGATCGAACAGAAAATGCCCGGACGCGGGCCCGACGCTCCGGGGAGCGATGCCGTCGATGTGTCCGCCCTGGGGCTGCGCCACGCGCAATACCGGCATTCCCTTGGTGAAGGGGAACGGCCCGGCCAACCGCACGCGGTCAGTCGCGAGCTCCGCCGGAGAAAACATCCGCCGCATCCGCATCGGCATGAGGGTGTATTCGTAGAGCGGCACCGAGGCGTTGGTGGTGGACCGCATGTAAACGTAGCGCCCCGTCGTGAGGTTCACCTGGGCGCCCCAAGTGCCGAACAAACTGTATTCGCGGACCGGCTCGTCATGGGAGACGACCCGGGCGAGATTGCAGCCGGTCATGTCCGCCGTCGGGGCGGCGCCGAAGAAATCAAGCAAGGTGGGTGCGAGGTCGATCGCGGGCTGGACCAGCGACTGGCGGGAGACACCGGTGGCGCGGCAGCGCGGATCCCAGACAAAGAAGGGCGTGCGGGCCAGCTCCTCATACCACGGCACGTGCATCTTGGCCCAGCAATTGTGCTCGCCGAGGAGGAAGCCGTGGTCGGTCCACACAATCAGCATCGTGTCGTCCCAGAGTTTGTGCTCGTCCATCGCGTCGAGCACCCGTCCGAGTTGCTCGTCGCAGTAGCTGACGAGGGCGGCGTATTCCATCCGGCAATGTTCCTGCACCTCGCCGGGCTCCGTGGCGGCGGCGTAAGCGGGCCAGTCGAAGCGCGGGCCGCGGTAGTTCTTAAAATGCTCGGCATACGGCGCCTTGGCCTCCGGCGGACTGAAGAAAGGCTCATGCGGATCGAAGGTTTCGATCTGCAGCAGCCAGCGGTCAGCCTGATGATTGCGTTTGAGGAAATCCAGCCCGCCGTCAAAGGTGCGGGTCTGCGGCCAGTCGGCCGCCGTCCGCATCGCCTGGCGGTTGACGATATCCTGCCGCACGAGCCGGTCGTGCTTGGCATTGCGGCCGGCGGATGGCGGCCAGAGCGGATCCTCAACCTGGCCGATCCACGGGTCGCCTTCCTGGCCACGAATGAACTCCCAGGAGGAATAACGCGTGTGGTAATTGGCGCCCCCATCCTCGAAGTAGTGTTGGTGATCGGTCACCAAGTGGGAATAAACCCCGCGGGCCTGCAGCATCTCGGTGAAGGCGTCGTCAAAAGGCTCCATCGGCCCCCAGCTCCGGTGCAGGAAGTTCGGCCGGCCGGTCAGAAAGTCCCGCCGCGCAGGGATGCACGGCATCGAACAAACGTAGGAGGTGTCGAAGCGGGCCGATCGCTGCGCCAGGCGGGTGAAATTGGGCGCCTGCACCCAGTCGCAGCCATAGGGTGGCAGGAAGTGCCGGTTCAACGAATCAAAGGTGACGATGATGGCTTTCATTGGGATATTGGGCAGACGCAGGACGGTTCACTCCGCCCGAAGGGCACGGTAGGGCTCCGGTGGATCAGGTCGTTGGATTTTCAATCCTGAAAATCTACGGCTTCAGGTGTTGGACAAACCAAGCGACCGCATCGTCAATGTAGACATGCGGCAGCATGTGGCCGCTGTCGAAGAATTTGAGCTGCTTGGCGGAGCCGGGCACGCGCGCGACGAGACCCTCGGCGTCCTCCACCGTGTAATAGATGTCTTTGCGCGCCATCAGAAACAGCACGGGCTTGTCCGCCAGCGCCCGGACATGGTTGTCCGGGGCAATGGCGGCCAGGCGCGCACGGGCGGGCGGTGGCATGGATGCCGGGGCGGCGCCGGAGCCGAGCATCGGCGGGGCCACGCAAACCACACCCACCTGGAGGCGCGGTTCGACCGCGAGGAGATTCACTGCCGTTACGCCGCCCATGCTGTAGCCGAAGACTGCGCGGCGGACGGGATCGATGTCGGTGCGCGTCGCCAAGTAGTCGAGAGCCCGGCGGTAGTCGACCGTGGTGCGGACAATGAGGTCGCGAAACCGGTAGAGCCAGTTGCTCTTGCCGACAAAATTCTGGGGATTCGCGAAATCCCCCAGATAGCTGCGCTCGCCGAAATAGGCGGCATCGAGCATAAATACGGCATAGCCGGCCTCGAGCAGCCGAGGGACCAGCGGGCCGGTCGGATTGTCGGCGCGCCACCACGAGTCCTTGTTGCTGCCGACACCATGGAGCACGAGCACACAAGGCGGCGGGGCGGTCGCGGCCTTGGGCAAGGCGAACCAACCGGCAATGCGCTCGCCGGAGCTGGTGGTGAAGGCGATCTTCTCGCGTTTGTAGGCCGGTGTTTCGCTTTGATCCACGACTCGGGCGTCGAGCGGGATGGAGACGTCGTAGTCGTAGAATTGAGTCACGGCGCGATAGGCGTCATCGCTCAACAAAGGCGAGATAGCCGAGCCGGAGGCGATCACCGGCTGGGCCGTCAAGGAACCAGCGGAAAAAAGCATCATTGCACTTATTCTGGTCAGGGAATTTGGTCGCATTAAAAATCCTCGGTTGGGCAGGATAAAGTATGCGTCCGCCCCTCATGCACGAAGCGGACGCTGAATGGTTGGAAAATAGGAGGCGAAAGAAAACGGCTAAAACCGCAGGGTTGCCGTCAGGTTGGCGCTGAATGGTTTCCCGCGGATGAACATGTAGGCGATGTAATCCTCGTCGGTCAGGTTTTCGAGGTTGAGGGTCCAGTCGATCCTGTTGTTACCCTTCAATTTCATGGAGTAGCCGAGCGCTGCGTCCCACCGCGTCGATGCCTCTACGTGAATCTTGTAGAGTGCAGGATTGCGGTTGCCGACCATCTCCCCGGTGTAGATATAGCCGGCGCCGACCCAGAAGCGGTCCAACGCACCACCCTTGAAGGTGTATTTGGTCCAAAGGCGAACCGAGTCCCGCGGGACATTGGGCAACAGGCTGCCCACCCGCCCGGGGCGCTCCTTGTCTGAAATGACCGCTGTATCCATATAAGCGTAAGAGCCGGTCACTTGGAGTTGGGCGGTCGGGAAATATTGGGCCTCAACCTCCACGCCCTTGGCGTTCTCCTCCCCGGAAAGCTCGAAGGTGGTGGTGCCGGTCAGGCCATTGAACACTTGCACCTGGATGTTCTCCCGGGTCGTGTCGAAATAAGTGATGGTCCCCGAAAATTTGTCGAAGCTCGCCTTAAGCCCGAGATCATAGCTTTTGCCCTTTTCCGGGCTGTTGGGAAACCGGATATTGGGCGCGGCGGACTCGGACATGTTGGCGAAAGCGTAGATGCCCTTGACGAGCTTGAGGGAGGCACCGAATTGCGGCTTGGTGATTGAGAAATCCCCGGTGGTTAGCTTTGTGGCGGCAAGCGGAGTCTCAAGGGAGGTCGTGCTCTCACCGCGGCCGATGGCCGCCATCAGGGTGAGACGATCCTTCCAGGTTTCCAGCGTGGCCAAGGCGTAATAGACCTTGTCGCGATTGTTGTCGTTGTTGACGCCAGCCGCCTGGGGAACGTAGTCGGCGAGATTCCCGACACTGTAGTTGCGGGCGGCGATGTTGTAGATCGGAAAGATTCTGCCCGGAAGCTTGGTGTTGATCAGCGTGAAAATGCGGCCGCTGGACCGGATGTCGCTGGCGCCGACGACCGCCTTCAATTTGCCCATGGGCGTATTCCACGAACCGGTAAAGTCCATCTGCAGGGATTGCACGTGCCGCTTATCATTGTTGATGTTGCCAGTCGAGATGATGTAGGTCAGATCATTGGCGGGGGTCTGCGCCCCGACCTTCCGCAGGGCATCATAGTAATGGTCGTCATAGGCGAACGCGGCCCGCAGCGAGAAATGCTCCGAGAAGACATGGGTGAGTTCCGCAAACTCCGCGATCTGCTTCGATTTGGCATAGTTGTCGGGGCCGGAAGTATTGTAGGATCTTTCCGGCAGGATCAGGGTTCCGGAGTTGGGCTCAAAGGGCATGAGAATGAATGCCTCGTGCTCAAGCAGATCCTGGAATCGCACGCCGGCCCGGAGCGTGGTCTTGTTCCGGTAGCTCAGCTGGAATTGGGTGCTGATGAATTTATTGTCAGTATGCTCGAAGTCGCGGAATCCGCCGGAGTCTTCCCTGACGATGATCGCACGGTAAAGTAATTCCCAGTCGCCCCGTTTGAAGACGGGACCGGTCGCATCAAAAACCGCCCGCTTGCGGTCATAACTCCCATACTCGGCACTCAGGGAATAACCCGTCTTCGTCTGGGGCCGTTTCGTGATCAAGTTGATCACGCCACCCGGGTTGCCGAAACCAAAGAGCACGGAACTGGGGCCCTTGACCACTTCCAATCGCTCGATTTCGGCGATTTCGTGTCGCGAGCGGCCTTCGCTCAGGTCGCCAGCATTCGGGAACCCATCCTGGCGAGCCGCCCGTGCTTGGAAACCGCGGATGGTGAATTGGTCGGAGTTGTTGGCATTGCGTCGGATGCCTGGCACGGCGAGGGTCGCCTCGACCAGCGAGATGTTGCCGCGGTCAGTCATGAAGTCGCTGGTGATGACGCTGAGCGTCAAGGGGGTCGACACAAGAGGAAGTGCGATGCGAGTTCCGGTCGCGGAATTGGTCGCCAAATATGAATTGTTTTTCACCGCAGTGACTTCAAAGGGTGAAAGCACGATGGTCTCCTGGTCCTTGGAAGGCTCATCGGACGCACCAGTGGTTTGCGCCGGCAGCATGGAGGTTGCCAGCAGGCCAAAAAGAACCAGGCAGGAACCCCGGATTGGGGTGGACATTCCGGGGATCGAATCAGACGGGGTAGTTTTCATCGTGTTTGTGGGGTGTTAGCAAAACGCGTTGGCCACGGAGCCAATGCCGCAATGTGGGGTTAATAGGGTGGCAGATGAAGGAAGCTCGGTCTCTTACCGAGGCCGCAAGTGGAATGGGGTCAAAGGTGAAGTGGCAGCCCTTGCGTTGTCCACCTTGTGGAAATCTAACACGTTGGATATTGACCTCTCTGATCGACCGCTTGAGCTTGCAACCACCGCGAAACCGCCATCCAGCCTTTCTGCCCCACCCTCCCTTGCCTCCGGAAGCCACCAGCCCCAAGTCTGTCCGAATCAACCTACGCCGAATCGCGCAGGAAGCGGGCGTATCCCTCACAACCGTGTCTTATGCCCTGCGGCACGATCCTTGCGTGCGCATGGAGACCCGGCTGAGAATCGAGGCGCTGGCCGACCGCCTCGGCTACCGGATGAACCCACTCGTCGCGGCGCTCATGGCGAGGATCAAATCCGGCCGCCCGGTCAATTACCAGGGCACGATTGCTGTCTTGCACGATCATTTGCTGGAGAGTCGTGACGACGAGCGACCGACCGCCGAAAGATTCATCGCCGGGACCGTGGCGGGTGCGGACCAGCACGGATTCAAGGTGGAGAAATTCGAACTGAATGAGGCCCAAAAGAACCCCCGCACTTTCAAAAGAATCCTGCGGACCCGGGGGATTCGCGGCTTGGTGATCTTGCCCCCGGTGACGACGCGATTGGAATTGGCCTTCAATCTGGAAGACATCGCCAGTGTCTGCGTCGGATACCCGGTCGTTTCACCCGAACTCCACCGCGTCGCCCACCATCACCATAAGTCTTTCTCCATTGCCTGGCGGGAACTCGCCGAGCGCAATTTCCGGCGCATCGGATTGGTGGTGGACGGCCTCGTGGACCAGCGCGTCTCCAATCACTGGCTGGCGTCCTACCTGTTGTATCGACACCGGCAGCCCGCGGCCGATCGCATCCCGCCATTCGAGCACAATTCCGGCTGCGACGCCGCCACCATCGGCCGATTCGCGCGGTGGCGGCAACGGCATCGCCCCGAGGTGGTGGTTGTGGCGGGCACCGCCCGCATTCCCATGGAGTGGCTGCGTGTGCTCGGGCTGTCTGTCCCGCGCGACCTGGGTGTGGTCGCGCTTCGTTCACAACGCCCGGAGGTTACCGGCATCGATCAACGGGAGGAGCAGGTTGGCAAGGCGGCGATGGAGGTATTGATCGCCGCTCTCTTCCGGAATGAATTTGGGATTCCGCCGGCTCCGCATCTCACGCTTATCCCTGGAAATTGGATAACGGGGAAAACTTTGTCCTAAGCGGATGCTCGGCCTCATTTTTATTCGACCAGAGGAAGGGTTGGCCAGAAAGTGCTGAGATGGGTTGTCGTTAGCCCGTTCGGCCTTGGCGCTGGAGGGGCGGACCAGGGCCACCTCGTGCCGGCGCCCGCTACGAAATCGGGCGCAGCGTTTTGCCGTCCTGCCATTTGCCGGACACGAGGGTGAAGATCGGCTCGGGAGGGGCGCCGAGCTCGTTGCGATACAGCTGGCTGATGACGTTGCTCATGCCCACCGCCCCAATCCGGGATTCCTGCTGGTTAATCCCGCTGATTTCCGGCCCCGGGGTGCGCAGTGCGAGCAGACCGATATCGGCGGGCACGCGCCAGCCAGCCTGTTGGAGGACCTCCGCCACAGGCGGCACGACATCGGTGAGCATGAGGACGTCCGGTCGCATCTTGTCGACCCAGCGGAGGAAGGCTTTTCGGTAGGCGGTGAATTCGTTCGAACGATAACGAAAGGGTGCAAGACGCAAACCGCGCGGCTGCTCCGCCTGATGCAGGAGATACGCCGCCATCCATTGGTGGTAGACGCGCGCGTCCACGACCTCGTCGAGCACCAGCCCGATCCGGCGATAGCCGAGGGCATGCGCCTGCTTCCAGGCCAGATTGAAAGAGCGGAAATGATGGTGGGCCACACGGTTCAGATCCGGCTCGACAATCGGGTAGCCTACGCAGCAGACGGCAAGGGATTGCACGTCAAGTTCGAGGCGGACCGGGGATGTGAAGATGGGAAGGAAGAGCACGCCCTGGATCCCCCGGGCCTGCAGGATCCTCGCATGGTGGGCCGGCTTCGCGTTCATGGCATCGAAGCGGAACAGCTCGGTTTCGAATCCTTGCCCTGCCGCTTGCCTGAGGGCGCCTTGATGGAATTTATCGGCCCGGAGATCATCGAGTCCTCCCGGGAACATGGCTGGGTCATAACAAATGCCGATGGTGCCATGATATTGCACCGGGCGACCGGCTTGCACCTGCGTCATCAGCGCCGCCACCAAAGGGTTCGTCCTGTAGCCGATTTTGCGCACCGCCCGCAGCACCCTTTCCCGCGTCGCCTCCGCCACGCAGGGATGCCCGCGCAAAGCGTAGGAGGCAGTGGCGACCGACACTCGGGCGAGCTTGGCCAACTGGCGTAGATTATTGCGTGGCATGGGAGCAGGCGGAAAAGGAGACTCCTTTGCTATACTCGATCGCGGTTCGGTCCACGGGCAAGCTTGAATCTAACGTGTTAGCGACGGCCCGTCTTGGTTGGAGGTTTCTGCGTGTTAAACGGGTGGGTGCCCGTAGGAGTTACGGGCACCTAACCCCTACCCCTCAAAAGACCCATGAGAACAACCCTATGTTCTGTGCCCAGCCGGTCGCGCCGTGCGACTGTTTCATGCGCCGTCCTGCTTGCCTCCCTGACGTTTTCGTCCCTGTTTGCGCAGACCGCGCCGCTGGAAAATCCCGCGCCGGCAAACGCCGCCGCCTCAGATGAAGTGGTGGAGCTGTCACCCTTCGCGGTCACCGCGTCCAAAAACAATTCGTATCTGGCGACCAATGCCGCCAGCGGCACCCGCATTGCCCTGCCGCTCGAATCGACGCCTTTGACAATCAGCGTGGTCACCGCTGATTTCATGAAGGACAAGGGGCTGCCGACCGTCAACGAGTCAATTCGCTTCATGCCCGGCGTGCGGCGCAACGCCAACAATTCAGATCAGTTCAAGATTCGCGGCTTCCAGGCTAGGGCGCCGCGCGTCGACGACTTTTACGATGCGGGCGATTTGAACGAAGGCCGCTCCCGCTATGAGATGGCGGAGATGGAGCGCATCGAACTCATCAAGGGCCCGACTTCGGTTCTCTTCGGCTTCGGCAACCCCGGTGGTGTCCTCAACATGATCACCAAGAGACCGCAGGCCAAGGCCGCCTACACATTCAGTGCCTCGCTTGGCAGCTACGACCACAAGCGCGCGAGCTTTGACGCGACGGGACCGGTAGCCAAGCGCGGTAATTGGGAATTGCTCTATCGTCTCATTACGGTGAAAGAAAATTCTGGGGGCTTTCGCGATTTTGAGGATCTGAAAAGTGAATTTGTCAGCGCCCAGTTGCAGTTGAACTACCGCAGCACCACCAGCTTCCGTGTCCGGTTTCGCTGGCAGGACATCTGGGAGCATGAGGCCTTCACCCTGATGCCCTACGATATCGCCGACGGCACCATCATCATCCCCGAGATCAGCTACAATGTCAGCGGTCCGCTGGGAGACTTTGCGCATCTCAAGCAAGTCTCGCTGAACTACGAGTTCACGCATATTTTCTCGCCCCATCTCACTTTCCGCGCAGCCGCCACCAATCACGAGTTCTATTTCAACAGTAAGCGCCGGATCGGCGAGGCACTGGTTCCGACCGACCATTCCCTCGTCAACGTCATCGGTGCGACCGATGACAATACCCGTCAGATCGAGGCGTGGCAGGCAGATCTCACCGGCAATTGGGAATTGCCGTTCGGCAAACTCAAAGCCGTGGTCGGGGCGAATAACAGCCATGCTCTTTCCCGCATCGAAGGCACGGTCAATACCAAGCTGCCCCCCTTCACCATCGATCGGGCCGGGCGCAACTACACCCTCGGCAATCCTGGGGATTACGTCCCGGGTGCCGGAGATTTCAGGGACGACAATGAGGACCGCGTCTACTACGGCCTAGTAACCTTGGAGACACTGCAGGACCGGCTGACCCTGCTGGCCGCCGTCGGGCGGGGCGAAAGCGCCACTTCCAATCTCCTGATTCGCCGCGACCCCCAGGTGCTGACCAAGGGAGACTTCACGATCACTAAGCCGCAATTTGGCGGCTCGTTCCGCCTGCGCAAGGGGCTGTATCTGTTCGGCAACATGTCCGAGTCGGCCGCGCCCAATGTCCGCTTCCCCTCCACCCCCGAGAAAGGCACGAGCTATGATGTCGGTTTCAAATTCAATCAGGACAAGTTCGCCGGCAGCATCGCTTACTTCAATACCACGCGTGAGAACATCCAGGTGCAGATCTTCAACACGTCCACCGGCCTCACGAGCTTCGAACTCTCGGGCCAGGAAGAGGCCGAGGGTGTCGAAACCGACTTCCAGTATTTCCCGACGCCGCGGCTCCAATTAATGGCCACCCACGCCTGGACCAACAGCCGGGTGGTGTCCGACCTGCAGCGACCCGGTCGCGAGGGCACGACCCTCCCCGACGTTCCCCGGAACGCGTTCCGGCTTTGGAGCAAATACACCTTCAAGGGCGGATCGCTCGACAAACTCTGGCTCGGTTTCGGCTACATGTATACCAGCCAGATGATCGGAAACCGCAACCCCGTCCGCTACAAGATCCATGTCGACGGATGGGACCGCTTCGACGCCGGAGTGGGTTACTCCAGCAAGATTGGGAAGGCCCAAGTGAACTATACGCTCAACGTCGAGAACCTCCTCGATAAAGACTATATCGATTACATGTTCGTTCGCGGCAAGCCGTTCAACCTCAAGTTCACGACGACGCTCGCTTTCTGAGGTGGCTGCGGGGGTTTGCGTTCTGAGCTGAACCGCCTTTTGCCCCCTGCGGCGCGCAACCCTGTGCGCCGCGGGGTTGCGCGCCGGCTGGGCTAAGTGACGTGAGCCATCGCGACCGTGATGACCGGGGGTATTGCCAAAATCTTTGCACGGCATTAACGGCATTCCATCCGATCCAAATACATCAGATCAGTCCAAGTCCTTACAATCTATGAATCCCAAAGCCGGCCCCAATGTCCTCGTGTTTTTCACCGACCAACAGCGTTGGGATTGCGCCAGCTTGCACGGCAATCCGCTCGATTTGATGCCGAACTTCGACCGGCTGGCCCGCGCCGGCACGCATGTGCGGCACAGCTTCACCTGCCAGCCCGTCTGTGGCCCAGCCCGTTCCTGCCTCCAGACAGGGCGTTACGCGACCCAGCTGGGCACCCATATCAACGGCGTGACGCTCCCGCCAGATTCGCGCACGCTCGCGCATCACTTCGCGGCCGCCGGCTACCGCACGGGTTACATCGGCAAATGGCACCTCGGCGACGTCAACTCCGCCGGACCGGTCGTGCCGGCAGAGCGCGGGGGCTACCAGGATTGGCTCGCCGCCAATCAGCTCGAATACACCTCCGATGCCTACGCCACGAATCTCTATGATGAGCAGGGCAAGGAGCACCATCTGCACGGCTATCGGGTGGACGCGCTAACTGATGCGGCGATTCGCTACGTCACGACCCCTCGTGACCAGCCCTTTTTCCTTTTTCTCTCCTACATCGAGCCCCACCACCAGAATTATCGGGACGACTACCCCGCGCCCGACGGCTACGCCGAGCGCTACCAAAGCCGCTGGGTGCCGCCCGACCTCCTCGCGCTCGGCGGCACGACCCACAGCCATCTCGCGGGCTACTACGGCATGGTGAAGCGGCTCGATGAGGCGCTCGGCCGCGTTTACGACGCGCTCAAGAGCACCGGCCAGCTTGAAAATACCATCCTGCTTTTTACGTCCGACCACGGCTGCCATTTCAAGACGCGCAACAGCGAATACAAACGCTCCTGCCACGATGCCTCCATACGGGTGCCCACGATGTTTCACGGCCCCGGTTTCATGGGCGGAGGCGACCGGACGGAGCTGGTCAGCTTGATCGACCTCCCGCCCACCCTGCTCGATGCGGCCGGGCTGCCCGTCCCGCCCGAGATGCAGGGCCGCTCGCTCCTTCGCCGCCTCCACGGCGGTTCTGCCGTGGAGTGGCCTGATGATGTTTTCGTCCAGATCAGCGAGGCCCAGAACGCACGCGCCATCCGCACCCGCCGTTGGAAATACTGCGTCTCCGTGCAGGGGGCCGACGCCAAGGCCGCCAGCCACGCGCGCGACTGGCCGGAATACACGGAGGAGGCGCTCTACGACCTGGCCAGCGATCCGTATGAGCTGATCAACCTCGCCGGCTTCGCTTCCCATGCCGCCACCTGCGCGGCATTGCGCGAGCGCTTGCTGCGCCGCATGGCCGCTGTCGGGGAGCCACTGCCGCGCATCCACCCTGCGCCGGTGCGCCCGACGCCCGGTCAGCGCACCGTCACCGCGGCGGAGACGCTCGAATAGCGCCCGCCCTGCGGCCGGCCCCCAGTTCGCTTGAAAGCCATCGTCGTCACCTTCGACTCGTTGAACCGGCATTGTCTGCCGCCCTATGGGTGCGACTGGGTGCACGCACCGAATTTCACGCGGCTAGCGCAACGCTCAGTGCGCTTCGACACGTCCTATGTCTGCTCGATGCCGTGCATGCCCGCGCGGCGCGACTTCCTCACCGGCCGGCCCAATTTTTTGCACCGCAGCTGGGGGCCGATGGAGCCTTTTGACGACGCCTTCACCGAGATGCTGCAGGCCCGCGGGGTTTATTCCCACTTGGTGACCGATCACCAACACTACTTCGAGGATGGGGGCGCCAATTACCACACGCGTTATTCCTCCTGGGAGTTCATTCGCGGCCAGGAGGGCGACCCGTGCATCGGGCAAGTCGAAGATCCGCTCTGGCCACCCGCCGCCGGCCGCAACGCCAAACACGACCGGATCGTGCGGCAGGACATCATCAACCGCCGGACGATGCGCACGGCGGCAGACTGGCCGCAGACCCGCACCTTCACCGGCGGCCTGGACTTCCTGAAGCGCAACCACGCGGCAGATCGCTGGCTGCTGCAGATCGAAACTTTCGACCCGCACGAGCCTTTCTTCAGTCCGCCCGAGGCCAAGGCGTCGTATGCGGAGCATTTCAAGAATTACCGCGGCCCGCGCTTCGACTGGCCCACCTACACCGCGACCACGGAGCCCGCCGATCTCGTGGAGCATTGCCGGATGGAATACGCCGCCCTCGTCAGCTATTGCGACCAACAACTCGGCCGCGTGCTCGACGCAATGGATGAATATAAGCTCTGGGACGACACGATGCTCATTGTGTGGACCGACCACGGCTTCCTGCTTGGGGAGCACGGTTGCTGGGCCAAGTCATATATGCCTTGGTATGAGGAGCTGGCCCGCACGCCCTTTTTCGTCTGGGATCCGCGCTGCCGCGCCCAAGGTGTCGCGCGTCAGTCGCTTGTCCAGCCGGCGATCGATCTCGCCCCCACGCTGCTGGATTTCTTCGGGGTGCCGCCGACGCCCGACATGACCGGCCGCTATCTCCGGGAAACCATCGCGCACGACACGCCGGTGCGCGATGCCGCGCTCTTCGGCATCTGGGGCGCGCAAGTCAACGTGACCGACGGTCGGCATGTCTATATGCGCGCTCCGACGCGCCAAGACGTCCAGCTTTTCGAATATACGCTCGTGCCCCAGCGCATGCGCCGCCGCTTCACGCCGGCGGAACTCGCCCCGGAAAACGTGGAACTCGTCGGTCCCCTGCCCTTCACCAAGGGGATGCCCGTGCTGCGCGTCCGGCGCACAGCGGGTGATTGGGAGGGAGTCGCTCCCGCGGCCGAGGGCGAACTCGCGCGCACGATGCTCTTCAATCTCGCCACCGACCCCGGCCAGCAGGACCCGCTGGATCGCCCCGGGCTGGAAACGCACCTGTGTGCGCAACTCGCCGCCCTGATGCACGAAGCCCATGCCCCCGCCGAACAGTTCGCCCGGCTCGGGCTGACCACAGTCGAACCTTCTTTTACATGACCCTCCTCGATCTCATTGGCGTTGGTTTCACCGTGGCGCTGCTGTTGTTCGCCGGCTTCTATTTCTCCCGCCGAGGTGGCAAGAGCAGCGCCGAGTTCATGCTGGGCGGACGCAAACTCCCGTGGTGGCTGGCGGGCACCGCCATGGTCGCGGGCAACTCAAACGCGGACAGCTCGCTGCACCAATCGGGCAAGATCCGGCGCGACGGCCTGCCGGGGGCGTGGTTCTACTGGGCGCAGGTGGTCGGGCAGATGTTCAGCTCGCTGGTGTTTTCGCGGCTGTGGCGGCGCACCGGCGTCACCAGCGTGGCGGAGTTTTATGAGATTCGCTATGCGGGGCGGGCCCGGGTGGCAGGCCGGGTTTGGGCCATGGTGTTCACCTCGTTCATCGAAGGCACGTTCGGCCTCGCGCTCGGTTTGCTCGCCCTGATCAAGATCGGGCAGACCACTTTCCACCTCACTGAACCGGTCGCCCTGCTCGGGTTCGCCGTCTCGCCGGCACTGTCGATCGCGCTGGTCGTGCTCGGCCTGGCCATCGCCTACTCCATCGTCTCCGGCCTGCTGGGCGTGGTCGCCGGCGACGCGGTGGAATTCATTTTCGCCCTGCTCTGCTCCTATGTGCTCACCTTCTACGTCTATCGCGCGACCGGCTACGGCGCGGGCCTGGAGGCGGGACTCGCGCGGTTGGGGCAGGAGGGCAAACTGTCGTTCCTGCCCGCGCTGGGTTTCTCCGCCGTGGTGTTTTTCATCGTGCAACCGCTGGCCTCGCTGGCCGGCAGCTCCGGCGTGAACCAACGCTACCTGGCGCTGCGGAACGAGCAGCAGGCCATGCTCTCCGGCGTTTGGCGCATCATCAACCACTACTTCCTGCGTTGCTGGCCGTGGTATTTGTGCGGTCTCTGCTCGCTCGTGCTGCTGCCGGGCTTCGACCAGGAAATGGCCTATCCCGAGCTGATTCTGCGTTACATGCCCGGCGGCTTGCGCGGCTTCATGTTCGGCACCTTCCTCATCGCGTTCATGGGCACGGTCAGCGCGGCCATGCACACGAGCGGCACGATCTTCGTGAACGATTTCTACCGCGCCTATCTGGTGCCGCACGCTCATGATCACCACTATGTCTGGATCACCCGTCTGGCGATGCTCGTGTTCACCGTCGTCGGCACGGTGATCGCTCTCTTGTCGAACCAGATTCTCAGTCTGCTGCAGGTCTTCCTGACGGTGACCAGCGCGGCCGGCCTGGTGCTCCTCTTGCGGTGGTTTTGGTGGCGCGTCAACGGCTGGGCGGACTTGTCCGCCCAGTTGCTGGCCCTGCCAGTGACGCTCTTCTTCGAGAACAGCAAGAAGCTGCTCGCCCCGGAACACGATCCCGTCGCGATCGGCCTGCGGTGGGTGGGCGGCACGACGCCCGACGACCGGTTCGCCGTGACGTTTGTGTTGACGGTGGCGACAACCACCGCGCTCTGGTTGCTGGTCATGCTGCTGACCCCGCCCGAGCCGATGGACAAGCTGCAGGAATTCTACCGCCGCGTGCGGCCTTATGGTTGGTGGGGACACGTGGCGCGGAGCTGCCCGGACGTCAAATGCACGGACAGTTTCCTGCACGATCTCTGGCTTTATGGCTTGGGCTTGGTGCTGGCGCTCGCGCTCCTGTTTGGCATGGGTCTGGTATTACTCGGACGGTTTGGCGGCGGCGGGCTTCTGCTGCTGGCCGGCGGGCTGGCCGGCTTCGGTCTCGTGAAGGCGATCAACGGCCGGCACGAGGTCGGGCCGCAGTGAGTTCATCATGCCGACCACGAGAAAGATCGGGATTGGGCCTGGAAATTCCAGAGCCGCTGCTCGCCTCAAAGCTTACTCTGACCAGCTGCGTTGCCAGAAGGTCTTTGCTCCGACGAAGGGCTTGCCACTGCCTTGAGCGCCCTGTGAATGGGGTTTTCATCACAGAATTCTTGGTCCTGAGCTGCTGATGAAGAAGGAATACTGAAACCCTTCAGCTTCGCTCCACTAATATATCTTGCACGATTTAATCTTTCGCGCTTCTTCGACGAGCATGACGATTAAAACGCTTTATGAAGCTCAGGTCCGGGCCAGCGGAGGCCGCAGTGGCCGGGTGCGTTCGAGCGACGGCGTGCTCGATCTCGAACTAGCGGTGCCGCGGGAGTTGGGCGGTCCGGGCGGCGCCAAGGCCAACCCGGAGCAGTTGTTTGCCGCCGGCTACGCCGCCTGCTTTCAAAGCGCGCTGCTGAACGTGGCGCAGCGACGTGGACGCAAACTCCCGCCCACGCAGGTCGAGGCGACGGTCGGAATCGGGCCGCAGGGAGATGCCTTCGCCTTGACGGTGAAACTGGTCGCCACGATCCCCGGCGTCCCGCGGGAGGAGGCGCTCGAACTTCTGCAGGAGGCTCATCGGGTGTGTCCGTATTCCAACGCGGTGCGCGGCAATATCGCGGTCGGCATCGAACTGGCGGAGTCAACATGAGCGCGTTTTATGGCATGACAGCGCGCAGCCTGCGCGGCGAACCGGTCACCTTCAAGGACTACGCCGGCAAGGCCGTGCTGGCGGTCAACACCGCCACCCACTGCGGGCTCGCGCCGCAGTATGCCGGCTTGGAGGCACTGTATGGGAAATACCGGGACCGGGGCCTGGTGGTGCTCGCCTTCCCCTGCAACCAATTCGGCCGGCAGGAGCCGGGCGACGACGAGGCCATCGGCCAGACCTGCCAGCGCAACTACGGCGTGACGTTCCCGGTGTTCGGGAAGATCGAGGTCAACGGTCCCGGCGCGCATCCCCTCTTCCAATGGCTCACCGCCCGCCTGCCCGGGCTGGTCGGGCGTCGCGTGCGCTGGAATTTCACCAAGTTCCTGATCGGGCGGGACGGCATGCCGCTCAAGCGTTTTGCCCCGATCACCGCGCCCGCGCGCCTGGAGCCCGCCGTGCGGGCGGCGCTGGGAGCCTGACATGGAAGCGAAAGGCATGACGCACCCCAAAATGCCGGACACAGAACGGCTGCGCCTGGACCAACAGATCTGCTTCCCGCTTTACGCGGCTTCCCGCCTGGTGACGCGCCTCTATCAACCCCTCATCGAACCCCTCGGGCTGACATACCCGCAGTATCTGGTGCTGATGCTGCTGTGGGAGCAATCGCCGCGCTCCGTCTCCGAGATCGGCGAACGGCTGCAGCTCGATTCGAGCACCCTGACCCCGCTGCTCAAGCGCCTGGCCGCCGCGGGGTTCGTGACCCGGAGCCGCTCCAAGCGCGACGAGCGGGTGGTGGAAATCCACCTGGCCGCCGCGGGGCGCAAGCTCGAGCAGCAATGCGCCGGCATCCCGCTGGCGCTGGCCGGGCAGATCGGCTTTCCCGCCCAGGAGGCCGCCGAACTCAAGCGGCGGTTGGACGGACTGCTGGCGCGCCTGATCCTCAGCGTCCGATGACATCCGCTCCAGAATACCGGTCTCCGGTCTCCCCCCGATTCAAGGCGCTTCCCCGATTCGAAATAGTCAACCCGTGTAATTAACCCGCAAAAGGACCATCACCATGCAATATCGACCACTCGGCAAATCCGGCCTCCTCGTCTCGGAACTGTGCTTCGGCACCATGAGCTTCGGCAAACAAGGCTACTGGGAACTGGTGGGCGGACTCGACCAGGCCGCCGCCCAGCGCCTGGTGGACATCGCGCTCGACGCTGGCGTCAACTTCTTCGACAGCGCCGACGTCTATTCCCACGGCCAGTCCGAGGAAGTGCTCGGCCGGGCCCTCAAGGGCAGGCGCGAGCAGGTGGTGGTGGCCACCAAGGTGCGCGGCCGCATGAGCGCGGAGATCAACGATGTCGGCCTGAGCCGCCACCACATCCTCAAGAGCTGCGAGGCGAGCCTCCAGCGCCTGGGCACCGACTACCTCGACCTCTACATCGTGCATAGCTTCGACTTCGCCACGCCGCTGGAGGAAACGCTCTCCGCCCTCAACGACCTGGTGCGGCAGGGCAAGGTGCGTTACCTGGGCTGCTCCAACTTCTGCGCCTGGCAACTGATGAAGGCCCTGGCGGTTTCCGAGAAGCACCTCTGGGATAAATTCGTCTCCTTGCAGGCCTACTACTCGCTGGTCGCGCGCGACGTGGAGCTGGAACTGGCCCCGTTGTGCGAGGATCAGGGGCTCGGCCTCACGCCCTGGTCGCCGCTGGCGGGCGGCTTTCTGACGGGCAAATATCCGCGCGGCGGCCAAGGCCCTGCCGATGCCCGCCGCAGCAAGGAGCAGCACAATTTCATCCAGATCGACGACGACAAGGCCTACACCATCCTCGGCGAAGTGCAGCGCATCGCCGCGGCGCGCGGCGTCAGCGCGGCGCAGGTGGCGCTCAACTACCTGTTGCGCAAGTCGCCGGTGAGCTCCGTGATCATCGGCGCGACCAAGCCCGCGCAACTCGAGGACAACCTCGGGACGGTGGCGTGGACGCTCACGGCGGAGGAAATCCGCGCGCTCGACGCGGTGAGCGCCCCGCCGCGGCTTTATCCGCACTGGATGCTGGAATTCACCCGGCTCGACCGGAACAACCCGGCCATGCTCCTGTGAAAGCCCCGGAAGCCGCCCCGCCCACCCCGTTGGTCCCCGCCCGGATGGACCCGCTGAAGGTAATATCACCCGAGGGCTCGCCGCCCAAGGAAGTGAACTTCCGCGTCCTGGCCCTCAAGCACATGCGGTCGCCGGTCGGTGACTGCGCGACGCCGGGCGGGATCGCACACTCTTTTCCGCTGAACTGCTGCCGACTCATAAGGAGAACGTGGGCTGGGATCTGGCCAACGTATGCACGACTGAAATCGTGACGATTAATCCGATAACGGGGCCACTGAAACGTTGGCATTCCCGCCCAAGGAAATTAATTAACGGCCGCACGTTAGCCAGGTGCGTGGATTTCTATGGGACAATGGATATTACCGCTTCTTTCCAGTAGGAAGGGTCCACTGTCTCCACGGCCTTCTGCTCAAGCGTGTATTGCTGCAGGCTGTGGGAGGCCCCGAGCTGGACATCGAATTTGAGCCGACCCTCGTTATCGGCTTTCACCGAATTGGGCGACACGGCCACCCCGGGCGAGCCGCTTCCCATCAGGGTGTAATAGTGATTGGGCTTAAAAACCGGCGCGGTCCGGACATTTACCTGCCCGCTGCCGCGAATCGTCAGGCCGGATTTTGAGACATTGCTGAGGTAAAGAAATTCGACCACATCCCGGGTTACGGTGAAGTTCCAGTCCCAGATCCGGATGCTTGGCTCGATCGAGCGATAGTTGAACACTACAGGATCTTGCACGGTCCGCCGGAAATCCGCCTCGATATTGGGCCAGGCCAGCAACAACGACTCCATGAAGTGGTATCGGTCATGGCCGCCCTGCGGATAGGAGTCATAATAATGCGAAATCTGCAGCTCGTCGAGCCGCTCGTGGAATCTGTCATTAAGCAGCGCAATTTTCCCTTCCAGCCCGAGTTTTGCCGGATCACCGTCATCGGGAGCTGGACCGCCGGGGAGTCCGCGGCCGGTGCGAAACCAGAGCGGAAGTGGCGCGAGGTTCTCCGCGAGATCAAGTGGATTGTGCCCGTGCCAACGCACTTCCTGCGTCAGAAAAGGACCCCAGATGGCTTCTGTTTTCAATTGAGGGACCCCCGCCCCTTCCGGTCTGAGCAACGCGTTGTCAAGCACACCAGAAAACGAGTAGGTGGCGGCAAAGAGATCGGGATGGCGGGCCGCATAGCTCATCGCACCAAATCCCCCCATCGACAGGCCCGCGACCACGCGCCCCCCGCGGTCAGTCCGCACTTCATAGTTCGCCTCAATGTATGGAATCAGCTGCGCAAGATGAAAGGTTTCCCACATCGGGGAACCGAAGCCACCCTCATTGAACCAATCGCTATAGAAGCCGACATCGCCGCCATCGGGCATCACAATCACGACATCTTTGCCGGCCGTGTAGTCAAAGAGGGTTTGCGGGGTGAGAAACCTCTCCGTCCAAATATGAGCATTGCCCTGGCCATTGCCTTGAGCCTGACCGCCATGAAGCAAATATAGCACCGGATGTCTTGAGTCACTCCCGGGGTAGTTTGTCGGCAGCAACAGGCGGACCTTTGTATTGGCGCTTGGATTGACGCGGGGATTGGCGAACTCCAGCTCGATAAGCCGCGGGCTGGTCACGGGCTTGCCATCCGCATCAGTCCTGACGGTGCCATCGCTGTTATAAATCGGGGGATTCGTCTGCTTGACGAGCACAAGCGGAGGAGCCGAAGACACCGGCATGGAGTGGAGCGAGACTGGCAGAGCGGAGGATAACAGGGTCATGACTACGGCCGCGCAATATAAGGGTCTGGCGAAAAAGCCTGCCGGAAAAGTAAGGCATACGGAATCACTCAACATGGATCTGGTCATGGCTGCCGGGGGTTGGGGGTCCAAACGTTTCGCCAAAAAGCCAAATTAAGCAAAACAGCGGGGCCACGCTTGGGAAGTTCCCGACCGGGCACAACTCGTCCGAAGTCTATCACGTTAGAAAGATATGGGCGGACAGTTGAGCAGTCAGGACGGGCTGCTTGCTTCAGACCGGACCAAACTCCGGTTCGATCAGGATGCGCCATCGCCACGTCTCGCCGGCGCGCAAATGCACCAAGCCCTTCCGCAGATTGAAGGAGCCCGGCAGGCCGACCCACGGCTCGGGGCAGAAGTAACCGTCCGCCGGAGCGCCCCACAGATTGAACGAGACCACCGGCGGCGCCGGCAGCGCCTGCGCCAGATGAGAGATCCGCACCGCCAGGCCGGCGGCGTCGCTCAACCGGACCCAGGCCTCGCCCTCGTAATCCCCGAGGGCGACGGGGGGGATGACGGACAGCTCCGACAATGGCACCGGGCGGCGGGAAGGGCGCACCCGGCTCAGGCCCGTCGCCAGATAATTTTTATCCTTGAGATATTCGAGGCGCGCCGGGCTTTCAAAATAACAGGCGCCCAAGGGGGTGCTGGCGCTGAACGGAACCCGGAAGGTGATATGGTTTCCGATGGAGAAAAACATCGCCGCCCCGACGCCGCCGCGGGAGGTCACGCGATGGAGCAAGGCCAGGCGGCCCTCCTCCAGCCGGTAGGTCAGACTCAGTTCAAAACCGAAGGGATACATGGCGCGCGTCTCTGCGTCATCCGTAAGGACGACCTCTACTTGCGCCCCGGTAGCGTCGGCCCGCGCGCCGGCCACGCGCCAGGACTTGCGCCGGGCGAAGCCATGGATCGGAATCTCGTAACGCCGGCCGGCCCAGTCATAGGAGCACTCGGTGGCATTCTTGTCGGGCTTGTCGCCCCGGGCAAAGTTCAATCCCACGGCGGGCCAGAGAACCGGCGCCTTCCCGCGCCAGCCCGCGCCGCGCCCATAGTCCCGCGCCCGATGGAGCAGCTCCAGCCACGTGCCGCGAAAACGCACCCGCAGACCCGCCAACTCGCCGCCGGCCGCCGGAGCGACCGCCGCTTCCAGGCCGCCCACCGCATCGCGCAGGACCAGCAGCTCAACGCCTTCCCGCGTCCGTTCGCGCTGCCATGAATAACGCGGGGCGGACCCCGTTCCCGGCGATGAAATCACCCCTGCCATGACCAACTAGGCCGGGCGCAAATCCTCCACCCGCCCGCCGATGCCGTGACTCTCTTCGAGGTCCGTGGAGACGAGGCATCATTAGCAGTCCGGGTGTGCATTGGGCGAAGGAGGTTGAATGCCCGCCGCGCGGGACTTCGTCAAGACCTCCGGGGTTGGAAGACTGGAGGCCGACGCTTTCAGGCTGGCCGGCCGGGCCGTTGCAACAATCTGGTCAACCCGGCTAATTCTAACGTGTTTAACTATCCCGCCATTGCGTCGATTTCTGGCTCCGGCAAGCTGCTCCCGCTGTTATTCTACCCCCGTTACTGGCCGCTTGTTGGCCAAACTGCTTGGTTCCCCCCCCCACCCCCATGAGAAATCCGATCAAGGTGAA
>Ga0255338_1001974_pt1 | contig 33992 bp, 38 predicted proteins | sample MeOH1_35cm_T4_19_FD_203715 | JGI IMG/M metagenome (GOLD analysis project Ga0255338, IMG submission 203715) | Sandy soil microbial communities from University of British Columbia, Vancouver, Canada - MeOH1_35cm_T4_195 | ecosystem: Engineered > Artificial ecosystem > Sand microcosm > Unclassified ... | reverse complement strand
AGGCGCGCGATGCCGAGGCGATCGCGCGCTACTCGGCCAAGGCCCTGGCGCGCGTATGGAAGTCCGAGCGGTTCAGCTGGTCGCTGACCAAGCTGATGCACCGCTTCCCCGAGGACGGGCCGTTCGAGCGGGCCATGCAGATGGCCGAACTGGACTACATCGCCTCGAGCCGCGCGGCACAGACGAGCATCGCCGAGAACTACGTCGGCCTGCCAGTCTAGACGTTGCTCATTACGCATTCGACATGCCGGTTGGGCCGTTGGGAGAAGATCATGAGGAGAGCGCGCACGGTTGGAAGGATTGTCCTTGGCTCAGGCATCCTGCTTGCGTCGACTTCGGCCGCCTCGCAGAGCGATCCGCAGCCCCCGCGACTTGAGTTCGCGTTCGAGGAGATCGTCACTCTTGGTCAAGGTGTTTTGGTAGGTGAAACCCCGCTCGGAAGGAGGAACATCGTGCCGATCACCGGCGGCACGTTTTCGGGTCCGGGGATCGAAGGAACGATCATCGGCGGCGGCTGGGATTGGCAATTGACCCGATCCGATGGCTGCACCCAGATCGAAGCCGACTACATGATCAAGACGAACGACGGCGTCGTCATCAACGTGGTCAACGTCGGCGCGTTATGCCCGCCGGAGCCAGGCCGGACGGGCCCGGCGCTAACCCAGCCGAGATTCGAAGCGCCCAAGGGCAAGTATGACTGGCTCAATCGCAGCACATTCCTTGGTACGCTTGATGCCGCTCCTCCCGGAAGCGGCCCGGCGGTCCGGATCCGGTTCTACAAGGCAGTCTGATCGGTCGCGCTCGGCCGGCTTGGGCATGCGACGTTGTCAATTCGCGACCAGACCACAGAGCTCGTAAGGGCTCGTCACTCCCAGCCGGCGGTAGGCGCGCTGGCGAAACGTAACGACCGAGGTTTTGGCGATCCCGAGATCGATGGCGGTGGCCTCAACGCTTAGACCTATCGCGGCGCGTGCACAGACCTGGCGCTCACGCGGAGTAAGCGCGGGCCAACGACGTCCAAAGCGATCTTCCAGCTGTGCGGAAGTGACCGTCGTTCCGCTTGAACCGGGCGGCTGGGCCAGCGGCAGCATCGGCAAGGCGAGGCGGGCGAGCCCGGCAAGCGCATCGAGCTCGCGTTCGGAAAAGAAGCCGTCGCTGCGGTGCCGGGCGACATTCAGGCCGCGCCAGCCGCTCGCGCCCCGCTCGACCAGCGAAATTCGCTCGATAATACCCGGTTCGTCGAAAAAACGCCGGCGGAACTCCGCAGAACCTATGTCGAGGGGGCGCACCCGCTGGACCGCGATGTCGCCCCGGCGCGGAGCTGCAGCATAGAGCTCGCCAATCGGATCGAGCCGCTTGTAAGTCAGGCTGTAGGCCGGCAGCAGCTCGGCAATCTGCGGCTCGCAGTGGTGGTAGCGCAAAGCGTCTCCCCCACCCCCGGCGACTTCGAACAGGTAGAGTCGGCGTGCGCCGGATGTCAGCATGTCGACGCAATGGCGCACGGTCGCGCCGAATTCCGCGCTGCCCATCGCCCCGATCAGGCACTCGTAGGCAGGTCCGATCGCTGCCGGCAAACGCCAGTCGGTGATCCGCCAAATTTCGGCCATCGCCCTCTCCCGTCTTGGCGCGGACCGGCATTGTGCCTTGTCCTGTCGCGATAGGACAGACCCCGCCTGCTTTCCGCGCCAGCCTGCTGAAGAGTTGGGGTGAGAAACGATGCTCGACGGCAACAAGGTCATCATAACGGTCGCGCTCAACGGCGGCATGCAGCAGGACCGCGAGGGCGCGGTGATCCCGAAGCAGCCTGGCGAGATCGGCGAGGCCGCGGCGCGGTGTTGGGAAGCGGGTGCGGCGATGGTCCATGTCCACGCGCGCGGTCCGGACGGAAAGAACAGCGGCGATCCCGCGATCTACGCCGAGATCATCCGCCAGATCCGCGCGCGCAGTCCGATCCTGATCCAGACGACCAACGGCATCGGCGTCCGCCGTGATCCGGCGACCGGGCAATTCATCTGGCCGAGCGACGGCGAACGTCTCGGCCTGCTCGAGATCGAGCCGCAGCAGGACTTGTTCGGCATCGCCGGGGGATCGGCCGACTTCCACAACCCGGAGGGCGGCTATCCGGAGGAAACGCCTTACGTGAACTCGCCGCAACTGCTGAAACGCACGATCGAGGCAGTCTATGCCAAGGGCTCGGCGCTCGAATATGAGATCGTCGAGGCCAGCTCGCTGCATCGGTTGATGCGCTATGCCGAGGAGGGACTCTTCGACAAGGACCGGGCGAACGTCTGGCTGCTCCATGGCGGCGGCTTCGGCGCCACGCCGCCAGTCGCGCGCAACGTGATCTTCAACATCGACGAGGGGCTGCGCATGTTTCCTCGCGCGATCTGGGGCGTGACCGCGACGGGCCGCGACATGTTCCGCATCGTCACGCTTGGCCTCGCGATGGGGTGCGATCTCGTCCGCGTCGGATTCGAGGACAGCATCCACCTGCCCGACGGCACGGTGGCGCGCGACAACGCCGAGATGGTTCGGGCTGCCGCCGGTATCGCAACAATCTACGGGCTTGAACCGGCGACCGTCGAACAAGCCCGTGCGCGCTTCGGGATATGAATGGCCAGCCCCCACTCGCGAAGGGCGTTATCGCCATCTGCACGGCGATCTACCTGCTCGACGGGCTGATCCACACGATCCTCGGCCCGCTGGCCCCCGACATCGCCCGATCGCTCGATCTCGACAATGCTGAGCTTGGCCCGATCTTCTCGTCAAACCTGATCGGCCAATGCATCGGCCTGGTAGTGTTCCCGGCCATCGCCAACCGCCTCGGACATCGGCTCACCGTCACGCTTGCGGTGCTCGGGTTCGCGATCGGGCAAAGCGCGAGTGCCCTGGCCGGGAGCGGCACCAGCCTGTTCGCCATTCGGCTCGTCACCGGCGTGTTCCTCGGCGGCTGTCTGCCGAGTTGCCTGGCGATCGTGGCCGAGCAGACGCACCCGTCGCGTCGCGGCGTCTCCATCCTGGCGCTGTTCACGGGATACGGCCTCGGGGCAGCGATCGCCGGAGCCGTGGCGGCAGGGTTCGCCGACTTCGGCGGCTGGCGCGCGGCGATGGTCGCGGTCGGTGGGGTCTCGCTCGTTGCAGCCGGTGGCGCATGGCTGTGGTTGCACGAGCCCCCGCGGGTGTCGAGGTCCCCGAGCGCCCCGCCAGCGGCGCCGGGCCCGTCCCCTGTGGTGCAGATTCTGAGCCCGGCCTACCTGGCCGGTACGTTGATGCTGTGGCTGCTGTTCGTGGTCATGCTGACGATCAGCTACTGCCTCAACTCCTGGCTGCCGATTATGCTTGTAGAGGCAGGCTTCGATGAATCCTTCGCCGCGCTTTCGGTCACCATCTTCGGTTTCGGCGGGGCCATCGCCGCGCTTGGCGTCGGCCTGCTGATCGACCGGATCGGGGCAATGCCGGTCCTGATCGTCTTCCTGACTGCCGCTGCCACGGCGCTCTTTGCGACCGGTCAGGTGATGGCTTCAGCCTCGGCCGGGACACTGACAGTCCTGCTCGGCGCGGCAGGCTTCTTCAGCCTCGGTGCCTATGGCGGCGTCAACGTGGTCCTGGCCAGCTTCTATCCCGACCCATTGCGGGCGACCGGAATTGGCTGGGCCAAGAGCGTCGGCCGTCTCGGGACCGTCATAGCGCCCATACTGATCGGGCTGGCGCTGTCGGCCGGAGTGCCGGGCACTTCGGTGATGTCGCTGTTCGCAGTGCCGGCCATTCTCGCCGTGTTGGCGCTCGCCGCGATTTCGCTCACGGGCGCCTGGCGCCAGAGGGCCGAGGCCGGAGATACCGGCGCCAGCGGCGCGTAAGTCGGTGCAGCGCGGCTCGATCGGCGGCGCTAACCCTTCGCCGGGATCTTATCGAACTCCGCCTGGATCTCCGCCAGCTTCTCGTCCGTGAGCACGGCCTCGAACTGCTGGATGGCCTTCAAGGTCAGATCGCGGCCCGCCGACTGAAACATGTCATTGGCCCAGACAGTCGGGATGAGCTTTTGAAGGATGGCGGCGGCCGCCGGATCGTCGATCAGCTTGCCGACGAGCGTGTCGGCAACCGAGTAATGGGCCGCCTGCGTGGCTTGGGCGAACGCCGGCGCGGGCAGCGCCATCATGGGAGCCAGCGAAGCCAACATCATTACAATTAGTGCCTTACGCATCGTCGTCCTCCTCCAAACAAGTTGCCTCAATGTCCCGTGCGATGCCGGGCATCCGCGACCTTCTGCTCGATCGCTCCAAAGATCGCCCGGCCGTCGGCCGTCACCGCTTGCATCCGGCAACCGTCGCCAAACCGCATGAAGGGGGTCGCCGGTTTGCCGTCCGCGATGATCTCGATCGCCCGTCTCTCGGCGATGCAGCTCGAGCCGACTTCGGCATGGTTCGCGTTGGCCACCGTGCCGGAGCCGATGATCGTGCCGGCGACGAGGTCGCGCGTGGCGGCGGCGTGGGCCACGAGTTCGTGAAACCCGTAGGCCATCTCGCGGCCGTTGGCGCGGCCGAAGGGCTTGCCGTTCCACTCGACCACCAGATCGAGACAAACCCTTGCGTCGTGCCAGCTTTCGCCCAGCGAGTCCGGAGTTACCGCGAAGGGCGCCATCGAGCAGGCCGGCTTGGCCTGTATCCAGCCGAAGCCGGTCTTCATCTCGGGCACCGCGAGCGTACGAAGCGACCAGTCGTTGATCTGAACGAGGAGCCTGATGTGGCGCATCGCGTCAGCCGCGCTCGCACCCATTGGCACCGCATCGACGATCACGCCGAATTCGCCCTCGAAATCGATGCCGTGGGCCTCGTCGGGAAACGGCACCGGCTCCGTCGGGCCGTAGAAGCGGTCGGACATGCCCTGATACATCAGCGGTTTGTCGTGCTCGATCCGCTCGCTCCCGAAAGCCACCTGCATCAGGTCCGCGTGGGCCTGGAATGCCGAACCATCAAGCCATTGCCACGTTCTCGGCAGCGGGGCACGCAGCGTCGCATTGTCGAGCGGATCGCCTGCGCCCTCGGCGATTTGCGCGGCAAGAGTCGCGAGATTGCGTTCGGCGGCGCTCCAGTCGCTGATCGCGGCCAGCAAGTTCGGCCAACCGGGCGCTGGAACTGCGCGTCGCCCGTCATCCGAGACGACCAGCAGTTCGCCGTCGGGACTCCCGTTGTCGCGAGTGGCCAGCCTCACGGCGCGAGCCCGTCGGAATAGGCCCCGTCGATCAGCACGAAGGCGATGCGACAAGGCCTGCCCGAGCGATTGGCCCAGCCGTGGTTGGTGCCGCGCTGGATGACGATGTCGCCGGGCCGGATCAGGGTTTCGCCGACGTCCATGATCAGGGTCAGCTCGCCCTCCAACATGATACCGTAATCGACCGTCTCGGTCCGGTGCATGAATGCATGGCGCGAGCCGTTGGCCCCATGTGATGGAGCATCGGCCGCAGCAACTTCGGCGAAGTGGGCCTTGATCTGCTCTGGTGACAGACTCTCCAGGCCCTCGTCGTCCGGCGGGATTTCAAGCACGCGGATGCGCGTGCCGTTCTTTGGTGGCGAAAGCCGGATTGCGTTCTCCGGCGGCTCACCCGACGCACGGTCGATCAGTGCTGGGCTTTCGCATGTGTTCCATACCTCGAAAAAGAGCGGTCCGTGGTCACCGCCGATGCGCTGGACCCGTGGAACGGGGCGATCTTCCTGGATAATTGCACGGCCATCGGGATCGTGGCCGGTGACAATGCGACGAACCTCGCTGCTCATCCTGTGGTTCCTCCCAGGGTCTCGGCGAACCAGTCGGCGATGTAGTCACGACCGAAGCTCATGTTGTCGGCGCCGACGTGCTCCACGCCGCCTTCGCGCTCGGTGAAGATCTTGAGTTCGCGGCGCGGCGAGTTGACGAGCTGGTCATAGGTTCGATGAGCGAAGTCGACGTCAATCTGGCGGTCCATTGATCCGTGAGTCACGAGGAAAGGCACACGAATGCGGTCGAGGTCACCCTCCAGTGTCATCTCGGCCGAGCGGGCGATGAAATCGTCCATGTCCTTTGCCCCGAAGGCCCAGAAGACATGCGCCCAGTAATGCGGAACGGGATTTTCGCCTTCGCGCCGGATGCGCGCCTGCTGCACTTCGGCCCAGTCATGGTTGGCGCCCCACACCGCGCCGCTGGCGAAGCGCGGCTCGTAAGCCACGGCGCGCGGCGCGAAGTGCCCGCCGAGCGAGATGCCGGTCATGCCTATGCGCCTCGGGTCGACGTCGGGTTGCCGTTCCAGCCAATCAACTGCGCGGCACGCCCAGCTCTCACTGTGCGGATCGACCGGCAGACCCTGCAGGCGCAGCGCTTCGCCGCTGCCCGGCTGGTCGACGCACAGGGTGGAGATGCCGCGGCGAGCAAGCGCCTCGGGCAATTGCGACCAGTAGAGCAGCTCCTTCGAGCTATCGAGGCCGTTGCAGTAGACGATGGCAGGACGCGGCCCGGCACTTGGTGCGCGGGTCCACAACGCGGGCATCTTGCCGTTCGCCAGCGGGATTTCCACACGCTCGCGGTTCAGCTTCCCCAGCGCGGTCGAGCGGTCGAACGCTGCACGTGCGCGGGCATAGGTCTCTTCGCGCCCCGCGGAACCCTGCTGCTGCATTCGTTCGGCCACCAGCAGGTAAAGTGCCGCACGCTCCAGCTTGTCGGAAGCAGAGAACCCGCGCCCTTTTGCCGCGTCCTCGTCCGCGAGTTCGATCAGCGTGGTGGCCTTGGCGACCCATTGCGTCATGAATTCCCGCGTGCCCGCGTCCGCACCCGAGGCCGCCGCATCGCGCAGCGGCTGGCACATATCGACGATCTCGCCGATCTTGCCCCCGCTCTCCAGCGCCATCGCGACCGACAGGTTCCAGATGTAGTTCGGGAAGTATTCGAACAGCGCCATCGCCGGTCAGACCTGGGCCGGCCGGAACAGGCAGGGGTCCGGCGCCGGATGCGGCATCGTCTGCGGTCCCCCGACGCCGATGCCCCACTGGTCCATTACGCGGGGGCCGGGGGGATGGACGGTGGGCTGGTGTGTCTCGAAGTCCACCTCCTCGAGCTCGGCCGTGTATTCGACCGCAAACCCGTTGGGCGTGACGAAGTAGCTGAAGGCGTTGTTGCCCGCCTTGTGCCGCCCGGGGCCCCAGCGCAGCTCGGTGCCGCCCTGCCTGAGCCGGCTCGCCCCGCACATCATGTCGTCGACTCCGAGCATGTCGTAGGCGACGTGATTGAGGCACGGCGGGCCGGGCAGGATCGCCAGCCTATGATGCGCCGAATTGCAGCGCAGGAAGCACATGAAGTCGCCGAGCCAGTCGGATACCCGGAAGCCCAGCACATCGGTGAAGAACTTGACTGCGGCCTGATGGTCCGGCGAATGCAGCACGATGTGGCTGATCTGCACGGGCAAGCCCTCCCAGCGCTCCATCGCGCGCTTCGTCGAGCGGGCGACGCCGGAGGACACTTCGAACGGCAGTCCGTCCGGGGAGAAGAAGCGGAAGCCGTAACCCCCGCCGGGACCATCGAGCGCGCGGGGCGGGTGGATGATCCTGCAGCCCGTTGCGGCTGCGCGCCGATGCAGTGCGTCGACGTCGACCCCACTCTCGGCAGCGAGCGCGATGACCTCGACATGGTTCGCATTCGACTTGTGCAGGCGGACGACGTGGTGCTCGTCCGCCCCTTGGGTTTTGAACCACGCCAGGCCGTCGTCGGCGGCGACCTCTACGAGGCCCCAATCCTCGGCATAGAATTTCCGTTCGGCCTCGAAATCTTCGACGCCGTAGCCGACGTAGCGGATATCGGTGACGCGGCTCATGATCCGGCCCTTTCCTGCGCGATGCGTTTTTCCAGCAGCCGGCGTGCCTTGGTGCCGCCGCTGTCGATGCCGAGGAATGCCGGCTTCATGTCCCAGAAGTCTGCGCCGTCGAGGTTCGCGTAGGCGGCCTCGATGATCGGCTTGTCTTCGGCTGTGAAGGCTTCGGTCATCAGTCCGTAAAGCATCGCGTCGCCGGCCTCGGAGGGTGGCATGGTGCGGGTGGAGGCCCAGAAATAATGGGTCGTCGATTCAGTCTCGGGTGTCAGAATGTGCGCTTGGTGGGCGATCACTCCGCCATCGCGCTCGGCGCCACGCGGACACGCGCCGATCTGGAGATACATCGACGCCGGCGGATCCCAGCGCATCTCGAGCCAGTGATCGCAGCGCATCTGCGGGTCATAGGCGCCGAGGGTGTGCGGCGGGGCTGCGACATCCGGCATCCACCAGTCGGAATGCAGGGTGTCGCCCTGCTCGGCTACCGAATGGCTCCCGGCAAAGATCACTCCACGTCCTGCGAAGCTACCCTTGTGCACGAACTCGATGTGGCTGAGGTCCATCAGGTTGTCGGTGCCGTATTGGTAGTTCGCCCTCATCGGAACGTGTCCGGTGATCGGTCCGCCATGGCCCGCGATGAACAGCATGGCGAAATCGGGCGGCGCCGCTCCGGCGGCCGAGGCGGGCTCACCCGGCCAGAACCAGACGATGCCGTCCTGTTCCAAAGTTGGAAAGCTGCGCACGCTTGCCCCCTTCGGAAGCGTTTCGGCGAAGGGGTTGCGCACGCAGATGCCGTCGGCGTCGAACGTCAGGCCATGATAAGGACAGACTACGCAATCGCCGTCGCGCTCGCCCATCGACAGCGGCGCGAAGCGGTGTGGGCAGCGGTCGACCAGCGCCGCGACATTTCCTTCCTGCTTGCGGAACAGCAGAACGGGATCGCCGAGCAGGCGTCTGCGTAGCAGGCCTTCTCCCACTTCGGCGCTCCAGCCTGCCATGTACCAGGCATTGCGCAAAAATCGGTCGGCGTCCGCCATATCGCTGCTCAAATCGGCCGGGCGATGACGTCGAACATCGCCGCGGTGGCCGTGGCGTTGTCCACCAGCGGCCCTTCGCCCAACTGACCACGACAGATCGCCAGCGATGACTCGACAATGTACCGACAGCGCTCGAATCGCCGCTCGCGGTAGGCTGTGAATGCCGCTTCGGGCGTTTCATGGCGCGCGATCTCTTCGGCCAGCACGATCGCGTCCTCGATCGCCATGCCCGCGCCTTGCCCGAGGTGCGGCGTGGTTGCATGGACCGCGTCGCCGAGGAGCACCACCCGGCCTTTGTGCCAGGCCCCGTCGACAAGGAGCGCCTCGAGCGGACGATAGACCACGCCCCTGTCGTCGGTGATTTCGGCGGCGAGGTCGCGCAGCGCGGCGGGAACTTTCGACTGCATCGCGGCAGCGAGGCCGGCCTGCGGGTAGTGCGGGTTGCCCGGCTCGGGCGTCGTCAGATACATGTACATCAGCGCATCGCTGATCGGCACGAGACCGGCGCCGATCTGGCCATTGTAGACGTGCAGCGAGTCCAGGTCGGCGGGGCGCGGGAGGTTGTAGCGCCATACGGCCTGTCCGGTGAACGCGGGCTCCGGCGCGTCCGCGAAAATGAGTTGCCGGGTCTGCGAGTGAACGCCGTCGGCACCGATCACGAGGTCGAATTGGCCCTCGCAGCCGTCGGAAAATGACACCTGAACGCACTTACCGTCATCGTTCAGGCGCTCGGCTGTCACGCCCAGGCGGACTTCGGCGCCCGAGGCACGGGTCCTTGTCGCAAGCACATTGTGCAACGCCCGGCGGCCGATGCCCACGTTTGCGGGACAGCCTTCGACCAGCCTATGGGACGGAACTTTCGCCACCAAAGTGCCGTCCGGGGCATGGACGGCGACAAAGTCGAAACCCACCGCAGCCGACAGGTAGTCCTCGAGCAGGCCAAGCTGGTCCATTGCGCGCAGCACATTGCCCTGCTGGATAATCCCGACCCCATACACCGACCATTCCGGGTCGCGCTCGATCACCGTCACGCGATGCCCCTCCGCTCTCAGCGCGATCGCTGCGGTCAGGCCGCCAATTCCTCCGCCGATGACCAGGATGTCGACTCTGCGCACCTCACCTCCACGCAGGGCAGTTGCACGGGCCGACCAATCGGTCCAACTCATAGTACTTCTGCAAAATCACAAACGAGATCAATGCATGAGGCTCGACGGCTTTGACCTGAATCTGCTGCTGGCGTTCGAAGTGCTGGTGGAAGAACGCAGCGTCACCCGGGCCGCACAGCGGCTCAACCTGACCCAATCGGCGATGAGCGCATCGCTCAAGCGCCTGCGCGAGGCGCTGGGCGATCCGATCTTGCTGCAACACGGCAAGGCGATGATGCCCACCCCGCACGCGCTGGCACTCGCCTCCGAAGTCTCGGCTGCGATCGCAGGATTGCGGCGGTTGATACGGCCCAGCACCGGGTTCGATCCAACGCTCTCCTCGCGGGTCTTCCGCATTGCCGCGTCGGACTACATCGCGACCGTGCTGCTGGCACCGCTCCTCAAGGAACTCGAGCACGAAGCCCCCCACATCAGGCTGGAGATTTCGCTGCCGTCGGACGCGACGTCGGAGCGCCTCGCCAAGGGGGACTTCGACCTCCTCTTGACCCCGGAGGAGTTCCTCGGGCCCGAGCATCCGGCAGAGCTGCTGTTCGAAGAGCGCCACGTCGTGGTCGCCTGCCGAAATAACCCGCTGCTGGCATCGCCCCTCACCGCCGAGGAGTTTGCCGCCGCCGGCCACGTCGCGGTTCAGATCGACGGCCGCAACACCTACATCGAAAACGAGCTAAACCGCCTCGGCCTGGAACGTCGCATCGAAGTCCACGCGCCGTCCTTCATTCAGGCTCCCTGGCTGCTTCCTGGAACCAAGCGCATCGCGCTCATGCACGAAAGGCTCGCCAAGCTGATGGCACCAATCATCGGATTGCGGATTACGGCTCTTCCGCTCGAAGTATCCGCCATGCGCGAGATGATGCAATTCCACTCGGCCCGTCGCGCCGACGAGGGGCTGGCGTGGCTGAGGCGAAAGTTACTCCATCTAGCGGAATTGTAATGCGCTGGTCCGCTTCCCGTCGAAGTACGGGTGGCGCGGCCGTCGTGATGGCAGCGCCAAAGCTCACCATCGCGAAGGCGCCGCGGAACCGCGCCCTTTCGGGCGTCAGCTCGCGAGCATCACGGTTTTGGTGAGTCACTCAGGACTGAGTGGTGCGTGGCGCAGTCGCGAGCCAACCGGTCTCACAGTCCAAATCCCGTCTCAACGCGAACTCAACGGGATTTTCGGGCGAACACTTGGCGGATTGACATCCTCGGGCTTCCAAAAGCGCGGCCTTCCGCGCTTTCAGACGCAAGATCGCGTTTTCGTTCAAACGGGAACTTGGGAGCCGACTGACGCGAACTGCTAGCGAGCTTTCGGGAACACCGCGGCGGCCCATCGCTTTAGGCTCACCGCCGACAGAGCCCGGCGGGAAACGATCGATTACCTGCGTCGGCGCGGTGCCGGGGAGCCCGGAAAGGGTTGGCATCAAAGTTGGTCTGTTCGTTAGTTTTCGTGTTGCACGCGTGGCGGCGGGCGAACCCCTTCAGGGTTTGTTGACCATAAGTTGTTAAGTGGCCCGCATGGAGAGACGTGCTGTTCATCGAAACCGGGTAGAGGTTCCTGTGGCCTGCCGGGTGCGCGCCCGTACTGAACTGGCGCTCACCTATGACATCTCCACGGATGGTTGCATGCTCCAGGCTTCCCGTGGATTCTGCCAAACTGGCGACAAGGTCGAGTTGACCATCGGTGGCCACCTTTTTAGCGGTCGAGTAGTGTGGACGAAGCATCGCAATGCCGGCGTGCAATTCGCACAGAGGGCTGCAGAAACGACCCTCGACGCCGTTCTCGCTATGGGTGAGCCAATGCCTGCATCTTTGAATGGTGGCAGGCCTCACGAACGCGTGAGCCGCTTGCACCAGGCAATCTACGGAATTCTGGCGATTTCCAGCGCGTTGCTTCTGTTTCCGCGTTGATCGGCTTGGTTCCGCACGCGCCGGAAGCTGTCAATCTGCACCTTGCCGATCAGCGTCGCTGGATCTGACCTTCGCGCACTGCTCCGAGCCGAGATTCCGCTTCGAGCCGTTCGACCGGACGCGACAACATCTTTCTGATTGCTTCCCGGAATTGAGTAAGCGCATCCTCTTCGCGGAAGACCTTATCAGACACGAGCTGGCTCCTTCAAATTGAAGTGCAGGAGCGCACGCCACTTGAACGCTGCATTGGCTCCATTCGTTCCAGCATGCCGTTGAGAAGAGCAACATCCGCACGGGACGGAGGAAAGCAACTAAGGGTACTGAGCTGCAGGATGCATCCGGTCTCGCCAGGCGGGCATCGTTCCGCCACGCTTGATCCAGTCGGAAGGGAGGCGTCCTTCCCCCTGACTGCGCGTCGCTCAAGAAGGCTGACTTGCTTCGCGTCGCCGCATGCGCGGCGTGCGTGTTCACGCGACCTTGCTGCGGCTGTCCGCGGCGATCAACACCTGCGCAAAACACGGAGTCTCGCTTTACCGTGTCGAAACGGTCGCATTGTATTCCATTTGTATGGAACATCAGAAGATCAGGCCGACCTATATCATTGGTCCGGACGGGGAATCGCTCAGTCTTGACAGGTTACCGCCGCCCTCAACCAAGAGATGGATTGCCCGGAAAAAGGCGGAAGTCGTCGCCGCAGTTGAGGGCGGCCTTCTGACCCTGGACGAAGCTCTTAGCCGCTACAGCCTGTCATTGGAGGAGTTTGCTGCGTGGCGAAGGTGGGTGGAAAGGGCAGGCGTTCCTGCCCTTCGCGCCACCAAGAGTCAGCAGTATCGCGTGGAATGGGAGCAGCGCGACGGTTGATTGCGGCTCGCACCGAGTTCTTCCAAAGCGGCTGGCCATGCAGGATGCGTGACGATCGTGGCTGATTGCGTGTCAGCGAGGTCACCCGAACCCGACTCCCGGAACCGGCCGTTCTCTCGACCGTCACTGTTCCACTCCGCGCCATACTGCTGTTTGGTCCGCGAACCGTTTCCTGAAGACGCGTTGGCAGATCGATCAGCCTGATCACGATGAAGCACATCGTGTTGGCCGGCTGACTCTCATGTACTTCGATGCACCTCGGGTCGGCGCAGGCGCTCACAGGGAGGCGTTGCAGATCCCGCCAGGAATCGACGGACGCGCTCGCTTGTCCTGAACCCGATCTTAACCCTGATTGGGCAGACCGCTCGCGGAGGAGATGCGAGTGTATCAGAGACAACCTCTGACGAGTCTGGTGACCGGCGCCACAGCCGCGATTATCGCCCTGACCGGCTGTGCGCTTTACCTTTTGGATCACGGAACGCTGAGTTCCGGGCGCTTGTGGCCAATGATCGTTGCCTCAAGCAGCGCGACCCTGCTCGTGATGAGCTTGCTGCACTCGGATCTTCAGCGTCTCTATGATCTGCTCGCCAAGCGGGAGGCACAGGCGCAGCAAGAAGCCCGCGTCGATCTATTGACTGGGCTGGCGAATAGAAAATGCATTCTCGAGCAGCTGGAAGCCATGCGCGCAGAGCGCGGTGATCGAGAAATGGTGCTGCTCCTTCTCGATCTCAATCACTTCAAGCGGGTCAACGACACGCGCGGCCATGAGGCGGGGGACGAGTTGCTCGTTTCTATCGCGAGACGATTGGAAGCACTCGTCCCTGGAGCCTTCATTGCTCGCCTTGGCGGCGACGAGTTTGCGATTCTCGCGGCAGCTACCGGCCGCGAGGAGGCAGAGGTGATTTGCGAGCGTGTTGTAACAGTGTGGGATACGCCGTTCGAGCTTCCCCAGGGCGGCTGTCTTGCATCGGGAAGCGTGGGGGCAGCGTTTGTCCGGCGCGACTTGACTGCGTCGGAGGTGCTGCGCCGGGCAGACGCGGCGATGTACAGGGCAAAGTCAGACGCAGTGTCGTTCAAGATCTTCGACGATGGCATGATGGCGGAAGTCGAACGCCGAGCGCGCCTAGCCTTCGATCTGCGAAACTCTGCCCCATTGTCCTCCAGCTGCTCCGCTGTGTACCAGCCGATCGTGAGCCGGGACGGCCTGATCGTCGGGCTCGAAGCATTGCTTCGCTGGAAACATCCGAGTTTGGGGCAGATACCTCCTCAGGAGATCGTCTCGGTGGCCGAGGAGGTTCAGCTGATCAACGAACTCGGCCTGGTCGTCGCAAAAGAGGCCTGCCGAGCTGCCAAAGCCTTCCCGGGCGCTCTCATCGCGTTCAATGCCAGCGTCGTGCAGTTCCTGGATCCGCGTTTTGAACGACAGCTGCAACAGCTGGTTCGAGCCGAGCGCGTAAAGCCTGAGCAACTTCAAATTGAAGTTAGGGAGGCTGATTTTGCGTCACGTGGACGCGACATGTCAGGTGTACTCCGCCGATTGTTGAAAGCCGGCTTCAGAATCGCAGCCGACGACTACGGATCGAGTACTTCATCGCTCGTCCAGCTCCAGCGATACGGCGTCACTGTTCTGAAGCTCGATCCGCGGGTGCTGCGAAACGCACGGGAAGTAGACAACATTGGAGTCATGCGGGCCAAAGTTGAACTGGCCAAGGCACTCGGCATGTCCGTCGTTTGCGAAGGCGTCGCAGTCGAGGCGGACCGCGTGGTGGCATTGCAGGCAGGCTGCGACATGATGCAGGGTTATCTGCTCGGCAGTCCGCGCGAGCTGTCGGCTATTCTGAAAGCGACGGCGCTGCGGGATGCAGCTTGAGCAGCGCGGTCGCCGCCGAAGCGTTTGACCGACACCTTTGCTTGGTAATTACGCTGGATGCCTGTCACCTGTGGGGGCGGCAATGCGCAGGCGCCTCTCCTCCATCGTTCAACAACTGACTGCATCATGAAGCCTCGAGCTTGATTCAGTCGGTGCTGGATATCGCAACGGTCCCCAGGCGACCCAGCGGTCGCCGGGGCGAACAAGACTCAGATCACAGTCTGACGAGCAGGGGCTCAATTATCATGTATGCTCATCGTCAGCGACTCGTAGAAACCGCGAAGTCGGAAGGGTCGTCATGCGTGGTCGCGCAAGGCTTGGCCTCGGGCGGAGAAGAACGGGTAGAGCGGGCATAAGCAAGAAGACGCCAGCCGAGGGCCTCTATGGATCAAAAGCATGAACGAAGTCGGCAGCGTAACAGTCTGCTGCTGGTCGCAACTCTCCGCCTGCCCAATGGTACCCAGCAAGAATTCAAGGTCCGGAATCTCTCGGCCACCGGCCTGATGGGAGAGACGGACGATCCCCCTAATTGTGGCGACGCGGTCAGCGTTGAAGTTGGGCCGCTGAGTTCAATTGCCGGAACGGTAATCTGGCAACGGCAAAAGCGCTTTGGATTGAAGTTCGGGACCGAGATTGACCCTGCCGCGGCATACCGACCGATCGGTGGATCGCCGAGACCGTATGAACCACCCGCGCCCGAAATACGCAAGCGTCCGCTTTAGCCAACCCCAGGCCTGGTTGGTATTAGCGCGTTTAGCATCGGGTATTTACCTGGTGCCAGGGTCGTATCCTGCGTAGATTCCGATGCGAACGAGGTCGGCCGTTGTGCGAACGGCGAATTTCCGAAGGATTTCAGCCAGCGCCGCCTCGGCCCGAGGTTCGGAGATCCCCATCTCCGAAGCGATTGTCCGCAACGTATTGCCGGCAACAATTCCGGCGAGCACCTGGCATTCATCCGTGGCAAGAGATCGCACAAGCCGATGGGCTTCGACCTCTTCGCCAGTGATCCGATGAAACCTTCTCTCGGATGGCGCTCGCTGGGTCATACCCGCTCCCACAGCTTCACTAGCGAACAGGCGATAACCGTGGTGGTTCCCCTGATTGACGCTGGGTGGTGCCCGTCCGGAGCGGCAAGGCGAGCTTTGGATGACCGATCTCCCGCGCCAGGGGTCGTGGTCCGCGTCCGGTGCCGACTCGGCCATCTAGTGTCACAATACCGTTCGTACATGGGCCGATCCCTCTGCCGTCCAAGATCATCCTGCTGAGCCTGCCGATTCACGTGGGCCGCATTCGAGTCACCAGTGGCTGTGTGGGATGGATCGCTGCCCGGGTGTCGCGGGGAGGGTGCGACGTCCCCAGGCAGCGTCCTCGGGATAGAGTCGAAAGTTTAACGGGGCGCTAACCATCAACTAAGGGTCGAGGACACTGGCCGCCAGAAGCGGGCTATTCGTTCAGCCTGTCGGACCCGAAGAAATGTGATCAATAAGTCGGCTCCCAATTTGAGGAGCCAACGCATGTCCAAGTCACATCGTCGCCAGCACTGCGGTCGCAACAGGAGCCTTTTGCAGCCGCAGCAGCGAAGCAATGAGCACACCAAGCCCGATCTTCAGATCGCGTATCTTGCCACCAGCTCGCTGACACCGCACCCGCGCAACTCGCGCGTGCATACGCCAAAGCAGATCGAGCAGATCGCCACGTCGATCGAACAGTTTGGATTCAACACGCCGATCCTGGTCGACAAGGACAACCAGATCCTGGCTGGTCATGGCCGGCACCTCGGTGCCCTCAAGCTGGGCCTGGCGCATGTGCCAGTCGTTCGGCTGGAGCATCTGACCGAGGCTCAGCGCCGCGCATTCATGATCGCCGACAACAAGCTGGGCGACCTCTCCGACTTCGACGAGGAAATGCTTGCTCTCGAACTCGAGGAACTCCTCCAGCTCGATGATGTGATCGAAATCACCGCCACCGGCTTTGAGATGGCCGAAGTCGATACGCTGGTCGAGGAGCTGCACAGGCCCGAGCCCGAAGCCGACCCGGCCGACCTCCCTGTTGATCCGGCAGCTGTCGAAAAGATCGCTCGCCTTGGCGATCTATTCATCTGTGGCCCGCACAGCCTCTTCGTCGGCGACGCGCTTGACCCATTCAGCTACCCTGCGCTGCTCGGCGGCGAAAAGGCAGAGATGATCTTCATTGACCCGCCATTTAATTGTAAAATAAATGGTCACGTCTCTGGAAAGGGAAAGAATCGTCATTCTGAATTCGTGATGGCATCAGGTGAAATGAGCGATCGCGAATTCGTTCATTTTCTGCGCACGGCGTTCCAGCGTTTGATCGAGAACAGCGTGGACGGTTCGATTCACTACGTTTGTATTGATTGGAGGCAGATCAAGTCAATGCTCATTGCGGGCGAGGTTTACACCGAGCTCAAGAACATCGTCTGTTGGGTCAAATCCCAGGGCGGCATGGGCTCCCTGTACAGATCGCAGCATGAGTTCGTGGTGGTCTTCAAGTCGGGCACCGCGCGGCACATCAACAATGTAGCGCTCGGTCGCAATGGCCGCAACCGTACCAATGTCTGGTCGGTTCCTGGGTTGAACTCCTTCCAGAAGGGCCGCGATGAAAAGCTCGGCTGGCATCCGACGGTGAAGCCTGTTGGCCTCATCGCCGACTGCATGCTCGACTGTTCTACGCGTGGTGGTCTCATCCTGGATGTCTTCGGCGGATCTGCCAGCACGATGATTGCCGCGCATCGCTGCGGTCGTCGCGCGGCGGTCATGGAACTCGATCCGCACTACGCCGACGTGAGCCTCCGTCGCTTCTGCGACGTCACCGGCATTGAGCCTGTGAACGCGTGGACCGGCGAAGTCGTGCGGCGCCGTAAGGGAGACGCGGCATGAGCGACGCCTACGAGATCGGCTACAAGAAGCCGCCGCGCCAGCACCAGTTCAAACCCGGCAATCAGGCGGCAAGGGGCCGCAAGGGCAAGAAGCAGGATGGACTGTCCATTCCCGACATCATCGGCAGGGCCCTTGCGACGCGGCGCAAGATAAAGCGCGGCAACGAGATCATCGCCATGCCGGTCGCCGAGATCCTGGTGGAGCGCCTGGTGCAGGTCATGACCACCGGCACGGCCAGAGACATGGCGATGATCATTGGCTTGCTCGAGCGGTATGCGCCCGACCTTCTCACCGGCCAGCCCGAGACCCTCACTGTCCGGTATCATCGTGCTGAAGGCTCGACCGTGTCTTTGCCGCCCTCCGAGCTGTGGGATGGGGACCAGTCATGATCGTCCAACTGCCCGAGTGGGCCGTCTGGCTGGATGTGCCGGTGAACAACGCGCGCGAAGCGGTTCGGCACCGTGTGCTGCATGGCGGACGAGGCGGCGCAAAGTCGTGGACGATCGCCCACAAGATCGTCGAGCGCGCCCGCCGCTTGCCGCTGCGCATCCTGTGCACGCGCGAGTATCAAAATTCGATCCGCGATTCCTCCAAGAAGCTGATCGAGGACTGTATTGCGCGGATGGGCGTGGGAGGGACGGGCGACAGGTTCTTCTCGATCACCGAGCGCGAGATCCGCGGCCGCAACGGGTCGCTGATCACCTTCATCGGCCTCAACGGCAAGGACGAGGCAATCAAGTCGCTCGAGGGCTATGATCTCGCCTGGGTCGAGGAAGCCGCGACCCTCAGCCAGTCATCGATCGATGCGCTTGTCCCGACCATCCGGCGCGAAGGCTCCGAGATCTGGTGGAGCTACAATCCGCGCTATCCATCCGATCCGGTCGAGCGGATGTTCCGTGACAACACCGCCCCACCAGGCTCCATCATCGTTGAGGTTCATTGGCACGATAATCCGTGGTTCCCGGACGTGCTGCGCCGGGACATGGAATATGATCGCCAGCGCGACCCTGAAAAGCACGCGCACATCTGGCTCGGGCAGCACGTCGTTCGACGCGAGGCGCAGGTGTTTCACACCTGGTGCCAGGTTCCGTTCGACACCCCCGAGGATGCGGTGTTCCGCCTGGGCGCAGACTGGGGCTTTAGCAAGGACCCGACGGTCGCCGTGCGCTGCTTCATTGGCCGGTGGGAAGGCGAAGCGGGCGCGAGCAATGTCATTGCTGACCCCAAAGGCCGCTGCCTGTTCGTCGATCATGAAGCCTATGCGGTCGGTTGTCCGATCGACGAGACGCCGGCGCTGTTTGCCGGGACCGACGCGCGCAAGCCGCGTCGCTGGGACAACCCCCGAGGACGCCGCGGCATCCCGGCGGCCCATCGCTTCAAGATCACGGCCGACAGTGCCCGGCCGGAAACGATCGATCACATGCGTCGGCGCGGCTTTGACATCACGGCCGCCGCGAAGGGCAAGGGTTCGGTCGAGGACGGGATAAACTTCCTCAAGAGCTACGACATCGTCGTCCACCCGCGGTGCAATCACCTGGTCGACGAGCTTGTTCACTACAGCTGGGCTGTCGACCGCCAGACCGGCGAGGTTCTCCCGAGGCTGGCCGATAGCCACAACCACGTGATCGATGCGCTTCGCTATGCGCTCGAGGGCGCGCGACGCGCCGGGGCCGGCGAGCTGCACTTCGCGTCATCAGGGCGTCGTGCGATGGCTGACCTGCGGGGCTACGATCTTCATCCGCCGGGCGGCCCCTTTGGAAGCACTCCCTGGGCGCACTTGGTACGACGAAACAGCACATTCTCAGCCAGGTGAATCAATTTCCGCGTGAGAAGATCACCTGTGGTTGCTGGCGCTGTGCCAATCATCGTGCAGGCATGATTCTGCTTGCGTTGCGATCACATCGGCCATCACGATCCGAAGAACTCGATCGGAGCTAAGGGCGATCACTTAGTTGTGCCCGCAAAAAATGTTTGTGCGCATGTGGCAAGCCAACCGCATGCAAAGCGTCCCTCCTAAGCCGAGCGCGGTACCTCGCGTCCTTGATCGCATGGTGCGTCTCCGGCCGGCCCAAGCATGGCTGTTGATCCTGTTCTGCACGGATGTTGTGGCGCTCGCGGACTTTCTCACGGTCTCCAATGTTTGGTTTGGTCCCGCATATTTGATTGTCATATGCGTCGCAGCCTGGTCGCTGGGTTGGCGGGCCGGCCAGCTTACAGGCCTCAGCTGCATGGGGCTAACTTTCGCCCTCAACGGCTTGACCCTTTATCCCCATGGTGGCGCTGATTTCGCCTGGAACTTCGGGCTTCGATTCATGGCAATCTCTACCGTCATCGCCGTCGTTGCCGGGGTGCGCCGCGCCTATGTCACGGAGTGGTGGTTGGGGAGGACGGACTTCCTAACCGGAGCTTTGAACAGGCAAGCATTCTTTGAACTTGCGCCATCGTTCAGCAAAGGTTGGCGGCTGTTGGTCTACGCGGATCTCGATGGCCTGAAGAAGGTCAACGACTTCCAGGGGCATGCTGCTGGAGATTCGTGCCTGAAGGTATTTGGAACGTCAGTCAGGAAGATGATCCGCAGCAATGACATCTTCGCTCGTGTTGGAGGCGATGAGTTCCTGATCTTCATGAACGTGAAGGACGAGGCTGCAGCAAGGGCAGTGGGCCTAAGGCTGCACAGGGCTATGAACAGCATTTCGACCGAGTGCGGGGATTTGAAATGCAGCGTTGGAGCCTTGGCAGTCCCACCAGGTGAAGCATCTGTTGATGCACTCGTGCGCGGCGCAGACAACTTGATGTATGAAGCCAAGCTTCGTGGAGCCTGCTTGCAGCTCGGGGTCGCCTCCCATGTCCGGGCCGCCGCGATCGTGCTTGCACGGGAGACACCGCGAACGTCGAGCAACTGGGTATTTGGTCGGAAGATGGGTGGAGTTGATCGACGCACCGGCGTCGTAAGATTCGCAAATGAAGGTGTGCCGCGCTAGCGGGACGCTGGTGTCAAAGGCTCGTAGGTCGCTAAGATACCGACAGCTCAATCGCAACCTATCCCGACAGGTGCAGCTATCGCTTGAGGCGCAAGAGCCGTGCGATGGTGCCTTGCAGACTTAAAGATGCTGGCTGTTTACGCTCCAAGTTACGGGCATTTACTTAACTCTTATCAACCAAGAGTTCAGAGCGCGAGCATAATGGTGCGACGTCCGTCTCCTGACGGCACTCCTTACCAAGCCCCCGAGGGGCGGCCTTCGGGTCGCCCCTCATTCGTTGGGGGACCGGCTTGGCTCATGTGCAGGGTGCCGCGGCATCAATTCCTGCATAGACGCCGATGCGGATGAGGTCGGCCGTTGTGCCGACGCCCATCTTTCGCAGGATTTCGCAACGTATGGCCTCCGCCTGAGGTTTGGAAATATCCAACTCCTGAGCGATCGCTCGCAGCGAACTGCCGTGAACAATTGCGGTAAAGATGCGGCGCTCGTCTGCCTCGAGCGACTGCATGAGCCGCTGAGCTTCAAGCTCTTCGCCAGCAATCCGATGATATTCCCTCGGAACTCGAGTCAGATAGGTCATGCCTACCCCTTTGTTTTCACAAGCAAACAGATGACGATCGACAAGGTTCCCAACCAGGAACCTGCCTTAGCTGGCGCGTCGAGGGTCTTGCCGGCCGGGCACGGTGTTCGAACCGCGCGAATCCTGGTGTCTGATGTTTGCCACCCCAGCAGGACGACTGGGCGTGCGCTCGACGAGCGGAACCGACCGGGAATAGAGAGCAACCACCGCTTTTATTGGGAAACAACGCCACTCAGGTCGGTTGAAAATGAGGCTACGGCGGCCACAGGAGTCCGCCCATGGCAAGGCGCAAGCCTGATAGCGTTGTCGTTCGCGTGCATCGGGCCGTACTTAGACGAAGCCTTAAAGCTGTGCTTCCGGTTGAGGACACGGGTAGTTTCGCGTCTCTCCTGGAAGCCTTCGACAAGTTTGAAAAAGAGCCGAAGGGCAAGGGGTGATGTCTTGCACGGCCATGGTCTAACCCTTCGATTGACCGCCATTAGGTAGGATACGGCTATCACCCGCAGGTCGGCTGCGTCGAACGCCCCCTGCCTATCCACCCGTCTTGCACTTTGGAACGCGATTAGCCTCTTGTTAACCACTTTCCTTCAGGATCTGGGAACCCCAGCCTCGAGGAGAATGTCGGATGCGCGTGTTGCTTATCGAAGACGAGCCGACGACCGCCAAGGCGATCGAGTTGATGCTCACGACCGAAGGCTTCAACGTCTATTCGACCGACCTTGGCGAAGAGGGCCTCGATCTCGGCAAGCTGTACGATTACGACATCATCCTGCTCGATCTCAACCTGCCCGACATGCACGGCTACGACGTGCTCAAGAAGCTGCGCGTGGCCAAAGTGCAGACGCCGGTGCTGATCCTGTCGGGCATCTCCGAGATGGATTCGAAGATCCGCAGCTTCGGTTTCGGCGCCGACGACTACGTCACCAAGCCATTCCACCGCGACGAGCTGGTCGCCCGCATCCATGCGGTCGTGCGCCGCTCGAAGGGCCATTCGCAATCGATCATCCGCACCGGCAAGCTGGCGGTCAACCTCGATGCCAAGACCGTCGAGGTCGACGGCGCGCGGGTGCACCTGACCGGCAAGGAATACGCGATGCTCGAGCTGCTTTCGCTGCGCAAGGGCACCACGCTGACCAAGGAAATGTTCCTCAACCACCTTTACGGCGGCATGGACGAGCCCGAGCTCAAGATCATCGACGTGTTCATCTGCAAGCTGCGCAAGAAGCTTTCGACCGCCTGCGCCGGCGAGAACTACATCGAGACCGTCTGGGGCCGCGGCTACGTGCTGCGCGACATCGAAACCCTTGCGCTGGCTGCTTGAGGCAGGCACCCAATAAGCAAATTGCGCCCTGGTTGCGATTGGGGTGCAGTTTCGGCTGGGGCCCGACGTCGACGCTGCCTTACTGCATCCTCTCGCAAGTCGGACTTGCAGATCCAGCCGCGCTGACGCGGCGGCTGCCCTAAGGGTGATCGCGTAGAATTCTCACAGCGGTTCAGTTACTTGTAACTGTCATGCCGGTTCGATGGGCACGACGAAGCCGCGTGAAGAGCGGCGCACAATCTCTCTAAATGTCCGGCTGCGTTTCGACGACGGTTGGCGTGATGTGACGATCGGCAACGTCTCGTCACGCGGTCTGATGCTTCGCGGACCGGCACTGCCGCAACGAGGCACGTTCATAGAGGTGAGGCATCACGGTCTCTACATCGTTGGAAGGGTGATCTGGTCGCGGGGCTTCCGAGCCGGGGTGCGAACGCAGGATTTGGTTGATGTCCCGGCTCTGATCGGCTCGCCAACAGCGAAGATCCGCAAGGCTGGTCTGGAGCGGCGACAGGTCTATAGGCCACCGAGGAAAAGAGTTCCCGCTCTCCCAAGCGCTGATCGTGCTGAGGCAAGCAGGCGGTTTGCCAGGATATTCGAATGGTCGGTGATCGCGGCGGGCGGAGCCCTCCTGGCGTTCGGTGCGGCTGATGCTGCCTTCTCGGCGCTAGAGGCGCCCATGCAAAAGGCGCGCGCAGCATTGCAGCAATCCCACCGCAGCGAGGGAAGCTGACATTCCGGCCCAAAGCGACGGTGAGTATATACTTTGCAAACACGCTCCGGATGTGCCATAAGATGGGCGTCCAAGGAGCGAGCCATGAGTGTCCTGTCGAAGCCCTATTTCCACGATGAAGAAGCGGCCTTCCGCTATCTCGAAAGCATCGTGTGGAATGGGGAGCCGGTATGCCCGCACTGTGGCGGCATTGATCGGATAACCAGCGTCAAGGCGAACCCGGCGAAGCGCATTCGCTACGGTCTGCACCGCTGCGGCAACTGCAAGGGCCAGTTCACGGTAAAGATCGGCACCGTCTTCGAGCATGCCCGCATTCCGCTGCACAAGATGCTTCAGGCGGTCTATCTCGTGACGAGCAGCAAGAAGGGCATCAGCGCCCACCAGCTCCACCGCACGCTTGAGATCACCTACAAGTCAGCCTGGTTCCTGCTGCATCGTATTCGTGAAGCGATGCGCGACGGGGAGATTACCCCATTCGGCGGCAACGGCGGCGTGGTTGAGGTGGACGAGACCTTCATTGGCCGGAAGAAGGGTGTGCCGAAGCGCCGCGCCTTCCACCACAAGATGAAGGTTCTGGCGCTGGTTGACCGCGACAGCGGCAAGGCCCGCACGATGGTTATTGATGATGTGAAGGCCGAAACGCTGATGCCGTTGGTGATTGCCAATGTCGCCCGCGAAGCGCGCATCATGACGGATGAACATAGCGGCTACCGCGATGTTGGCGTGTGGTTCGCTGGCCACGGCACGACCAGCCACGGTCGCGGCGAGTATGTGAACCTTGAAGATCGCACCGTTCATTCCAACACGGTTGAGGGCTACTTCAGCATCTTCAAGCGCGGCATGAAGGGCGTCTATCAGCATTGTGGCGAAGGTCACCTTCACCGCTATCTGGCCGAGTTCGAGTTCCGGTATAACAACCGCGTTGCGCTCGGCTTCAATGATGCCGACCGCGCAGGGAACGCTCTTCGCGGTATCGTCGGCAAGCGCCTCACCTATGGGGGGCCTGCGGCGGCGAATTGAGCCGAAAGTGAGTCCGCCCGAGCTGGTTCAGCTTGAGTTCGACTTCGATGAGGCTTAATTGGGGATAGGAACTGCCTAGTCCGAATACGGTGGATTTCCACCCGTGCTGAGGCAACTCAGATAGGGCTAGGCGGAACCTTCCTCATATCCGATTTGTGATTCCACACATTGAGGCCCCGTGCCCGTTTTGCAGTGCTAATGTGCCACCCCCGATGGCCCGATTCCGCAAGTATCAGATCCGCGAGGGGCCCCTTCTCCGTCTTTGGGCTGTGTATGACGTTGTTTCGGCGGGCGGCGATGCCCCCAACAATCACGTCAGCCATTTGAACGATGCCCGACTTGCTTGAACACACTGGCGTGATTGAGCGGATGCAGTTGGGGCGAGTTCCATATTCATTGTAGGCGGCAGCGCAAAGCTGCTCGCGCATGTTGCAAACGTCGCTGGAATCGTTGCCTCGATCGAGCCGCATGTGGATGTGCCGGTCCTGGCCGTAAAGGTCTGCGAGCCGGTGCAAGCCAAGCAGCCAATACATTCGGTTGACACTGGTGTCCTTGTTTTCTCCCTCCACCCGCTTGTGATTGTAGCCTTTGAAGCGGGCGATGATTACGTGCAATTCGGCATGGCCCCGTCGCACTAAGCCGAACGCATATCTGACGAGCTGGTGGTAGGCATCGCGGCGATCTCCACCGCGATACTCTGACCAGTGAAATTCCGAGATGTTGGCTACTTCGCGTAGGGCCGCTATGTGTGTCTCGATTTCCGCAACGCGCTTGCTGCTCACAGCGAAGCCGCCCGCGACCATAAATTCACATTGCCGGCTGCTTGAATCGCCGTGGAATATCACGGGAGGCCGGGAAGGATCGGACGCTATTATGGCCATTCAACAGACTGATAAGCCACAAGCTGACAAGTTCAAAGAGGCCGCGCGAGAACACGAGGCGGACGAGGACGAAGCCCGTTGGGAAGAGCGGCTGAAGAAGGTCGCGAAGGTTAAACCCAAGGATAAGGCGGGCGCGTGATTGCCCGCCTCATTCCGGATACATCGCAGCTTCGTTTTTACGCTCAATCGGCGTTGAACGGCTTTGATACACTGGACCCTGAAGACGCGGCAGAAAACGCCAAGGCCGATCTTCGTTCCCTCCTTGCCTACATAGGCGCGTTAGATGGGGCAGACGCGGTTCCGATACTTGGCATCGCTCAGATTGAAGCGCGGGTCGCGAGTGAATTTCGTGGTTGTGAGGGTCACTGAGCGCATCTTTCCGACCTCAAAATTGTGCGGGTCGTTGCGGTCATTAGGGTTCGTCTTATTCACCTGCATTCCGAAGGCGCAGTATTTGCCGGTGGCGGTGCGATATACGACGTAAGGCGCATAGGCGCGCGCGAACGCATCATCTTCGTATCTCAATTCCACCAAAACCCCGTTACGGATCGCGTTGCAGAGGGTTGTTTCGAACGCGATGTTGCGCGGTGCGGGCGGCTCAGAAGCTTTCTTCGGCGGCGAGCCAAACGGACTTGTCCCCCTTGCCATCACCATTCACCCTTCAGATTCAGGAGAGGCAAGATGCCAACGAAAGGCTCGCTTTGGGATCGGCTCGGGCGTGAACTTTATGACCTTGCTGCCCTTCACAGCGTCACCGATTCCTCCTTGGAAGCCGCGCTTCACCGCATCCACGGCAAACTCCTGAGCGATCCTCACGGCATCCTCAACTTCGTCCCTCTGTCCACAACTGGGGCAAACCGCCTCGTTTTCGCCGTCAGCGTTCGTGACGATTTCCGGCTCCGTCTTGCAGGAGCCACACACAACGACGGTTTGTACTGACATCGGCCTTCCCCCGACTCGCGTAGCCGATGGGATGATGCAGGAATCACGGCCTGTTTGCAAAGTATACAATCACCAAAGCGACGGCGTATTCAATGCTAAGCTTCCGCCCCTCGGGCCGAGTTGCCTCTTACACCCCAAATTCCGACCGCGCGGGTGGCGCTCGACCTTGCAGAGCAAATCCGACTTCAGGACGCAACCAAACAGGATTTGGCTACGTGATACTACTTACACCCAAAGTTGCCTTGGCTAACAGATTGTGCCTACCATCTGTAGTTAACAGGGGGAGGGGCGGAGCCATGGCAAGATTTGCTCATGTGATTGACACTGACGTCCGACGCAGAGCGCGGGTCTTCAGTGACCTCCGAGCTCGAGATGTGCACGCAGAGATCTACGAGAGTTTGGAGGAGTTCCGCGAGACCAAGCCAGGCAATGGATTCTTGTTCGCCGCCGACGACGATGCGAACCGCCCCCCTGCGGAAATTGTGCAGATGCTGCGTGCGAACGGCACAGCGTTGCCGTTTGTCGTCTATTCCAATCAACCGACCACGGAGATGGTCGTCAGCGCCATGCTGTCCGGTGCACTGGACTATCTCGAATGGCCCTTCGACCTGTCGCGCTTGGACATGGCATTCCGGCGCATGGACGCCGAGGGAGAGTTGCTGCAAGGGCGTACACATCGACGGTTTGCCGCGACAATTAAAGTCAGAAAGCTCACCCGACGGGAACGAGACGTACTGCTTCACATGGCCCGCGGCCTAGCCAACAAGCAAATCGCCGATACGCTCAGAATCAGCTACCGGACAGTTGAGATTCACCGCGCGAACCTGATGCATAAACTTAATGCTCAAACTGCCGCGGACGCCGCACGTATCGCGCTTTATGCTGGGCTGGATGAGGATTACTGACCTCAAGCTCGGCCGAACGCGTGTCCATCGCCAGGATAGTTTGCGCCCATGCACCCAAGAGTGCTGAGGCGACAAACGTTGAATGCACTGACGTTGGCTCAGCGGAGTCCGTCAACCACACCTTCGCTTCAAAGTGGCCAGCGATCAGGCGAACTAGGCCATACCTCATCGGTTGACCAATAAGCCCCATCGCCGCGGACTCCAACGCTTGGGCTTCAAGCAGAGTATCATATTGGGCTTCCGACAGTTCGGATTGAATGATGGACCTCAGCGGACGCGGGGTAAGCTGTAACAGGTGATAGGCGTGTCTGAGCAGGCGGTCGAATTCGACCTCTGTCGAACGCATGCGCCTTTGTTCAATTTTCGCGATGGCGCCAAACCACATCGCCGGCTCGAGCGGCTCGATATCCTGCACAAATCTTCCCCCCTCGAGATATGCGGATTCCCCCCTTACCACATCCAGTCAGATTCCCGCGTAATCAAGTGTATCAGCTCGGCAGCGGTCCCAAGGAGGGATGCCACCCTGACAGTACCTGGCAGCAAGCTGTGTTCGGCGCGCGCCATTGCCAAGGCCAGGATCGGATTGGTTCCAGCGGCGACCCCTTTGAACATATTCGGCGTTATCATGCTGGCCGAGCCGGCCACCGCCGTCAGAGCTTGTCCGCGATAGCCTGCTGTTCGCTCGTCTCCTGCTGGAGCTGATCTTCGACGAGCGCCTCAAGGTCCGCTCGTCCCATATAGCGCAAAGCCAAGTTCATGCGCCTGTTGCCGGTGCCTGAGCACTCGGCTCGGCGCTGCTCGTAAAGCGATTGTGCGAGCTGCCAGACACCCGCGCCGAAGTTGCCTCCGCCCAAGGGGTAAGGCGGCGATCCTGTCGCTGAGAACTGAAACAGGAGGATTGCAGCAACGGAGTCATTAGCGAAAGGCGTAGGCCAGCTCGGCGGGTTCGCTGCTTTGCAGCGACTTCAGATTAGCCTGACTCACATCCGAATTGCGCAACCCCTCGGGGCCGACCAGACGCTCGGGGTACTTGGTGACGAGACCGGTCGCGAGCGCCTCAAATGTCTCGACGGCGTTGTTGCTGCACTGGTCGACTGCACTCAGCCAGACTTCTTTCAGCTTGTTGTGTTCAAACTGCGGAGACAGCTCGAACGGAATTCCCGCGATCGAGATCTTCTTGTCGTCATGCCGGATCTGCAGGCGTTCGGAAGCCTCGATGTTGCCACGGCGAATTCTGACGCTTTTCACACCTTCCACGGTGCTGATGATCGGGATAGCCGCTTCAGGCGACATCCCCTTTGTCAGACCTTGCCATAAAGGCGGAAACGAAACCTCCTGGTCTTCGGCGGGGGCAGCGGCAATTTGCTGATCAGATCGTTCGCGAACCGTCTCATCCGCAATGGCCTGGCCGAGCGCCGGACAAGGCAGCAGCGCGAGAAAGAGTAGAACAGGGGCTAGGCGCATCGGCTTTTCTGTCGTCGATCAGTGACATTCGCACCGTGCTTGCCGACGGTGGCAAGTCAAGTGCAATGTCACTGATCGTCTGTAGAACTATCGGCGACAGCGGCGTCAGTTGCGCGGGTGGATGTCCGCCAGCGTCTTGCCGCGAATTTGCGCCGCCTCCGGACTGAGCGCGGCTGGAGCCAGGAAGAGTTTGCCGATCGCGCAGGTATTCATCGAACCTACGTCAGCGATCTCGAACGGGGAGCGCGCAATCCGACCATCACGATCGTCGAACGGCTCGCGAAAGGGCTGAAGGTCAGGGCCGGCTCGCTTTTGGATTGAACGACGTCACTGCGAGCGAAGCCGCCAGAAACCGGTCCGCAGTCGCGCATTCGGAGCATATCGGTATTCGCGTCGAAACCTTTGTTCGCGAGGTAGCCAACCGCCGCAGGCTCGATGGTGCCGCGCGACCTTGGTCAGGTCGAGGTTGCGTTCTGGCCCACGACCGACCCGCTCAAGCCGTGGGCATTCATAGCAATATTTCGGTCATGATCGGCTCAAATGGGAGTCAGTAATGCTCGTCTAACCCAGCATAAAGGGCGATCCGCGCCGCGTCCGCGGCCGACTGAGCATTGAGTTTGTGCATCAAATTGGAGCGGTGGATCTCAACTGTCCTGTAGCTAATCCGCAAAACTTCTGCGATCTGCTTGTTAGACAAGCCACGGACAATCTGAAGAAGCACTTCGCGCTCTCTGTGGGAGAGCTGTCGGACTTTTTCACTCGCGGCCAATCGTCGCTGTGCACGCTCCCGCCATATTTCTAAATTTGTGGCCATGCGCCGGAATGCCAGGTCCAAGCGCGACAGGTCGAAGGGCCATTCGAGGTAGTCCAGTGCACCGCACAGCATGGCGCTAACGACCTTGTCCGTGGTCGGTTCATTAGAATAGACAACAAACGGCATGACTGTTCCGATCGCCTGCAAAATCTGAGAGATCTCCTCAGGGGACCAGCTTGTTTCGTCGTCGGCGGCAAACACGAACCCACTGGCCGGCTTGGTTTGGCCGAACTCCTCCAGACTGTCATAGATTTCGGTGTGTACATTTCGACCGCCCAAATCATGAGCAATCTGGGCTCTGCGGCGGTAGTCAACATCAATGACATGAACAAATCTTGCCATGGCCCCGACTCCTCCGCTCCCGACCAAAGATTGGAGGCAAACCTTAGTCGAAGCAATCACGTCCTGAGTAATACCGCCTGCATCCTGCACGGTTCCTCGTCTTTCGCCATAGGGATAGGCACGAATGGGTCTTGCCCACGGACAACGATCGACTTCGCGACTGGATGTCGTTGTTACTGAACCACAAAGGCATCATTTCCTGTCCGGCCTGCACACGACTTTGCCGCCTGAACGGCGAAAGGTTCGAAGGGGGACGCTCCACCACAGGAGAATGCTAGTTCTGCCGGCTCGGCAGGACTGCTGGAAAGCCTTCTGCACGCCGCTCGTTTCGCGGCCCTTTTGGCACTCACCTCAATTGCATGACAGCAATCACTGAAACACTGAGGCAATCTTGCGCGATCACCCGTAGGTGCCGTACCCCATCAGCACGGCTGCGAACTCAGGCCCGGCGGGCGACAAGGCGCAATGTGCCGCGTGTAGCATGAGCTTCCTGTAAGCTACCAAATCGCGAGACGATGCCGGGTACGTTTCGCGCCGGAATCGCACGCGAAAACAGAAAGCCCTGTCCGAAATCGCATTCGAGGTCGATTAGCCGCGACGCCTGGGCCTCGGTCTCGATTCCCTCCGCGACAACTTTGATGCCGAGCGAGCGGCCAAGGTTTATCACCGCGCGGACAATGGCTTCGTCGCCAGGGTCTTCATTCATATCGCGCACGAAACTCTGGTCGATCTTGATGATGTCGACGGGAAACTGCTTTAGGTGGCGCAGTGAAGCATAGCCGGTACCGAAGTCGTCGAGCGCGATCTGCACACCGCGCGAACTAAGCAAGGCTAGCGCCCGATGAACGTACTCGGCGCCGCGGCCCAGAAACACGGTCTCCGTCACTTCAAGTTGGAGGCAGCGCTCGGGGATATTCGCCCGTCTCAATTCATCAAGCAATCGTTCGGCAAAATTGTCGCGGCGGAGCTCAGCAGCCGAGGCGTTGATTGCAACGCTTCCGAACGAAACGCCTCGGTCGAGCCAGATGCGCATGTCATTGATAACACACTGGATCATTCGGTCGCTGATTGCCGCTGCGACTTCCAGATCCTCGAACGCGGCTTCCAGCGACGACGGCGTGCAGATCCGGCCCTTAGGCGCGCGCCACCGGAGCAAAGCCTCGAAGCCGACCACCTCACGTTTGGCGAGATCGAGCTTTGGTTGGTAGTAGGGCACAATGCGGTCGTCGCGGATGGCGTCGCGTCCCAGCTGGACCATCGCTGCGCGACGCAGGACACCCCGCCGCATTTCCGGTTCATACATTGCCAGTGAGGCGCGGCCCCTGGCTTTCGCGGCATACAGAGCAATATCGGCGTTCTTGAGCAGCTCTTCCGGAGTGCCGGCTTGGACCGGATAGACGCTCGCGCCCATACTCACCCGACAATCCAGGAGGCGCCCTTCGTGGATGAAGGGCTCCCTCAATCGCTCCTGGATTGACAGTGACAGCCGCGAGACGTCGAGCTCGCAGTCAATCTCGGGAAGCACCAAGGCAAACTCGTCTCCGCCAAGACGCGCCACTGTGTCGCAGCCTCGCACGACCCCGCGCAGACGCTCAGCGAACAACTGCAGCAACCTGTCGCCGACGTCATGTCCAAGCGTGTCGTTGATCTGTTTGAAATGGTCCATGTCGATCAGCAGCAGACCAACCGCGTTGCTGCCGGCTTCCGCGGCCTGGATGGCCAGGTCGAGCTTCTCTTGAAAGAGGCTGCGATTGGCGAGCCGCGTCAATGGGTCATGGCTGGCACTCCAGCGAACCCGCTCCTCAGCAGTCTTTTCGTCTGTCACATCGCGGACGGTCATGATTATGCGGCGCAGCTTGCTATCGGTCTTGTAGGTTCGCCAACCGTTCATCGTTACCCAGCGCTCGGCTCCGTCGATCGCGCGGCAGATTCTGAAAGAAGCTTCGAAACGCCCGACATCAGTGTCGCGGGCATTCATTAGCGTACGCATAAAGCGCGCCCGGTCCGATCGATGAATGCAGGCTTCGATGAGGGCTAAGCTCGGTTCTACATCGCTGGCGACGCCGAAAATCTCGCGTAGGCGGTCGGACCACTGACGTCGATCGAGCGTCAGGTCATAATCCCATACTCCAAGACCTGCGGCCTCGGCTCCCAAACGAAAACGCTCTTCGCTCTCGCGCAGCGCTTCCTCGGCGCGCTTGCGTTCGGTTATGTCAAAATGGGCGCCGATGCACCGGATCGGATTTCCTTGGGCATCGCGCTGGATCGAACAATGGCTCGATAGCCAGCGGACTTCGCCACTTTCGCTATGGACCACCCGGAATTCGCTGACGATGCCGTCCCCTTGGTGCAAGCCCTGAAGCACCTCGGCGTTTAACCGGTGGCGGTCATCCGGGTGAACTATCTTGAGCCACTCGGCGAATGTGATTTCTCCATCGCGCACCGGAAGACCCACCTGCTCGAAGAAGCGGTTGGAGTAGGAGCTGATGCCCGTCGAACTGGTCTCGAATTCGGCCAACCCAGTAGCCGACTGAACCAATCGCAGCCGCTCCGCGCTGCGTCGAACGGCATCTTCCGTTTCTTGACGTTCACTCACGTCGCGCGAGATGCACATGTGTGCTCTTGCGCCGTCAGGCATCCGAAATGGCACCGCGTGCGCCTCGACGTGTCGGCGGCGGCCTTTGAGGCCGACGACTTCGTAAGTCCACATGACCGACTCGCCAGCGATCACGCGCGCGTGGACGTCGAGACAGCCGCCAAGGTATTCCGGAGGTACTGCGACGTATCCTGGCTCCGACAGCGCCTCTTTGTTGGGCGCTTGAAGAAGTTCGAGGCCCTTGGGGTTGATGTAGACTAGTCGGCCACTCTCATCGAAGATCTTCACACAGTCAGGCATTGCATCGAGTATTGCCTGGAGCCTGCGCTCGCTGTGACGGGATGCACGTTCGGCTTCAGTCTGTGCGGTAATGTCTTCGCAGGTCGTAACGAGCAGACCGCTCGGGGTCGTCTGATGCCTAACCCTGTAACGGCGATCGCCGCGTACCATGGTCCCCAATGAATCGGAGCCGGCGCGAAGGTGTGATCTGATTTCGTCGCGAATCTGCTCCAGGGTCCGATCGGGCGGATAATGACCAGCATCGAGACCGAGTTGAACCACGTCGGCGCCGGTCATACCTGGTCGAACCGAGCCTAGTGGCAAACGCTGGACCTCTGCGTAGCGCTGGTTGCACACGGCGATCTGGCCATCTGCATCGAACACGCACAGGCCCTGATGCATGTGCTCGAACGCATCGCGATACAGCACGAGTTGCTGGCGCAAGGTGCGATTCTGTTGCTCCAAATCGGCGATGCGCAGTGCGCTTTCAGGCATGATGCATCCCCTTCATTCTGCACGCATGCCGCCGAGCCGGTAAAGGTGGAGTGAGGGTGGACTTAGGGAAAACACTGGGAATCCAGAGTGCTGCCGGAGAGCTGAATTGATCGCGAATTCTGCATCAAGGATACTGGATAACCTGGAGCAGCGCGAAACGACCATCTGGTGCACGAGCAATCGGATGGCCCAGACGGCCCCTACGAGCGCCGCGAAACTCGCACACGTAGCCTCGTCAATTTCAAAGGTCATTGGCAACTTGAGGCGGATTGCGCCCAAACCGGAGGCAGTGGCGGGCAACCTTCCGCTCCCAGCAGAATCGCAACCGAACCTTTGCGGACGGTTTGCCAGGCAACAAGCACCTCGGAAGCAACTGTCCGCAACCCAACCGTTGCGGACGGTCACCAGCTGGCCGCGCGTCGGCTCGTCGCCGTGCGGCTCTGATCAACTCATGATCTGGGTATGCAACCAACCGCGCTCCGGGTCAGGCGGCACTGCAAGAGGTAGGCGGCATGCCAAAGCACACCGCCTGTCAAGTCGGAACTCGCCCCGAATCGACGAGCCCTTGGGTCGCACGCACCGTGTATATGATTTCACCTGAAACGAATAGCGGAATGCGGCGATCCGGTGCGGACCATCAAGCCGAATGTCTGCCCTTCATGACTTGCTGGAGTTTACTAGCGCGCGACAGCGCACCCGGAGTGGTGATGCTCTCAAGACAACAAGCGATCGGTTGGCGGGTTCTAGCGCTTCGTCGCGTTGCGCACTTCTCGCAAGTTCCGAGTGTACTGTAGGTTCAAGTGTCAAGGCGGCCCCGCCGTTTCAAAGGCCGCACACGGCTCCAAAGAAAACCCCCGCCGAAGCGAGGGGAAGCGCCAAGTTTATATGGGCCATATGGGACAGACACTTCCCGCTCCTAACCGTCCGCACGAGGAGCTGTTCCCGGCGTCCGCTTTCCGCCCACTCCAGACATTCGGTTTATGATATGGCAGCGCGCGAAGGAGCTGCTGCAATGGCCGATGCTATCGAAATCCGTCGCTTCGAGACCCCCGACGACACGCTCGACATGAGAGACGCCGGCGGCATCTCGATTCTC
>Ga0255338_1001973_pt1 | contig 34004 bp, 34 predicted proteins | sample MeOH1_35cm_T4_19_FD_203715 | JGI IMG/M metagenome (GOLD analysis project Ga0255338, IMG submission 203715) | Sandy soil microbial communities from University of British Columbia, Vancouver, Canada - MeOH1_35cm_T4_195 | ecosystem: Engineered > Artificial ecosystem > Sand microcosm > Unclassified ... | reverse complement strand
CAAGAAACGGGCCTCAGCTACGGCGTGCAAGTAGACACCGTCGGAAAATTCTCGCGTAAACTCGCGAACTACCAAGAACCGACATACTTGTTCGTCTCATTCGGCGAAAGAAAAGGCGAACCCACATTCAGCCACCTCAAAGACCTGAACAAATGCCTACAAACATTGCTAGGCATCTACGGCAACCCTCTGGCGATGAGCTCAACGCTCGAATCTGACGAGAATAGTTTCTTGGCACCAGGATACTCTTGCAAACTCGACATTCCAGATTGAGTCGAACGACCAATGAAAACCTAGGCCTTCGCCTCCGCCGCGTGCTGATACTTCCGCATCAGCACCAGCATCAATAGCCCAGGAATCGCGATCAACATACAAGTGTAGTAAAAATTCGCCCAGCCAAGATTCTTCACCATATCACCAGAGAATCCGGAGAAGAAATTCCTCCCAAGAGTCGCGATACTCGAAAGGATCGCATACTGAGTGGCCGTGTAGCGCTTATTCGTAATTGCGGAGATAAAAGCGATGAACGCCGCAGAACCCATCCCAGAAGTCACATCCTCAAAGCACACGGTAAACGCCAGCGCCCAGTTTTGTGGGCCGGTCATCGTAAGAAGCGCAAATGCTCCCGTGGAAAGAGCCTGCAGGATTCCGAAGATCCACAGCGAGCGGAAAATACCGATGTAGTACATCAACGTACTACCCAGGAATAGGCCCACCATTCCCGAAATCAAGCCAAATGTTTTCGCAATCAAAGCGATGTCCGCATTGCTGTATCCTATTTGAACATAATATGGATTCAGCATCGCGCCCGACAAGGCATCTCCGAGTTTGAACAAGAAGACAAACGTCAACATGACGTACGCGCCATCGCGCTTGAGGAATTCGCGGAAAGGATCAATGACTGCACCGACCAAAGTTTTTGGTGGAGCCTCGCTGACCTTTGGCTCCGGAGCCCAAAGAGTCGTGACAATGCCAATACCCATAAATGCTGCCATAGCATAGTAAAGCTCATTCCAAGTAAGGCTAAACCCAGGCGCACCTACAAGCCCCATCCCGAGCGCTCCCGAAATCAGCATCGCAATACGATAACCATACATATTCATCGAGGAACCAAAACCGAGTTCTTCATCATGCAGAAGTTCGCGGCGATAGGCATCGATAACGATATCCTGAGTGGCACTAAAGAAAGCTGTCAGAACCGAAAGCACGGCCATGTTCATCAACGAGAACTTCGGATCAAACATCCCGATGCCGGCAATAGAACCGACGAGCAGGATTTGACTCAAAAGCATCCAACCGCGACGACGGCCGAGCTTCTGCGAAATTGTAAAGCGGTCGAGCAGGGGCGCCCAAATAAATTTCAGCGAATAGGCTAAACCAACCCAACCGAAATAACCGATCATGCTAATATCGACTTGTTCGCGCGCAAGCCAAGTCTTTAAAGTTCCACCAGTCAGTAATAACGGCAAACCACTGGAGAATCCCAATAAAAAAATAATGAGCATCTTCTTACTGAAGATCTCCTTCAAGAGTGGGGTCTTTCTTTCGGCCATGATGCTTCCTTGCTAGCTGTTACTTAAAATTTTCTTTCTCATTTTCCAAAGGAGGTGGCTGATGTAAGGACGGCGATTTTCTTTCGACGCCACCATCAGCAATTTGGTGATTTTGAGATCGCTCGGATCTGTATAGAGCAAAATCATCAATTCCTGGATGAAGTTGGTATTCAACGTGACATAGTTATCCGTTCCTATGCCGAGCTGAACATTTTTCTTTTCCCACCAAGAGAACGGATGATCTTTGTAATCATCGAACTTGCCAGTGAGTTTATTATTCGAAGAAGGCAGAGAGATCAGCGAGATTTCTTTTTGAATCATGCGATTCAAAACGTCGTGCTGATAGTGTTCCACTTCGCGCGCAGTGTGGAATTTCGCTTTCAAAAACTCCGTATTGTCTTTCTCGCTGAGGACGTCACCTTTCAGCAGCTTATCCAATACGGGTTTGTAGTTACCCCAATCGAGCTCCACGAGCTCGCGATAATGAGGATCCTTAGCAGTAATTGCGACACCCTGTTTGTTTTTATGCGAAACTTCCTGATAAATGCGATGGAAGTAAACGTTGGGATTTATCCCCAAACTTATCCCATGCTCCAGGGTATCGATATGCCAAATGTTCATGGCATTATCGACGGCTTGAATGCCTTTTTTGAGAGTGTGCCAAGTTTCACCGTGATGCGAGCGGATTTTCAAACCGCGATATTGCAGTTTTCTAAAACCCGTTTGCATTTCATAGAAATGCTCTTTGCGATAAAGCTCGCGCTCATCACCAACGGTATCGACATCCGTCATATGCTTTTGCAAGAAAGGATACTTATCCATCATGCGAATCATATCGTTAATCTGAGCCATGAAGTGTTCGCGGCGCGATTTAAATCGGGCGGAGTCAAAAAAGCTGGCCTCTTTACGGAATGAAGGAGAGAGCACAAAATCAAAATCCGGATTTTTATCCTGGAACTTTTTGAAGCCCTCATAGAGACCCAAGACCACATCCTCAGGAGTGACATCATCGATCCCCGGAACCTGTTCGGAAGAGCTCGAAGTCGCGCGATCCAAAGTAAATTTCAAACGAATGCGACCGACATTGAACTTGTGATAGAGCTCATTCGCCATATCGTAAGCCGCATCGGCATGAGTTTGTCGATCGATGAAAACTAACTTTGGAAGATAAAGAATTTTTAAATAAGTCAGGAAGCCCTCGGTCTCATCCAAGCGAATCAGCTTATCGACATCAGCGACAGACGTAATAGGCAAGGCCTGATCACCGTAAACTTCTTTGATTTTCTTTTCATAGATTGCTTTATGAGGTCCTTCGAGCAGTTTCTTGAGACGCGGATACAAAAACTCCGCCGTCACCGAACCGGTGAGGTGAATGTGCTCTTCGTGATATTTGATAGGGAAATTTTTAAAGAGCTCAAACAAACACTCTGAAATCGGATGCAATAGCAAAGTGTTGATGTTGGTTTTGTTTGTCACGAATTGGTCGATGAGGCCGCGGAATTCAATCGCAAGATCGAGAGCTTTTTGGTTTTCTGCATTAAGCTCTGATGAGATCAGCAAATTCAGAGTATCTTTGAGAGAGATCCCGTTTGTTTCACTCACGATCAGCGTGAGCCATTTTACGAGATCTTTTTTCGTCTTCGGGTCTAAAACTGTTTTATCATTCTTAGGCATATTTCCTCGATAGTTAAATCTATCGAGGATTCAAATACTTGTACATGATTTTATGGGGTCCGATCCGGTCCATTTCGAAGAGCGGACCATGATACGCGAAGCCCATTTTTTCATAGAACGGAAACGCTTTGATCCGCGCATTACACCACAAAAGATCGCAGTGCATTTGCCGCAACAAAACCGTTCCATGTTGAAGAAGAACTTGGCCAAAACCCTGACTCGCATAATTTGGATCCGTCGCCATTCCACGCAGGCGATAAGGATTTCCTGCATTGAAATCCGGATGAGATTCCGCGAGGAAGGTGCAAATGGTGACCAGTTTTCTCTCGTGAAAAAGCCCTAAATGAAATGTCGTCGGATCATTGTCGCCGGTATTTACGCAATCATCGACATGAAGAAAGGGTTTGAGCACTTTCTGTCGTAACGGAAGCGTGTACGCTGTGGGAATTTTCGAAATATGGTGGTGTAACTTCATCCTGCCTTAAACCGCAAATACTCTAACCAACTAGGCGGAGCGGAGTTTGTTTTCAACTCCAGTTCCATCTGGATTTCCAACTCGCGAGTTGGCAGCCATGATGGCATTTTCGGCTCAGTTAATAAAGGCATATTTGCAGTTTGTGGCGTGCGATTGGCTTTACGTTGATTGCATTCTCTGCAGGCAGAGACAACGTTCGTCCAAGTTTTTTTTCCATTTTTTGAAGCGGGGATCACATGATCAAGGGTCAGATGTTTCGCGGCCAGTTTGTCGCCGCAGTATTGGCAGGTAAAATTATCGCGGATATAAACGTTTTCTCGGCAGAACCGGACAGCCCCGGTGGACCTGGGTCGAACATAACTCTTCAACCTCAGAACACTCGGCATTTGATAACTCGACCGCGCCGACCGGGCAAACACTGTGTGGTATTCCAAGACGTCAACCTTATCCTGGAACCACATGATCAAGGCCTTCTGCCAACTAACAATCCGCATAGGCTCGTAACTCGAATTGAGAAGCAGAGACCTGAGCGAGGATAAATGATGCATTACCCCTCCCATGGAGCTCTCTATCTTAAATTATAGAGGGTTTAAGGGGTGATTTTCAAGTACCTAGACCATAATCCCTTGAATTCAGGCCCTTTTCGCGATAGCTCCCTATTTAAATCAAAGGAGAGTCAAAATGAAACGTCGAGTTTTTGCATTCAATTATGTCTTAAAAGGAGCCGATGGCCAGACCCTCGACGCTTCAGATGCGGGCGAACCACTAGCATTTTTGGAAGGCACCGGACAGATCATTCCGAAGCTGGAAGAAGAAGTGGTGAAAATGAAAGCTGGCGATAAGCAAACGATTAAGCTCGCAGCAAAAGATGCTTACGGTTTGCCAGATCCAAAAATGACAATGGAAGTTCCAAAAGAAGAATTGGCTCACTTGAAAGTGGAAATCGGTTCTTACTTGCAACTCAATCTCGGTGAACAAACAAAAGTTGTTCGTATTACCAATATTGGCGATAAGACCGTAACTATGGATGGCAACCATCCTTTGGCGGGAACCGATTTAGTATTCGATATCGAAATGGTCGCTGTTCGTGAAGCCACTGCTGAAGAGATGCAGCATGGCCACGCTCACGGCGCACATGGCCACGGCCACCACCACTGATAGAAAATGGATAATGGATCTGGAGAATAGAGTTTATGGCTTCGTTTGATATTGTTTCCGAAATCAATATTCAAGAGGTGGACAATGCGGTCAATCAAGCTCGTAAAGAGGTTGAGGGCCGCTATGATTTCAAAGGCAGTCAGGCTGAAATTCAGTGGGACAAGAAGGAAATCACTATCTTAGCCGAGGACGACTATAAGGTCGAGGCTATGGGGAGTATTTTACAATCCAAGCTTCATCGGCGCGGCGTAGATATAAAATCTTTTAAATTCGAAAAGCCCGAACCAGCTGGTGGCAAGATGCTCCGCCAAAAGATTACGATTGTTCAAGGAATCGACAAGGAAGTGGCTAAGGACATCGTAAAATGGATTAAAGACACTAAGTTGAAGGTCCAGCCGCAAATTATGGACGATAAAGTGCGTGTTACCTCAAAGAGTATTGATGAGTTGCAGGAAACTATTGCTAAAGTCCGGTCCGGAAATTTTCCAATTCCCCTACAATTCAACAATATGAGATAGGAATTTCACTTGCACAGATTATAGGCTGTGATAGATTTGAATCAGTTATTAATGTCCCGCGTTCGATGTTCCTAGAGTCTTTGTTTTGCTCGTGGCTCCCGCGGTCTAGATCCCTGGAGGTACCATGGGTAAAAAGTTATACGTAGGCAATCTTCCATACTCAATCACAGACGACAGTCTTCACCAAAAATTCGAAGAATTTGGTGCAGTATCTTCTGCGAAAGTTATCACTGATCGTGAAACTGGTCGTAGCAAAGGTTTCGGATTCGTAGAAATGGAATCTGATTCTGATGCTGATATGGCGATTGAAAAATTGAACGGCGCTCAAATGGATGGTCGCGCGATCAACGTTTCTGAAGCTCGTCCACAAGCTCCTCGTGAAGGTGGCGGCGGACGCGGTGGCTTCGGCGGCGGTGGACGCGGCGGTGGCGGCGGTGGTCGTTACTAATTAATTGGTTGCTAATTAGCAGCTGATTATACACCCGGACTTGTCACATAAGTCTTAGATAGAGTCTCATGTTACCCATGAGACTCTTTTTATTTTTAGCTCTGTTATTTTCCTGCTCCTTCTCATTTGCTCAAAACAAAAAGCTCGTGATTCTTGGCGACTCTCTCACTGAAGGTATCGGTGTTGCGAAAGAGAGCGCGTATCCTGCCCTCGTTGAAAAAAAAATCCATGATAGTGGTAAGAAAGAATGGACCGTCGTGAATGCTGGAGTCAGCGGCTCGACGACGGCGTCGGCTCTGGCGCGTTTGAAATGGCTCTTTAAATCAAAGCCCGATTTGTTACTGATCGTGATGGGGGCCAACGATGGCCTTCGCGGTTTGAAAATTGAAGAGAGTGAAAAGAATCTCGCGCAGGCGATCGAGTTTGCGCAATCCCAAAAAGTTCCGGTGGTCTTAGGTGGTCTGTATGTGCCGCCCAACTATGGCAAAGACTACACTCAGAAATTCAAAAAAATGTATCAGAACCTGGCGAAGAAATATAAGACGCCACTGATTCCATTCATCCTCGACAAAGTCGCAGGCGATCCCAAGTACAATCAAGCCGATGGTATTCACCCCAATGAAGCTGGACACGGAATTATTGCAGATACGGTTTATCAGGAAATCAAAGGGTTGCTATGAGTCTCTATATCAAGAATTTGCAGAAGTCGTTTAATCAAGGCGAAGACCGCGTCAGCGTTTTGAATGGGCTCAATGCCGATATCAAAAATGGCGAGGTTGTCGCGATCGTCGGTCAATCGGGCAGTGGTAAGTCGACGTTGCTCTCTTTGTTGGCTGGCTTGGATCAAGCTGATACTGGTGACGTCGTAGTGGATGGTGTGAACCTCAGCACGATGACGGAAAAGCAGGTGACTGATTTCCGCGGTCAGAATATCGGTATCGTCTTTCAGCAATATCATCTTGTATCGCATTTAACCGCGATGGAAAACGTCATGCTGCCGATGGAGATTCTTGGTAAACCCGAGGCCGAGGCAAAAGCCCAAGAACTTTTAAAAGAAATGGGCCTTGAGCATCGCTTGCACCAATTTCCCAGCCGCATGAGTGGTGGTGAATGTCAGCGCGTTGCCATTGCACGCGCGCTGGCGGTTCGGCCGAAGATTCTGCTGGCCGATGAGCCGAGTGGAAACTTGGATATTCACACCGGCGACAAGGTGATGGAGATTTTTTTTGAGGCCGCAAAAAAATATCAGATCACGACGATTCTGGTAACTCACAGTGAAGCTTTGGCGAAGCGCTGTCAGAGAACCCTGCGGCTCTCTGAAGGCCAGCTCGTGGAGGCCTAAGTGTTTTTACGCTGGATTCGCCGAGAGCTTCTTCGCAGTTGGAAGTTCGGCCTCTTTTTCATTTTCAATTTAAGTCTGGGTCTTACGGGATACGTTTCGCTAGAGGCTTTCAAAGTTTCTTTGCAAGATACGCTGGCGCAGAATTCGCGGGCGATTCTTTCGGCGGACGTAGCTGTGTCGGCTCGCCGGGAACTTACTGAGGCTGAGAAAAATGCCATGACCGGGTTGATGGCAAAAGACTCGGTCATGAGTCAGACCTATGAGTTTTATGCGATGATGACCTCCGCGAAAGGGTCGCGCCTTGTGATGGTGCGGGCTGTGGATGAGAACTATCCGCTGTATGGCAGTGTGGGCCTGGGTTCTGGGGTGGAGATTCGTCAGGAGTCGCCGCATAAAGAAATTCTGCAGTCGATGTCGGCTTGGATTTATCCTGAGCTCGAAGCTCAAGTGGGTTTGAAAAAGGGCGATGAGATTCAACTGGGACAGTTGAATTTAAAAGTTGACGACGTCATTACTAAAGATGGAACTCAGACCTTTCGCGCGGCCTCGATTGCACCCAGAGTATTTATCAATCGTGTGCTTTTACCGCAGTCAGGGCTCATTCAGTTCGGCAGTACGTTTTCAGTGAATTACTTTTTTAAGCTGCAAAATGATCAGCTGACCAATGATCGTAAGACGGAACTTTTGAATGTTTTAAAAGATCCAGCGATTCAAGTGGAAACTGCAAAAACGGCCAGCGAAGATTCCAGTCGTCAGCTGGGTTATTTGTCAGATTACTTGGGACTTGTGGCGATCATCGCGCTGTTTATGTCAGCACTCGGAGCTGCTTACTTGTTCCGTTTGTTCATGACACAAAGAATGCGCGAAGTAGCGATCTTGCGGAGTCTTGGTTTGCAAGCCACTCGCGCGGTGAGTTTGTATGCGGCGCAAGTCACGATTTTGGGATTGCTGTCGTTGATCCCGACCGTGTTGGTAGCGTCTCTTGTATTGCCTTTACTCAGTCGGCTTCTTGCGAGTCTTACGCCATTTAGCTTGTATCCGACGATGTCTGCACGCGCGGTATTAATGGCACTTTTGTTGGGGGTCGTTGGCAGCATTGTGATCTGTTTGCCGTTTCTGCTTAAAATTAAAGATTTGAAGCCCGCGAAACTTTTTGCAGAAGAGAAGTTTTCTTCTTCGATTGAGATTCAAAAGCCTTGGGTGTTTTTGCCAGGGATTGTTTTGTTTTGGTTGTTGGCAGTAGCCCAATCGAATTCTTTTAAGATAGGTTCAGTGTTTGTTGGTGCATTCTTCGTTGTGTTATTGATTTTGTCGGCGACGGGGATGCTTTTGTTGATGGCTTTGCGTGGGTCACGCAAGTTGAGCTCATGGGTTTATAAATATTCCTTGCTGGGACTTTCGCGCCGTCGTGCAAGTAGTCTTGCGATTTTTATCGCTCTGGGATTGGGATCGTTGCTGATCAATGTTCTTCCGCAATTGAAAGTCAGTTTGCAGAATGAGTTTAAGACCGAGTCGGTTTCGAAGATTCCTAGTCTTTTCATGTTTGATATTCAAGATGATCAGATTGAACCTCTAAAAGGGTTTTTGAAGCAAGAAAATATTCCGAGCATTGGCTTTTCGCCCTTAGTGCGAGCGCGTATTTTAAAAGTGAATGGCGAGCCCTTTGAGCGAAAGATCGAGGAGGGCCGCGGTTTCACCACGCGTGAACAAGAGGCCGAAGCACGCTTCCGAAATCGCGGTGTGAATCTGTCTTATCGTGAGGGGATTTCAGAATCAGAAACGATTGTCGATGGAAGACCACTGACGCCACTTTTTGATCCGGCAAAACAAAAGTATGCCGAACTTTCGGTGGAGGCAAAGTACGCCGATCGTTTGGGTATCAAGATTGGGGATATTCTGCAGTTTGATGTTCAAGGAGTTGAAATCGACGGGCAGGTTGTGAACTTGCGTAAAGTGAAGTGGACCAGTTTTCAACCGAACTTCTTCGTGATCGTGCAAAACGGGGTTTTGAATGACGCTCCGAAGACTTTCATTACTGCTCTTCCGAAAATGCCTGAAGGTCAAAAAGAGAAGATGCAGATGGATCTTGCTAAAAGATTTTCGAATGTCTCGATCGTTGACGTGCAAAGAACCGTGAATGAGGTTCTTAAGATTGCCGATCAAATGAGCTGGTCGCTGGAACTGATGGCGGCTTTGGCGCTTTTTACGGGTTATGTCGTTCTTTACTCCATCGTCAGCGGCCAGGTTCGCCTGCGTCGCTGGGAGCTGAATATGCTTAAAGTGGTGGGAGCTAAGTTTGGGGCGGTCTCTAAATATCTGGTGGTAGAGTTTGTGACTCTGTCTTTGGGGGCTGGGATTATGGGTGCGGGCCTCAGCGTGATTGTAAGCTATTTTATTTCTTACTATGTTTTCGAGGGGAGCTTCGTCTTTAACTGGGTTTGGCCGGTATTTACCGCTCTTGGCGTCTGCTTGCTGAGCGCTTTGATTGCATATTTTGCCAGCCGTCGGGTGGTGAATGAAAGTCCGCTTGTGATCTTGCAGGAAGAGCGCTAAGACCAGGATATGTCTTCGCAAATTGAACAAGCCGTTAGTATTTTAAATCGTGGTCAGGTGGTGGGAATGCCCACCGAGACTGTCTATGGTTTAGCGGCGCGAATCGATTTGCCCGAAGGGATCGAGGCGATCTTTAAAACCAAAGAGCGCCCTTTCTTCGATCCGCTGATTGTGCATATTTCTGATCTCAATCAATTAAGTGAACTCACTTCAAGCTTTCCACCGATTGCGCAAGCCTTGGCTGAAAAATTTTGGCCGGGCCCACTTACGATGGTGTTGCCGAGGAATCCAAAGTTAAATCCGATGATCACATCGGGTTTAGATTCCGTCGGTGTGCGCATGCCGGCTCATCCTGTGGCTTTCGAGCTGATTCGCGCAGTCGGTGTTCCGCTGGCGGCACCGAGTGCAAATAAATTTGGCAAGACCAGTCCCACATCCGCGGTGCATGTTCGCCAAGAGTTTCATAAAGAAAATGTTTTCGTGCTCGAAGGCGGCGACAGCAATATTGGCATTGAGTCCACGGTTTTGCTCGTGAAAGGCGATAAGCTTTCGATCTTGCGCAAGGGTCATGTGCTGAAATCGGATATCGAAAATTATTTGCACAGCAAGCTGTTGAAATTTGAGTTTGTCGAGACCGTTGATAAAAAAGAATCCCCGGGGCATATGAAGCATCACTATATGCCATCGGTTCCATTTATTCTTTGCCTCAACAGCAAGCTTTCAGAGAATGATTTGAAAACTCAGATTCAAGCAAAGCTTTCTGAACTTCCAGATAAGATTGAGGAAGTGAAAATCATTAAACCAAAAGGTGCCATTCAGAAAATCGCACGTATGCAGCTTTCGGAAGATCCTGTGTTAGCAGCTCGCAGTTTTTATGCGGAACTTCGCAAGCTGGCTGAGCAGCAACCAGACTGCATTGTCCTTTTTAAAGAACCGTCTCACTCGACTGAACGTTGGGAAAGCCTCTATGACCGTATCAATAAGGCAGCAAGTTTAACTGTGCAGTAGCGCTTGAATCTCGGCAGTCCATGCTTTGGGATCAAAATGCTTTTTGATTGCGGATTCTTTCACCCCTAGTCCTCGAAGAATAAACAGGGCTGTGCGCTCAAGCAAGACGCTTTCGTCGGCATGAAGCTGCGGCAAAAGTTTTGGTCCGGTTATGTGAAAGAGGGATGCCCCTACCATGAGTTCATAGGCAACCCATAGATCGCGGGCATCGGCGGATTTGACTTCTAGGTCGCCACTTTTTAGAGCGGCTTTATAGTTCTTTTGCCAATCATCAAAGAGACTGCCAATACAATCCTTGAGCACGGTTTGCACAAAGCGTCCGTCTTCAAGGAAACTGAAGCCCATCAGACGAACGATATTCAGAGAGTCTTGAGACAGTTCTTCTTCACCGAGAAGTTTGTGAATTGTGACAATCGACGTGACGAGATAGACAAAGAAACACAAAGTTTCAGTAGAGGCTTCACGGCGAGCAAGTGCTTTTTTGGTTGTCGCGGTGTCACCTTTACAAAGAGTGTGTAGCTCATTGTAGAGGGACTCTTTGGTTACGAAGTGCTGATACAGAACGGGTTCGCTGACGCCGCAGGCTTTGGCGATGTCTTTTGTCGTGACACCATGAAGCCCCTTTTCAGCAAAGAGGGCCCCGGCCTGCAAAATAATCATTTGGCGGCGCTCTGCGGAACTTAATCGTGTTTGAGTCTTAGTCGACTTCTTCGGGGCCATCGAAAAGTACAGTAATCTAGAAATTATTGACTTGCAATCACAAATTAGTGTTTACTAGCTTAAGTTAGTAAACACTAATTTAAAAAGAAGGAGATACCATGTTCAAGCGCGGGATCAAGTGGGTAGGACTGCTTGTACTTTTAATTGTGGCCGTTGGGGCCGGAATTTTTCTTAGAGCACAGAATATTTTCACAGCGAAAGCGGAACTCGTTCTTGAGGATCCCTCTTTAAAACTGGCCGTAAGCAGTCAACCGTCTTGGGTTCAAGAGGGGGAGCGCGTCGCAAAAATGAAGGGCTGCTTTGATTGTCACGGAAAAGACATGGGTGGTTTCGTCTTTATTCAAGAACCGCCGATTGGGACTTTTGCCGGGCCGAATCTCACAAAAGGTCAAGGCGGTATCGGAGCGACCTACACGGATGAAGATTGGGTGCGCAGTATTCGTTACGGCCGCAATCCGAGCAAACACTATCTCAAGTTCATGCCTTCGCAGGAGTTTTCTGCCCTCACGGATGAAGATCTTGGCAAGCTCATCGCGTATCTTAAATCTCTTCCGGCTGTGGATCGCGAGCGGGTTCCCGTGAGTCCAGGCCCGATGGCAAAAATTTTATATTCTTTCGGTAAGATGCCGTTGCTCTTTTCTGGAGAGTATGTGGATTTAAAGGCTCCGGCTCCAGTTTCACTGGCCGCCAGTGAGCACGCTGATTATGGAAAGTACCTCGCGGCGAGCTGCGTGGGTTGTCATCATCAAAACTATGGTGGCGGAGCGATTCCGGGAGTGCCACCGAGTTGGCCTAAGTCCGCGAACTTGACGCCAAAAGGGAATTTAGCGAAGTGGAGTTTTGAACAGTTTCAGAAAACAGCGATGAGTGGAGTCACTCCCGAAGGAAAAACTTTGAATCCACAGTTTATGCCTTGGCCGGCGATGGCGGCGATGAATGAGACTGAGTTAAAAGCTCTTTACAGCTTTCTAAAGTCCTTGCCGGAGGCCTCTGAGAATAAGTAAATTAGAGCATGCTCCAAGATTTCAAAAAGCTGATGTCCGCTCGCTTTATGTTTACTTTCGCCGTGCAAATGCAAGCGGTGATTTTAGGCTGGCGGATGTATGAGTTGATGCAAGATCCACTCTCCCTCGGCTTGATTGGACTTACGGAAGCTGTTCCCGCGATCGGTCTTGCACTCTATGCGGGTTACCTGACCGATCGCAGTCGTCCTTTGAAAGTTTATCGCGGCGTTTTGTTCGTGAGTTTGCTTTCGGGACTGGTGGTTCTTGTTTCGCAGATCTTTCACAAAAATCTCAGTATTCATGTTCAAGCAGCGGCGTTGTACGTAGCTTCTTTTTTAACGGGGGCTGCGCGCGCCTTTTCGCAACCGGCAGTGTTTGCATTTGTTCCAAGACTCGTAGATCGTGCAAGCCTTCCAAAAGCCACTGCTTGGATGAGCACGGCGATGCAGACCGCGCGCATCGCGGGACCGGCCGCGGGTGGCTTGCTCTATGGTTTCATTGGGATGACAAACACATCGTGGCTTGTTGTTTTATTTTTAGTTTCGGGAATGGCCGCGCTTTATACAATCAAAACCAATCCAGAACCATTGCCAGCCAGTGGTCGCCATCGTTCGCGCAAAGAAGAACTTCTTTCGGGTGCGAAATTTGTTTTCACGCATCCGATTCTCTTTCCTGCACTGACGCTTGATATGATTTCGGTGCTCTTCGGCGGCGTGACTGCGTTGCTTCCGATTTTTGCTAAAGAGATTTTGATGATTGGACCTAAAGGGCTTGGAACTCTGAGAGCCGCGCCTGCTGTGGGCGCAACCATTATGAGTTTTATGCTCACGAAATTCGATGTCAGCCGCAAAGCGGGTCCTTGGCTCTTTACGGCAGTTACTGGCTTCGGTGCCTGCATTTTAGTTTTCGGGATAAGTACAAATTTCTATCTATCACTGATTGCTCTTGGACTCAGTGGTATGTTTGACAGTATTAGCATGGTGGTTCGCTCTGCTGCGGTTCAACTTGCATCGCCTGATGACATGCGCGGAAAAATTTCTGCAGTGAATTCGATTTTTATCGGCTCTTCGAATGAGATCGGCGAGTTTGAATCCGGACTTGTGGCACGACTCATGGGAACGGTGCCTTCGGTGATTTTTGGCGGTGTGATGTGTTTACTCACGGTCGGTGTGGTTGCCGTCGTGTCACCCACATTGCGGAAAATGGATCTTACAAAAATTAAAAGTTAACCTTTCATTTTATAAACAATAATTTATTATACAATTTTTAATAAGCTGGTAGATTCATGATTGGATGAAGAAGCATTTTGGTTCTCAATTTAAACTGAAGAGGCAAGCAAAATGAAAGTAAAGATGATGCTTGGTGTTTTTATTCTCTCCGCATGCGCGACTTCAATTAAAAAAAACCCGACGTTTCTCGTATATGAAGATGTTCGTAAGTTTCAAATAGATGTAAATACAGAAGACGATATTCTATCGGCCTTAGGTCAGCCTACTCAAAAATCTGACGAAGGGGGCATCAGCACGTATATTTATGATGACTCTCGAACCAGTGGGCAACGTCTTTCGATGACCTTTCAAACGGCAGAAAAGAAACTATCTAGTTTACTTTGGATACCTTATGAAGGAGAAAAAGAAGCCTCGCTTAACTATCTAAAAAATGAATTTAAGAAGGCTAACTTTAAAGAAGTTCCTGATATTCAGAGAAATCCTCATGCAATTATCTCTGGTGCCGTTTCATACATAGATGAGAAGTTGGGAATTACAATTCGCTATGACCAAAAAAGTCAAAGTGTTGAAGCTATTGCTTTATATAGCGTTAAAAGCCGTGTACCAACGGATGTAAATAAAAGAAATGATGGGCCATACACGTTCGGCGATGAGACAATTATTTCCAAATAGGCCGATTTGTTTCATAACGTAGCTAAAGAAATTTGAAAATTAAAAAATATCCAATGGTCAAGTCGGCTGCGACATGAACCAAATAGGGAGCAAGCAGTCCCTTCGTGCGCCGGCGCAGGTAACCAAGTAGAATGCCAAACGCAAATACCATCACGAATCCCACAGAACCGTTAGGAAAAGCCTTTGCATAGTGAAAAGCCCCATAAGTAGCAGCTTGAACAACCTGTGCCGTTATTGCTGATCCCGTGAGTTCTTCCACCGTATCCAGCATGATTCCTCGATAGAGAATTTCTTCTGCCAGAGACATCAATAGAGAAAATAACGGGATAAGGACTAAGGCTACCAGCCAGAAGGGCGCTGTCTTGAGGGACTGAATCATGCTTGCCACATGTCCAAGACTGTCTGACCACTGCGCCCAAATAAGAAGACTCGCCACCGCGCAGATACTTGATAGAATCATCTGCATCCATGTCTTTGCGTCTATTTTTCCGAAGCGATTCCAAGCAATCACTGAAGGCTGAGCGAGATAAACAATGAAACTAGAAAAAAGAACCGAAAACAAAGGTGCATGGACCGGAATTGTGGCAAGCCATTTTGGTTCCAATACAAAGTAGAGTGAAAAAATAAAGAATGTCAGACTTAAATAAATGGCTGGCCATACTCGAACCCAAATCATACCTAACAGGACTATTCCCAAGGGCACGACAGCGAAAAACTCTTTTCCATCCACTGGTGTGAAGTAGGCGCAAAAGAATGCAAATGCTATGAGAAAGTATGTCAGTAACGAAACGGTTTTTACGGGCATATAAAATCTAAGTCATCGCGACTAAAAAGCATTCCGCCGTTCCCGCGTTTAAACCATCCGTGCGTTTTGCAAAATAGCGTTGATAGACGTCTTGAGCAGAAACATGCTCGGCTTTTTTGAAACCCGCTTCTTTGGCCATTCTCAAAATTTCTTCGGGAGAGAAAAGACTGACGAACGGAGTTTTTGATTCCGCCGCTCTCTTCATCACGAATTCCATCATGCCTCTTTCGGGAGGAGGAAGAAGATCGAGAGAAAGCATAAAAGTCATCGCAAAAGTAGAACCAGGTGCGAGAGTCGCCATCTGACGAAGGGTCGTCATGTTGGTTTCTTTGGTGAGGTACATCGAAACACCGGTGGAAACAATCACCGCCGGTTTTTTTGGATCAAAGCCAGACGTAATCAGCAGATCCCACCAAGATTCTCCGGCTTCGAAATCTACCGGAACAAAATGCAATGATTTTGGTGTAGCGATACCTGTTTCAGCAAGACGCTTTTGCTTCCATACTTGAGGCCCTGGCTGATCGACTTCGAAGATTTGCATTTTTGCAGCAATATCAGGTCTTCTTTGCGCGAACGTATCTAAGCCGGCGCCAAGAATCACATATTGAGTGACGCCTTTTTTGGATTGTTCTTCCACCAGGTCTTCAATAAATCTCGCGCGGCCGACGATGGAAGCACGCATGCTTTTTGAAAAGTCTGGATTCATATCCTGACGTTGACGCCAATTCTCCTCGGCCACGAGTTTCATTCCCACTTCATCAGTGAGAATGTGTGGAGGAGAATCGATCTGGACATGGAGGGCGCGCCATAGGGCGACTCGAACTGCGGTATGCTCGGGGGCAATGGGATGATTTTTTGTTGTCATGGGAAAATTTTGGCACGAACTGCGCTGGGTCTTCAAATGAAATCAGGATTTGAGTCAGGCACTAATAACCGGCCTTTAGCCTATGTGACCCAATTAGGCTTTACAATTGGGTCAAAAAATGACCCAATTAGAAGTATTAATTGGGTCAAAAAATGACCCAATTAAGGAGGTCTTTTGGGTCAGAAATATGTTTGGCAAAAGTCAGATTGGCCGAATTTCACCTGGGATAGCGATCAGCTTATCGAAGATCTGGGGTATGCCAGGAAGCTCCAAGGACAGATCCTAGCTCAGGCAAATCTTATTGGTCTTAAAGATCAGGCAGGGCTGCTTGTTGATGAAGCTATGATGACCTCAGCTATTGAAGGGGAGAAGCTGAATAAGGATTCGGTGAGATCTTCAGTAGCCAGACGTTTAGGTTTATCCACTGCAGGTTTACCAGCTCAGCAACGACATATCGATGGTTTAGTTGCTATGTTGGTGGATGCTACTGCTAATTATGCACTTCCACTCAAAGAAGACAGATTGTTTGGCTGGCAAGCGGCTTTGTTTCCTACAGGATATTCGGACCTGCGAAAGATTGCAGTGGGGTCTTGGAGAAAAGGCCAAGAGCCTATGCAGGTTGTGTCAGGTTCCTTTGGAAGAGAGAAGGTTCATTTTGAAGCCCCTCCTTCGGCAAAAGTTGCCAAAGAAATGAGGGCTTTTTTTGATTGGTGGAATGGTCCTTCTAAAAAAATGGACGGAATCCTTCGTGCAGGTATAGCCCATTTCTGGTTTGTCACTATTCATCCCTTTGAAGATGGTAATGGCAGGATTGCTCGAGCCATCACGGATATGGCTCTGGCTCAAGACGAACAAACGGGAAGGCGCTTTTACAGCCTGTCCACTCAGATTAGTAAAGAGCGCGACGCCTATTATGACATTCTAGAAACTTCTCAGAAAAAGAACTCTGATCTGACCCTTTGGTTGAAGTGGTTTCTTAAAATTTTATATGCGTCCGTTTTAAGTTCTCAAGAACTTATAAAAAAAGCTTTGGTCATAAGCCGGTTTTGGCAAAGTCATGATCAGAGTGAATTCCATGCGCGGCAAGTGAAAGTTCTCAACCGTCTTCTGGAGGCCAGCCCCGACGGATTTGAAGGAGGACTTACGAATAGAAAGTACGTGAGTCTAACGAAAGTGAGTCGCGAGACCGCAAAAAGAGATCTGGCAGAGCTCGAAGCAAGAGGAGTTCTTCAACGCAATGAAGGCAAAGGGCGGTCGGTTAGTTATTCGATTATTTTGCCGAAAGAAAAATAAATTTAAGACTTAATCAAATCCAGCCAGTCTTCATATCGGATCTGCCAAGTTTTTAGATAAAACTGACGAAGCTTCTCGGGAGCGACAACCTCAATTTGATAGCCGCAGCGATAAGCGTCTTCTCTTTCGCTGAGGGATTCGTGATTGGGTTCGGGGGAGCAGAAGCGCTCGATCCAGCTATCTTGTAGTTTTCTGCTCAGCTCGGCGATGTAGCTCTGGCTTGTTGTTTGGATCCACTGGGCATCAGTGATGAAGACGGGTTGTGTGGGGCGGAGGCCAGCATCAGGAAAATTTTCGGAGTGACGGTCTTCCAAAAAAGAGTAGCGTTCATCGAGGTCCATCACGAAATTTTCTTTATCAAGGCCTGCTGTGAGAGATCCACGCAAAGTCTTTAGCGCTTTCATTTCGACCGCGTGATATTTATAAGTGCGGGGCTCTGGACGGTACTTCGTGACGGTTACGGTTTCTGTCCCGTCACCATTGTCGTAGGTATGTTCATTATTTGAAGACTTAAAAAGCAGCGACGCCAAAATCGTGAGGCCCGTTTCACTCTTAGGAGTCTCTTTGGTCCGTCGGTAGCTTTCGGTATAGGGAACTTGCACGTAGTAAGTTTTTTCTCTGGGAACCTCGGTTTCAAATTGTTCGGACTTGAATTTGCCGCCGACACTTAAATTCAGAGTTACTTTTCCCGCGGGGTCATGCCATTTCGACTGCATGAAAGCTTGAGTGACATTTTCATTCAAAATTTTTCCGAGGTCGGGAGCCATTCCTTGAACTTTCGTATCCACTTTCACCTCGCGGAAGAGAGCGACTGAGTTTTTAAGTGGGGGAAGGGTCACAGGAACTTTCCAGACTTTGCAGGTTTTTTGAAACCATTGACCAGTATAGTACTCTTCGGTCTTTAAAGATTTCTGCGCTGCTTGGCAAAACGATTTTCCGCGAACATAGATGTCGTTTTTGATGGTCGCCGTATTTTGGTCGAGGGCTTTCTCTAAAATAAAGTTATTGCGATTAAACTCAAACTGGGCTGCGAGGGGATTGGAGTTTTTCAGATACTCATCGATTCTTCTGACGACACGATCCGCGAACAGCTTAACTTCTTCATTTTGAGTTGAAAACGCAGCTCCGCTAGGGAAAACCTGCCAATTGTTCTCGTTTCGAATAATTCTTAGCAGGAGGGCTTCGCTATCACCGAAGTTGCTGCCCAAGCGAAGCAGACGTACGTCAATGAGTTTGCGTTCCAACCACATTTGTTGAGCTCTTCGGAGACCCTCTCTCGCATCAGGATCGTCGGAATCATATTGGTAGGCCCTTTCAAAGAGCGAAAGAGCTTTTTCATATTCTCCTTTTGCGAGAGCTTCTTCTCCTCGTTCTGTTAAAGTCGCGCACGAAACGGTGATGAGCGAGAGTGCTATAAGAAAAAAATATTTTTTAATCATCGATGACTCCACTGAGAACTTAAAATCTTTGCACAAAATAGACTGTGGTCAATGAGCGAGGTGACTTCATAGTGATTTGCTTTTTTGTGTTATCTCTAAAAGCTGTGGATGTGAATGATACCCAGCTCGGTAAGAAGCGGACGTAGCGGTAGGTTTTTATATCTTCGCGACCTCTTTCGTCGGTTTCGAGGACATTTTTCTTAATGGCGCTATCGATGCTGTCGGCCCCGTCCCATAAAAGCTTCCCGACCCAGTATCCGGCGATAAATGGATAGATGACGGCGTCGCCCATTCCAGAGCTCCCCGATGCAGCGAGAAGATAAAGGCCACCGACGGTAACCGCCGTGCCTAAAACCACGCCGGTCAATCGCACCGTGGAGGAGGAAACAAAACCGATCGTCTGCTGGCCACCTTTGCTGAGTTGAATGCCGTAGTATTGGCTCATGTAATTGGATTTTGAAATCTGATCGCGAATCAAACTGTTGCGAAGCTGATGACGCCGAAACCAAGGCAAGGTCGAGAAAGTAACATCAAAATCCGGTGCCATGTCTTTTTCATCGAAAGTAGGGAAGGGTTCTCCGAAGGTCCATGTAACTTGCGGACCCGTGCCATCGAAAACAATGCTCACTTCTTTTGGTGCCTTTGTGTCTTTTAAGAGAGGCAAAATATCTGGATCGTTCGTCATCTCGTAAGCGCGGCGAAGATCGACTTGAGCTTCGTTCCACTCTCCGAGAGAGGCCCATAGACCTGCGATCCAGATTCGCAAGGCGGGATCATCGAAGTGTTTTTGGTCTGCGTGGAAGAAGTTTTCTAAAAAGTACGATGCGCTTTTGACTTCGACGCGGGCTTCTTCCCATTTTTCGGCACGCATGTAGTACATGGCGCTGATCATGTGCATGAGGATGATTTCATGCTCGGAGGGAATGTAGCCCTCTTCACTTTCGTTCATGAAGAAGTACTCTGCTTCGCGGCTGATGCTGATGTACTTTCGCTCTTCGAGAGTTTTGCTTTGTCTTTGCAGATCCACTTGATCGGTTTTGCCGGCCCATAGGCCGAGCCAAGATTTTTCTACGGACGTGACGAAGCCGCCTTTTTCCTTTGTGGGAAATTCATCGAGGGCTTTTTGCGGATCTGAAAATTTAAATGCGGCTTCGGAGTACTTGTATTCGGAGTCACGAATCACTTGAGAAGTCGTGCACGCAGATAGCAGAAACAGAAGGAGAAGAACACTCAGGGCTTTCATGATTTAAAACTAGCCAAGGTGTCTGTAGGCGACAAGGACAGAAAGTGGTCAGGGGGTTACAAAGTAAAAAAAAGGGCCGGTTCCTTTACCTCATGAATCGGTTATCACTAACTTCAACATTACCAGGAAAGTTACCGGCTTGAAGTCATTGTGAGGGCTTTATGTCGCAGTGATTTGACGATGAAGTCGAGCTTTCGCGAACCTAGACTAAACAGTCCTCACGCCGCATCTGTTACATAAATTATGGAAATTTCTAGGCAATTTACCTTGTTAAAACCATCTACTACAACCGTAGTTGACAACTACTACAATGGTAGTAGGATTTCTCTCATGGCAAATAAACTTCTCGATGTCGGTCCCTTAGAATTAGAAGTCCTCGGTATCCTCAATACCCATGGCGAGCAATCGGTGAGTGATATTCAAAGTCGCTTGAAGGGCTCTGGTCATGATCTGGCGTACACAACAGTGATGACTGTTTTGGTGCGCCTCTATAACAAAGATCTAGTGACTCGTAAAAAAGACGGGCGGTTATTTTTGTATTTGGCGGCTCGCAAAAAGGATTCTTCGGCACATTCGATCTTCGAGAAAGTAAAGAATTCTCTTTTTAGATCTGAACGTCTGACGCCGATTCTGAGCCTGCTGGATAACGAAGATGATTTGACTCGCGAAGAATTGGAAGAACTCAAAAAAGCCGTGGAACAAAGGCTTAAGAGGACTTAACTCGTGGAAGTGATTTTCTTTAACCTCTTTGTGAATGCAACGTTCTCTTTGTTGGTGGGACTCGGGCTCGTTTTGGCTTGCACTCGCTACATGAGAGTCGGTTGTGGTCCTTGGAAGTTATTTTTGCTCTCACTTCCGTTTGTGAAAGTGGTTTACGATTTTTTAAAAGGTGTGCCTCGTTCGTCTATCTTGTTAAACAATATTGATCCTTATGCCGTCCCCCCCGGAGTGCAGACCTTTTCCTTGGGCGTCGGGGTGAATAACTTCATCCCACAGCTCAAGGCATTGTTTACGATTCACGACTACGACGGCACTCAATATGGCGTGAGTGTCGGGGACTATGTGGTGTACTGGCTCGCTCGCCATTTGAGTCCACAGTTTCCGCTCTATATCGTTTACGTAATTTTGGCGATTGGTGCATTCTTGCTCGTGCGCCGCACATACCTTGTGATGAGTTTTGAGTTTCAACGTATCGCCGACAGAAAGCAGTCGGAACTTTTTGAAACAAAAGAATTGTTGTTGAGAGACGTGGATATCTATATCTCAAAAAACTTCTCGGGTACGCCATTTACCGGTGGAGTGGTTAATCCTTATATCTGTATTCCGCGCGATGCTTACGAATCGCTATCTAAAGAAGAGTTAGATGCGGTGATCGCACATGAACTAGGTCATGTACAGCAATTCGATTTGATGATTACAATGGCGATCTGTGCACTCGGAGATATTTTCTGGTTTGTGCCGGGTTATCGGTGGTTGTGCCGCAAGCTTGAGCGCATGCGCGAGATTATTGCCGATCAAAGAGCGGTGCGTGCGGGCGCTAGTCCCGAAGTTCTGGCGTCGGCTTTGATTAAACTCAAAGAAGTCGCACTTGGTGAAAGTGGGTTGGTATTCTACTCTCCGTTTTTGCGTGAACGGTCTCTACTCAAGATCCGTATTGAAAGCTTGTTAGGGCTTCCGAACGAAGTGCCGCCGCGCTGGGTGTGGAGAAATATTTGGAGCCGCTCGCTGATTACATTCTGGCTGGTGGGTGCGGTTTTGAGTTCGAACTTAGGCGGGAATCACCAAACGAAGAATCCGTTTGCGCAGGGATCTGTTCGTATCTTCTCGTGCGGATAAAGAAAGTATTTTTTTGAAACTAACTACTACAAATGTAGTAGATAAAACAGGAGGCAACTTTGAAACACGTATTACAAATCACAAGCGTCGCGGTCTTTATTCTTTTTGCAGTAATCTCAGAAGCAGGAACGATGCGAGCGACTCAGCTCGACCAACAATCTTGGCAGAAGTTTTTTGCGGGAAATACACCCGACGTCACGATTGAGTTCCGTCAAGGGGATAGCATTCCAGTCATCTTCAATGCCGAAGGCGACTTCTTTGAAACACACAATCCGCAACCCTCACAGTTAAGCATCAAGAAAGACTTTTGGATGAGAGTTTTAAAACAGACTGTCGAATTCAGTTTGGATGGAACGAACTTTAAGCCCCTCCCTCAAGTGGCCAAAGGTAATTTCATAATTGGTACGCAGGCCGATGATCCCAGTGGTGGAAGAGCCAACGGAATTAACATGATCCTGCAAGCCTATCAAAAGTAGGTGCTTGAAATGAAGAAGTACCTAGTCCTCGTCATAGCCTGGGCGGCGTTGTCCCCCGCCGCCTGGGCGGACTCTAAAATCGGAGTGGTGGATATGGAAAAAATGCTAAAGGTCCTCCCGCGAGCCGTGAAGATTCGCGCGGATTTGGAAAGTGAATATAAGAAAAAGAAAAAAGAACTGGAGAAGAAAGAAGATGACTTACGCACGATGGAAAAAGATATCGAGAAGAAGAAAGCTGTTCTTTCAGAGGAAGCTCTCAAGCAAAGGCAGCAAGACTTTCAAAAACAAATTCAAGGATTTCGAGAAGAGGTAACCAAAAGCCAAATGGACTTACAGAAAGAACAAAATGACTTGATTACACCGGTGTTGGAGCAAATCAAAAAAGCGATCATGCAAGTGGCAGAAGAGCGCGGCTATTCTTTGATCTTTAATCAAGAACCAAGCTTGGTGTACGTCGGAAAAAATGTGGATGTCACCGACGAAGTTTTGAAATACATCGAAACAAAAAAACTGATGTGAAGAGCGGCGCCTCTTAGTGCTGCCGGGATTCTTGGCGAACTTTCTTCTTAAAGGTCGAAAGTTTGCCAGAGCCGATCTGATACAAGCTCACATGGTTCGCTTCAAGGTCCTTCTTTAGAGTTACGACATCGCCGAGCCCGGGAACTTGCGCTAAGTTTTCAGGTGACAATTGCGAATAGGCCAGCGGCACCTTGAGCTCGACGACCACATCTTCAGGACGGTAGGCGGAAACTACTTTCTGACTGCGGCTATCAAGCACTTTGACTTCGCGGTCCACGGTCAATTGAATTTCGACCGGTGTGCCAGTCTGATCTTTTAACATCAAGCTGTAGGAATCACGAACATAGGCCGTTTTTGCAAATAGCGGCAGCTGATCAACAGATTCGGCATAGACGTCCGAGAAAATAGTAAAGAATTGTTCAACCACTTCCGGAGCCGTTTTTGGATTGATTTCAAGAGTACGCTCCAGAATAGCCTTTTTGTGTTTTAAAAATTTCACACGATTTTGCATCAGTTCAACATCGCTGTCCAACACGACAATGCGTGGCTTGATCACCACTTGCGGATAAGAGGGATGATCAATTTTAAATTCCACGAATTGGCGGTCTTTAACAAAATCTGCGGGCTTTCCCGCAGCCTCTCCAAGGACGGCTGAGGCATCGGTATCAAAATACTTTCTGAAACGGATTTTCGCGGCAATGGTTTTACCAGAGGCGTCTTTCCACTTAAATGGCAGCGCATACTGTGTGACAGTCACATTTTTGCGGCCCTCTTGTTTCTGATCGCGTAGCTGAAACTGGGAGCCGTGAGCTTCCGCCAAGTTGGCGAGTGCCTGGTCCACGGCTTCTGGCGAAACCACATACTTATCTTCCTGACGTAAAGATGTTGTATTACCAGAGCCCAAGAGATCCATAAATTGAAGGATTTTGACAGAGAGGGGGGCCTCTGTCCGCATAAAATCCTTTGTCAGGGTTATGTTAGGAAAAAAGATGCGAGCGCAACTTTCTTGAGACAATCCTAACGAAGGTAAAAGTGAAATTGAGAGAATAACAGCGGCAAAGAATTTTTGATGTACTAAATGAATTTTCATAGTCATCTTTGTAGCAATTCATCTGCCAACTAAAAGTGATGACAGAGGGGATTGATCTTCTTTAAGCAGAAAAAAAGCCGCTTTTGGATAGGCGGCGTTCAGAGATTGGTCAGTTCACAAGTTGCTATTTATCGACTACTGCATCGTCTGCAGTTTTTTAAAGATTCTGTCAAATCTTTCGGGATCTAATTGTGAATCGAGAGGGACAGCCCGGTCTGAGCAGTCTTTGATAGCACAACGTTCACAAGTTTCACCCACGGTTTGGGCCGCAATTTTCGGTGACGACAACCATTTAATTTTCTTTTCGAGATTACCATCCACCAACAGGCCGATACAAATGGAAGTGACCGTTTGCTGGAAGTGAGGACGTGCGTAAGCGGCACTCAAGATCAAGAATTCATTGTTGGAATGAGGATAAGCAGAGCGTTGCACGCCCAGAGAGGTCTTTGAATTATCCTGCAACTGTTGTTTCGTCAGACGGTGGATCAACCAACGCGAGCAATAATGTTCATTGCCTTTAACACTGTACGGACCCTCGGGATTTGCGAGATGCAATTCGCGAACGACCTCGTATTTTTTGTATTTCAGATCGTACTCATAGCGAAGGAAGAACAAGTGGCGCAGGCCAAAGTGCTTCGGCAGAATCTGAGTCATGCGATGGAAGAAACTTTCGTAAGAGCAAGGATACTTCGCGAGAAGGTTTTCAAATGAAACCTGACTCCACTCTGCCGCTTCAAACAGTATTTTGAGATCTTGTACGATTTCGTCTTCTGGAATCAAGATGCTGCTGGCGAAGTAACTTGCAGAGAAGTGATTAAACAGCTGATCGAAAGAATCGAGGTTAGACACTAGCGAGCTCTGTGGCCGCGTTTTCAACTGCAACTTTTTGAAACCCAATTCGCGCGCGAGAATAAAGATCTGCTCGGAGATTTCTATTTTATTCGAAAGATAAAACTTCTTACTTCTGTCAGCGCAAAAATATAACAACTCCTTAAGATCTGGAGAAATCTCTGCAAGATCTTGTTCGGTCACTTGGATTTGATTTTTTTCCAGAGCTTTTACAAGAGCCGCTTTGATCGCTTCGGGTTTTGCGTTCCAATGGATTTTGTATTCTGCGGAGGATTTTTTTGCAGCTTCCTCCAGAGACGGGAAGTAGTTGTCATGCATATCGATGTAGGATCTGAGGAGTGCAAAATAAAAATCATCGATATGAATATTGTGAGCGCGGGCAATTTCGAGAATCGTCCCAACAAGCGCGCGCATTTTCTTTGGTTTTTCTGCGAGGAGCTCAAACACGGTTGCGGCAGGAACACCGAAAAGTTCAAAAGGAACGCCCGTCAAAAATTTCTTATCGAGCAAGCTTTGCACAAGATTCAGGTCACGTTTGAGTTCGAGTGAAATCAAATCTTCGTATTTTTCGCCGAGTGCTTCGGCGAGCATCAGAATTTTTTCGGTCTTCGGCGACTTCTTGCCTTTTTCGATCTCATTTAAATAGGACGGAGAGAGGCCGGTTTTTTTTGCCAAATCTTTTAGCGACAGACCTTTGTCCAAACGCAAGCCGCGCAACTTCATGCCGAAAACGAATTTAAGGGTTTCCTGATCCAATAACATGCCGGGCACTGTAACTTAAACCCCCTCTTTAGAGCAAATATTCTTTTCGCGTCGTTGCGAAAATTCGTCAATAGCGAAAATTCGCTTGAAATAAAAACACGATTTATCAAAGATGAGGGCAGAGGTGCAACATGGCTTACGAACTTTTTCCGCTGGGTTTGATCCAGCTTCTCGAAGAACTTCACTATCAATTCGAAGGGGAACGTCAGAATCTCCTTCGCCTCCGAAAAGAACGCCAAGCGCGTTTTGATAAGGGCGAGGTCCCGCAATTCGAAGATTCTCATCCCGCGAAACACGCTCCTTGGCAGGTAGCCGACATCCCTTCCGACCTTTTAGACCGAAGAGTAGAAATCACCGGTCCTATTTCGAATGCGAAAATGGTCATCAACATGCTGAGCGAGAATCAAGACGGCGACATCGCCTGTACTGCAATGCTGGACTTTGAAGATTCGATGGCGCCCACTTGGGAAAATGTGCTTGCGGGAGTTCGCAACATCATTGGAGTGGCACATAAAGATCTGACCTACACCCAGTCTAACGGAGCTGGCGGAACAAGAGCCTACAGATTGAATCCAGAGCGCATGGCTCATCCGATGGTGCGTGTCCGCGGTTTGCACATGACCGAGAAAAACTATCTTGTTGGTTCAAGCTCGATTGCAGCGGGAATTTTTGACTTGGCAATGACTGTCTATCACACGGCCGCTGTGTTTTTAAGAGACGGAAAAACGCCGAAATTCTATGTGCCTAAGTGTGAGCACTACTTAGAAGCACGTTGGTGGAACCTCGTTTTCCGAGCCATCGAGGACAATCTGCAACTCCGTCGCGGCACTTTGCGTGTCACTTTTCTGATTGAAACCTTGCCGGCAGCTTTTCAGATGGAAGAGATCCTCTATGAAATCCGCGAGCGTGCCTGCGGTTTGAATGGCGGTCGATGGGATAAGATCTTCTCTGATATCAAAACACTTCGTTTGCACCATGACCGAATCATGCCAGATCGTTCTTCGATTGATATGAGCAAGCCATGGATGGATCAGTACGCGAAATTGCTGATTAAAACGTGCCATAAGCATGGAGCATTCGCGATGGGAGGAATGTCCGCATTCACTCCAGGGAAGGACGAGACGACTCGCCAAGTACAAACGGATAAAGTGATTGCAGACAAAAAACGCGAAGCCAGTATCGGTCACGATGGCTGCTGGGTTTCACATCCGTACTTTATTGGCCTCGCGAAAAAACAGTTCCCTATACCGAACCAGCTGAATGTTCTTTTGGAGGATTTCCCCGCAAATCCAGATCTTCTGCCGCAAACAGTGGGGCCAAAAACGCTTAAAGGTCTTCGTCAGAATATTCGCGTAGGAATCGCTTATCAGCAAGGCTGGGATCAAGGCATCGGTTGTGTGTCTTTCGAAAATCTTATGGAAGATCTAGCGACTTTGGAAATTTCGCGCGCGCAATCATGGCAGTGGCTTTATCACAGAGTTCGCCTTGATGACGGCCCCGAGGTGACGCCGGATTTGATTCATCAATTATTTGACGAAGAAGCGGACAGAATTCTTAACGATTTGGGGCCGCTCTCGGATACAGAACAAAAATCTTATTTAACAGCAAAAAACAAAATTCGCGAAGTTTACTTGCAAAAAGACCTCCGCGACTTCTTTACGAGTCTTTAGAAAGGACAAACCATGTTATCAGCTCAAGAGATTGAAAAAAATTGGCAGCAGGATCCTCGTTGGAAAGGTGTTCATCGCAATTACACCGCGGCCGACGTTGTAAAACTCGCGGGGACCTTAAAAATTGAACACACACTCGCTGATCGCGGTGCTCGCAGATTGTGGGCGGCTCTTCATCAACCGGAAGCAGTCCGTGCTTTGGGTGCATTGACTGGCAATCAGGCAATGCAACAAGCAAAAGCTGGGTTGAAAGCGATTTACCTTTCTGGCTGGCAAGTTGCAGCTGATGCGAATCTTTCTGGCCAAATGTATCCTGATCAAAGCTTGTATCCAGCGAACTCCGTTCCGGCGGTTGTGAAAAGAATCAATCAAACTTTGCAGCGCGCTGACCAGATCCACAGATCCGAAGGAAAAACAGACGTGGATTGGTTCTTGCCGATTGTTGCTGACGCTGAAGCGGGCTTTGGCGGAACATTGAATGCATTTGAATTGATGAAAGCGATGATCGAAGCGGGCGCAGCCGGCGTTCACTATGAAGATCAATTGGCGTCCGAGAAAAAATGCGGTCACTTGGGTGGAAAAGTTTTGGTTCCAACAAGTCAATTCGTGCGTACTTTGAATTCAGCTCGTTTGGCGGCAGATACAATGGATGTGCCGACTCTCATCGTGGCTCGTACAGATGCAGACGCTGCTCAGCTTATCACGAGCGATGTCGACGAAGAAGATCGTCCATTTATCCGTGGCAACCGCACTCCGGAAGGCTTCTTCCAAATCACCGGCGGCTTGGATATGGCGATTGCTCGTGGGGTGGCCTATGCGCCCTACGCAGATCTCGTTTGGTGTGAAACTTCCACTCCAGATTTGCATGAAGCAAAACTCTTTGCTGAAGGCGTGCACAAACACTTCCCAGGTAAAATGCTGGCTTACAATTGTTCTCCTTCTTTCAATTGGAGCAAAAAATTAGATGCGCACACAATTGCGAAATTCCAAACAGAACTCAATGCAATGGGATACAAATTCCAGTTTGTAACTTTGGCTGGTTTCCATGCGTTGAACTTCTCAATGTTCCAATTGGCAAAGGGTTATAGTGAAAGTGGTATGAAGGCTTACTCTGAATTACAAAATCAGGAGTTTGCAGCAGAAGCCATCGGTTACACTGCAACCAAGCATCAGCGTGAAGTGGGCACTGGTTACTTTGATCTCGTGAACACTGTGATCACTCAAGGCCAGTCTTCGACTTTGGCAATGCGTGGTTCAACAGAAGAGGCGCAATTCTCTCAAGCGCCTTTGTACACATAGTGTACGAATAGAAATGCCGTCTCAGAGGCGGGCCCTTTGTGATTGGGGGGCCCGCTTCTATTTTAGTGGGCGTGTTTGATATAAGTTCCAATCAACTCGGCTTGTGCCAAGATGTGTCCTTGCATCGCCTTTTCGAGTTTAGCTTTATCGGGGCCTTTTAAGTCTGGCAGTATCGTATCTAAAGCATAGATTTTATAAAAATAGCGATGACGGCCAATCGGTGGGCACGGACCGCCGTAACCTTTTTTGTGCCAATCGTTCATACCGTCAAACGCTCCTTGTGGAAGTTTTTCTGTATGTTCGTCTAGGGATTGGATGCTAGGCGGAATGTTGTAAGCCACCCAATGAACCCAAGTCATTTTCGGATTCTGTGGATCTGGGGCATCGGGATCATCGACGATGATCGCAAAGCTCTTTGTATTTGCGGGAGCACCCTCCCATTTGAGAGGCGGCGAGTAGTTCGCACCTTCACAGGTGTATTTAGCGGGGATCTCTCCTTTGTGAGAGAAAGCGGAAGAAGCAAGAATGAAACTTGCGGCTGCTGCAACAGCGACCATAGGAACCTCCTTTTGCAAAATGAAACACTAACGTAGTCCTAACCCAACCTTAACAGGATATTAGCTACCCTGTAATCAAGCAACAAAAGGGGGATTTGATGCTGAACACACTAGTACTTGGAAGTTTGGATCGTGTTTCGACAACCTTGCACTCGATGTATCAACTGCGACTCAACCGCATCAATCAGTTCAAACCCAAAATCGAAGTTTATTCCGAAGTCGGTCCGTTCTTAGTCAAAACAGTTTCGAACGCTCAAGAATTAAAAACAGCACTCGAGTTGCGTTATCAAGTTTTTCACCGTGAGATGATCGGCAAGAAAAAACCTATCGGCATCGATGTCGATGAGTTCGACTTTCTTTGCGACCACTTGGTCATCATTGAAAAGAAAACGGAAAAAATCGTCGGCACTTACAGACTGAACTGTTCGGAATTTTCGAAAGATTTCTATGCAGCTCGCGAGTTTAATTTGACCCGTATTATGCATCAGCCGGGAACGAAGTTGGAGCTGGGACGTGCTTGCATTCACAAAGATTTCCGTCGAGGAGTTGTGATCTCCTTGCTATGGCGCGGGATTGCCGAGTATATGGCCAACAGTCATGCACAGCTGCTTTTTGGTTGCGCAAGTATTAAGACTGAAAATCCGCGTCAAGCGGCTTTAATTTACAAATACTTTGTAGCCCGTAACCGCATCGTTTCTGATTACCTTGTTGTCCCGACGAAGACCTTTACAATGCCAAAGCTGGATTTGTGGATTCAGTACTTCCAGGATCCGATGACCGAATCTGAGGTGCGCGAAGTCGAAGAACTGATCCCGCCCCTTTGTCGAGCTTATTTAAAGATCGGGGCCTTTATTGGTGGCGAGCCAGCGTGGGATGCTGAATTTAGGTGCATTGATTTCTTGACGATCCTACATCGTGAAGATTTAAATAGAACACTGTGGAAGAGATACAAGCTGGACTCCGAGGAGTCGTAAGATTTTTGTTGGTTTCAGGTGTTATTTCCGTTTTTTTTATGAAGGCTCTCTTCATAAAGTTTTTTTATCGCAACGACATTGTTGCTCGCCGAGCTGCTTTCAGCAAAAACGCTTCGGTTCATTGCGGCCTTATCAATAAAATTTTTAATGTGCAGATCACCGTGAACGGCACTCCTCATCAAGGAAGTAGTTTCTTGTATGTGGGAAACCACATGGGTTTTGTGGATATCTTTGTGTTGTGTTCTGTAATGCCTGCTGTGTTCGTGACCTCGCAAGAAATGCGTGAGACTCCGCTTTTAGGGGACCTCTGCGAAATGGGTGGATGTGTTTTCGTTGAACGTCGCAGCCGCACAAAGATCATGAATGAGCTTGGCGTTTTGAAAGAAGCTCTCGAGCAGGGACACAACGTGGTTCTGTATCCCGAAGCAACTTCCACCGACGGCGAAAAGGTTTACCCATTTAAGAAAACCCTGATGATGGCGGGGCCTCAATCGGGACGGCCGATTCAACCCGGTTGCGTCAACTTCCTCGACATCGGCGGTGAGGACTTCAATCTCGGAAGCCGCGACCATGTTTGCTGGTACGGTGATATTTCTTTCTTCCAAGCAATGGGAAGTTTGCTGACGAGATCTCAAATCAAAGTCGAATTGGAATTCCTCGAGCCCCTGCATTTTGCACCCGACACAGACCGCACTGAAGTGGCAACCCGTACGCATGCGGTGATCAGCGCGAAATACCGTCCACCTCGCCCCGTAACGGCCGCGGATGTGGCGACGGCGGATGAGGCTTAATTTTGTTGAATTAGATTTTCTAAATCCTTTTGCGCAAGATCTAGTGCTTCCATTAAGTCCAGTATTTTCTCTTCCGTTGCCAGGATCTCGCCAGAAATTCCATGAAGCTCTTTCGATAGCTGCTGTGCTTGAGGGCCCGTGAGAGTGATCAGTTTTTCTGTTAGTTCGCTCTGAGTTTTTGCGAGACCTACCAATTTCTTTTCTAGATCCGTGATCTCCTTCTGTGTTTTTTTGATCAGGGTGTCGAGACGCTTGCGTTCCTCTTTGTAGTTGAACTTAGTGGGTTCCGTTACCGCCGCAGTGGCGGTGGATTTTGTGGTTGTCGACGTGCTTGATGGAGAACCGATCTCTGAAAGATAACCTTTTTGCAAGCTCCACACATACTCATCATAAGAGCCCGGGTAGAGTAATAGCTGACCATTGCGGACTTCGAGAATTTGATTCGCGACGCGACTGATGAAGGCGCGATCGTGGCTGACCGTGATGATGCTGCTTTCATAGCGCGCGAGGGCGTCTGTGAGAGCTTCAACAGTGTCGAAGTCTAAGTGATTCGTCGGTTCATCGAGCAAGAGCAACGGAGACTTTTTCAGAAGAATCTGTCCGAGAGCCACGCGGGATTTTTCACCACCCGAAAGGACTTTGATTTTTTTATTGACGGCTTCGCCCGCAAAAAGCAGGGAGCCTGCAATATTCAAAACTTCTTGTTGAAGAACGGAAGAGTGAGCGCCGTGATTAAGAGCTTCTAATACTGTCCAATTCAAATTTAATTGATCCGCACTGTGCTGAGAGAAATAAGCCCAAGTGACATTGAGTCCGTATTTCAAATCACCGTGAACAAGTGGAATCTGATCGCCGAGAGATTTTAGCAGCGTGGATTTCCCCGCGCCGTTGAGTCCCACAATGCCCAAATGTTTACCGCGTTCGAGGCGCAGGTCGACGTTTTTGAGAATACTGCGGCCCGGATAACCGCACTCGCCGTTGGTGAGACTCAGAATTTCTTTGCCGGTCTTAATAGGTTCAGGGATATGGATGGAAGCTCTTAGTGGCAGATCTTTGATTTCGATCTTCTCCATTTTTTCGAGACTGCGGAGTTTACTCTGAGCTTGTTTCGCTTTCGTTGCTTTCGCGCCGAAGCGGGTGACAAAATCCATCACAGATTTGCGTTTAGCTTCTTGATTCAGAAGCTGCTTCTGCAAGATTTCTCGAAGCTGTGCTTTTTGCTCAAAGTAGTCATCCAAGTTTCCAGGAAACTTTGTGATATCACCAGCTTCGACTTCAACAATATGATCCGTGGTTCTGAGTAAGAATTCTCGATCGTGGGAGATCATCAAGAAAGCGCCCGGGAAATCCTGCAGGAAGCTTTCAAAAACCAAAAGGGTTTCAAGATCGAGGAAGTTCGTCGGTTCATCCAACAAAAGTAAATTGGGCTCTTGGCCAATCAGGAAGAGCAGCTTTACGCGCATGCGGTAACCGCCGCTGAGTTCGGTGAGGCGCGAACGGAAATGTTGTTCGGTGAGGCCGAGCTTTAGGCCGAGCTGTTTAAGATCCCAAATCGGTTTCAGGCAATTGGTCGCGAGATAGTCTTCAACGATCTCATCCAAATCCCATTCAGCTTCTTGTTCAAGGTATCCCAAGCGCAATTGTTGCGAGCGAGTGACTTGGCCCTCGTCGAGAGATTCTTGCTCAGCAAGGATTTTAAACAAAGTGGTCTTACCGGCGCCGTTAGGACCGATGACACCGACGTGCTCGCCTTCGTTGATGGCGAAGCTTGCGGACTCAAAAAGTTTACGGGTGCCGTAACCTTTGGCGCCGTTCTGAAGTTGGATGAGAGTAATGCCCATTCTTAGTGTTTACGCTCTTCGCGCTTTTCTTTCACGCGATTTTTGCTGTCGACGAAGACAACGGTGGGTTTGTGCTTAGGAGCGTCTTTGGCGTCCATACCGCAATAGGCCGCAATAATCACCAAATCGCCTTTTTGCACGTGGCGGGCCGCCGCCCCATTCAGGCAGATTTCGCCTTTTTTACCTTCAATCACATAAGTCGAGAAGCGCGCCCCGTTATTGCAGTTATAGATATCCACACGCTCATTTAAAAACAAACCTGCCGCCTTAATCAACTTCGGATCAATAGAAATCGAACCCTCATAGTTCAGGTCAGCATCAGTCACGGTCGCTCTATGAATTTTACATTTCAACATTGATACGTTCATATTCCACTCCAATTTCAAATATCTAATATCCAATTTCTATTTAGGCGTTCATCTTTAACGAGAACAAAAGTCCCTTCAAAACTAAATCTGAAACCACGACGTCAAAGATCTTTTCTTTCTCAAACAAATTTGCAAATCCTCCGGTACCGATAATAAATGGCTTATCGCCATCAAAACATTCCTTAGAGATACGGTCACTGATCTCTTTGATGGTACCGATATGGCCGAAGTACAAACCAGACTGCAAGCTTTCGATCGTAGAGCGGCCGAGAGCTTCATTCATCGCGACGATCTCAACCGATGGCAGCTTCGATGTTTTTGCTTCTAAAGACTCCATGGAAAGTCTTAAGCCGGCAACGATGGATCCTCCCAGATAGTCCTTATCTTTGGAAACCGCACAGAAGGTGGTCGCTGTTCCTAAGTCGACAATGATCAGGTTCTTATTTGGATAGAGGTGAGTGGCCGCAATGGAATTGGCAATACGGTCGGCACCGACCTCCACAGGATTGCGGTACTTAATTTTTAAGCCCGTTTTAACTCCAACCTGCAAAATGAACGGATTGATATCGAAGTATTTTCTGCAGGCGCCGCGAAGGGAGTAAATCACATCCGGCACAACGGAGCAGAAGGCGATTTGCTTGATCATAGAAGGATCAATGTCATTTTCACGAAGCACTGTGCGCAAAAAGATCCCGACCTCATCAGAAGAAGATCCTTGCTTTGAGTTTCTTCTAAAAGACAGCAACATTTTCTCTTTTTCGAAAACGCCGCCGTAAATTTGTGTATTACCAACATCAAGAGCGAGAATCATAATTTCTCCTTCATAAAATTCTGTAGCAATTCACCCGCGAGAGCTTGAATATTCTCAAGCGGAATTTTTTTGTCATTGTTTGTGTAAAGAGTGAAGCGGTGCTGTTGTTTGATCTTATCGATTTCACTCGTATCGTTCTGCACGATGAACTCAGCTTTGGAG
>Ga0255338_1001972_pt1 | contig 34004 bp, 25 predicted proteins | sample MeOH1_35cm_T4_19_FD_203715 | JGI IMG/M metagenome (GOLD analysis project Ga0255338, IMG submission 203715) | Sandy soil microbial communities from University of British Columbia, Vancouver, Canada - MeOH1_35cm_T4_195 | ecosystem: Engineered > Artificial ecosystem > Sand microcosm > Unclassified ... | reverse complement strand
CTGGGCATTACGGACGAGATGTTCGAGAAGCGCGATATCCACATCCACGTGCCCGAAGGCGCCACCCCCAAGGATGGTCCTTCGGCTGGCGGTGCGATGACCACGGCGCTGGTGTCGGTGCTCACGGGCATCCCGGTGCGCGCCGACGTGGCCATGACCGGGGAAATCACGTTGCGCGGCGAAGTCCTGCCGATCGGCGGCCTCAAGGAGAAACTGCTTGCGGCCCATCGCGGTGGTATCAAGCTGGTGCTGATCCCCGAGGAAAACGTGAAGGATCTCGCGGAGATCCCGGACAACGTCAAGAACGCCATCGAGATTGTCCCGGTGCGCTGGATCGACAAGGTCCTGGAACTCGCGCTCGAGCGCAAGCCCGAGCCTCTGCCGGAGGAAGTGGCCAAGCCCGCCGATGTGGCGGACAAGGGTGCTGCCAAGGTCGAGATGATTCATCACTGACGCCGGCGATGGCGCTGCCCGGATCCTGCGATCCGGGCGTTGCCGAAGCAGGCCGCTTTTGAAAACGCCGCGGGCTTTTCCCCGCGGCGTTTTTCTATTTAGCCTCAATTTCGCCTCACATTGTTCGGCGCGCCAGGCGTGCGGGGTGCGGGTGCTTTTTGCGTTTCTCAAAATGTCTGCGAAGAATGCTTGGCAAAACGCCAGGGGCTGTATTACACTTGCGCCCTCGCAACGCAAACAGCAGTAATTACTCTGATATGTGCGCGGCGATGCTTGCAGCATGCAGTGCGGCTGCGGTACGAGCGGGTGCTTAGCTCAGTTGGTAGAGCGGCGCCCTTACAAGGCGTAGGTCGGGGGTTCGAGCCCCTCAGCACCCACCACGCTCCTGCCGCAAGACAAGCCACACAGACGACGCGTGCTGCCGCACCGATACAGGAGTGGTAGTTCAGTTGGTTAGAATACCGGCCTGTCACGCCGGGGGTCGCGGGTTCGAGTCCCGTCCACTCCGCCAAATACGCAGTCAGCAAAACGGGCCCTTAGCGGCCCGTTTTGCTTTTTGCGCTTTCTGCATTCAGCGCGTCTTTTCCCCCCTTTTTTTCTGAGGGCCTGCACGGGTGCGGGCCCTGATCGAGTATCCGGCGGTGTTTTGCACCGCCGAGCCACCGCTGGCTCGAGGGGGCGGTACGCGAGATCGCAGGTTTCTTGTCCGAGCCGGATGCCATCGGGCGTTGCCCGGCGAGGCCGCACCGGCCGCCAAATCGCGTGAAGCCTGCCGCTCCTGATAGAATCCCGGAGTTTGCCGTTCGGTACCAACCCTTTTCCTGAGTCAGCATGCTTGATTTCGTACGCAACAACCGGCGCTTGATGCTTCTGCTGCTGCTGGTGCTTGTCTTCCCGTCGTTCGTGTTCTTCGGCGTGGAGAGCTACTCGCGTTTCATGGACAGCTCGCACGATCTTGCCAAGGTCGATGGCCGCGCCATCACGGCGCAGGAAGTGGATAACGTGGTGCGTGACCAGAGCGAGCGCATGCGCCAGATGCTCGGCGCGAACTACGATCCGCGCCAGTTCGAAGGTGCGCTGGCGCGCCAGCAGGTGCTCGACCAGCTGATCCTGCAGCGCGTGGTGGCCAATGAGGTGGCCAACAAGCACCTCACGGTGTCCAACGAACGCCTGTTCGAGACCATCAGCAGCATTCCCGCCATCGCCCAGCTGCCGAAGAAGAAGGACGGCACGATCGACGACAAGGCCTACGTCGACCTGCTCGCCCAGCAAGGCATGACGCCGGAGCAGTTCGATGCGCGCATGCGTTTCGATCTCGCCACCCAGCAGCTCGGCACTTCCATCGCTGCCACCGCCTTCGTGCCGAAGTCCTTGCTCGACCGGCTGATCGCCATTCGCGACCAGCAGCGCGAGGTGCAGGCGCTGCAGCTCAAGCCGGCCGAATTCGCCGCCAAGGTCAATCCCGACGAAGCCGCGCTGAAGGCGTACTACGACAGCCACAAGGCGCAGTTCTCGGTGCCCGAGCAGGCCAAGGTCGAATACCTGGTGCTGTCGGCCGACGCGCTGGCGGCATCGACGCCGGTGACGCCCGAAGAGCTCAAGTCCTACTACGAAAGCAATATCGCGCGCTTTCGCACGGAAGAGCAGCGCCGCGCCAGCCATATCCTGATCGGCTCGCCCAAGGATGCCCCGGCGGCGGATCGCCAGGCTGCCAAGGAAAAGGCCACGAAGCTGCTCGAGGACCTGCGCAAGCATCCCGAAACGTTTGCCGATGTGGCCCGCAAGCAATCGCAGGATCCGGGCTCCGCGGAGAAGGGCGGCGACCTCGGCTTCATGGGCCGCGGCGCGCTGGTCAAGCCGTTCGAGGATGCGATGTATGCGCTCAAGGATGGCCAGATCAGCGACGTGGTGGAGACCGACTACGGCTACCACATCATCAAGCTCACCGGCATCAAGGCTGCCGAAACCAAGCCGCTCGACCAGGTCCGTACCGAACTGGAAGCCGAATTGCGCAAGCAGCTCGCCGCCAAGAAGTACACCGAACTGGCTGACTCGTTCGGCAACACGGTCTACGAACAGTCCGACAGCCTCAAGCCTGCTGCCGACAAGTTCAATCTGGCCATCCAGAGCGCCGACAACGTGAGCCGCCAGCCCAACCCGGCGCTGGGCGCGCAAAGCCCGCTCAACAACGAGAAGTTGCTCAAGGCCGTATTCAGCGACGATTCCGTCAAGAACAAGCGCAATACCGAAGCCGTGCAGGTGGGCCCGACCACGCTGGTGGCGGCACGTATCGTCGAATATCGCCCGGCCACGGTACGCAAGTATGAAGACGTGCAGGCCAAGGTGCGCGAAGGCTATATCGCCCAGCAGGCGGCCGAGCTCGCCGTGAAGGCGGGTGCCGAGCGTCTCGATGCGTTGAAGAAGAGCGGCGGCGCCGACGGCTTCGGTGCGCCGGTAACGGTCTCTCGCGCCAAGGCCGATGGCCTGCCGCCGAAGGCGGTCGAAGCCGTGATGCGGGCCGATACCGCCAAGCTGCCCGCGTTCGTGGGCGTGGACCTTGGTGCCGCCGGCTACGCGATCTATCGCATCGGCAAGGTCAGCCAGCCTGCGCAGGCCGACGCCGCGCAACGCCAGGGCGAGGCCCAGCAACTGGGGCAGATGGTTGGCCAGAGCCAGCTGGAGGCCTTCTACGAGAGCCTGAAGGACCGCGCCAAGGTGAAGCTGCTCAAGCCCGCCACCACGACGGAAGCGGGTGCCGCCAGCGGTGCCGGCGCGCAGTAAGCGCAGCCCGCAAACATGAAAAAGGCGCCTCCGGTTATTCCCCCCAACTATTCATACATAGTTAGGGCTAGAAAGGTGGCTCCCCCCCCCAACACCCCCTGACAGAGGGGTGTTTTTTTATCCTTGATTTTGTGAAGCTATTCCCTAAATGCGCATGGCATGTAGGGAACACAAGCGTTGTACATCGCAGCACCGATTGTTTCGAGTAGCTCGGCTTTCTTTGAAAGCCGAGTAGCCGGTGGGGGTCCGGGGGAGGGACAGATGAGGCGTCGGGCTGTGGATAACTTGACTCTGGAACGCTGGCGGGCGCTCGATGCGCTTGGGGTACTGGAGAGGTTGGGGTGCTACGCGAAAGTCGATAGCACCTACGAGCCGGTCAGTGCCCACGATACGAGGCGCTTCCACGTCAGCTTAGATGGACGCGACTTTGAGTTGCTCCTTCGAGGGCCCAAGTTTTACGACACCCGGCGTGCCCGTGGCGGAGGTGGTGCGGTGGATTTGGCCATGCACCTGCACAACCTCGATTTCAAGAACGCCACGGCGCTGCTGCGCAGCCTGGGTGTATAGGTCCCATGTTTGTGACCGTCAAGGCCCGCGTTTACACCGACGCCACCGGCGTCTATACGGAGCTACCGGTTCTCCTGACGCCAGCCGGCGTACTGGAGCCGTTGCTCGACTACTGCCTCTATCACAGCCATGACCGGAGCCTGACGTGGATGTCGAAGGTGAACCGTTCGGTGCGGATGTTCCTCGAGTACCTGCAGACCAACCCGGCCGAGCGCGACACCTACCGCCTGTTCCAGAACTTCGCCCAGCGGCTCTACACCGGGACCTTTGACCGGGAGACCGGGCTCGACCCCAGCGGCTTGTGTTGGGCGCCACGCTCGCCGCAGGATGCGTCCCACATCATCACCCATCTCACCGATTTCTTCGATTGGCTCGGCGAAATGCGCCCCGAGGCGGCCAAGGTGAATCCCCGCTATGCGGGTGGCGCCTTCGACCGACAGACCGACGAGGCGGCTTACCAGTACCGACGCAGCCAGGCCTTCCTTGGGCACACCTGGGCGGCGAACGCATCCCCCGCCGAGACCGGGCATCGTGTGCGAGGTCGACGCCTGCCCAAGGTCGAACAGCGTGACCCGCCGGCCTTCCCGGAAGAGCGCTTCGAGGAACTGCTGGTCAAAGGATTTTGTGCGGCCGGGCGCTACGACTATCGCGGCATGCTCGTCACCTTGCTTCTGCACGGCGCGGGCTTCCGCGAATCGGAGCCTTTCCACCTTTACATCCCCGATGTGTTCCCGGACCCCGCCAACCCGCGCCAGGCCCGGGTCCTCATCCACCACCCGAGCTACGGCGACGCCCCCGCTGATTGGCGCGACGAGCGAGGACGACCACGTCAAGGCAAGCGAGCGGAATACCTCGTCCACCGGTTCGGCCTCGTGCCCCGCACCGAGCTGATGGACCGCCGGCACGCCGGCTGGAAGGGCGGCACGCACGATGCGGCCTTCTATAAGCAGGCGTACTGGTTCGTGCCGGAGTATGGCGAGTGGTTCCTGCAACTCTGGCACCGCTACCTCGAACAAGTCGCCCGTATGGAGCGCGACCACCCCTTTGCGTTTATCAATCTGAACCGCGAGCCTGTTGGCGCCATGTACACGCTCACCCAGTACAACAAGGCGCACGCCGCCGCGTGCGCGCGCATCGGGCTCACGGTGAGCAAGGCGTTGGGCACGACGCCGCACGGTCACCGCCACGCCTACGGCCGGCGTTGCGAAGCCGCCGGCATCGACGAAAAGCTCATCCGCCGCTTCTTGCATCACGCCTCGCTCGAGAGCCAGAAGGTCTACACACAGGCGAACACCCGCGAGGCCGTGGCCGAGCTCGAAGCGGCCGCGCAGCGGCTGCGAGACAAGTACGCAGGGCCACAACCTGCGTCGCGACTGGTGCTGCCCGGCATCGAACTCAACTAACTCACCCCCTGAAGAAGCTCCCATGGCCAAAAAGAGGATGACGACTGCGCCCGAAGCGCCCGCCACCCCCCCTAATAAGGAGACAGGGGTGATTCGCAAAACGGATACCACCCTTGGCTGGGTCAAACGGGAATATCCGGAGCTTGCCGCCTGGCGCGCCCTAGCGGTGGAGTGGCTGAAGGGCGAAACACACGGCCTCGGCGATAGGCTCAAGGCATTGGTGGCTTTCCTGGAGCGTTATCTTATCCAGCAGGGCCTACCGCTCGACCCCGCAGTGTTCCTGGCGCGCGCCACCCTCCTGCCCGACTTTTACCGAACGGCCTGCCCCGACTCAGCATTTGGCATCAAGTGCAACAACTACGTTCACGACTTCCTGCACTTCGTGCTACTGCGCGAGTTCAGCGAAGCCGCCGACGACGGCAGTGCGGTGGTCTCGCCGGCGTTCCGCAACCCTGTGCCCCGGATGTCCAAGAGTGGCCTGCCCCGGCACGACGAGAGCGTACGTTCGCCGCTGCCCTACGGCTACATCGACGAACTGCGCCAGATGCTCGCGGCGGGGCCGCACTTCCGCGACTGGCGGTGGGCGCAGGGCGCGCTGGGCGTGGAACTCGGCCGGTCCGGACGGAGTGCGACCGACTGGTTCGAGGTGACCGACGACCGGATTGACCGGAGCGACCCCGATTGTGTCTGGCGTGTACGCCAGATGACTAACGGAACGCGCCTGGAGATGTGGAGCCCGGTCCGCTGGGTGGCGCTGCTGGTAAAGCTCATCCTGCCGCTGCGCACCTTCCAGGTCCGCATGCTCGACTCGGGCGAAGCCGATACCTGGCGCTACGCGGCGGGGCATTGGACGTTGAATGAGAGCCGGCTCGCGCAGGGCAGCGAACGCCGGCCGCTGCAACAGGGGGTGTTCCGCCGTAGCGACCCGCTCGCCGATGGCGACGCTGTCTCGACTGTGCTCTACATCAATACCAACAAGACCGCCGACATCGCCAAGTCCGGTTCCGAGAAGGGCTACGTGTTGCCGTGGGCCTTCGGCGGGCCGGCGCATCAGGATGTCTTCTACTGGCTGGAGAGGCTGCGCAACTGGCAGGAAAAGTACAACCCGGTCTCGCGGCGTACAGCCTGGACGGAACTGGACGCGCGCCACATCAATGCAAAGAGCGACGTGCAACTGGCGGGCTATCCCGACACCTGTTTCCTCTTCAGGATGCCAGAAGCACGAGACGGCGAGCGTAATCTGCCTATCCGCGACGGAGGGCTGGATGGTGGCTGGTTCGCGTTGCTGGAAGCACTGGAACAGCGACTCGCCGAGCGAGGTGAAACCCATCGCAATGGCTCGCCAATTCGATTCCTCCCGCCGCCGGAAGAACAGAACAATGCGGTGACGACCCTCTTTCCCCTGCACAGCCTGCGCGTCTCCCTCGTTACTGCGCTAGCGCTCGAAGGCCAGGTGCCGTTCCCCATCCTGCAGAAGCTCGTCGGCCACAGCCGCCTGCTGATGACCCTCTACTACACCAAGCCCGGCGCCACCCGCATCCACGACGTGCTGCTCGGCGCGGCGGAGCGGCTGGAAGCGAACAAGGAGGTGAGCATTGAGAACTTCCTGCTCGACACCGAACACGACCAGCTCCTGCAACAGGCCATCTGCAACAGCGTGCCCAGCCTCGCTGCCGCCATCCCGCAGCATCCGGCCGCGCGCAACCCGGCGGGCTGGATGCCGATGCACCACGGACTGTGTCTGGTCGGCGGCAACACTAGCGAGGTCGAGGACAACGGCAACGTGGGCGGCTGCTATAACGGTGGGCCAAACCTTGGTTCGACTTCAAGTCCCAAGTACGGGCCCGTTCCGGGCGGCAGCCGCAACTGCGTGCGCTGCCGCTGGTTCGTGACCCAGCCGCGCTACCTGTGGGCGCTGGTCGCCCACTTCAACACGCTCGCCTATCACTTCGACGAGGCGCGCAACGCCTGTCTCGCGCGTGAGAACGAGCTTCAGGACCTGAAGAGACAGAAAGCCGATGCGGAAGACGCTGGCCAGCCGTTCGCCCGCATGGACGCCTACCGGCAGGCCGAGCGGGTGTGGGAGAGCGCCATGAAGCGCTTCAGCGACCTCGCCGAAGACCTGGTGGACTGCTGGCGTCTCATCGCGCGCTGCAAGGCGGCGCTCGAAACCTCGCAGGGGGACGGCACCCAGTTGGTGGCCGCCGGCACGGTGGGCGACGTGCATGTCGGCTTCGAGGAAACCGAGTCGGAATTGCTCCAGCTCGCCGGCGTGTGCGAAAACGTCGAGGTCTATCCCGACCTGGAACCGGGCAAGGCGGTGTTCCGCCGCAGCCAGTTGCTCGACGCAGTCCTTTACCGCGACGACCTGCCGCCCGTGTTCATGCTGTTGAGCGAACAGGAGCAACTGCTCGCGGGCAACGCCTTCATGCGCAGCATGGCCCAGCAGATGAACCCGGCGAATCCCGCGCTCGGCCAGCGCCAGGTGATTCGCCTGATGGACGCAGGCTTGAGTCTCAGCCAGTACTTCGACATGGACCTCACCTCGCTGCTGCCCAGTACGAATCGCATCCGGGCGTTTCCCGCCGGGCACCAGGCCCTCACGAGAGATGAAGCATGAATGGGAAAACGGACATCCACCCCGACGCGGTCCTGGAGTCGCTGCTCGCCAAGGGCGGGCGCTCGAACCGGCGCGCAGGCCTGGCAAAGATGCAAGAACTTTGCCGTCGGCAGCATGCAACCGGCTCGCGCGACTTCTCGCTGCCCGCCATTGGTCGCCTGGCCGAAGCCGAAGGCATCATGAAGGGCCGCGCGCTCTACAACGCCCAGTCCGTTGACTATCGAACACTCATCGAAACCTGGGCAGCCTACGCCGGGCCGCCTGCGCCCAAGCCGCCAAAGACGCTAGCGAGCCACGAATACCTGATGCGCATTGAGGACCCGGCCATCCGCTCCATCATGCAAGCCATCATTGCCGAACGGGACAAGCTGAAGGCGCAACTCAACGTCCTGAAGGCCAACACGCAGGTGACTGTGGACCGGCGTCCACTGGGCGCAACCATCGCGCCAGGAGGGCAGCCGGTGGCTGTGCTCGCCCTGTCCGCACAACTCACGCCCTCTGAGCGCGAAGCCTTACAGAATGCGGTGTCAGCCGACTATCTCGAAAGCCAGGGCCTGCGCGAAGGCAGCCACGGTGAAATCGTCAACGCGCGTGGGCGGACAGTGTTTGAGGTGGGGTTCGCGCGGGCGATTCGAAAAGTGCTTGCGTAGGCGAAGCAAAAATGAAAGGAGGAGAGGACAACATGAGTGTGGCTTATTACCTTGCCTGCCTTGAATCCGGGCGCTATGTGTGGGTAGGGGCACTAGGTCCGGACTGCCAAACTATGCCCGAAGGGCAAGCCGGCGCGATATCGCGATTTGCGCTGGCCCATCGTGGCAAGCCGCTGGCTGTGGTGAGTGATACTCATCCTATTCTTGAGCAGGGGGAGGAGTGGGAGCCATTGCCCGAGCCATAACACGCTCAAAGGGAACGCCATCAAGGCCCCCCACGTACGAATCACGTCATAGAAAAAGCGCCGGCGCTCGCCGGCGCTTGAAAGTTACGATGCATTACGATGTATAGATGCATCGTAATGCCTTGAGGCTTAAAGGCCCTTATCACAGCGCCTTATGGTCACTCACTCACGTACGATGCATGGTTAGGGTATAAGTCCATTAGGCGCCTTTTTCATGATCCGTGGCGCTTGCGCGCCGCAAGGGCTCAGCGTCCCGCGGTCCGGGCTGCCGGTGCCTTCAGCAGTGGCTTGAGCTGCGGCCAGACGGTGTCGAGCAGCGTGCCCTGCGCTTGTGCCGTGGGATGAATGCGGTCAGCCTGGAACCACTCTGGTCTGGCGACGACCTGCTCCAGCAGGAAGGGCACCAGCCGGACCTTGTATTCGCCGGCCAGCCTGGGGTAGAGCGAGAAGAATCGCTCGGTGTAGTCCGGCCCGTAGTTGGGCGGGATGCGCATCCCCACGAGCAGCACGCCGGCCTTGGCTTGCTGCGCGCTGGCGACGATGCTGCGCAGGTTGGCCTCGGTGGTCTGCAGCGGCAGGCCGCGCAAGGCATCGTTGGCGCCCAGTTCGACGATGACCACCGCTGGGTGGTGCCGCGCCAGCAGGTCGGGCAGGCGTGTCTTGCCGCCTACCGTGGTCTCGCCGCTGATGCTGGCATTCACGACGCTATAATCGAAACGCTCCGCCCGCAGCCGCGTCTCCAGCAGCTTGACCCAGCCGGCATCGCGCGCGATGCCGTATTCCGCGGACAGGCTGTCGCCCAGCACCAGGATGGCGGGCGTTGCCGCCCGGGCCATCGGCGCCGCCGCGGGCAGCAGCGTGGCCGTGCATACCGCCAGCGCCAGCTTTCGCCAACCGCACCAGAACTTCTTGCTCATGTCTTCATCCATTCTTGCAGTCGAGTCATTAGGAAAGACCGTAGCCGACACGACGGGTTCGCTGACGATTTTGCATGACGTCACGTTTTCCGTCACGCCTGGCGAAACGCTGGCCATTGTCGGCGCATCCGGCTCGGGCAAGTCAACCCTGCTTGGCTTGCTGGCAGGCCTGGACCTGCCTACCACGGGCACCGTCAGGCTCAACGGCCAGGACCTGTTCCAGCTCGACGAAGACCAGCGCGCCGCGCAGCGCGGGCGCCATGTGGGCTTTGTGTTCCAGTCTTTCCAGCTGGTCGGGCACCTGAATGCCCTGGAGAACGTGATGCTGCCGCTGGAGTTGCGCGGCGAAACCGCCGGCGTCCGCGAGCGCGCCGCCGACATGCTTGCGCGGGTAGGACTGGGCGGGCGCCTGTCCCACTATCCGCGCACGCTCTCCGGCGGCGAGCAGCAGCGCGTGGCGCTGGCGCGCGCCTTTGTGGCGCGTCCCGATATCCTCTTTGCCGACGAGCCTACCGGCAGTCTCGACACGGCTACCGGCGAGGCCGTGATTGCGTTGATGTTCGAGCTCAATCGCGATGCCGGCTCAACGCTGGTGCTGGTCACGCACGATCGCTCCGTGGCAGCCCGCTGCGGGCGCATCCTGACCATCGACGCCGGCCGCGTGGCCAGCGACGAATGGATGACGGCCCCCGTGTAGCCGCTGGGCCAGCGTCAGGCGTTGCCCAGTGCCGCCCGCGCCCGCGCGATCAGGGCGCTGGTGGAGGCATCGTGCGCAGGCTCCTGGCCACTGGCGGCCGCGTTGGCCTCGCCAGTGAGTTCGCACTCGATCGGCTTGGCCAGGATCTTGCCCAGTTCCACGCCCCATTGGTCGAATGAATTGATGTTCCACACCACGCCCTGCACAAAGGTGCGGTGCTCATAGAGCGCAATCAGCGCGCCGAGCGTGTGCGGCGTGACGTCTTCCATCAGCAGCGTGTTGCTTGGGCGATTGCCCTCGAACACCATGTGGGCGATGCGGATTTCATCGCTCAGGCCGCTCGCGCGCAGTTCCTCCGCGGTGCGCCCGCGCATGAGCGCCTCGGCCTGGGCAAAGCAATTGGCAAGCAGCTTGGCATGATGGCCGGGCAGGACGCGCGGGGGCCGCAGCGGCGCCACGAAATCCACCGGCACGATCTGCGAGCCCTGGTGGATCAGCTGGAAATAAGCATGCTGGCCGTTGGTGCCGGCGGAGCCCCAGACCACCGGCGCGGTATGGGCGCGCACGTGCCGGCCATCGAGCTGGACGGATTTGCCGTTGCTCTCCATTTCCAGTTGCTGCAGGAAGGCGGGAAACAATTCGAGCGAGGTCGAATAAGGTGCCATGCAACTGGTCGGCATGCCGAAGAAATTGCGGTACCAGATGCCGATCATGCCCAGCACGACCGGCATGTTCCGCTCCAGCGGCGCACTGCTGAAATGCTCGTCCATGGCGCGGCCGCCGGCCAGCAGGTCGGCGAAGGCGTCGAAGCCCACCGCCAGCGCGATCGACAGCCCAACCGAGGACCATAGCGAGAAGCGTCCGCCGATCCAGTCCCAGAATTCGAACATATGCGCGGGGTCGATGCCGAAAGCGCGCACCGCCTCCACGTTGGTGGATACGGCGGCGAAATGGCTGGCCAGCTGGTTCCTGGCCACGCCCCTGTCAAGGAACCACTGGCGCGCGCTACAGGCGTTGGCCATGGTTTCCAGCGTGGTGAAGGTCTTCGAGCAGACAATCACCAGGGTCTGCTCAGGGTCGAGCCGGTCAAGGGTCTCGGCCAGTTCGGTGCCGTCCACATTGGAGACGAAATGCATGCGCGGCCCGTTGCCCGCCAGGTGGGAGAGCGCGCGGCACACCATGCGCGGGCCGAGGTCCGAGCCGCCGATGCCGATATTGATGACGTCCGTGATGCGCTTGCCCGTGGCGCCGGTCCAGTCGCCGCTGCGCACGCGTTCCGAGAACACCCGCATGCGGTTCAGTACGTCGTGAATGGCGGGCATCACCGGCTTGCCATCCACCTTGAAGCTTGCGTCGGGACCGGCACGCAACGCAATGTGCAGCACCGCGCGGTCCTCGGTGGCGTTGATGTGGTCGCCCGCGAACATGGCATCCCGGCGCTTGGGTACGCCGGCTTCGTCCGCCAGTTGCATCAGCAACGCCATGGTCTGCGGCGTGATGCGGTTTTTCGCGTAGTCGAGATACAGGCCTGCCGCCTCCAGCGAGAACTGCTTGACGCGCTGGCTGGCGGAGCCGTCGGCGAACCACTCGCGCATCGGCGTCTCGCGAATGGCGTCGTGATGTTGCAGGAGAGAGTGCCAGGCGTGTAGGTCTGTGGGCATGCGTGCGTAATTCTTTGAAGGCCAGCGCGGAAGTCCGTTCTAAGCTAGGTTTCAGCCATATCTTATTACTCCCGGGCAGGCCATTCGGCGGGCCTGGTCCGCGGCCCTGGTCCGGCCGCCGGGAGCGGCTTAAGTATAACGCGCACTTTTGGCGTGACTTTAGGATTTGGCAGCAAAGCACGGCATTAATGCCACTAGCAGAAACAATAGCAGGGCGAATCCTGTCCGGCTGTCGGTGGCGTTCTGACATCAGCCCGGGCGGCCAAGCCGGCGGGCGACCGCGCGCAACGCCGATTCCCCTCCCGCCACGCAAACGCCGCCGACGCAGATCACCGCCACGCCCAGCGCCGTGATCCAGTCCGGCAACTGGCCGAATGCCAGGTAGCCGATCGTCGTGGCCGACAGGATCTGCAGATAGAGGAAGGGGCTGAGAAACGAGGCATCGGCGTACTGGAACGCCCGGATCACAAAATAATGCCCAACCGAACCGGTAATGCCAGTGCTCACCAGCAGCACCGCTTGCAGGGGCGTGGGCACCGCCTGGAACCAGAAAAAGGGCACCAGCAGCGTGGTCAGGGCGGCGCCGGTGACGCCACTCTGGATCAGGGTGGTCATGGGCGCGTCGTGCGCGGCGATGCGCCGGGTCAGCATCTGCATCAGCGCGAATACCAGCGCGGACAGCAGGCCCAGCGCAATGCCCGCCCCACTCAGCTCGCCGCCCGGCCGCACCACGATCAGCATGCCGGCGAAGCCGATCGCCACGCCACTCCAGCGGCTGACGCGCGCATGCCGTCCCGGCCGCTCGCCCAGCAGCCAGGGCGACAGCGCCACCACGAACAGCGGGGCACAGAAATTGAGCGCGGTGGCCTCGGCCAGCGGCATCAGCTTGAGCACGCTGAAAAACACCAGGGTCGAGACCAGCATCAGCCCGCCGCGCAGCCATTGCAGGCCCGGCTTCACCGGACGCCATTGCTGGCGGAAGCGCGCCGGCCCGAGCAGCAGGAAGACGGCGATCACATGGCCGACATAGCGCACCCAGGCTACCGCGGCCACCGGCAGGCCTTGCTGCGTCAACGTCTTGCTGCTGGCATCCAGCAGGCTGAGGATCCACTGGCCGAGCACCAGCAGGGCGATGCCGGTGAGCAACTGGCGCCGGGCCGGCGAAGCGGCCGTGGCGCTTGCGGGGGATAGATGGGCAACGCTGTCGGTGGCCTTGTTCATGTGCCGCGCGGATCCCGCAGCAAGGCGTTGAACAGGCTGCGCATCGGCGTGTAGAGCTCGCTGGCGGTGAGGCCGGCGGGGCCGGTGCCATGCGCCACCAGGTGGTCGGCGGCGCGTCCGTGCAGCCAGACCGCCGTCTGTGCCGCCTGTAGCGCCGGCATGCCCTGGGCGAGCAGGGCGCCGATCATGCCGGCCAGCACGTCGCCGGTGCCGGCAGTCGCCAGCCCGGCGTTGCCGGTCGGGTTGACCGACAGCGCTACGTTGCCCCTGGCGTCCGGTGGCGCCGCGATCACTGTGCCGGAGCCTTTGAGCACGATCACGGCCCGCCATTGCGTGGCCAGCAAGCGTGCCGCCGCCAGGCGGTCGCGCTGGATTTCCGCCACGCCGAGGCCGGCCAGCCGGGCGGCTTCGAGCGGGTGGGGTGTCATCACGCGCACCAGCGGGCTGCCCTCCAGCATGGCAGCGAGCGCGGCATCCGAGGCGAGCAGGTTCAGCGCGTCGGCGTCCAGTACCAGGGCGGGCAACTCGGCGGCGCAGGCGCTGCCGTGCAGCAATTGCGCGAACTGCTCGCGTGCCGCCGTGCCGGTGCCCATGCCCGGGCCGACCACCAGCGCGGACATGGCAGACAGCGCGATCTCCGCGATCGGGTGCAGCATCAGTTCCGGTTGCACGGGGTCTAGCAGCGGCGCGGGCTGCGCCAGGAAGCCGATGTGCACGCGCCCGGCGCCAAGGTGCAGCGCGGCGCGCGCGCCGAGCAGCGGCGCGCCGGTCATGCCGATGCCGCCGCCGATCACGGCGAGCGAGCCGAACGTGCCCTTGTTGGTGGCATGGCGGCGCGCGGGCAGTGCCGTGGCGAACGAAGCCGGCACGTTGACCGTGGCGCAGGCCGGCTGGGCCGGGGGGTAGGGCAGGCCCAGCGGGGCGATATCGACTTCACCCGCGCAATCGCGCCCATCGAGCGTCAGCAGGCCCGGTTTGGCCGCAATGAAGGTCAGCGTGCGGCAGGCGCGGACCGCCGGCGTGCCGGCGCCGGTATCGGCGAACAGCCCGCTCGGGATGTCGAGCGCGAACACCGGCAACCCTGAGTCCGCCAGATGCGCGATCCACTGCGCCATAAAGCCATCGGCGGCACGGTTCAGGCCGATGCCGAGCAGCCCGTCGACCAGCGCGCGGGTATCCCCGGGAATCGCAGGCAGGGTGCCGTGGCAGGCCGTCTCCGGCAGCGCGCGCAGCGTGACGCCCGCCGCGCGCGCCTCGAGCCAGGCGCGGCCGGCGTCGGCGGGCAGGCGATCGGGCTCGGCGGTCAGCCACACCTGGACCTGGCGCCCGGCCTGGTGCAGACGGGTGGCAGCCACCAATGCGTCGCCGCCATTGTTGCCGGGTCCGGCCAGCAACAGCAGCGGGCCAGCCGGGGCATGGTGCGCCAGCCAGGCGGCCGCGGTATTTCCTGCCCGCGTCATCAGTTCGAAGGCGGGCAGGCTGGCCATGGCGGTGGCTTCGACCTGGCGGATGGCCGCCACGCCGTAAAGCGGGATCTCGCTGGTGCTGGCGGTGTCCAGGGGCAGCCAGGCGTCGGTGGGCAGCACCGTGGCTGGTGCGTGCGTGGACGGGATCTGGGTAGGGGTTTGCATGGTCAGCGCGGGCCTAAGCCGTAGCGGGCGGGGGTCAGGCCGTCCAGGTCGATGCCGGGGCGGTTGCCCGCGATCAGGTCGGCGGCGATGCGGCCGGAGCCGCATGCCATGGCCCAGCCCGTGGAGCCGTGACCCAGGTTGAGAAAAAGGCCGGGCACGGCGGTGGCGCCAATCAGCGGCGGGCCGTCAGGCAGCATGGGGCGGGCGCCGGCCCAGAGCGTGGCGTTGTCATAGTGGCCGGCGACGGGAAACCAGTCGCGCGCCACCTTGAGCAAGGTGTTGATGGCCGCGGGGCGCAGGTCGAGCTTGCGCGAGCCGAGTTCGGCCGTGCCGGCAATCCGCACGCGGTTGCCCATGCGCGTGATGGCCACCTTGTACGACTCGTCCATCAGCGCGGCCAGCGGCGCCTGCAGTTCGTCGCTGACCTGCACCGTGGCGGAGTAGCCTTTGACCGGGTAGAGCGGGATGCGCAGGCCAAGCGGACGCAGCAAGGCGGCGCTGGCGACGCCGGCGCTCACCAGTACGCGATCGGCGGTGAGTGTTTCGCACGTGGCGCGGGCAGCGCCGGCGTGCAGGTTCAGCGCGAGCTTGCCGCCCGGCAGCGGCCGCAGCGCACGGGCGTGGCTGTCCATGACGAAGCGCACGCCGGCAGCTTCCGCCAGCACGCGCAGCCGGCGCACGAACATCGGGCAATTGCCGGATTCGTCCTCGGGCAGGTGCAGCCCGCCGGCCAGCGGCGTGTCGGTGGTGAGGCCGGGCTCGATGCCCCGGCAGCCAGCGGCATCGACCAGCCGGTGCGGCACCTTGTGCTCGCGCAGCAAGGCCAGCGCCGGTTCGGCCAGGCTCCGGTCGCGCTCGGTGCGGAACAGTTGCAGGTAGCCTTGCGACTGCTCGTAGTCGATCTCCAGCTGGTTGCGCAGCGTGTGCAGGCATTCCCGGCTGTAGAAGGCCAGGCGCTGCATGCGCAGCTTGTTGACGCGGTAGCGCTCCAGTGTGCATTCGCCCAGCCAGCGCGCGATCCAGCGCCACATGGCCGGATCGGCGCTGGGCCGGAACAGCACGGGCGAGGTGCTGGCAAAGAGGTTGCGCAGCACCTTGCCCGGCATGCCGGGCGCGGCCCAGGGGGTGACGTAGCCGGGCGCGATCACGCCGGCGTTGCCGAAGCTGGATTCCTGCGCCGGCGCGGCGCGCCGTTCGACCACGGTCACTTCGAAGCCGGCTTCGCGCAGGTACCAGGCGGAGCAGACGCCGATCACGCCGGCGCCGATGACGATCACATGCATGGCACTCCGTTGAGGGCCGGACCGGCCCTCGCTGTCTTGCGGCGCCATCGGCTAAAGCCGATGGCTACTTCAACTCTTTTTGCATGACCACGTCGGGCAGCCAGGTGACGATTTCCGGCCACACGGTGACGATGGCGATCGCCACCACCATCATCATGAAGAATGGCAGCGACACCCGCGCTATGTAGTTGCTGTCCTTGCCCGTCATGCTCTGCAGCACGAACAGGTTAAACCCCACCGGCGGCGTCACTTCGGCGATTTCCACCAGCAGCACGATGAATATCCCGAACCATACCAGATCGAATCCCGCCGCCTGCACCATCGGCAGCACCGTGGCGGTGGTCAGCGCGATCATGGAAATCCCGTCGAGCGCGGTCCCCAGCAGGATATAGATCACCGTCAGCACCGCGATCAGCGCCCATGGCGACAGGTGCATCGCGGCCACCCATTCCGCCAGCGCGCGCGGGATGCCCGTGAAGCTCATGGTCACCGACAGGAAGGAGGTGGCGCCCAGCACGAACATGATCATGGCGGTCAGCCGGGTGGCCGACATCAGGCTCTCCCAGAAGGCCTTGCGCGTCAGCGATCCGCCCACCCATGCCAGCGCCAGCGAGGCCACCACGCCGTATGCCGCAGCCTCCGTGGCGGTGGAGTAGCCGGTGATCATGATCCAGGTGATAAAGGCGATCAGCACGATGCAGGGCATCAGCTGGCGGATCGAGGCGAGCCGCGAGCGCCAGTCGAAGCGTTCCGCCTGCGGCGTCTTGTCCGGGTTCGACAGCGCCCACACCACGATATAGCCGGAGAACAGCAGCATCAGCAGCAGGCCGGGCAGGAAGCCGGCCAGGAACACACGGATGATCGACACATCGGCCGAGACCGCATAGACCACCATGGTGATCGAAGGCGGAATCAGGATGCCGAGCGTGCCGGCGCACGACAGCGAGCCCAGCGTCACGCGCTCGTCGTAGCCGCGCCGCGTCAGTTCGGGCAGCGCGGATTTGGCGATGGTGGCGCAGGTGGCGGCCGACGAGCCCGACACGGAGCCGAAGATGCCGCACCCCAGGATGTTGACGTGCATCAGCCGCCCCGGCAGCCAGTTCAGCCAGGGCGACAGCCCGTTGAACATCTGCTCGGACAGCTTGGTGCGGAAGAGTATCTCGCCCATCCAGACAAAGAGCGGCAGCGATGCCAGCGTATAGGAAGCGCTGGACGACCACCACGCATTGGCCAGATTGACCAGCGCATCGCGGTCGGCGAAGACCACCAGCCCCACCCAGGAGGTGACGGCGATGGCAACCGGAATCCACGCGCCGATGACCAGGAAGACGATCATCACCACCAGCAGGATCAGGGAAATCAGGACGGTGCTCATCAGACGGTCTCCCCGAAATCGCCGGCGGCCAGCTTGGCTTCCTGCGCCAGCTGGTAGCGCGGCTTTTGCCGGCGCGCCACGCGCTGCAGTTCATCGAGCACCGCCAGCATGAAGCCGGCGCAGCCCAGCACCGCGAAGCTCTGCGGAATCCACAGCGGCACCACGATCTGGCCCTGCGAGACATCGCCGATCTCCCAGCTCTGCCAGGCGAAGGAGAACAAGGCCCAGGTGGCATAGGCGGCGAACACCGCGCAGATGACCAGCGAGACCAGCTCGAGCCACCAGCGCATGCGCGGCTTGACGGCCTCCAGCAGCATTTCCACGCGCACGATGCCGCCGTGCTGGAAGGTCTGGCCAAGGACGAGGAAGGCGGAAGCGGCGCACAGCCAGGCAACGATGTCGTCGCCGCCCTTGAAGATGATGGTGGTCTCGCGCGAGAACGACATCAGGATCATGATGATGCAGACCCCGAGAATGCATAGCGCGCCGAGCACGGCGAACAGGTCAAGCAGCCGGTCCAGCCAGCGCTTGTTGACGGAAGGAGCTTCCATGGCGAGAGGGGAGGGAGAATGCGGTGAAAAAAGGGCGCGGGATGCTGCGGCAGCAGTGGCCGCGACGGCAGGCAATGCCGCCGCGGCCGGATACGGATCGCTTGTTTCTCGCTACTTCGCTTACTTCTTGTAGGCGTCGAGAATGGCCTTGCCGTCGTCGCCGGCCCCCTTGGCCCATTCGTCCACCATCGCCTGGCCGACCTTCTGCATGTCCTGCTTGAGCTGGGGCGAGGGCGGCTGCACCGTCATGCCGTTCTTGCCGAGCACGGCCAGGTACTCACGCGTTTTCTGCTCCGATACCTGCCAGCCGCGCTTCTCGGCCTCGGCAACGGTCTTGAGCAGGGCGTCCTGGGTCGGCTTGTCCAGCGCGGCGAAAGACTTCTTGCTGACCACCAGCATGTTCTTGGGCAGCCAGGCATCCACGGTGTAGAAGTACTTCACACTCTCCCACACCTTGGTATCGACGCCGGTGGCGCCGGAGGACATGAAGGAGTTCACGGTGCCTGTCGCCAGTGCCTGGGCGAGGTCGGCGGCCTGGATCGTCACCGGCTGCGCGCCCACGAGCTCGGCGATCTTGGAGGTGGCAGGGTTATAGGCGCGCCACTTCAGGCCCTTCATGTCGGCCGCGTTGTTGAGCGGCTTGTTGGCGTAGATGCCCTGCGGCGGCCAGGCCACCGCGTACAGCAGTTTCAGGCCCTGCTTGTCGAGCACCTTGTCGGTGACAGCGCGCGAGGCCTGCCACAGCTTGTAGGAGTCCTGGTAGCTGGTGGCGAGGAAGGGCACCGCATCCACGCCGAACACCGGGTTCTCGTTGGCCAGCAGCGACATCAGGATTTCGCCCATCTGGACCTGGCCGGTCTGCACGCCGCGCTTGATCTCGTTGGCCTTGAGCAGTGAACCGTTGGGGTGGATCACGATCTTCAGCTTGCCGCCGGTGGCCTTCTCCACGTCGTTGGCCATTTGCTGCAGGTTCTCGGTGTGGAGGTTGCTGACCGGGTAGCCGGTCGGCAGGTCCCATTTGGTCTCGGCTTGCGCGGCGGACATCATGACGGAGGAGGTGGCAAGCACCCCGCCCAGCAGCATGTACTTCAATGTTGCCTTCCCTTGCATCGATCTCTCCTGGTTGATCGTTCTGGCTGATACGTCTTTGTCTGTCTTTGACTTTTGTTTCTTGTCTTTGCTGCCCGTGCAACCTGGCTCATGGATTGCACGGCAGTGTGCGGCTTGGCCGGCGCCTCAGGCGGCCGGCTTGACGATGGATTCCAACGCAATTGCCGTGCCCAGCAGTTGCGCATCACGCAGCGCGCCGTGCGAGAGCATCAGGCCGACCGGCAATTCGTCCGGCTGGTGGCAGGGCAGCGAGATCGAGCAGCCGTCAAGGAAATTGAAGGCCGACGTATTGCGCAGCAGCAGGGCATTGGTGCGGAAGAACAGGGCATCGTCCGCCACCAGCGGGGCGATCGGCGGCGCCACCATCGGCACGGTGGGGCAGGCCACGGCGTCGAAGCCGCCGATGCGCGCCGCAACCCGCGCGATCCAGTCGGCGCGGGCGCGCATCAGGTCGACATAGTCGGCCGCGCCCATGCTGGCGCCGCGGTCGATGCGCGAGGCTACGCGGGGGTCGTATTGCTCGCGCCGGGTGGCCAGCGCGTGGCGGTGGATGGCATAGGCCTCGGCGGCGGTGAAGCCGCCCGCGGCGTTGATGGCGGGCAGTTCGCTCAGCTCGGGCAGGTCGATGTGCTCGATCTGCACGCCGGCCGCGGACAACCGGCCCAGGGCGCGGTCGAAGGCGCGCGCCACGACGGGGTCGAGGTCGTCCAGCAGGTATTGGCGCGGGATGGCCAGGCGAATGCCGGCAGCGGCCTTGATGGCCGGGATGACAGCCTCGTCGGCGATCACGCTGTCCACCAGAACGCAGTCATACACCGTGCGCGCCATGGCGCAGGCGGTATCCAGGGTGTAGGACAGCGGGAAAGCGCCGTCCAGCGGCACGCGGCGGGCAGTGGGCTTGAAACCGGCCAGGCCGCACAGGGCCGCCGGGATACGGATGGAACCGCCGGTATCGCTGCCCAGCCCGGCTACCGCCAGGCCCAGCGCCACGGAGACGGCGGCGCCGGAGGACGACCCGCCGGGAATGCGTGCCACCTGCGCATCTGCCGGGTTCACGGGCGTGCCGAAATGCGGGTTGATGCCCACGCCGGAGAAGGCGAATTCGGTCATGTTGGTGCGGCCCACCAGGGCCGCGCCGCTGTCGCGCAGCCGGCGCACCACCGTGGCATCGGCCGTGGCCGCCGCCGCGTCGCTGCGTACCGGTGAGCCGGCGTGCGTGGCTTCGCCGGCGATATTGAACAGGTCCTTGACCGAGACCGGCAGGCCGGCCAGGGGATGCAGGGGCTTGCCGGCCAGGCTGGCCGCGTCGGCCGCACGTGCTACCTGCGCCGCGGCGTCGAAGGTGGTGTGCAGGAAGACGGCATTGGCCGCCGGCGTCTGCGCAAGCTGCTCCGCTTCAGCGATCACGTTGGCCCGCGAAGTCGCGCCATCGCGAAGTTTTGTCTGTAATGTATGGATATCCGTGGACATTGGGCTTGCGCTCAATCGCGCTCAGGAGGGTTCGGATCGAGTCTATCCAGTGGATTCGCACCGCGCAACCAGCCCGTTGCCGGGCGCGAGAAGGTCCCTGGGATAGTGCGTGAATCGCTTTCTCCGCCCTGTTTTCGTGCAGAATCCACGGTGACATCCCCGATGTTTTGCTTGGATTTATTTTGTGTTTATCCTCATAATTTGTTAATAAACTGTCAAGCCAAATATGGTGGCGGCGGCATCGGGGTTATACCTAGTCATCCTTGTCATACCGCCCAGGCACCAACCCACGAAAGGAGTGAAGACATGGCGCGTAAGCCAGCATCCGAGCCAGCCCGGGCCGACGACGACGGCAGCGGGAACGAGGCGTCCGCCCGGTCCGCGGCCAGCGCGTTTGCGCGATCGTCCGGGCCGAATATCGTGTCGTCTTCGCACCTGGTGTCCGAGCGCAGCCCGGAACTGTCCGAGTTCGAGTTCGGCCTGAACACGGCCTACAACGCCTATAGCCGCTGGGTGGTGCGCTGCATGGGCGCCTCCGGCGTGCGCGACCTGACTTTCCTGGATGTGCTGGTGCTGCATCACGTCAATCACCGCGCGCGTCCCAAGCGGCTGGCCGATATCTGCTTTGTGCTCAATGTGGAGGACACCCACCTCGTCACCTACGCGCTCAAGAAGCTGCAGGGCCTGGCGCTGGTGGAGGGCGAGCGGGTCGGCAAGGAAGCCACCTACATCACCACGCCCGCCGGCACGGAAGCCTGCGCGCGCTATCGTGAGATCCGGGAGCAGTGCCTGACCAGCAATTTCTCCGCGGGCAGCGCGGAGAACGTCGAGATCGGCGAGCTGGCACGACTGCTGCGTGTGCTGACCGGCCTGTACGAGCAGGCCGCGCGCTCGGCCACGTCGCTGTAGCCGCCCTTGCCGATACAACGGTGACTTCCGAAGCGACCCGCGTCCGGGCTGCTTCGGGAATCGCTTGCCTGACGTTCCAGGTTTTTCCCCGACATTGCCATCACGCCGCTGCAAGGAAGCCCCCGTATGTCGCTGCCATTCTCCGCCGCCCATGTTTCGGATCGCCGCCGCTGGCAATTCTGGATCGACCGCGGCGGCACCTTTACCGATGTGGTCGGGCTCAGGCCGGACGGTACGGTGGTCACGCACAAGCTGCTGTCCGAGAATCCGGAGCAATACAGCGATGCCGCGGTGGCCGGCATCCGCCACCTGCTCGGGGTGGCTGCCGGCGAGCCGGTCACGCCGGCGCGGGTGGAAGTTGTGAAAATGGGCACCACGGTGGCGACCAATGCCTTGCTGGAACGCAAGGGCGAACGTCTGCCAGGACTTCGAAACCGAGTTGGTGGAATTCAACGGCGAGCACGACCACGTACACCTCTTGGTCAACTACCCGCCGAAGGTGGCGTTGTCGAATCTCGTCGCGTCATTGAAGGGCGTATCGTCGCGTATGCTCCGGCAGCAGTTTGGGGACTTCCAGCCGTGGCTTAAGCGGCGGGGCGTGTTGTGGTCCCCATCCTATTTCGCCTCGTCGTGCGGCGGTGCACCGTTAGATATCCTTCGGCAATTCATTGAGGAACAGCAAGCGCTCCATTAGGACGCCTGCGGCGTCCGTGCTCTCGCCCCCGGACTAAACTCCGGGGCTTCCCGCACATCTGGTGATCGCGCGCAATGCCGGCCGCATGGCCGACGGCGATGTCTACGTGCTGAACGATCCGTACAACGGCGGCACGCACTTGCCCGACGTCACGGTGATCACGCCGGTCTTCGACGAGGCCGGCGCGGAGATTCTCTTCTACGTCGGCTCTCGCGGCCATCACGCCGATATCGGTGGCATCACGCCAGGCTCGATGCCGCCGGACTCCACGGTGGTCGAGGAAGAAGGCGTGATGATCGACAACTTCCCGCTGGTGAAGGCCGGCGTGCTTGACGATGCCGGCATGCGCGCGCTGCTGGCCGGCGCACGCTACCCGGCCCGCAATATCGACCAGAACATGGCCGACCTGCGCGCCCAGGTGGCGGCCAACGCCAAGGGCGTGGAGGAATTGCGCAAGATGGTGGTGCAGTTCGGCCTGCCGGTGGTGCGTGCCTATATGGGGCACGTGCAGGACAACGCCGAGGAAGCCGTGCGCCGCGTCATCACCGCGCTCAAGGACGGCGCCTATCGCTATGCGCTGGACAACGGCGCCCAGATCCGGGTGCGCGTCACCGTGGACCAGGTCCGGCGCGAAGCGGTGGTGGACTTCACCGGCACGTCGGCGCAGTTGCCCAACAACTTCAATGCGCCGCGCGCGGTGTGCATGGCGGCCGTGCTCTATGTGTTCCGCACGCTGGTCAACGAGGATATCCCGCTCAATGCCGGCTGCCTCAAGCCGATCAGGGTGATCATTCCGGAGGGCTCGATGCTGAATCCGCGTTATCCGGCCTCGGTGGTATCGGGCAACGTGGAAACCTCCTCCTGCATCACCAACGCGCTTTACGGCGCGCTGGGCGTGGTGGCCGCCAGCCAGGGCACCATGAACAACTTCACCTTCGGCAACGAGCGCTACCAGTATTACGAGACCATCTCGGGCGGCAGCGGCGCCGGGCAGGGCTTTGACGGCTGCGACGTGGTGCAGACCAACATGACCAACTCGCGCCTGACCGATCCGGAGGTGCTGGAATGGCGGTTCCCGGTGCGGCTGGAAAGCTATGAGATCCGGCCGGGATCGGGCGGGGCAGGGCAGTGGCATGGCGGCAACGGTGGTATTCGCAAGGTCCGCTTCCTTGAGCCGATGACGGCGTCGATCCTGTCCAATAACCGCTTGCACGCGCCGTTCGGCATGGCTGGCGGCGAGCCCGGCGCCATGGGGCGCAACTACGTTGTGCGTCATGATGGCAGCGAGGAGGCGCTGGGCCATGTCGGCCGCTGCGAGATGGAGGCGGGCGATATTTTCGTGGTGGAAACGCCGGGGGGCGGCGGCTTCGGGGCCGCGTAGGGACCGCGAACGTCCTCGATGTTTCCGCGAGCCGAAGCGAGAGCGCTTCGGCTCGCAGCCATTCATGGCGCGCGAAACAGAATTCAACGTCGAACAGATCCGTCTTTCGTCACTTGGCATCAAGGCCGTTATCCGGATTTTCAGACCCACCATTTTCGGCAACTCCGGCACTCCTGGCGACGACGCTGAAATAACCGCGTTGCAGCAATTTCCTTGACTTATCCCCAGGTCATTCCTAGGTTTATCAAGACTCCGGGGTGCAAGGCCATAGTGCGATAAATGGCCGATTCTCTTGGGCAGGGAGGGGCGGCGGTGAATCCAGGCAGCAGAGCTATCGTTCTGGTTATTGCGTTGATTGGCTCGATCGCCGTGGGCGGGTGTTCGAAACCGGAACCGGGTCACGTCCTGGACGAGGCGCAGCAGGCGGGCCGCGGCGCGGAGTCGTTCCGGCATGCCGCGGAAGACTATTTTCACGATATGGATCGTGGTGTCGCACTCACCAGGGAAGAGATCATGGGCCGCAATATGTGGCTCGTCTGGAGTGGCGGCAACGACAGGTTCTGGGACGACATGACGAACTTCACGTTCGGTGCCTTCGACCTGCTCAAGTCCATCAGCTCGCATCCCGGCCAGGGCTATTCGCGCGACACCCGCTGGAGCTACCTCGGCCTGGTCAACGAGCCTTGTTTCGAAAAGCCCGTCGCGCCCGATCCGCAACGCTTCGGGCTATGGCTCGACCAACGGGTGAAGGATTGCCCGGCCGATCCGTTCGAAAACGAACAGGCCTACCCGGGGGTCAGGACCGGCGCGCGCGGCACCACCTTCTCGAACGGCGCGAAGCTCCCGGTCGGCTCCTACTACGGCTATCCCACCGGCATCGTCGGGTTGCGCCTGTTTCCCAATCCGGCTTTTGACGAGAAGGCTGCAAAGGCGTGGGATCCGCAGCGCTATTACACCGATCCGGCCTACTACAACAGAGCCGACCTGGTGCGCCCCTATCGCGTGGGCATGGCCTGCGGCTTCTGCCACGCGGGCCCCAGCCCGGTCCATCCGCCCGCGGACCCGGCGCATCCGAAATGGGCCGACCTGAGCTCCACGGTGGGTGCGCAGTATATGTGGGTGGACCGGCTCTTCATCCACAACGCATCGACGCGCGAAGGCCAGCAGAATTTCATGTTCCAGCTCGTGCATACGTTCAGGCCGGGCGCCATGGATACCTCGCTGGTCTCCACGGACAACATCAACAACCCCAGGACCATGAACGCGCTCTACGACCTGATGGCGCGCATGGGCGTGGCGAAGCGGATCGGGCAGGAGAAGCTGGCCGGCGGCGAGCTGAACAACCGGCAGATCAACGACTTCGTGAAGAGCGGCGCGCTGACGCAGTTCTACGCGCCGCCCGATACGGTATGGACGCCGCACGTCCTCAAGGATGGGGCCGATTCGGTCGGCGTGCTGGGCGCGCTGAACCGGGTGTACCTGAATATCGGGCTGTTCAGCGAGGAGTGGCTGCTGCACTTCAATCCCATCCTCGGCGGCAAGTCCATCACGCCCATCGAACTTGCCGTGGCGCAGAAGAACTCGAGCTATTGGAAGGCGACGGAAGCCGGCACCTTCAATACGGCGCTGTTCCTGCTGAAATCGACCCCGCCGGACCACCTGAGCGATGCGCCGGGCGGTGCGTCATTCCTGGCGGACGTGTCGTCGCCGGCCGGCGCCGCGCTGCTTGAAAAGGGCAAGAACGTGTTTGCCGATACCTGCGCACGCTGTCATTCCAGCAAGGCGCCGCCGCCGCCGGCCAGCCTGAACCTGCGGAACTGCGCGGGGCCGAACTACCTCGCGTGCTTCATGCGGTACTGGAAATGGACGCAAACGGACGAATTCAAGGCGCAGATGCGCAAGGTCGTCAATGCGCCGGACTTCCTGGAGGGCAACTATCTTTCGTCCGATGCGCGCGTTCCCGTCACGCTGCTACGCACGAATGCATGCAGTCCGCTGGCGACCAATGCGCTGCGGGGAAATATCTGGGACAACTTTTCGTCGGAGTCCTACAAGACGCTGCCATCGGTTGGCACCATCACGCTCAATGACCCGTTCACCGGGGAGCGGTGGCAGTACCGCATGCCAGCCGGCGGGCGTGGCTACACGCGTGTGCCTTCGCTGATCAGCGTGTGGTCGACTGCGCCGCTCTTCCTCAACAATGCGCTCGGGCCGTTTAGCGAGGATCCTTCGGTGGCGAGCCGGGTGAAGGTATTCGATGCTTCCATCGAGCAATTGCTCTGGCCGGAAAAACGCGCGCGCGACGAGGTCCTGGGTACCAAGGTGCCCGGCGTGATCGACCGCACCACGGAGCGCAGCCAGATCACGGTCCCGGCGGGCTTCGTGCCGGATGCGCTCAAGCCGCTGCAAGGCTTCATGCACCGCTTCGCGCCGTGGCTGGTAGGGGCCGGAGGCGATGTGACCATCGGTCCCGCGCCCGGGCAGATGCCGGTCAACCTGATCGCCAATATCCAGCCGCTGGCGGAGAGCAGCGAAGCCGGTGCAAAGGCCGACCATGCGGCCAAGGTGGTGAGCCTTGCGCTCAAGCTGAAGTCCGACCTGGCTTCGGTACCGGAGGGCGCCACCGACGACGATCTGCGCAAGACCTACGCCAACCTCGTCAAGCCCATGCTGAGCCTGAGCAAATGCCCGGATTTCGTGGTGAATCGCGGCCATTACTTCGGCACGGCGGAGTTCAACAACCAGGCCGGCCTGAGCGCCGATGAGCAATCGTTCGGGCAGGAGCCGGTACTGAGCGACGAGGACAAGCGGGCCTTGATTGCCTTTCTCAAGACCTTCTGATGAAGACTGCGCGGCGGGGATATGTCTGTTCAAGGCGAGGAAGCTTGGGATTATGTGATCGTTGGCTCCGGCGCGGGCGGCGGCACGCTCGCCGCGCGGCTCGCTGAAGCGGGTATGCGCGTGTTCCTGATCGAGGCGGGTTGCGATGCGCGCGAACAAGCGGCGGCGTGCCTGCCGGAGGATTACGAAGTGCCGGCGTTTCACGTCTGCGCCTCCGAGAATCCCGCGATGAGCTGGAACTTCTTCGTGCGTCATTACGCGGACGATGCACAGCAACGGCGCGACCCCAAGTGCGGCAGCGAAGGCGTGCTCTATCCCCGGGCCGCGACCCTGGGCGGCTGCACCGCCCACAACGCGATGATCTTTCTCTACCCCCACGATTCCGACTGGGACGGCATTGCCGCGCTGACCGGCGACCGCTCGTGGAAGGCCAGCCGCATGCGCCGCTATGCCAAGCGGCTGGAGCAATGCCGCCATCGCCCGCTGTGGGCGCTTGCCCGCCGGCTGGGTTTCGATCCCACTGCCCACGGCTGGGACGGCTGGCTCAGCACGGAGCGCGCGTTTCCCCTGCAGGCGCTCACCGACGACGCGCTGACGCGCCTGATTTTCAGCTCGATGGAGATGGCGGCGCGCAGCGTGCCGGGGCGGCTCCATGCCTTGCTGCGCTTCTTCCGGTGGCAGGGCGACCCGAACTCCAGGATCTGGGGAAGACGATGTTTCGATGGCGTGTGCTATACGCCGATGACGACCAGCGGCCATGCCCGCACCGGCACGCGCGAACGGGTGCTGGAAGTCGCCGGCCGCTTTCCCTCGCGGCTGCATATCGAACTGGACGCACTGGCGACCAGGGTGCTGATCGACGCGAACGGCACTGCTGTCGGGGTCGAATATCTCAAGGGGCGGCATCTCTACCAGGCGCACGTCTCGCCAAATCCGGCGCCCGGCGTGCGGCAGGAAGTGCGCGCGCGCCGCGAGGTGATCCTGGCGGGCGGCGCGTTCAATACGCCGCAATTGCTGATGCTCTCGGGGATTGGTCCCGCCGGGCACCTCCGCGAGCATGGCATACCCGTGCGGGTGGATCTGCCGGGGGTCGGCCGCAACCTCCAGGATCGCTATGAGGTGGGCGTCGTGAGCCGGATGGCGCGGCCCTGGCAGATCCTGAACGGCGCGCGCTTCGAGAGGGACGACCCGGCCTATTGCAGCTGGCGCGACCTGCGCCACGGTGTCTACACTTCCAACGGCGTCGCGATCGCGGTGGCGAGGCGTTCGCGCAAAGGCCTTCCCGTGCCGGATATCTTCTGCATGGCGCTGGTTGAGCACTTTGCCGGCTACTTTCCGGGTTATTCCAAGGTGTTCGCCCAGAGCGACGATATCCTCACCTGGGCCATACTCAAGGCGCACACGCAGAATCGCGCGGGCACTGTCATGCTGCGCTCCGCGAATCCGCTCGATACGCCCCTGATCAACTTCCACTATTTCGAGGAGGGCGATGCCGCCTCGGACGAGGATATGCGCGCGGTGATCGAAGCCATCCGCTATGTGCGCAAGCTGGCCGTACCGCTGGCCGAGCGCGGCGTGATCGCGCAGGAGCAGCTTCCCGGCGCCCACCTGCGCGATGATGCGGAGCTGGCTGGCTATGTGCGCGACAACGCGTGGGGGCACCACGCATCGTGTACCTGCGCCATCGGCCCGCGTGAGGCGGGCGGTGTGCTCGACAGCGGTTTTTCCGTGCACGGAACGCGCCGGCTGCGTGTCGTCGACGCCTCCGTTTTTCCGAGGATTCCTGGCTTTTTCCCGGCTAGCGCAATCTGCATGGTTGCCGAGAAGGCGGCCGATGTCATCTTGAACGAGACGACAACGGGCGCATAGGCAGCCGATCGACAAGGGAGGTGGAAGATGGCCTACGACGTGAGCAAGCTGCTGGCGATGAGCCAGGAACAGCTCGACGAATTGTTCCGCAACAGCCCGGCCGGCGAGATTCCGGATGGCGAAGCCACGGGCACCGCGATCATCTCGCCCGGCACGGTGTTCAGCGAGAGCATCGCAAAGATGATCAATCTTTTCGCCTGGCAGGGCAAAGTCTTCGACGCGAAGCGCGGGGTGCTCAAGAACAAGATATCGCCCTTTGGGCTCGAAGCCATCCTGGCGAAGGTGTACAAGGGCGAAAGCTGGCTCGACCAGAAGGAGTGCATTGTCCTGGACTATGCCGAGACTTCGGTCGTGGCGCACTGGATACGGGACGAGATCCGCTGCATCGCGCCGGATGCCTATCTCGGCGTGGTGTACTGGGACAAGCATCGCCTGATCGACTTTTCCCTTGTGTTCTGACCATCATGAAGCGCAGGACCTTCCTGTTTGGCGGAGTCGGCGCCGCCGGTGCGCTGCTGGTGGGCTGGTCGTTGCTGCCGCCGCGCCAGCGCCTGACGACATCGGCCCCTTTGCCGGCCCTCGGCACGCAGGCCGGGCTCAACGGCTGGGTCAAGATCGCCGCGGACAACAGCGTCACCATCATGATGTGCCGCACGGAGATGGGGCAGGGCGTGCACACCGGCCTGGCCATGGTACTGGCCGACGAACTGGACGCGGACTGGGCGCAGGTGAAGGTCGAGCATGCGCCCGTGGACAAGATCTACAACAACCTGGAAGTCGTTGTCGACGATCTCCCGTTCCGGGCGGACGACGATGGCGTGGTCAGGCAAGGGGCGGTCTGGTTCACCCGCAAGCTCATGCGCGAGATCGGCGAGATGGTGACAGGCGGCTCGTCGAGCGTCAACGACCTGTGGGAGCCGATGCGCGAGGCCGGCGCATCCGCCCGCGCGATGCTGATCGGCGCCGCCGCCGCGCGGTGGAACGTGCCTGTGGGCGAGTGCCGCGCGCAGGACGGCAAAGTGCTGCACGCCTCCGGCAAAACGGCCACCTTCGGCGAGCTGGCGGCGCAGGCCGCCAAACAGCCGATGCCGGCGAAGGTGGCGCTGAAGGCGCCATCCGAATTCAGGCTGATCGGCAAGAACATGCGGCGCATCGAGGCCGCCGCCAAGATCGATGGCACCGCGCGCTTTGGCATTGACGTGTTGCCCGAGGGACTGCTGTACGCCAGCGTGACGATGTGCCCGACGCTGGGTGGTACGGTGGCGAGCTTCGACGGCTCGGCCGCGGCCGCGTTGCCGGGCATCGTCAAGGTGTTCGCGGTCGATGGCTACAACGGCGGCACCGGCGGCGTGGCGGTGATCGCCGACAATGCGTACCGGGCCATGACCGCGCTGGATGCGGTCAAGATCGTGTGGAACCACGGTCCCGCCGCCGCGCTGTCCAGCGATGACGTGAGCCGCCGTCTGGCGCAGGCGCTGGATGAATCCGACGGCCACGCCTACTACCGGCACGGCGACGTCGATGCCGCGTTGAAATCCGCCGCGAAAACCCTCAACGCGGAGTACAGCGTGCCCTACCTTGCGCATGGCGCGGTGGAGCCCATCAACTGCACGGTGCAGGTTCGCGACGGCGCGGCCAGGGTCTGGGTCTCGACGCAGTTGCCTGGCCTGGCGCGCAAAGCGGTCGCCAGGGTGCTCGCGCTCGATGCGGAGCGGGTCGACGTGCAGCCGCAACTGGTCGGCGGCGCATTCGGGCGGCGGCTGGAGGTGGATTTCATCTCCCAGGCGGCGGCCATCGCGCGCGAGGGGGGCGGCAGGCCGGTCCAGACGATCTGGACGCGCATTCAGGACACCACGCACGACTTCTATCGGCCGGCTTGCGTCTCGCGCTTCAAGGCCGGGCTCGATGGCGCCGGCAACCTCGTAGCCTGGCACAACACGTCGGCCAGTCAGGCGATCGTGCCGGGCGCGCTGTCGCGTCTGCTTGGCCTGCCTCGCCTCGGCATCGACAAGACCACGACGGAAGGGGCATTCGACCGGCCCTACGAATGGCCGAACGCGAGGGTCGGCCATGTGATTGTCGACCTGCCGGTGCCGGTGGGCTTCTGGCGCTCGGTCGGCCATTCGCACCAGGCCTTTTTTACCGAGAGCTTTATCGATGAGCTGGCGGCGGCGGCTGGCAAGGATCCCGTGGCGTTCCGCGCCGGCCTGCTGGCAAAGCACCCGCGCCACCTGGCCGTGTTGCTGCGCGCGGCGGAACTGGCCAGCTGGGGGCGGGCGGCAGGGCAGGCTACCGACGGCGCCGCGCGCGCGCGCGGGGTGGCGCTGCACGAGGCCTACGGCAGCATCGTCGCGCAGGTGGCGGAGGTATCGCTGGCGCCGGACAAGCGGGTGCGTGTGCACCGGGTGGTCTGCGTGATCGATTGCGGTACGCCGGTGAACCCGAACCTGATCCGGCAGCAACTGGAAAGTGCGATCATTTTTGGCCTGTCGGCCGCGCTGTACGAAGAAATCACGATCGACCACGGCCAGGTGCACCAGCGGAATTTCAAGGAATTTCCTGTCATCCACATCAACGACTGCCCGGCGATCGAAACCGACATCATGCCAAGCCAGGAACATCCGCGGGGCGTGGGCGAAACGGGCACGCCGCCGATTGCGCCGGCGGTGGCGAATGCCCTGTTTGCGCTGACCGGGCAGCGCCTGCGCGCATTGCCCTTGAAGTTTGCATGAGCTGCGGGAGAGAACCATGCTATCCCTGAACATCAACGGCAAGGCGGTGGCCGTGCGGTCCGATCCGGACACGCCGCTGCTGTGGGTGCTGCGCTGCGAACTGGGGTTGACCGGCACCAAGTATGGCTGCGGCGTGGGTATTTGCGGCGCCTGCACGGTGCAGATGAACGACGACCGGGGCTTCGCCTGCCAGCGCAAGGTCTCGTCGCTGGAAAAGACCAGGATCGTGACCATCGAAGGCTTGCGCGGCGCGCAGGCGCAAGCCCTGAAGGCTGCCTGGATCGATCTCGACGTGGTGCAGTGCGGGTACTGCCAGAGCGCACAGCTCATGGCCGCCAGCGCACTGCTGAAAAAAATCCCGAAGCCCAGCGATGCCGACATCGATGCGTTCATGTCCGGCATTGTCTGCCGCTGCGGCACCTATCCGCGGATCAGGGCGGCCATCCATCGGGCAGCCGGGCAGCCGCGCGCCTGAGGCGTCGGCGCCCGGCGAGGGTATTTCCGGATAACGTGAACGCAAGGCGCAACCAAGAATGAAACCCGAATTCATGTTCAGGTTTCCGCGCCATGCCCACCGAGACGGAGCCGCGCGCCCGCGCTGCAGGTGGAGTTGCTGGCGGCGCTGTCGGCCAATCTCAACGTGAAGGCGGAGGGGCAATGACGGGCCGGCTGATAGAGATGTTGGCCGGCGCGCTGGTGCCGCGCCGGCAGTAATCCGCAGTCACCAAAGGGAGACCCCATGGCGGACAACCAGAGCTGTGCCCACGCGGCCACGGCAGACTTTCATCGCCTGCTGGCGCGCGAACTGCCCGAGCACGACGAGCAGGACTGGGAAGACGCGCAGCGCGGCTTTGTCGGCACCATCCCCAATGCCAAGGTGGCGCGCGCCAACGGCCACGGCGTGTGGAACCTGGAGGCCTACGGCTTTCTAGACGCCGCCGAGGCGCCGGATACCGTCAACCCGAGCCTGTGGCGGCAGGCGCGGCTGAACCGTATCCACGGGCTGTTCCAGGTCACGCCGCGTATCTTCCAGGTGCGGGGATTCGATATCGCCAACATCACCTTTATCGAAGGCGACACCGGCGTGATCGCGCTGGACGCGCTGACCTGCCCGGAGACCGCCGCCGCCGCGCTTGCGCTGTACCGGCAGCATCGCGGCAACCGCACGCTGCACACCGTGATCTACAGCCACAGCCATGCCGACCACTTCGGCGGGGTGGCGGGGCTGGTAGACGAGGCCGACGTGCGCGCCGGACGCGTCCAGGTGATTGCGCCATCCGGCTTCATGCACCACGCCATTGCCGAGAACGTGATCGGCGGCGTGGCAATGGCGCGCCGCGCGCAGTTCCAGTTTGGCCATACGCTGGCCAAGGGGCCGGCGGCGCAGGTGGATGCGGGGCTGGGCAAGACCTTGCCGTTGGGACGCTCCACGCTGATCGCGCCGACGCTGTCGATCGAGGCGGAACACGAAGTCCACGTGATCGACGGGCTGGAGATCGAGTTCCAGCTGACGCCCGAGACCGAGGCGCCCTCCGAGATGCATCTTTTCATCCCGTCCGAAGGCGCGCTCAACCTGGCCGAGAACGCCACCCACAACCTGCACAACCTTTGCCCGCTGCGCGGGGCCAAGGTACGCGACGCGCTGGCCTGGTCCAAATACCTGCACCGCGCGCTGCACCGCTACGGCCCGCGTACCGACGTGGTGCTGGCCCAGCACCACTGGCCGACCTGGGGAGCCGGGCGCGCCCGGCAATTCCTCTCCGAGCAGCGCGACCTGTACCGCGTGCTCCACGACCAGACCGTGCGGCTGATGAGCCACGGCCTGAAGGCCAGTGAGATCGCCGAGGGGCTGCAGCTGCCGGAATCGCTGGCAAGGCGCTGGCACACGCGCGGCTACTACGGCACCGTGTCGCACAACGTCAAGGCGATCGTGCAGCATTACCTGAGCTGGTATGACGCGCATCCGGCCAACCTGCACGCGCTGCCGCCGGTGGCCGCGGCGCGCAAGCACCTGGAATACATGGGCGGCATCGAAGCGGTGATGACCAGGGCACGCGCCGACTACGAGCGCGGCGAGTTCCGCTGGGTGGCGGAGGTGCTCAAGCACGCGGTGTACGCGCATCCCGACCATGCTCCAGCACGTGAGCTGGCGGCCCGGGCGCTGGAGCAGATGGGCTTCCAGGCCGAGTCGGCGACGTGGCGCAATGCCTACCTGCTGGCCGCGCGCGAGTACCGCGAAGGCCCGCCCCAGGCCAATCCGCAGGGGCCGCCGGCCAACGCCCTGATGCACGCCATGAGCAACGAGCTGTTGTTCGACGCGCTGGCGGTGCGCATCCATGGCCAGCGTGCCGAAGGCTTGGCGTGCCAGATCGGCTGGCATTTCACCGACAGCGGCGAGCAGTGGGTGAGCACCTTGTCCAACTGCGCGCTGAGCAGCCTGCAGGTGGAGGCGGCGTCCTCGGCGGACGTGGTCATCGAAACCACCCGCGACACGCTCGACGGGCTGCTGACGCGGCGCTGGACCGTTGCCGAGGCCATGGCCGAAGGCCGCCTCTCGCTGAGCGGCGCCGTATCGCTGCTGCCGCGCTTCATGGGCCTGCTGGATCAGTTCAGCGGCAGCTTCCCGGTGGTGGATGCGGCGCCGTGGCCCGACCGCTGAGCCGGCCACGCCCATAAAGCAGAGTCGGCGCAGGGGCGCCGGCTGAGGTAGACGGACTGAAGTGCCGCTTGCGGCATGCTGTGCCGGGCGGGGCGCCTTCCGCGTGATGGCTGCGAGGCTCGTCCGCGGCGCCTGTGCCTTTGTCCGTCAAGCCGCCCGTGCTGCATCGCGGGAAACCCCCTTCGACAAGGTATAATGCCGGTTTCCCGCCAGCACGGCGCCCCAACCAGCGGCGCCGGCCGGTAGCAGCCCCTACCTCCTGCCCTCCCGACCGCTCAGACCAT